>Ga0310811_10013414_pt1 | contig 10678 bp, 9 predicted proteins | sample YCmetagenome_FD_207642 | JGI IMG/M metagenome (GOLD analysis project Ga0310811, IMG submission 207642) | Soil microbial communities from experimental microcosm in Duke University, North Carolina, United States - YC | ecosystem: Engineered > Artificial ecosystem > Soil microcosm > Unclassified ...
TTGAATGATTTTTTGATCAACTATGATTGGTTGAGCTTAGTTAATCATAGGTTTCATTTGATCATTCAAATCATAGTTCAGACGTTTAGTGCGAATCTTTGTGTATCTCACTACCGCTACCGCCTTTTAAAAAATCAAGATCAGCGCCTAAGTGCGATTGCTCCACGTGGTTTTGATAAAGATATACATAACCACGCGTAGCGAAATCGGTATTCGATTTCAGTTGTTGTTTGCGTTTTGATATTTCTTCATCCGAAAGCTGCACATTCAACGAACGGTTTTTAAAATTCAGTTCGATCATGTCCCCATCCTGAATGATAGCAAATGTTCCGCCTAAAGCAGCTTCGGGCGATACATGCAGCACCACTGTTCCAAAACCCGTTCCACTCATACGGCCATCTGAGATACGAACCATATCGGTTACGCCTTTGTCCAATAGTTTCTTCGGGATTGACATATTACCTACTTCCGGCATTCCAGGGTAACCTTTTGGCCCGACATTTTTCAGGACCATTACACTGTTTTCATTCACATCCAGGTCAGGATCATCTACGCGGGATTTATAATCGTCAATATTTTCAAAAACCACCGCTTTGCCAGTATGCTGCAGCAGAGCAGGAGTTGTCGCCGATGGTTTTATCACTGCGCCGTGCTCGCATAGATTTCCCTTCAGAACGGCAATACCTGCCAGCGGATTAAAAGGCGCGTCGATTGAAGCAATCACGTCGCGATTATAACATGTAGTATTTTGGTAGTGATCTAATATCGGATTCCCCGTAACGGTTAAAGCCTCCCGGTTTAGCTTCGCATCCAGTTCCTTCATTACTACCGGAATACCGCCTGCATAATACAGGTCCTCCATAAAGTATTTGCCGGATGGTTGCAGATTGGCAAGTAAGGGGATACCTTTTGCACCGGTATCAAAATCATCAATAGTCAGATTGACACCGATACGCCCGGCTATCGCTAATAAGTGAATGATAAAATTAGTTGATCCGCCTATCGCTGCATTTGTAATGATCGCATTTTCAAAAGCCTGCCGGGTTAAAACATCGGATAATTTTAGATCCTCGCGCACCATATCTACTATTCTCATGCCCGACATATGCGCCAAAACCTTGCGACGTGAATCAGCCGCAGGAATAGCAGCATTTTCGGGTAAAGTTAATCCCAACGCTTCGGCCATAACCGCCATAGTAGATGCCGTACCCATTACTGCACAATGTCCCCTGCTGCGCGACATGCAAGCTTCGGCGATGTTCATCTCCTCTTCTGTCATACGGCCCGCACGCTGGGCTTCCGAGAAGCGCCATACATCGGATGTAGCAATATCGTGTCCCTGGTATTTACCGGTCAGCATAGCGCCACCGGAAACAACAATAGTTGGAATATCCACACTACAAGCGCCCATAATGAGCGCCGGGGTAGTTTTATCGCAGCCGCAAAGCAATACAACGCCGTCCAAAGGATTTGCACGGATGGATTCTTCCACGTCCATGCTTACCAGGTTGCGGTAGAGCATAGCCGTTGGTTTGATCAGTGTTTCGCCCAATGACATTACCGGGAACTCTACCGGGAAACCACCTGCTTCATAAATACCATGCTTTACTGATTCGGCCAATTCACGAAAGTGTGCGTTACAAGGCGTCAGTTCCGACCATGTATTGCAAATACCGATGACAGGTTTACCTTTAAACTCATGCGCAGGGATACCCTGATTTTTCATCCATGACCGATAGATAAAGCCATCTTTACCGGTCCGTCCAAACCATTCGCTGCTGCGGAGTTTTTTGTCTTTCATTGTAAGTTTATTCGCAGAGGTAAAGTTAAAATAATGTGAGTAAAGACAAATTAGTAAAACCAGTAACTGGATGAGGTAGAATCAGCAAAAGCGATTTAATTAGATATTAATTTTTTTAACTATTGCGGGTGTTACACATCGTTACACCTGTTACATGTAACACCCGAGCTTTTCTTAACTAATGGCCCTGTCCAAATGTGTATAGCCGCCATCCACGTGGATCAGTTGTCCGGTGGTATGGCTTGATCTTTCAGACAATAAGAAAGCCACCATATTAGCTATCTCTTCGCAGGTGGTCATTCTATTTTCCAATGGTATTTTGGAGATAATGGATTTAAGTTTTTCGTCGGGCTCAGGCAGTGTTTTTATCCAGGTGGCATATAATGGTGTCCAGCACTCGGCCACTATAACTGCATTTACCCTGATGCCATAAGGCAAAAGCTCAACGGCCCATTCACGAGTCAAAGCATTACGACCACCATTTGATGCAGCATACGCCGAAGTATTTCCCTGACCGGTTTCTGCTGTCTTTGAACCAATATTAACTATTGCTCCTTTGCTTTTTTTCAACTCGGGCAAAGCATGATGCGCCAGCAGATAATAATGCACCAGGTTTTTATGCAAAGAGGCCATAAACTGCTCATAGCCGCCTTTCTCCAAACCAACGCCATCATTTACCCCGGCATTATTTACCAGTCCATCCATGTGTCCATATTTTTCGATAACGGACTTAATTGCATTTTCACATTGAACAGGGTCGGTCAGCTCGGCGACTATCTGAGATGCTTTTCCCCCAAGATCATTCACTACTTTCAAGTTATCTTCTTGGCTACGGCCAATAATAACCGGGAAGGCTCCTTCTGCAGCCAACACTTTTACAATACCTTCGCCAATACCCTTAGCGCCGCCGCTTACGATAATTATTTTATCCTTCAGATTTAAATCCATTGTTCCCTTCAATATGGTTTCGTACCTACGGCACGTAATTGGTTTTGTTATTTATTCTCTACCAACATTTAGTCCCGATGGGACTCCAGCCGGAAGATTTTATTCAGTTAAATTATAAAACTCTATGGCGTTTCCGCCATAAAACATCTCTTGTTCTTTTTCTGAGAAGCGTGATGTATAGATTTGTAATATCTCCAGTGCTCTGTTATACCCGCCTGCCAGTTTGCAAACAGGCCAGTCGGAGCCATAAATCACCCTGTTGATGCTAAAGGCATTGAAAACGGTGTCCAGGTATGGCATAAAATCATCTGTCCGCCAGGAATACCAATCAGCCTCGGTAAGCATACCCGATACTTTGCAATACACGTTTAAATGCTTTGATAAAGCTTCAATGTCCCGTTTCCAGCCACTTATTTCTTTTGCTTTGATGTACGGTTTCGCCAAATGGTCCACTACAAATTTTTGGTCAGGAAATTCAGCGGCCAATTGCGCGGCATATTTCAGATGCTTTGGGTAGATCAGAATATCGTAAGTAAAATTGTATTTATTCAGTAAAGAGATGCCATTCTTGAAGCTATCCCGCAACATCAACTGATCATCGGGATCAGATTGCAGCACATGACGAAAACCTTTCATTTTTGGGTAGCGCTCATGATAATATTTCAGCTTGTCTTCAACCCTGATCGACTGTAAATTCACCCATCCCACCACACCTTTGATAAAATCGTGTTGTTCTGCCAGTTCGAGCATGAAACGGTTATCCTCGTCCATGTGGCAGGTTTGCACCAATACGGTTCCGTCAATATTATTCCTTTGCAATAATGGCAGCAGGTCATTAGGCAAAAAATCACGCGCGATAACAGACATATCGCTGTTGATCCAATTATCTCTTACCGGGTCGAACTTCCAGAAATGCTGATGTGCATCAATTCTTTGCATATGCCACCAGTTTTTGCGTTGCTGTGCCCAGACCGTCAATGCCTAATTCTACTACATCACCAGGTTTCAGGTATACATTTGGTTTCATACCCAAACCTACCCCGGCCGGTGTACCGGTCGAAATGATATCACCAGGTAAAAGGGTCATGAACTGGCTGGTATAGCTGATCAGGTGCGGAATGTTAAATATAAAGTTTGCAGTGGTACCGTCCTGCATGGTCTTGCCATTAAGTTTGAGCCACAGGCGAAGTTTATGCGGATCTGCTATCTCATCAGGTGTAGCCATAAACGGACCGATCGGTGCAAAGGTATCGCAGCCTTTTCCTTTATCCCATGTCCCACTGCGCTCCAATTGAAATTCACGTTCTGAAACATCGTTGTGCAAGACATATCCTGCCACATAATCCATTGCCTCGGCCTCGTCAACATAACTTGCTTTTTTGCCAATTACTACCGCTAGTTCTACTTCCCAGTCTGTTTTTACCGAGTTTTTAGGGATAACGATATCATCATTCGGACCAACGATCGCCGTTGTCGACTTCATAAATATTACCGGTTCAGGTGGCGGCGTTGCGTTGGTTTCCCGGGCGTGATCGACATAATTTAAGCCAATGCATACGATCTTTGAGGGACGGCCAAGCGGGCAACCCAAACGAATATCATCACCTACTTCAGGCAGATTATTATTTTTGACAAACTCTGCAAGTTTGTTTAAACCATCATTCTCGAAGAATTTCTCATCATAATCCCCGCCAAAAGCAGAGGTATCGTATCGTTTATCATTAACTAGGACGCCTGTTTTCTCTTTACCGGCTTCGCCGAATCGGATTAATTTCATAGATAAAAATAGTTATTTATTGTCATTCCGAAAGACACATCATATTGTGTCTCTACATTGATTCTTAGGTATTGATCTTTATAAAGCCACCGTCGATGGGGTAATCGCAGCCGGTGATGAAACCTGCTTCGTCGGAGCACAGGTACAACGCCAATGCAGCTATTTCCTCAGGTTTACCCATGCGGCCAATAGGCTGACTTTTTGATAATTTATCAAATATTTCCTGCTGGTTATCCGGGTAGTTTTTGGCAATAAATCCATCCACAAATGGTGTATGCACCCGTGCGGGAGAAATGCTGTTGCAGCGGATGTTATCGTGCAGATAATCGCGGGCAACAGATAGCGTCATTGCAAAGATAGCCCCTTTGCTGGTTGAATAAGCGAATCGATCTACCAACCCCACGCTTGCTGCTATTGAGGCTGTATTCAAAATAACTCCTCCGCCTTTAGCTTTCATCAGTGGAATTGCTGAGAAAAGACAGTTGTAGGCACCTTTAACATTCACGTTCATCACCCTGTCAAAGTCGGCTTCGCTGGTTGTAGCAGCTGCACCGATATGCGCGATGCCGGCATTGTTTACCAGGATGTCTACCTGACCAATTGCGTTAAAAGTATCCACTACCTGCTGCTGCTGACTCACATTACAGATATGATAAGATGCCTGACCACCATTTGCTTGTATTTCATTTACTGTAGCAGATGCAGACTGTTCATCCAGATCGATGATGTGCACCGCGGCGCCCTGCTTAGCAAAAAGTTCGGCGATAGCCTTACCTATACCACTCCCCCCACCTGTTATAACTGCTGATTTATTTTGTAGATTAAACATAAACTTTCTAACAATAACGGATACTGAATTCTGAACACCGAACGCCGAAGTGTTGATTTACTTCATTATTTATCATTCGGTATTCATTATTCGATATTTAACTTATAATGATACTCCTCTTTTCCACGGAATAAAATCGTCCTGCTCCAATTGAACTGATTTTGGCTGTTCTTCGCCATTGGCTACACTGATCACATATTCCAGGATGCGTTCGCCCGCCTGTTTGATGGTTTCCGAGCCTTCGATAATAGTTCCGCAATTGATATCGATAATATCAGGCATCCGATTATATGTAGCTGTGTTGGTCGACAGTTTGATAACCGGTGCGACAGGGTTACCAGTTGGCGTACCTAAACCAGTTGTGAACAGAACGATGTTCGCACCTGAACCTACTTCGGCGGTGGTGCTTTCTACGTCACTACCGGGAGTACATAAAAGATTCAATCCACTTTTAGTCACCTTTTCAGGATAATCAAGCACAGCTGTCACAGGCGATGTGCCTCCTTTTTTGGCTGCTCCTGCTGATTTGATCGCATCGGTGATCAGCCCATCTTTAATATTTCCAAATGATGGGTTTGCATAAAATCCTGAACCGTCCTGCTCAGCGCGGGCGTTGTAGGTTATCATCAGGTCCATAAAGCGTTTGGCAGTGTCTTCATCCACACAGCGGTCACTTAGCTCCTGCTCTACCCCGCAAAGTTCAGGGAATTCGGATAGGATCACCGATCCACCTAATGAGACCAAAACATCTGAAACATAACCCAATGCTGGATTAGCTGATATTCCTGAAAAGCCATCAGAGCCACCACATTCTAAACCAATACACAATTTTGATAAAGGTGCCGGGGTACGTTCGGTCTGGTTAGCTTCCATCAGCGCGGCAAAAGTTTGCTTCAACGCATGTTGCAAAAGATTGCGTTCAGTACCCATTTTCTGTTGTTCCAATATCACCAATGGCTTGCTAAAATTAGGATCGCGCTTAGCAATCTCCTCCTGCAATATACTGGCCTGTGCATGCTGGCAACCCAAGCTCAATACCGTTGCACCGGCAACATTAGGATGAGTAATATATCCGGCCAATAGACCACATAATGCTTTGGAATCCTGCTGAGTACCGCCACAGCCCATATCATGGGTCAGGAATTTGATACCATCGATATTTTTGAAGAAACGCTTATTATCTGCGGCTTCTTTCCCCGACTGCATATCCGCGCTTAGTATCTCCTGCGTCGACTTACCGGCTTGGTAAAGCTCCATCAATTGCTCTACTTCGGTCTCGTAATTCTTAGCTTTCTTGTAACCTAACTTATCAACCAAAGCCTCGCGCATCACCTGTATGTTGCGGTTCTCACAAAACACCAGTGGGATTACGATCCAGTAATTGGCCGTCCCCACAGAACCATCTGCACGATGGTAACCATTAAATGTGCGACCTTCAAATTTGGACGTATCGGGTTTATGCCAGTCCAGTTTCCGCTTTCCTAAATGAAACTCGCTTGAAGCGTGATGAATAGTTTCGGTAGATATCAATCCCCCTTGCGGGATGGAAGTTGTTGCCTTGCCCACCAGTACGCCATACATAAAAATGGAGTCATCGGGCTGCATGGCATTCAAGGTAAATTTATGTTTAGCAGCAACCTTATCTGCCAAATTAAAACTCTGACCCTCGAACTCTATCAGAGTTCCCCGGTCCAGATCACGCAGTGCAACCAGCACATTATCTTTTGGGTGTATGCGTAAGTAACTATGTTGTGTCATTATATTTTGTCTGAACCATGATTCGCCTGATTTTAGGATTACCATGATCACCTTTTATTATTAAACCAATCTCTGATCACTGGTTAACTGATTACCAGTTAACTATTCACTTAACTTAAAAATCCTATCCATCAATACCCACTTCTCGCCCGGTTTTGAATTTTTCAATGGTTGTTGAAATTTCCACATCAGGGTCTCCCATTCCTGCACTTTGGCGTTGCCATTGTCCATCGTCGCCTTGCGATCAAAGCTGAAGTCGTCTTCCGTTTCCATTATCATAAATAAATGGTTATCAAAACGGTATATCTCCATATCGGTAATACCCGAATCTGTGATACTTTTCTTTATCTCGGGCCATACCGACCTGTGGTATTCTTCGTATTCAGCGACCAATGCTGCGTCATCCTTCAGGTCGAGCGCCAGGGTATATCTTTTCATTATTTTAGCGTTAGTTCAACCACTGGTATTTCATATGGCGGCTTGGTTTTTGGCAAAGTTAACTCCAGGTCGTTTCCACCCGAAGACACGTATTTTACCTCTGAATAATCATTCAAAAGCTGGATATATTTCACTTTCCCTTTATAATCCGGCAATACCAGTTTGCCATCTGTTGGGTAATTATACAAATGGATATACAAACGTTTTGTTGCAGTATTGTAAGTCAACTTGTTACCATCCGGCGCCTTGAATTGTGATGGCGCAAGCGTACAATTGTAAATCGACTTATCATTTGCATGCATCCAGTACGACAAACTATCCAGTGCGTGAATTGCACGGTAATCAAATTCACCGCGCGCTGTTGGACCAACGTTCAATATCAGGTTACCACCATTGCTTACCGACGTGATCAGCAAGTCCAAAAGTTGACGGTGTGTTTTCCAGGTGTTCTCATCGCGGTAATATCCCCATGAGCCTGAGAAAGTCTGGCAGGTTTCAAATGTCTTACCGTGATATTTTTCCAGCTCTGTGCTGCTCACCTGCTCAGGCGTTTCAAAATCGCCACCATCGCTGTAATCATAAAGGCCAAGGCGGTTGTTAACGATAATTCCCGGCTGTAATTTCCTAACAATTTTCAGCAGGTCTTTCGCACCCCAATCATCGCCCCATTTGCCATGTTTGTCGCCCTTTTGCCATGACCAATCCATCCATAAGATATCGATCTTGCCATATTTGGTCATCAGCTCGGTCACCTGGTTTTTCAGATACTCACGGTATTTATTCATATCGCGGCCTTTGTTCAGGCGATCATAATTGGCTTTGGTGGTATCAACCTGTACCAGTGGGTGTGCATTATCCATAGTGTAGTCAGGATGATGCCAGTCAAGCAAAGAGTAGTAGAAACCTACTTTCAATCCTTCAGCCCTGAAAGCATCTACAAATTCCTTTACCAGGTCGCGTTTAGCTTTGGTGTTAGTGGCTTTATAGTTGGTATATTTTGAATCGAACAAACAGAAACCTTCGTGGTGCTTGGTAGTCAGCACGGCATATTTCATACCCGCAGCTTTTGCTTCGCGTGCCCATTTTTTGGGTTCGAAATGATCCGGATCAAACTGATCAAAATATTTTTCGTATTCTGCATTCGTCAGGTGTTCGTTATGCTTCACCCACTCATGGCGGGCAGCCTGAGAATATAACCCCCAATGGATGAACATGCCGAAGCGGGCATCGGTCCACCATTTCATGCGTTGTTTCTTTTGTGCTTCAGTTTCGTTACCGAGTTTTTTCTGCTGGGCAGAAGCAAGTGATAGCGTGAAAGCTACCATGAGGAATGCGAGTACAATTTTCTTTGACATAGTGATGTGGTGATTAGTGAGTGACTACTGCCTGAAGTTCTTTAACCTTAATATTTCTTAAAGCGAAGTAGCCGATATAAGCGAATGAAATAATCGGAACAAGGTAGGCAACACGAATATTGCTTCTGTCAGAAACCTGGCCTAATACTAAAGGAATTATGGCGCCGCCAACAATTCCCATAATTAATAATGAAGATGCTTTCTTGGTTTTCTCACCCAATCCACTGATACTTAGCGAGAAGATAGTCGGGAACATTATCGACATAAAGAATGGTACGCCCATTATTGCGTATACCGACAATTGACCATCAACAGTGAATGCCAGTACAAGTAATATGCAGTTAATAATACTGTAAGCGATCAAAAGTTTAACCGGGCGGATAAACCGCATAGCAAAACTTCCTATGAAACGGCCTGCCATAAACCCTAACATTGCCAAAGCCAACAAACTTGCAGCGTCTTTTTCCTGGATTGCTGCAACATATTTTGAATATCTTATAAAAAAGCTGGTGACAGCAGCTTGTGCGCCAACATAGAAGAATATACCACCCACACCTAACATCAGGTTTTTTTCGCTGAAAATAGAACCCCAATCTGTACGTTCATTATTGCTTTCACCATGCTCTTTAATGTCTGGTAATGCAGTACGCCAGATCAATATCGCTACTAACAATACAGCCAATCCAATAATGATATAAGGAATTTTTACTGCATCTGATTCGCCTTGCAAATAAGTATTCATTTGTTCCGGAGACATGGCCGCTTTTTGAGCCTCAGTCAATGTGATACCGGAAAGAATGAACAACCCTCCTATTTTTGGTGCAATAGCAGCAGCCAAACCATTAAATGATTGGGCAAAATTGATACGCCAGGTAGCGCCTTCCGGATCGCCCAGGTTATTTATATAGGGATTGGCAGCCGTTTCGAGCATACCGCAACCGCTGGCGATTATAAATAAAGCGAATAAGAAAAATCCATACATACGGGTACTCGCTGCCGGATAAAACATAAAGGCCCCAACAGCAAATAGAAGCAGGCCTAATACAATACCTCTTTTATAACCGTATTTGTGCATGAATAATCCCGCAGGTATGGCAACAATGAAGTAAGCGATGTAATAAGCTGAATCGACAAAGGCGGATTGTAAATCCGTCAGCTGACAGGCCTTTTTTAAATGCGGGACTAAAATGGAGTTAAGGTTCAGCGATATTCCCCACAAAAAAAACAAGGAGGTAATAAGTGCAACTGCAAAAATGTTGTTCTTTTTTGTCATGTGTTGTTTAAAGAGTTTTAATACTCACCCTCGCTTAGCTTTCCCCGCAGGTTTATATTGATTATTTGGTTGTTACAAAGGAATAAATATACCGGATATAAATTTTTATTCTATTATCTATATATTAAGTTATTTTGGCATAATTTTTATCTTTCAAATAATTTTTATGTATTTTGCTATTAATTATAAACCAATCCCCTGATGAAACCCCAGTTGCTGAAGATACCGCGGCAACCGCTTTCCTCCTTCAGTGTAAGGCAGGACACGGTGCCCTATATCAATAATAAATGGCATTATCATATCGAGGCCGAACTGATCTATTTTAAAAAGGGGAACGGCACGCAATTCGTTGGCGATCACATCCAAAATTTTAATGATGGCGACCTGGTTCTGATCGGTCCGAACTTGCCCCATTACTGGCGTTTTGATACCATGTACTTTAAAAATGACTGCGAAGTACACGCCGATGTAACCGTGGCACATTTCAGAGAGGATTTTT
>Ga0310811_10013415_pt1 | contig 10677 bp, 6 predicted proteins | sample YCmetagenome_FD_207642 | JGI IMG/M metagenome (GOLD analysis project Ga0310811, IMG submission 207642) | Soil microbial communities from experimental microcosm in Duke University, North Carolina, United States - YC | ecosystem: Engineered > Artificial ecosystem > Soil microcosm > Unclassified ...
ATTGCTTTGGCAGCTCCCGGAATTCGATCGTCCTGCCTGCCGCCAGGTCCATTAATACGTCCCACCGGATATCGGCAAAGAACAATTCCTGTTTACAATCGAATAACCGGGCTACCGAAGGTTTCACGGGGCCGGCTTCCAGGACCGTCTTTCCATTGAAAGTGATGGATATGCCGCCCGTCAGCTTCGGGTGAACAGGTTCTTTCACTTCCCAACTCTCCCGCTTATCCGTATCGACGAGGGCGCCCCAGCCTGCCGGTTCCAACCCCACTATCCGGAATATCCTTTCACAAAGCCCCTTCACATAATAAAAATCCGAAGGCGCGCCCTTGGTTTTCCAGGCATCCTCCCGGAGGGATCCGGTAATAAAAAGGCACAAATGCATTGCTTCTGTATAATTACCTACCCCACTGGTAGCATAAGACTTGCCAAACTCAAAAAACTGCAGGTTCGTATTCTTCCGGTTGAGATTGAAGGCAATGGACTCCAATCCCGTCTCCAGCAGGGACGGACGCATAATATTCAATTCTGCGCTGAGATTATTGATCATTTTCACCGAAGTCTCCAGCTCCTCCTGGCTAAAATAAGCGCTGTTGGTGATCGAATTGGTAAGGATCTCGTTGAATCCCTGCCCGACGAGATAGCTGGCGACAGCGGATTTCCAGGCAGACTGCGACCGGTCTTTTTCCACGGAAGGGGAAATGGTGATGGCTGAAGGAATAGCGATATTGTCCAATCCATCAATGCGCATGATCTCTTCCACGATGTCGGCCGGTAAGCTTACGTCCGGTTTGTGCCAGGGTACGGCTACATGAATGGCGTCGATCCCTTCCTTGATGATCTCGAATCCCAGGGCTGAAAGGATGGTTTTTACCGTATCGGGATGATAATTCTTGCCGCTTAGCTTCTTCAGGTAATGATGTTTGAGGATCACCTGCGTTTTATTCGCAGGGTCCGGATAAACATCCACCAACTCCGAGGCAATCTCGCCGCCGGCCAGCTCTTTGATGAGCAGGGCCGCCCTTTTCAGCGCATTGACGGTAATGGAAATATCCATCCCCTTTTCATAATGGGTGGCGGCGTCCGTCCTCAGCCCGTGGCGGAAGGAGGTCTTGCGGATTCCCAAAGGGGCAAACCAGGCGCTTTCCAGGAAAATATCCGTGGTATCGCCCTTTATCCCGCTGTTTAATCCCCCGAATACGCCGGCCATCGCCATCGCCTCTTCTGCATTACAGATCATCAGGTCTTCCGCCGATAATTTCCTTTCCTTCTGGTCCAGGGTAGTGAAAAGGGTTCCTTCCGGCAAATTTTTTACGACGATACGGTTCCCCTTGATGGCCCTGCTGTCAAAAGCATGGAGGGGCTGTCCCATTTCATGTAAAATGAAGTTGGTGATATCGACAATATTATTGATGGATCGGATACCGATGGCTTTCAGCTTATCCTGCATCCACCGGGGGGATGCCTTAATGGTAATGCCCCTCATGCTGATACCGGAATATCGACCACAGGCCTTACTATTTTCGATGCTCACCGTAACGGGCAGACTATTATTATCCGTTTTAAAGGCGTTGAGAGAAGGAACCTTAGGCCTGTATTCTTTATTCTCGTGATGGGAGAGCCAGGCGCATACATCCCGGGCCACCCCCTGATGGCTCATGGCGTCCATATGATTGGGGGTAAGCCCGATCTCGATGATATGATCCGTATACGGATGAAACCAGGCGACGGCAGTCGTTCCCGGCTTAGCTTCCGCGGGCAATACCAGGATACCTGCATGACTTTCTCCCAAACCGATCTCGTCTTCGGCGCAGATCATTCCATGGCTTTCCACCCCTCTGATCTTTGCCACTTTCATGGTGATGGGTTCCCCCTTGGTGGGATAGATCGTGGTTCCGGGGACGGCGACCACCACTTTTTGCCCTACCGCCACATTGGGTGCGCCACAGACGATAGCCAAAGGCTCCGCCCCCCCTGTATTTACTTTTGTCAGGGTCAGCTTGTCCGCATTGGGATGAGGACTGCATTCCAGCACTTCTCCGATCACCAATCCCTGTAATCCGCCTTTCACCGCTTCATACTTTTCCAGACTTTCCACTTCCAGTCCTATGGAAGTAAGGATCTTAGACAACCTTTCCGGATCGACCTTTACCGGTAAATAATCACAAAGCCAGTTATAACTAATAGTCATGACGACAATTCCTGTTTATTTAAAAAAATGAGCTTCCGCCCGGTTGCGCAAAGATAGTTTTTTATCCCTACCCCCACCCGGCCTCCCGGGGCAGAATATTTAGGGAATAAATTCGTTTTCGAAAGGGAAACAACTAATGATAATCAAATGTTAATACTTTTGGCAAAATTATACTTTGCATGAATAATGCAATCAAACAAGTGACCTATAAATAAATAACCTATAAGTTTTCGAACTCCTTAAAGTCTGGTTTATGAAAAAGCACCTGTTCTTCTTAGCCATTGCGGCTTTGGTATTAAATGCCTGCGGCCCTGTTTATGTAGTACACCAGGATCCGCCGCCGCCGGCCCCTGCTCCTCCCCCTCCTCCGCCTCCCGATCCCGGGCCGGAAGTATCTTATCAATCCTTTTATGATCAGCTAAGCCCCTACGGCCAATGGGTCGATGACCCCAATTACGGATATGTCTGGCTGCCGGATGTCGGTCCTGATTTTAAACCCTATGCCACCAACGGCCAGTGGGTCTATACGGAGGATGGCTGGACCTGGGCCTCCAATTATCCCTGGGGCTGGGCTGCTTTCCACTACGGTCGCTGGTTTTTCCAGGATGGTTACGGGTGGATGTGGATGCCCGGAACAGAATGGGCTCCCGCCTGGGTGAGCTGGCGCAGCAGCCAGGATTATTATGGCTGGGCGCCGCTGGCGCCGAATGTCAGCATGGACATCGCCTATGGCGGAGGGTACAATCCTCCCCCCCAATACTGGTGTTTTGTGCCTCACCAATACGTCGGCAGCCCACAGATCCGTAATTATTATGTGAACGAGAGCCGGAATGTCACCATCGTCAACAATACCACCATCATCCGCAATGTTACCGTCATCAACAACCAGGGGAATGGCCGTACCCGGAATGTCAACTATGGACGGGGTCCCGATCCGCAGGAAGTTGGAAGGTATTCCGGCACTGCCATAAGACCCTATACCATCCGGCAGAGCAATGCCCCCGGCGAACAGGTGAATAACGGTACCCTGGCTATCTATCGCCCAAGGGTCAGTTCCGCTCCTCAGGGCAATAGAGGGAATGGCAACAGCAATACGCCCCGCGTAGCACCTTCCAGGGTCCAGACGCTGAATAACGTCCGGCCTGTCAACACAGCCGTCTATGGACGCAATGACGGCCGTGGGAATGACGGACGTGGGAATGACAATCGAAGCAATGACGGCCGTTTTAACGATAACCGTGGCAATGACGGTCGCAACGGAAACGATAGCCGCAACGGAAATGATAACCGCAATGGAAACGATAACCGCAACGGTAATGAGGGGCGGAATGGAAGTGATGGACGTAACGGCAATGATAACAGAGGTAACGACGGTCGTAACGGGAATGCCCCGGCCAATCAGAATCCCGCCGGACAGCCCGTGAACAACCGGCCCTTCAACCGCCCCGCTGATAACCAGCCGGGCAGTCAACAACCTGTTAACAGACCCGTAACACAGCCCGGCTATCAACAACCGGGAAATCGGCCTACGGCGAATCAACAGCCCGTTTATCAGCCACCCGTCAATCAACAACCGATCAATCAACAACCGGTAAACCAGCAGCCGATCAACCGGCAACCCGTCAATCAGCAGCCGATTAATCAGCAACCGGTAAACCAGCTGCCGATTAATCAGCAGCCGGTAAACCAACAACCCGCTGGCAGGCCCTGGGCGAATCAACCCGCCGTACAGCCTTCACAACCCGCTGGCAGCGCTCCTAACAGGTTCACCCCTGCCAACCAGCCTGTGTACCACCCGCCAGCAAATCAACCGGTTCAGCCTGCCAATCAGCAGCCCGTTAACCGGCCGGCCGTACAACCGGTAAACAGACCGGTAACACAGCCGGGACAACCCGGAGGAGCACGTCCGGTACCAGCGGCCAATCCTTCCAGACCCGCGCCAAGACAGGTTCCGCCGCCACCCCCTCCCAAAAAAGATGGGGACAAGCCCGCGCCAAGACAGGCGTAAAAAAGAGAAATAGGCAGGTACAGGGCGGGTTTGCGCTGATAGTAAGAGTTCCTTCCTGACGGAGTATAAGAACTTCCCCTCTGACCCGATCTTTTCAATAGGCCCACTGGCCCAGCGTCCCGGGATAGCCGGGACGCTTTTTTTTGTTCGGGTAACCCGCAAAATTTGGGCGACAAATACGCAAAATTGCGGCGAACCGCATTCTGTAGTTTCAGCATCCTGACAAAATATTTCCCCTATAATCTTTGTTCACAGGCAGTGTGAATTTAAAACGTGAAATGGCTGAAAACTTTTTTAAATTGTGGAAAGCTCAAAGGTTAGTGTGGACAAGGCCAGGAAGCATGTTAATAACCTGGTGGATTTCTAAAGGAAAAATATAGGAAAAGAAAAATTTTTTTGGTCGGGAGTTAGAGTTCTATATTCGCCCTCCTGACTCAATGGGTAACATTCTGTTCATGTTGGCATAACAATTTCTTAATAGAGCCCTGGCCGGAAAAACACCCCCAATGAGCAGGCTCCGTGATTGCAATACCGCCCATGTCGGCAGATTTTATCTGCACCAGGACGGAGCCCAGTTAGGGAGACCATGGGACTGGAAACCTTATTAATTCATTTTTCGGACGGGTACTTCAAATGGATCTTACTAATCTTAATCTCAACAAAGACCGCAGCAAACTAAGGCGCAAGCCTTCCGTGGACCTCAGCACCATGGTATACGGTAAAATCCCTCCCCAGGCTAAAGAACTGGAAGAGGCGGTATTGGGGGCTATTATGCTGGAAAAAAGCGCTTTTGATACCGTGGTGGAGATCCTCAAACCCGAGTGTTTTTACCTGGAAGGCCACCAACGGATCTACCGCGCCATGCAGGGACTGGCCCAAAAAAGTCAGCCTATCGATATCCTCACGGTCGTGGAAGAACTGAAAACGAGGGAAGAACTGGAGATCGTCGGAGGGCCTTATTATGTCACCAAACTGACGAATTCCGTCGTATCCTCTGCTAATATAGAGACCCACTCCCGTATCATCCTTCAGAAATTCATTCAACGGGAGCTCATTCGCATCAGCGGAGAGATCATCGGAGACGCCTACGAAGACAGCACCGACGTATTCGACCTGCTCGACGACGCAGAAAGCAAATTGTTCGAGATTACCAATAGCCATCTTCGCAAAAACTTCGATAGCATCGACAGCGTCCTGGTCAAGACCATCCAGCGTATCGAAGACATGCGCAACAAACAGGATCAGATCAGCGGCGTCCCCAGCGGTTTCCCCTCCCTGGATAAGATCACCTATGGCTGGCAGCCGACGGACCTTATCATCCTCGCCGCCCGTCCCGCCGTCGGTAAAACCGCCTTCGCCCTCAACCTGGCGCGCAACGCAGCCCTCAATTCCGTCAAACCCACCGCTGTTGCCTTCTTCAGCCTGGAAATGAGCTCGGCCCAGCTGGTTCAACGTATTCTCAGCGCCGAATCGGAGATCTTCATGGAAAAGATTGCCCGCGGCCGCCTGGAAGACCATGAAATGAAGCAACTGTACAAAAAAGGCATCGACCGGCTTGCCAAAGCCCCGATCTATATCGACGACACCCCGGCGCTGAATATCTTCGAGCTGCGGGCCAAATGCCGCCGCCTGAAGAATAAACACAACTTAGGCTTTATCATCATCGACTACCTGCAGCTGATGAGCGGAGCAGGAGATAACAAAAATGGCAACCGCGAACAGGAGATCAGCCAGATCTCCCGGGCCCTGAAAGGCCTGGCCAAAGAGCTGCAGGTGCCTATCATAGCGCTGTCCCAGTTAAGCCGTGCCGTGGAATCCCGTAAAGAAGGGGAGAAGATCCCCCAATTGAGCGATCTGCGTGAATCCGGTGCCATCGAACAGGATGCCGATATGGTCATGTTCCTCTATCGTCCCGAATATTATGGCATTACGGCCAATGAAATGGGAGAGAGCAATAAAGGAGAAACCCACGTAAAAATAGCTAAACACCGTAATGGCTCTCTGGATACCGTTAAGCTCCGTGCCCTGCTGCATATCCAGAAATTCACCGAATATGGGGAAGATGACTTTGGAGGGATGGGAATGCCCGCTGGCGGTAGCTGGAAGCCCGTACAGGGGAATGACGAAGGCGGAGGAGCCAAACTATATATCCAGGCCGGCAGCCGTATGAAAGACGTGCCGATCGATGAGGATGAAACGCCTTTTTAACCAAGTCTGAGGTTCGCTAATCATAAGTAATAACAGCTCCGGTCTTCCGGGGCTTTTATTTTTGCGTCGGGGGCTCACCCCTGGCCACGCTTAAACTTTATATTAGCTTTGATTCATAGATTTGCCCCTAAAACCTGCTCATGGCTTTGCCTTTTTTTTATAGCTCCTCATACGATCCCGGACAGGCAGACCTAATGCTGGATGAAGACAACTCCCGGCACATCGTCCAGGTCCTCCGTATGCAGCGGGGCGAATTACTCCAGCTCACCGATGGCCGGGGGAATTTGCTGACGGCCGCCATCCTGGACGATCATAAAAAAAAGTGCCTCGTGCAGATCCGGACGGCCACCTGGCAGCCCCCCCGGGAGAAAAGAGTTTCCATCGCCCTATCCCTGCTGAAAAATGCCAACCGGTTCGAATGGTTCCTGGAAAAAGCTACCGAGATCGGCGTCACCACCATCGTCCCGCTGCTCTGCGAACGCACGGAACGGCAGCATTTCCGCCAGGACCGCCTCCAGAATATCCTGGTCAGCGCTATGCTGCAGTCGCAACAGGCCTGGCTGCCCATCTTGCAGTCGCCCACCCCCCTGATGGACCTGGTGGCAAACCCGGGGTATGATCAGCTATTCATCGCCCATTGCCTGGAAGAACAAAAAATTGCTCTGGCAGACGCCGCCCGATCTACTTTTGACGCAGCCGTTACCGCGGGGTCTACTCCGTCCTCTGCCGTCTCACCGGCCGCTGGCGACTCCCTCATTCCTTCCCGGCTCATCCTAATCGGACCTGAAGGTGATTTTTCCCCAAATGAAATTGAATTGTCTATACAGCGGGGGTTCCTCCCTGTGACCCTGGGGTCAACCCGCCTGCGGACAGAGACAGCCGGCATCGTAGCCGCTACCTTGTTATGTATTTCGTGAATAAAGTGGATGGACATACCCGAGGCCTGGAGAAATTGTGCCAGTCGGAAACAGATTGCATGACCAATCTGTTATCCGCTGGTCTTCATAATTTGGACGGGTAAAAATAATGGTTCCGGTTTAAACAGCTTTCTCCTATCAGGAAAAGAAATTATTAAATCGGGAAAACAATAACGTTGTAATTACTTCTTTTGGTATTTCCAGTTCCTGGATTTTCCTTCCGTCAGCCATTCAAGGGTGGTAGCCACCCGCTTCTGCTTCGTCTCATCTGTCTTGGCTTCCGTAATCCATTCAATATACTCATACCGGTGAGAAGGGGGAAATGCTGCAAAGGTGGCCTGCGCAGCTTTGTTTTTTTTCAGGGCTGCTGTCAGCTCAGCCGGCACAGGCAACTCCTTTTTAGGGGCTTTCGCAGGACGCGGCGGTAATTTTACTCCCTCCTCATTCAGCAGGGCTGCCTGTTTAATATAGGCGATCAATATCTTGTCTGCGGGAAGGTCTTTCAAGGTGGTGATCCTGTCGAAATGTCCCATGGAATGCCGGTCCGCTACCTGCAGAATGCCCTCCGGATCTTTCATGAGGGATGCCTTCCAGAATCCAAAAGTGCTGTGCTGTTTAAAAGCGGCCATGCTGCATAAAATAGCCCCGTTATACTCAAAATGCGGGAAACCCCATTTTATCGTTTCCCTGGCTTCCGGACAGGCTTTATGCACTAATTCGCGAAGGTGTTGGAGGATGGGCCTGGCAAAAGGGGCTGACCTGGCAATATAGGCGTCTATCCGGGGATCCGTAGTAGCCATATTATTTAATATTAGTACTCCGAATATATAAAAAAATGCTGATCCTCCAGCTTTCCCCCTTGCCCTCGCCCCTTAGACGCCGGAGGCATCTTGTCCATAACCGAGCAAAGCGAGGAACGAAGCTTTGACGAAGGTTACGAACGAGGGCCGAATTATCTGGCCCGAAGTTCTACAGACATTAGCTCTTTGCCAGATATGCACTAAATTTTTCAATGTGCATATCTGGCACATTATTTCTTCCCTGCCCCCGATTTCTTTTTCATCTTCGTATTCAATAGCTCTACTCCAAAGGAAAAAGCCATGGAAAAATAGATATACCCCTTGTCAATATGCGTATGATGGATAGGCTCCAGCCCCTCAAAGAACAGACTGAATCCCACCATCAACAGGAAGGACAAGGCCAGCATCTTCAGAGTGGGCCGCCGGTTGATATAGTCGGCGATCTTCTGGGAAAAAAAGAACATGATGATCATCGCAATGATCACGGCCGTGATCATGACAGATACCTGCCGGGCCAGCCCAACCGCTGTAATAATGCTGTCGAAAGAAAAGACCGTATCTACCAGGATGATCTGACCGACCACCGCTCCGAATGCACTCCCCGTTTTTTTATTAATGGCCTCTGCCTCCGCCGGCTCTCCCTCCAGCTTTTCATGGATCTCCTTAACGGTCTTGTAGAGGAGGAATAATCCTCCCGCCAGCATAATAAGATTACGAAGGCTGAATCCATAGCCGAATACGGCAAACATCTCCTTACTCCCGTTGGTCACCAGCCATCCCAGCCCCAGCAACAACAGGGACCGGATAAGGATGCCGGCAAACATCCAGGCCCGCCGGGCTATCAGCTGACGGGAAGGCTCGAGGCGCCCGATAAGAATGGAGACAAAGATCACGTTGTCGATACCCAGCACGATCTCCAGAATGGTAAGGGTAGATAGGCTGATCAGGCTGTCAATGCTAAAAAGAGAGGTCATGGTCAGTTCAGTTGAGACGCGAAAATAGGGCTTTATTGCGGGACAGAAACCGGTGTCCGTGTACGATAGAGTAAGATGAATGCAATGACCCCAATTGTAATATATACATCGGCGAAGTTAAAAATAGCCGTCCTGAGATCAAGGATACCTATATTCATAAAATCGGTTACGTGCCGGTCGAAGAATATCCGGTCTATAATATTACCCACGCCTCCGGCAAAGATGAGCGCCAGGCAGCAAACTTTGGAAAGGCTCATTTCATTGGATCGCCGGACCGTATAGACAAATAACGCCAGCAGACAAGTCAGGGGAAAGATGCTTAACAACCAGAAACTGGCGGCTTCTGACAGATTTTCTCCAAAACCCAGGGCTGCCCCGGTATTCTCAATATACTCCAGCCGGAACACATCATGGAAGTAAGAGATGGTCACCCCCCGGTTCATCAGTTGCTCTTTGGCCAGGGTCTTGGTAACCCTGTCGCACCCGATAAATGTAAAAGCGAGAACACAGAATAGAATTATTTTATACCATTTCTTCATGGAAAGTCCTTTTGTTATAGCGTAATTCCCATGAATAAATATAAGGAAAATCTCATTCCCTTCGGCATGGCTACCTGAAGCTTACAGTTTTGCGCAGATCCTTCTGGTAATAAACGGCCCCTCATAGATAAAGCCTGTCCAGACCTGCACCAGCCCTGCGCCGGCCTGTATTTTTTCCAGGGCATCCCCCCCGGTAAAGATCCCCCCGCTGGCAATCAACGGCAGAGAGCCCGAGGTTTTCCGGTGAATATATCGGACTACTTCCGTGGATTTTTCTTTTAAAGGGGCTCCACTCAATCCACCCGCGCCAATCCTCTCCAGCCGGTCAGCGCTACTGAGTAATTTCTCCCGGCTGATGGTAGTATTCGTTGCTACCAGCCCATCCAACCGGATGTCCAGCGCCAGTTCCACCACATCGTCTATCTGCTGCCAGCTGAGGTCCGGAGCGATCTTTAACAACAGCGGCCTGGGGTTTACCCCCTTTCCCAGGGCCAGTTCCTTGTTGATCTCCTGCAAACTGGTCAATATCTTTCGCAAGGCGTCCTTTTCCTGGAGCTCGCGTAACCCCGGCGTATTCGGCGAACTTACATTCACGACGAAATAATCTACAAAGTCAAATAGCTCCCGGAAACAGATCCCGTAATCCTTCCAGGCATCCTCGTTGGGAGTGACCTTGTTCTTGCCGATATTCCCCCCGATGATCAGCGGCGCCTGCGGCCCCTGGTTATTTGTTCTCTGCCTCCATTTTTTCAGCCTTTCCGCGATCACCTTCACTCCATCGTTATTGAATCCCATACGATTGATCAGCGCCTGATCCTCCGGCAGACGGAACAGCCTGGGCTGCTCATTACCATCCTGGGGCAGGGGCGTCACCGTCCCAATCTCTACAAATCCGAACCCCAATGCCTCCAGCTCCCTTAGATAAAGCGCGTTTTTATCAAAGCCCGCTCCCAGCCCAACGGGGTTGCGGAAAGAAAGGCCAAATAGCTCCCTTGACAGCTGACCGGTTTTCTGCCCAGACGAATAAGGAGCCTTTACTT
>Ga0310811_10013416_pt1 | contig 10677 bp, 8 predicted proteins | sample YCmetagenome_FD_207642 | JGI IMG/M metagenome (GOLD analysis project Ga0310811, IMG submission 207642) | Soil microbial communities from experimental microcosm in Duke University, North Carolina, United States - YC | ecosystem: Engineered > Artificial ecosystem > Soil microcosm > Unclassified ...
GCGGGTGTTGCCGGAATTTTTCTGCTGCGCTCAATTGGAGATCGCTCGGTTCCGGATCCGTGGGATCCTGCTGCGATTCGCGCCACCATGGGATCACTCTTTTCGCAAAGATTGGTATGTTGCTCTACCGATGAATTCGTCGCTTGGGCGAGAGCAACCGGCGTAACTCTTGTCGGTTCGTCACCACGTGGCCCTCTCGACTACAAAGACATGCAATGTCGAACGCCTGAGGCGCTGCTCATAGGGAGGGAACGCCATGGCCTTTCCGAACAACTCATGGAGGTTTGCAACTTTCTGGTGCGAATTCCTATGCGTGGAGCTTGCGATTCAATCAATGCTGCTGTCGCTGCCGGGGTGCTTCTGTTTGAAATGTCTCATCGTATCTAGGAGCGAGAAGAATGAAAATCTACCGCAGCGCTGCCCTCAGTTTCCGCCATGTTTCCTCCAGCGCTTCCGGCAGGACCCGGCTTTCTCCCGTCACGGTCATGAAGTTGGTGTCGCCGACCCAGCGGGGTAGAACGTGCATGTGGATGTGTCCCGCGACGCCGGCCCCTGCGGCGCGGCCTATATTCATGCCGAGGTTAATGCCGTCGGGCGAATAGACCTGTCGCAGCACGCCTTCCATTTTTTGGGACAACGCCATCATTTCCTGGGCGGCGGCTTCGGGCAGCTTTTGCAATTCATCGAGATGCGCAAACGGCACAACCATCACATGCCCGGAAGTGTAGGGAAAGCTGTTCAGGATGATGAAACAGGTTTCGCCACGATAGACGATTTTGGCATCTTCGTCAGGAAGCTTGGGCAGTTCGCAGAAAATGCATTGCCCGCTTTTGCCGTCATGCTTTGCGGCGGTGGTGATGTAGGCATAACGCCACGGAGTCCACAAGTAATCCATCCCCAAGGAGGGTAAAGGAAAATTGGGTAGTTTTGTAACCTGATAATTTGGAATCGGGTAATTGAACTGACTGGTGCAAGGAAAACACACCAGACCTGGTCTGCCTCCTTCTTTTGCGCACGTGCCATGCCATTTGCAAAAATGTGCCGCTCATAAAATTACCCAATTGCCAAACTACAAAATTCCTCAACCCCTCGCCGCCTTGGTTAAATTTCGGCTTTCCCGTTTGACACCTTTTCCGAGCGGTTGTTATAGTCGAAGTGTTCCCTTTGGATTCGGGTTCGATCTTTACGGCCGCTGGGTAAGTCCATCCGCCAGGGTGGGCTCAACATAAACCAAGACTCATACCAGCAGTTCGGTAACACGCCCGCGTCCTCTGACACCGCTGAGAGGCAATGACTTTGTTCGACGATAACAACCCTTATTCCGACTCTTCCACCACAACCTTAACCGAACAGCAACCCGACACCGCAAGCGAGCATTCCGAACAGGAATCGGCTGCGCAGCCCCAGCCCGAGGCAGAGCACGAGTCCCAGCCGCAAGCTCAGTCCCAAAATGACGAGCAGAAACCGGTCGAGGATTTCGCTGCCGCGCTGGAGAGCTTCACCACTGAAACCGAAGAGGCCACGGGTGAAGACCACGTGATTCACGGCACGGTGTTGAAGCTGACTGCGACGCATGTGTTCGTGGACATCGGCGCCAAGTCAGAAGGCGCACTGCCGATTGCTGAGGTCCAGGACCACGAAGGAAAGCCCAAGTTCCAGCCGGGCGATGCCATCGACGTGATGCGGGAGAAAGGTGAAACGGAAGAGGGTTACATCAAGCTTTCGTTCCAGAAAGCGCAGCGTTTGCGCGCCTGGGATGAAATTGAAAAGGCCTATAGCGAGAACCAGCCGATTAAGGCGGTCGTAATTGAGCGCACCAAGGGTGGCGTCACGGTTGACATTCAGGGCGCGCACGCGTTCCTGCCCGGGTCCCAGATTGACCTGCGCCCCGTGCGCAATCTCGACGCAATGAAGGGTCAGAGTTTCGATGTCGCCATCGTCAAACTCAACAAGAAGCGCGGCAACATCGTGGTGTCACGCAAGCAGCTTCTCGAGCAGGAACAGAACGAGAAGCGCTCCCAGTTGCTCGATCATCTTCAGGAAGGCTCAGTTCTGACCGGCGTCGTAAAGAACCTGACCGATTACGGCGCGTTCGTTGACCTGGGCGGCATCGACGGTTTGCTGCACATCACGGACATGTCTTGGGGACGCCTCACGCACCCGCGTGATCTGGTGAACGTTGGCGACCAGATTCAAGTGAAGGTCCTTAAATTCGACGGAGAAAAGCAGCGTGTTTCGCTCGGATTCAAGCAGCTCACGCCCGACCCCTGGCTCGATGCCGAGCACCGCTATCCCGTGGGCGCGCATGTCCACGGCCGCGTTATCAGCGTGACCGACTACGGCGCATTCGTCGAGTTGGAGCAAGGTATCGAGGGCCTGGTTCACGTCAGCGAGATGACCTGGTCCAAGCGCATGAAACATCCCGGCAAACTGGTAAATGTGAACGATCAGGTCGAGTGCGTAGTTCTCAGCGTGAATCCGACCGAACGACGGATTTCTCTGGGGATGCGGCAACTGGCGGCAAATCCCTGGGATTCACTAATTGAGAAATATCCGGTCGGCGCCTCCGTCGAAGGCCGGGTCCGCAATCTGACGGACTTCGGCGCCTTCATCGAGATCGAAGAGGGCATCGACGGATTGGTCCATGTCAGCAACTTGAGCTGGACCAAGCGAGTGAAACATCCTTCGGAAGTGCTGAAGAAGGGCGATCGGGTGAAAGCAGTCGTGCTGGCCATCGATTCCGAGAAGCGCCGCCTGTCGCTCGGCGTGAAGCAGCTTCAGCCTGACGTGTGGGAATCCTTCTTCCAGCAGCACCGCGTAGGCGACATCGTTAAAGGGAAGGTCCTGCGAGTTGCAACCTTCGGCGCCTTTGTCGAAATCGCTGAAGGTGTTGAAGGCCTCTGTCACAACTCTGAAGCGCTGGATGGTAATGGCCAGCCCATGCATCTTGAGCCCGGTTTTGAACACGATTTCAAGATTATCAAGATGAGCCCGGAAGATAAGAAGGTCGGACTCAGCATCAAGGCCGTCGGCGACGAGGCTTCTCGGTCAGAGGTAGAAGCCTACAAGCAGCCGGCTTCGAGCACCGGATCGACCATTGGTGAGCTCATGAATTGGAAACGCGCCGGCAGTGACAACGGATAGTCTCTGCGTTACAAAAGCACGTTCCAAAGCTCGCCAGAGTGCCCGCGGGACGCCCTATTTGATGGGCAACGGGCTTTTCACCACCCACATCTAGAACTAGCGTAGGTTCTGAACGGGCGCCAGGGCGATTGGGTACTTCGGTCACATTCTTCTGGATTAGACATTTGGCCGAATGGGCAGGAGCCATTACTCTGCCTTCGTAACGATTTTAGTCCTGATGTTTCGTTGACACGAGGAACCAGCTTTGTTACCGTTGCCTCGTTCACTTAATAACCATCTGGCGTGCGCTAAGTGCCGTAAACACTTTAGATTGCAGGCACATTGCATAAGCAGCACTGGTTCCAGCAGGGGGAGGAAGCGTTTGTTCCTTGTCCCACAAGGGGAACGCAGCCGGGAACCATGATCAAAGCAGGCGTGGAGAAGTAAGCGCTCGGTCCAAAGATTGCGGTGGTTCAGCATGCGGGACAAACAACCGGCGCGTAATCCGGCCCTGGAAAATTGAAATTTAAGGACAAGAATTTTGCCGAAACGTTTCTACATTCTGTTTGTAGCTCGAGGCGAGGACGGGCAACTACGCAAAATCCCCATCCCCACCCGCTATCTATACGTTCTCGGCATCGGCGCCATGGTCGGCCTGCTCGGCCTTACTGGCATGGCCAGCACCTACGTCCGAATGTTGCTCAAAGTCTCCAGTTACAACCAATTACGCGCCGAGCGTGAGGATTTGAAGACCCGGTATACCCATCTGGAGCAGGTCGCCCAGGAACGCGATATTCAGGTTGCCTCCCTCGGATCTCTGGCCAGTGAAGTTTCATCGCTTTACGGTCTCAAACCTGAGCCCTTGCTGATTAAAGCAGCCTCCTCCGATCAAATCGAAGATCCCCAGGTCGTCACGTCGTCTCTGGATCGTCTGGCAACGCTTAAAACCGCAGCGCTCACTGGCGCCACCACCGCAGGCATCTCCCTGGGATTGACACGAAATGTCACTCCCGCTGACTGGATGCGCGCCAACTCGGCCCCTAACTTGTGGCCAGTCGAAGGCCCAGTCACTGGTTCTTTCGGCGAAAGAATCGATCCCTTTAATGGGGAAGGGGCGTTTCACGCAGGAATTGACATCGGCGCCATTTTTGGTCAACCCGTTATCGCGCCAGCCGACGGCGTGGTCGAATTCGCTGACTTCATGGGCGGTTATGGACGGGCCATCATCCTCGATCACGGTCATGGCATGAGCACCCGCTATGGCCACCTGAAGAGCTTCGCCTGCTTCCCCGGTCAGCACGTTCACCGCGGTGACACCATCGGCTATGTCGGCGACAGCGGCCGCAGCACCGGCCCCCATCTCCATTATGAAGTCCGCATCAACGACGTCCCCGTAAATCCCCACAAGTATTTGCGCATCACCTACGCACACGTGGGCGGGTTTGCCGCAGGCAGCTAAGAGGCCCTCCGCCTCCTACATTACGCGTGTGACGAATTGCCGAAAATGTTCAAAACGGTCGTCCGTGCGCAGACTGTTATAAAACGGATCGCTGTTCAAGAGTAGCGAGAATGCGTTGCGCTCCGAGTCGCGGGAAAACAGGCCGATTCATACTGCTGGCTGGGCGAATGGGGCACGGCGGCGGCTGATATCTTCTAGAATTTTCAGGAATTCACCAGAATTGCAAGCACGTTCACGGTACAACCTTATGCAGCATCGCGCCGTCCGAACTGTATGCGGAGGTGAGTGTGCGTACTCTTTTCGTAACATTGCTAATGTTCATGGCGACGGCTTTGGCCCAGGAATTCCCCACCAAAGGGCCAGCCACAAAGGACCCTGACAAAAACGCATCCCAGCCCAAGATCTACCAGGGATGCATGATCCGCGCGAACGGCAGCATCATGCTGGCCGATCAGGAGAATCGGGATTACAAGCTGGTCGGCAACGGTAAGACCCTCGACAGCTACGTCGGACAAGAGGTAAAGATCACGGCTAGTGATGTGAACCCCGGCGATCCGTCTTCGAACCAACACGGCATGAGTGACGGAGAAGCTCAGAACACACCGCGCACGCTGAGCGTCGAAGACATTCAGAAGGTCTCGAACTACTGCCGTTCGCCGAAGTAGCTATTTCCACCTCGACGTCGTTTCCGATCTGTCGCCTCGAATGTCAGCAGACCGCAGTTCGTAATCGCGTGCAAATAGACAGGTTGAGTAGCCGCGAGTTCCCTTTTCGTTTTCGCTAAGCCGCTCGGTCGCCTTCACTTTGTACGTCCGCATCGTATAGCAGACATCACCAGCAGAATTTAGCGGAATCTGCCACGACGGTTTTCGATTCCATCTTGCATCCCTCTCGCTGGATTGGCTGGAATTGGTTCGGGAGGGAAGCCCAGAATCTGAATCGGACAAAATAAGGCTCGGCGGTGAAACCTGAGTTTCTGAACTCGATGACGATGATGGCTCTTGATCTGCCGCAAATGAAATCGAACTAAGAACCGCAAGCAGGAAAAGAATCAGCAGCAATCTCATTTTGCGTACCTCCTTCAGCTTGAATCAGTTGGCATGCATGCGGTGGACCTCCAGGTCGTCGAGCGCCGTCAAGACCTCGGAGCTGTGGTTTGCCGGATTCACGCCGGCAAACACTTTCGCGATCCTGCCTTCGGGATCGATCAGAAATGTATTTCTTGCGGAAATTTGCGCCACGCCGAAGCTAATAAGAGAACCATACTGCTTGGAAACCGCATGGGATGAGTCCGCCAGCAGCTTGAAATTCAACCCTTCCTTGGAGCAGAAGCGCTTGTGCGAATCAGCGCTGTCCACGCTTACCCCGAGCACGACAGCATTCCGCCGGGCAAACTCCGCTTGATCGCGCTGGAAATTGTGCGCTTCAAGTGTGCATCCTGGGGTCAGGTCTTTGGGATAGAAATACAGTGCGACCCACTTTCCCCGGTAGTCCTTCAAACTGATGGCATTTCCATCCTGCGACGCCAGCGAAAACTCCGGCGCCGGTGTTCCCGCTACCGGCAGAGTTCGAGCGGAAAGGATTCGCGAGCCGACAACGAACGCGCCAAAGGCAATTACCACGACAAGCAGGATCGTCCACATGCGCACAAAGGCCTCCCGGCGAACCAGTCTACTCCCAGCCGGCCATTCGTTTGTCCCATAAGCTGGAAAGAAAAATGGCGCGGCCTGGCATAGACCGCGCCAATCGGTAAAGTCTATGCGCTCTTCGGAAGCTCAGCCATACGCCGCTGCATTTCTTCCGGGGAAACGTCTTCCACGTGAGTGGATACCGTCCAACTGTGGCCGAAGGGATCGATCAGATTTCCCGATCGGTCGCCATAGAACTGGTCTTGCACGGCGCGTGTTTCCTTTGCCCCGGCCGAAAGAGCGCGCTGGAAGACCTTGTCCACATCGGCGATGTAGATCATCAGGCCGACCGGACTGCCGCCAAGCGCCTGCGCGCTCTTGTGCTCGCCGCTCTCCGGTTCATCGGCCAGCATGACGACCGAATCGCCGATTCTCAGTTCAGCATGCATTACGCGTCCGTTGGGACCCGGCATGCGCATAATCTCGGTTGCGCCAAATGCCATTTTGTAGAAATCAATAGCGCGTGCCGCGCCATTAACGATCAGGTACGGAGTAACTGAATGATAACCTTCGGGAACTGGATTTACTGCCATTTGCGGCCTCCTTGCGCAAATCACGCGCGCAAAAAGATTAGCAGATTCGCACCGAGCCGGAGCTGTGGATAGTGCATCCGGCGAAATTCGCAAGGTAAGAAATTCCAGCCCGTGAGTTCAGGAGCTGACGCCTAACTCCTGTCCAATTTGTTCCCATTCTGCGACCCGGGCCTGCAGGTCGGCACGATGTTGATCGAGTTCGCGGCTAACGCGGGCAGTTTCTTCGGCGCTGACGAAAGTTTGCAGCGAGGTTTCGGCGGAAGCGATAGCACCTTCCAATTGGCTGATTTGCTCTTCGAGTTCCTGGACGCGGTCTTCCAGTTTTTTACGCTTGATCGGATTCAGGCGCTTGGCTGGCTTGTCGCCATCAGCCGGGGGGCGGGACTGGGCAGCTGTGGCTCCATTTCCATTGCCCGACTCGCTCTGCCTGGAGCTTGAAATCTGTTCTTGCAGTTTTTCCGCTCCGCCCTGCTTGCGCCACATGAAATCTTCATAGTTGCCGGGATAGACCTCCACCCGTCCGTTGCCGATCTCAAACACCCGGCTCGCCAGCTTGTCGATGAAGTAGCGGTCGTGGGAGACGAACACCACCGTCCCTGTGTACTTGCTCAATGCTGTTAACAAGACATCTTTGGCGCGCATGTCGAGATGGTTTGTCGGCTCATCCAGCAGCAGAAAGTTTGCCGGGTGTAGGAGCATGCGCAGCAGTGCATAACGGTTGCGCTCGCCGCCGGATAGCACGCCGATGCGCTTGAATACGTCGTCGCCAGAGAACAAAAAGCATCCCAGCAGGTTCCGCAAATCGGTTTCACGAGAAGAGATTGACACACGGCCGAGGTCATCGAGAATGCGGGCTTCCTGGTCGAGTTCTTTGTACTGGTCCTGAGCAAAGTAATCTGACTGCACATTGTGACCGAGGCGGAACTCGCCCTGCGTAAGCGGCTCGCTTCCAGCCAGTAGCTTGATCAACGTGGATTTCCCCGCGCCATTCACTCCCACCAGAGCGATGCGGTCACCCTTCTCGATTATGAAATCCACCCCGCTGAAAACCTGCTTTGGACCGTACGACTTCGCCACTCCGTGGAACTCGGCGACGATGCGGCCACTGGGCTTCGGCTGCGGAAACGAAAAGTGGATCGTCTTCTCTTCTTCCGGCAGCTCGATGCGCTCGATCTTGTCCAGTTCCTTGATCCGGCTTTGCACCTGCTTGGCTTTTGTTGCCTGATAACGGAACCGGTTGATGAACACCTCGAGTTGCTCGATTCGTTCGCGCTGGCTGCGGTAATCCGCCTCCAGTTGCTCCCGCCGCGCCGTCTTTTGAGAGAGATACTTTTCGTAATTGCCGCTGTAAACCCAGATTTTCTTGTTCCAGATTTCGATTGTCCGGTTGACGGTCACATCGAGGAAATAGCGGTCATGCGAAATCAGAACAAACGCAAACGGATAATTCGCCAGATACTCTTCCAGCCAGTTGCGTGATTCGAGATCGAGATGGTTCGTGGGCTCGTCGAGCAGCAGAAGATTCGGTTTCTGCAACAGCAGTTTGGCCAGCGCAATTCTCATCTGCCAGCCGCCCGAGAATTCCTCTGTTTGCCGCTGCCAGTCTTCCGGGCGAAAACCTAATCCGGCTAGAACCGCACCAACCTGTGCCTCAATCGCGTAACCATCGTGCGTGCGAAATTCATGTTCGATGCGGTGATAGCGTTCGGCTACGTCGTCGTACTCGCCGGAAGTATGATCAAGCTCGGCCATTTTGGCCGTAAGCTGCTCCAGTTCCACTTCCATGTTCTTCAACCGCGAGAACACCGTCATGCATTCTGCAAATACTGTCTTGCCGGACAGAGCGAGACCATCCTGCGGCAAATATCCCGCGCTGATGCCCTTGGCCATGCTGACATTGCCGTAATCGAGCGTTTCTTCGCCTGCGAGGATCTTCAGCAGAGTGGATTTGCCGGTGCCATTCGCACCGACCAGGCCGACGCGATCCCGAGGCGTGATCAGGAGATCGGCGTCTTGGAACAGGAGCTTGTGGCCGTAGCGTTTTCCGGCAGAATTTAGCTGGATCATGCGCTACGTCTATCGTCTCACGAATCGCTTTGCGAATGCTCTACTGAACCGTCAATGTCGCCGCACCGGTGACCCCGTTGAGCGTCGCCGACACGTTCACAGTTCCCGATGAAACGCCGGTCGCGTTCCCATTGTTGATCACGGACACCGAAGGATTTGAAGAACTCCAGTTCGCCTGGCCGGTAAGGCCGAGCACTGATCCGTCACTGAACGTCCCGGAAGCAATGAACTGCTGCGAAGCATTCACTGAAATCGATGCGCTGCCCGGCGTGACGGCGATCGAATTCAGGGTCGCATTCGTGACGGTGAGGGCCGCGGTGCCTACCTGCCCTGCAAAAACCGCAGAGATAGTCGTGCTTCCGGGCTGTACCCCAGTTGCCGATCCGGCTGTGCTCTGTGCACTGCTGATGGTTGCGATCGACGACTTCGAAGATGTCCAGGTTACAAAGCCGGTCAGATCCTGCTTATCGCCATTGCTGAATGTGCCGGTCGCTTTGAATTGGGTACGGATGGTCATCGGGACTTGCGCGTTCGCCGGCGAAACCTGTATCGAAGTCAGTGCAGCGGACTCCACCAGAATATTCGCTGTGCCGCTGATCGACCCCTGCCGAGCGGTCACCGTGACCACGCCGCCAGATTGCCCCGTAACAAAGCCGGTCGTATTTAAGGTGGCGATGCTATTGTCTGATGTCGACCATGCGACTGACGGGTTGATTCTGACGGTGCTGCCGTCGCTGAAAGTGCCGGTAGCCGTCAGTTGCACACCTGACGCAGGCGCCAGGAGCGCCGAAGAGGGGGTGATCGCAATCGAAACCAGGGTCGCAGAGGTTACCGTCATCGGCGCAATGCCCGTGCTGCTAACGCCACCGTAACTGAAGGTGGCGCTGATGTTTGCACTTCCCGCGCCCACACTGCTGGCTAGCCCAACATTTCCAGAGCTGTTGCCTACGGTTGCGACCGCAGTGTTGTCTGAACTCCATACCGAACTATCGCTGATGTCCTGAGTTGACCCATCGCTGAAGGTTCCTCTGGCGACGAATAATTTCTGCGCTCCTATCGGCAGTGTGATCGATGCCGGCGCTAGAGAGATTGAGGCAATGGTTGCATTGCTGACGTTGAATGGAACTGTCGTGCTTTGAGCTCCCAATTTCGCCGTGACATTAATCAATCCAGGCGCAACGCCCTTACCAATCCCGCTGCTCGATCCAATGGTCAGAATGGTTGTGTCCGAAGATGACCACGTGACCGCGTGTGTAATGTCACGCGTGCTGCCGTCATTGAAAGTCCCAATAGCGGTGAACTGCTGTTTCGTCCCTTGAGCGATACTGCCATTGACTGGCTGAATTGCTATTGAACTGAGATTCGCGGCATTGACGGTCAACAGCGATGATCCGCTCACGCCCCCAAACAGGGCTGAGATAGTGGTTGTGCCCACATTGCTCGAACTCTCAAATCCACTAGCTGTGATGTTCGCGACGTTAGAGGATGATGACCATTTCGCAACGCTGGTTACATCTTGCGAGCTCCCGTCAGAAAACGTCGCAGTTGCCGTAAATTGTTGACTTACGCCTAGTGGCTGTGTCGGGTTCAAGGGCGAAATAGAAATTGAAGTTGGTGTAGCAGAACTTACGGTGACTGAAGTCGATCCGCTAACGGACCCCGTCGTCGCCATAATGCTCGCTGTTCCGCCAGAAACAGCTTTCGCCAGCCCGGTTGTTGGTGCTGTGCTGCTCACCGTGGCAACACTGGTGTCTGAAGATGACCAGCTAACGTTGCCGGTCAGGTTTTGTGTGCTGTTGTCGCTGTA
>Ga0310811_10013417_pt1 | contig 10676 bp, 13 predicted proteins | sample YCmetagenome_FD_207642 | JGI IMG/M metagenome (GOLD analysis project Ga0310811, IMG submission 207642) | Soil microbial communities from experimental microcosm in Duke University, North Carolina, United States - YC | ecosystem: Engineered > Artificial ecosystem > Soil microcosm > Unclassified ...
GTCTCGAACAAGCAAAAGCCCATGCCCGGTGTGGTCAACCGTTGGGGAACGGTTGGATGAAGCGATGATCCTGTTCAATGAGATTGTTGCGGTATGTCACCTGCCGCAATGCCACGTGTTCAGGCAGGGCGCCAGCGGTTTTCAGGTCGGCAACGGCTTTGGGAGAGGCGGCGTTCTTATCGACGTTGATCACGCGAGGAATTGCTGTGGCGGGGTTAGCCGCAGTCTCTGGCTGAGCTATCTGCTCCTCGATTGGATGAGATTGAGGAACTCCATCTGCCGTGGAACGGAGCGCTTTCAGGAAGAAATCTGTGGCTGCCTCGGCATCGCGAGTCGGACGCAGGAGGAACTCGAGTGTATTCCCTGCGGAGTCGACAGCGCGATAGAGGGAGAACCAGGTTTTCCTGATGTTGATGGATGTCTCATCTCCTTTCCAGGGGTCCTTGCAGGCTTTGAGATGCGGTCGGCAGCGTTGCTCCAGTTCGGGTGCATAGTGCTGAACCCAGCGAAAAATGGTGGTATGGTCGACAGACAAGCCTCGTTCCCTCATCATTTCTTCCAGATCCCGATAGCTGAGTGCGTAGCGCACATACCAGCGTACGCCGAGGAACATGATCTCGGATTGGAAGTGACGCCATGTGAAGGGATGCTGCTCTGCCATGACTGACCCTCTTGTGCTGCTTTGCTTTCCCTTCTGACAGATCAGCTTTCTTTTTGCAACACAGCCGATATGAACGGGTGCGCCTGTATGTGCCCAACGAGAAGCGGTATCGTGCGATGCAACGAGCCATCAACGGGTTTTCGGTGTTTCAACGAGAGAAGATTGAGGTGATCGTCTCCCCTCTGATTGATTCGCATGGTGCTGCGTCTTTGGCGCTGTCACAATGATGGATCGTGTGGAGAAATGCAGGGAGTGTGGTTTGTTGCATGCCCTGCGTGGTTCTTCATGCTCCTGGAGCGACGATAGGAGCGTTGGCAGCAGGGGAGTAGGAGCCGTTGGTGGTTGATGCTGTGTGGACGTGCCTGTAGGCGTTCTGGTTCGTGGTATGACGGGGGGTGCGGCATCCTTGCCAGGTTGTTCGCTTTCGTCTTCCTCATCCCTGTTTAGCGTGCTGCATCGTCTTGTTCACGTCTGGTTGGAACGCAGTCGAGCGGACCACGAGAATCAGGATTACGTGCCTCAACATGCCGAGGAAGGGAGGACCCAAGCCGCGATCCCTTCATCATGATAGCCGAGGGTGTGGATGGCATGGTCGCGTTCCGTTGCGTTGGTGGTATAAAAGTGATCTGTGCCCGTCGGGCTATACAGGCGGTACAAAGGGATGAGGTTGGCAACGGGGTGGTTGGCAACGTCGCCAGTGATCCCTTCATCATGATAGCCGAGGGTGTGGATGGCATGGTCGCGTTCAGCCGTGTTGGTGGTATAAAAGTGGTCGGTGGCCCCAGGACTATACAGGCGATACAAAGGCACCAAGGGCACCAAGGGGATGCGATTGGTCGAGGTAGGCCAGATGCAAGCCGCAGTTCCTTCGCCGTGATAGCCGAGGTTTTGTTCGGCATGGTCGCGCTCAGCCGCGTTGGTGGTATAAAAGTGATCGATGGCCCCAGGACTGTACAGGCGGTACAAGGGGACCGCGTGAGAAGCACGCAACGCTGTGTTTGCGGCATGTGTGTCTATCGACGGACGATTTGCCGCTAGCAGGGTGGCACACAGAAGTGCGCCAAGAAGCATCAGGAATGTTCTGTCGTGTCTCAACATCATGCGTTCTTTCTTTCCTCATCCGGAGACCTGTTCCTGTGGACGTTTCGCAGGGGTTTTCCCCCTGATGCGCCTTGAGGGAAGAAAGCCGGTCTCCAGGACAGTGGTGTGCTTTTTGGCTTTCTCTTTACAGCATAGTTGTGTTGCCAAATGGGAGGCCTTGTCTGGTGGAGTCAAGGAAGCCAAACGTGACACATGCGACTCCACCAAACCGTGGCAACTTCACATGAGCCGGGAGGAAGAGCAGGTCATCGTCTCGGTCAGGTCCACTGCTGCTCTTGCTTGTTGTCCGCTCTGCACTGCTGCTTCAGAGTCCATACACAGCCATTCCCTGTGAACCGTTGCCGACGGTGATCTGATGCAGGAACGCCACCTGAACAACTGGGAGTCTCCTCACGTTCTGCCTACCCCTCGCTTCGGTGTCTTGCTTGCTGGTGCCGGGGACCAGACGCGGCTCACGTTTCGCTTTCTCACCAGTAGGACGTTTATGATGAGCGGTGCGGATCCAGTCGCACTCACGCGTTTTCTGGCGACCGATGTTCCAGTGCCGGCGCACCCCGTGGATAAACACATCTTCGACAATATCCACCTTCCTTGCCTCTGTGACACCGAGACCGACAACGAAGCCTGAGCGCAGCGTTACACGATACTGGCACTGGCCCAGGAGAACCAGGCGTGTGTGCGTGTGTTGTTGGTGGGATCCGGGTCCGGATGGATCACGCATTGCCAGACTGATCTTCCAAAGAGCGCCTGCCTAGCAGACTGATCTTGCGATGTGTGTCTTGCGGCCAAGCAGCGCTTTCGATTAGCGCACGGATGGGAGCCTGGCCGACGGGTCAGCAGGTCAAAAAACTGGTTGCAAACATGGGAGAAATGCCAAAAATGGGGAAAAAGCGGGGAAAAAGAGGGAAAAACTTTTGGGGGAACGAGTGATTTTTGTGGTATTTCGACATCACAACAACTCGTGGTGGGATAGGGGATAAAAGGGCCTGTAGAGCGGGTTGAGGCGTTGGGAATTCGTCAGGCTCTAGAGGACAGAGAGAGATATCTCTCTGTCCCTCTGATTGGCATCACTGTCTGGGTGGCGTGGTCTGGGTGATGTGACTGTGGTGGGTTGCCTTTGCTCCCAGTTCCTTTGTGAGGCCGTGGTGTGCTGAAGCAGAGCGGGAGCAGGGCTGGTTTGGATGAGACAAGGGATGAGGAAAGAAGGGATAACAGAGAGAGTGACAAGGGATGAGCGCAGACGATGGTGCGCCCATCCCGGTTGGGGGAGGTGAACTGTGAAAAGCCGTCGGGAATGAAGGGAGAGGGGGGATCGTCTTCGAGCGTGCCCAGAGAGATGGCAGAGTGGTGTGGACCATCCCACCAGCGATACGTGGCAGAAGGACCAAGGGAGTGGAGATCGTCCACTTTGTCGCGCATCTCTGGCGGGAACGGGAGTCGTTGTTGCATGCGTGTGGCAACCGCCGGATCGATGGCGTGTTCCACCGTAGGATCAATGGGAGTGCCATGCCGTTCCAGTGCACGTAGGGCGCGGGTCATGAGGCCATAAGCGACGATTTCCGGTTTCTCGCGACGTTTGGGCACCATGAAGATGTCACTGCGTCCATTGCCCCAGATTGCCCCTGGACCGACAGTCAGATCGGCTCGTCGCGTTGGGCGTTGCGCTGCAAAGGCACGGAGCAAGCGGCGCGAGCGTGTGACCGAACTGACCAGGGATGTGAGGGGGGAGCATGGGTTGTGCCAGCTGGTGCATGCGCAGCGCCTCTTTCGAGCGCGGCGGTTTCTGTGCGGTATGCTCAGTATGCTCTCTGTGTGTTCTGTGCGTCTGTCGTGGCTCAGAAAGGGCGTGGCGTGATGGACGTCGATATTTGGTCGTTTGTTGTTGCACGGAGGCGGGAACGTCCGCTGAGAGCGTTTCTTCCTCGGCAAGCAAGCCGTTGGAAAGATCTCACGCAGCGCGTATGGCGCGGAGGCGTCCTGGGGGGCCGAAGGCCCAAGGAGGCGCTGGCGACGTTTGAGTGCGAAGATCAGTTGGAGATGGTGGAAGATGCGGGAGATGCTTGCGAGAGGCAAAGCGGTGGGCAATGGAAGCAACGGTGGCCCATACCCGTTGATCAGCCTCGTTCAACGGCGCGGTGGGGTCGTCTTGGCGTTCAACGTCCAGCACCGCCTGGAGGCGGTGTTCGGCCTGTTGAGCAGCCTCTCGGAGCGCTGAGAGGGCATGGGGGAGTTGAGCGCTGAGGGTTTCCAGTTCTTGCGCCAGGATATCGAGCGGGTGAGGATCACCGGGTCTCCACTCCAGGCGTCCGATCGTGCTCATCGGCATGGTGCGTTCACCCCGTGGGGTGCGTGGTCGCGGCATCGGGTGACTCCTGTCCGTGTGTAGCGGGTAACACAAGTGGTGTGCCTCTTCTCTGGAGTAGACACAACCAGGAGGAGCGAGGATGGGTAGGGGGTGGGGGAGAGCACGACAACTGTCAGGTGTGCATGTTCACGCACAATGAAGTCTATGTTGGCGGGTCGTGTTGCTAAAAATTGGAAGCACATCAAAACCACGTTTCTTTGCGCATGGTATCGTTGCAGAACAAGCAAGAACGGCGCATCTTTTGTTGCATACGAACATTTTTACCGTCATTCTCTGCCTCAGCACGATGTTCTCCCTTCGACAATACTTTGACCCGATTCCGAAACGATCGATCATGTGCGAAGCATAAACGCTGCTATATTGCTATACTTCAATAAAAGATGTGCTTTCAAGCGATTGCACAACAACAAGTAGAAGGTTCAAGAAAGTAGGAAGATCTGTTTATGAAAATTGCATTGCTTTCTCCCTTTTTTCAACCGGTGGTTGAACCGTTTGTTGGTGGGACTGAAGCCTTTGTGGCTCATTTTGCCATGGCTCTGAAACAGCAAGGCATAGCGTAGTCTGTTACGCCTGCGAGGGATCTGTCATCCCTGGTGTAGAAATTCGCACCTGCGGTGTCCCGCAAGCTGCTCTGGCTTATCCTCGTGCGCCTCACGAACTCAGTGGAGAGGTGGTCCTCAAGATCCGTGCGTATGAAGATGCTGTCATGTACCAAGCCATGGAAGATGCCCGCAACGACCCCTCTATTCATGCCCTGCATAACCATTCTTTCTCAGCCGTCCCGTTGTTCTTATCTCATCTCATCGAGATGCCCATCATTCATACGCTGCATCTTCCACCAATCCTTCCCAACATGACAGAAGCGCTTCGTTTTTGTCAACAGCACCATATTCCCCTCAACCTGGTGGCGATTTCCCACCGCCAAGCGCAACGCTGGCAATCGTACTACCCGGTGAAGCGTGTGATTTATAATGGGCTTGCCATTGATGCGTTTCCTGAGGTGGGTCTGGTCCATGAAGGAACGCTGGCTTTTGTGGGGAGAATGGACCCCACGAAAGGGGTTGAAGATGCCATTGCGATCGCCAACCAGTTGGGAAAAGTGTTAGAGATCTACGGAGCGCCGCAACCAGCGAATCGTTCGTATTTTGAGACCCAGATCGTTCCCTTGCTTCAAGCGCATACGAATGTGATCTATCATGGATCAGTTCCGCAATCCACCTTGTTGCAAAACTTGAGGCATGCCCAGGCACTGCTTTGCCCGGTCAAGTGGGATGAGCCATTTGGCAATGTCATTCTTGAAGCGATGGCTGTTGGGACCCCCGTGATTATGTATGATCGGGGGGCAGCTCGCGAACTCATTCGTGATGGGATCAACGGTTTTGTCGTCGCACCCGATGATCTGCAAGCAATGGTATCCGCTGTGGAACAAACGGCTCTGCTTGATCGTGCTCGTTGTGCTATGACGGTTCGTGAACAGTTTCATGTCAACGTGTGTATTGAAGCCTATCTCGCTTTTTTGCAAACGCTTCTTTCAGGGGAATGCTGATCTGACCATCCAGATGAAGGCAGATATCGGGAAAGAAAGGTGTCGTGCCAGGAAATCGCGCTATCAGCCAGTCACATCCCAGTCAGTCACATCCCAGCCAGTCACATCCCAGCCCGTTTTTCCCTGACCCATTATCGCTCGATCTGTCGAAGCCTTAGCTCTGGAGCCGAAATGAGCTTGATGGTTGTTGGTAGATGGTGGAGGGTGAAGGTGAAGGTGAAGGTGAAGGAAGCAGGTGGCCCCAGCATGGTTCCCTCAAGACAAACGAGGAGATGGGGACGATGTCTTTCTCCGGGAAAGGCATCGTTTTTTGTGCGGAAAACACGTGTTTTTCTGGCTGATTGGTGCACCTGTTTGACAGGAACGAGGGAACACGCTATCCTGATTCTACGCATGGTTTTGTATGCGATGTGTTTGGTGTCCCAGCGGTCCAAGTGTGGATGGAGAGATGGGAAGACAAGGAGGAGCAAGGCAGATGGCGGCGATTTTAGGGTGGGTGCAGCGGCGCTGGAATGAGGTATTGGAACCAGTGGTAAGTACTGCGACGGTCGAGCAAGAGGCCGAGTTGTGTGCAGTGTGGGAACGCGAACTGGAGTGGTGGAAGACGCAACGAAGATTGGCTGGAGATTCGTTACGCAAGCCCATTACCCAGGTGCGCATGCTGATCAAAGGGTTGCCAGTGACCGAGCAGAATAGTTGGGAGAATCCGCGGACGGGGGAGGGTGAACATCTGGGGTTGAAAGTGTGTAATCTCTCTGAGGGTGAATGGGTGGCGATGAATGCCAGGAACCAGGGCGTGACGCAGGAACGGCTTTCGCAGCAGGTGTTGCTCAAAGATCCGGATGCGCTGGTGCAACGAGCGCTGTCGTTGTTGTTTTCACAGGAGTGGGCGGATCTGGTGGTGGGGATTGCGGTGTGTACCGGAAGACGATGAGCCGAGATCATGAAGACGGGGGTTTTCGCGGTCAAAACCCCCTCCTCGGTGTGGTTTGAAGGGCAGGTGAAAGGGCGTGGCCGGGAGCAGGAACGCTATGAGATCCCGACGTTGGTGCGGGCGTTTCTGGTGGTGGATGCCGTGCAGCGTTTGCGGGGGCTGGTGGACTGTCAGGACCTGGAGATTGAGCAGGTAAGTCAGAAGTATGGCAAGGCCGTCAACGAGGCCGTCGCGCGTTCCTACGGCGATCTGGAGGAGGTACTTCGGGCGACGCGGGAGAAGGTGAGTGTGCATCATTTCCGGGGCATGTATGCGCGCATTGCTTGTTTCTGGTATGCTCCGCCGTCGGTGGCCGATATCACCTATATGGCCGAGATTCAGGGGCATCGCTTTATCGTCGAGCCACGCGTAGAGCCTGGGACCTCATCAGAAGCGGTGGCGCAGATTCGGCACCACTATGCCAGTCATGCCAATGATGCGGATTATAAGATCGCAGACAAGGATGGCAATATTGATGGTCGACAGGGCGTGCGCTTAGGACAGCCAGGGGTGACGGTGCTGGAGAAGTTCCAGCAGGAGTATGAGGCGTGGAAAGCGAACGTGCATCTGGAGCCAGTGCCGTCTCTGGTTGGGGTCAGGAAGGGACGCAAGAAAGCGGTCAAGGAGCACAAGTCACGGTATTCCAGTTTCAAGCCGACGATCGACACGCGAGCGTGGGGCGATGATCTGCGGGAAGGGATGCAGCGTCGGTTGGGTCGCGCGGTCAAGGATGATGAACTGTTGTTGCGGACTTTTGCTGCCTATCACCAGCAGGAGGTGATGGTGGGTGGGCCGGGAGGAGCGGGAGGCAGTGTGCAGCGGCAAGCGGATGTGGCGCTTTCGTTGGAACAGTTGCAACTGTCAGCGGAGCAGCAAACCCTGTTGCGAGAAGGAATGGCCCACACTGGTGCTGCTGATCTGTTGTCGTATCTGTTGGCAGCGGGGGAGCGAGAAGCGCGAAACCTGCGTACGCAGGCACGACGGTATGACCGTGAACGGTATGCTGCGTTGCCGACCTCCAAATTAGCGGGGATGAAAGAGCCAGGAGCAGGGACGGAACGCTATCGACGAGCGGTGCACACGCTCATGGCGTGGAATACCACGCACCGACCGCTGGAGCGATGGTATATCACGCCCTTATCCATTCAGAAGCTCGTGGGAGGACGCAAGGAAGCCATGAACGCCTATCTGGATGCCCATCGCGATGAAATTACGGCCCATCATGAGACGTTGGAGATCAAGCCCTCGTATAACCGGAAGGCCGAACCCATTACGGAGATGATCACCATCGCCGAGGATCCAACGGCATTCCCCTGGGGACGACCACTGGACGCAAATGAGCAGCGTGCTGAAGGAGCAACGGATTAGCAGGAAGTATAAGCAGGTGTCTGGTTTGCCCCTTTGGCGACCCACCATCAGGAACCACGTCTGGAATGGTCTGGTTTCCTGATGGTGGGGTGTTCTGTGTCTGGTCAACCGGATACGTGCGCAAAGAGTGCTAAGGTCAGTGAGAAGGGAACATGGCGCTATGCTGGTGTGATGGGCAGGTGATCGAGCGTCTGGAACGAACAGGAAGCCGTGATGCGGGCGTCGAGGTAGCCTTCCTTTTGGAGGATGAGGTCCAAGGATGGGCGTCCCACGAGCCATCGTCTTTAATCCATCAAACGGTTGACCACACCTGGCATGGGCTTTTGCTCGTTCGAGACCGCGTGGCGAACACTCCAAGGATACGAAATGATGCACATGCTGAGAAAAGAGCAACTACAAGGCGTGGCCAAAGGGGATGTGGGAGGGCAGGTCGCGCTGATCGCCAAGCTCTTTGGCGTGGCCGCCTAAGAACTTTGAGCGGGCCACTCATGTTCCATTTCTTTTCCTCCTCTTTTTTTGCAACACAACCCACGAAGGATGCGCTCTTCCCGACAAGAAAAGGCCATTTGAAGAGCAATCTTCCACTCAAAAAGTCTCTGTTAATGCTTTTGCCTCTAACTGGTAGCTTTTTCTCGATTATTCCGATTTCTTGTTCCTCTCCTACGAACCCCCCTTCTCTGTCATTGAACCAGGAACATGCTTATTAGCTTTGGCCGTAGGCGATATAGAAATCACAACTGGAGTGATTTTCATCGCACTCCCGTACCCAGTCGGCTACGACACGATCATATTCATCCGAAGTCGCATCAGTTGAAGCAATCACAAGTGGTTTCAACGTCAGCGCGGCACCATAAAAATCTTTTATCAAGAAACTCCCCATACGTCCCCCCCATGCTCCTAGCGGGACTGGCACTTTTCCGACCGAGACATTGCGTAAGCCCGCCGCTTGCATGAAAGAACCGAGCTTGCTCCCGATAGTGATATCCAGGCCTCGTTTCGCGCTCGCTTGGGAGATCCAGTTCATCAACCGGGTGGTTTGCAGCCCCTGATTGGTAAAGGTGAGATCGGGATCGGTCACTTCAATCCATTGACCAGCAAGCGTGACACGTCGCAGCTCCCGTAAGACAACGGGCCACTGTTTGACAGGCAGAGCAAAGATCAGAAAACGTTGATGGACGAAATCAAAGGAGCCGGATGGAAATGGAAGTCCTTTGAAAATATCACACTGCCGAAAATGACAATTCGGCGGAAACGTGATGGTCGATGTCTCTAAAGGAGTAATATCAACACCTGTGATGTTCGCCTGGGGAAACTCGTGCGCCATCTCCAGCATCCAGCGACCAGTTCCACACGCCACATCCAGAATCGTCGATGGTTGTTGAAGAGGAGCAAGATAATTGCCGGAGATGGCCTGCTTCAGTAAATAATGTTGAAAATCCAGCCGGTTCACTTCCCGAAAATCTTTCGGGAGCATATAGACGCTTTGTCCACTCAACGGTTGTTCATGCGAGGTTCTATTGCCGTGTTTTTCATAAGAGGAGTTGTTTTTCGCATTTTCCTTCTTTTTAAACCAAGGCATTAAAACGCTCCTTTATCCTTTATTTTTGTAGTTAACTTTTACATTTTATAATTAGTCATAAATGTTGTCAAGCACTCTATAAATAGAACTATCCTAGTTGGGGTTGAATATTAACGGAACGAAAAAGATCCAGTTGTTCTGAGATCGAGCACCAAAGTGGTAGTGTTGCAAAAAATTTGAGCTGAGAAAATGATGCATATAATGACAGTATAAGTATAATAAGTATTACCCCACAGAAAACGTACATGTTCTACGTCTTTTACTTGTGAGGTAGGTTCGTGAATATTCCCGATTGTTGAGCTTTTTGATTTTTGCAACACCACCCAGAAAAGGGCAGATGCAAGGAGTGCACAAAGGAGACAGCTTGAGGCAGGCGGCATTCATTGCCGAACTGTTCGGAATGGCTATCTAAACCCAGCAACGAACGGGGAAGTCTGTTCTGTGTGTTCCTCTTCAGGTTTTTGCAACACACCCCTCGTTTCATGTTTCTATCCTCGTATGCATGCAAATACATACCATGTCAATTGCGAAGCAGGAGGTCAGTGTGCATGTTTTTCGATGGTATGCGGGGAGGTGTGGGAATGGCTGTGACGGAAGTGTTGATACATGGTAAGCTGTTCCCATGTTCCTGTCAATTGGTGTGAGGATTTGCATCTGGGATGGTAAGTGTGCGCGTGTGTGCGATAGAGTGAAGGAAGCGATGGTCGCAAGGCAAGGTACTCGGCAACGATGGCTCGCACCCGCACCCGTTGATGCACCGCATTCAATGGCGCTGGAAGGGGCGTTCTGGCGTTCAAACTGTCTTAGAGGGGAAAGAGGGGCTCGGCTGGCTGAGCGGTTTCTCAGAGCGATTTCAAGGCATTCGACAATGGTGCTGTTGTGAGAGGGGCGACACTCCAGAGAGAGACGCTCCAAGCAGGAAAAGAGCGCGACGGTCACATCTTTTGCGACCCTGGCATACCTGGAGCCTGCTGGACGTGTCACACGCTCCGTGTGCTTCAGAAAAGACCTCAACGAGGGCGTCGACCCCTGGTTGGTCAAAGGTCATCGTCTGGTTCGGTCTGATGATCTCCTCACCCTGGT
>Ga0310811_10013418_pt1 | contig 10676 bp, 14 predicted proteins | sample YCmetagenome_FD_207642 | JGI IMG/M metagenome (GOLD analysis project Ga0310811, IMG submission 207642) | Soil microbial communities from experimental microcosm in Duke University, North Carolina, United States - YC | ecosystem: Engineered > Artificial ecosystem > Soil microcosm > Unclassified ...
TGCCCGACTGGCGTCTTTCACGCGCCTCGCGTTCTCGCCTGCCGGAGTGCCCTGCGGGTGCGGAGTTCACTGGATCGACAACGATGGCGAGGCGAGTATGGCGTCTGACGAGTGGGGCACGGGCACTCCCGCCGAGGCCGCGCTGATAGAGCTGGGTCAAGGTCGGCCAGGCTCAGCCACCGTGGCGCTCCTACAGCAGTTGGGACGGCAATGTACGCGATCGATGCGTACCAACTTTCCACCGCCAGAGGGCTACACAAGTTGGAGCGACGACGCGGTCGACCACCTACTCGCCGACATGTTCGACCGGGAAGATCGAGACAATCCCGGGCAGGGACACAAGTTTCTTCTCAACTGCTACCTCCGAGCTACGGACGGGCCGTCCCTGGAACGGCTGCTCTTGGCCACGATCGAGAACTTCCTCAAGGACCAGGCCAAGGGCACTCCCCGGGGTCAACTCCGGAGAAGGCTGCAGACTCTCTTCGAGGCCGATGAGCGGTTCCGCCCCGTGGGCAAAGATCACTGGATGTTGGCCGGCGGGCCAGTTAGGACATGGCAGGGTGATGTCGCGGCCCTGGAGCGCGTCGCTTTCGGCGTACGCGGAGTGGAGATCACTCGGTGGAACCACTCCGGCAAGACCCCCCATAGAAGCCCGGGGAGAGATCCACCATCTGCGCGCCGATGCGCATCGTCAGTTGGCCGCGATCACCGCAGCCCATCAGGCTGAACTAGCGGCGCTGAGATTGAGTGCGCAGGATGCTCGTGTGCGAGCCGAACGCGCCGAGACGCAGGCCGACGCTGCTGAACTGCAGCGCCAGGCACTCGTCCGTCAACTATGTGACCTGCGCTCCGAGCCCGACATGTCCTCCCCAGGAGCCGGAGGGCCGCCATAGGCCCAGGTGACTTTCCGAGACGTCATCAGAGCTGCTCACTGTGAGTGGGCTCCTGAATGAACCGCTGGTGGCGGCGCACTGGCCACCTTGAGTTCCGCTTCGATCTTCGTCAAAAGACGAAGGAGAAGATCAGCGAGCAAGACGATCTCCGCAGCCTCGGCGGGGTCTTGCACGTCGACTCGGCGATGACTCGAGGGGTTCTTGAACAAGCCGATCGCGCCTTTGAAGAGGTCCATCAGGGCGACGGATTCGCCACCGTCGAGCTCGGACCGCCAAAGAGGACCTTGAGGACGAAAGGCCTCCTGCATCAGCTTGGTGCCGAGCACCGAGTTAGGCAGGCAGGCCAGATTGCGGACCCGGACCTCGACCTCCTTCATGGCGACGAAGGCTGCCGTCTCGAAGTCTCCGCGAAGGAACTGCGGACGAGCGTTCTGCTCGAGGATGGGCAGCAGTTCTACGTCCAACCGTTCCACTGCCCGCAGCCACGGCAGACCGTCGTCGAGTAACTGGCGACCACGCCGGCTGATGAACATGGCCCCAGCACTGTCCTGGTCGGGATCCCAGGCCACCAGCCCGCGGTTGTGCAGCCAGGCCCACGCCTCCGCAACGCATGAACAACCCCGGGCTCCGCGTAGCCCTGCCGCGCTGCCCTGAGCCAGTTCTGCCAGTTCCACTCGCCGTTGACATGCGCGTCCTCAAGCACACGCAGTGCCAGCTCGTCCAAAGGCAACGCGAGGACTTCGTCTGCCGCCATCGTCCAGCTCCGATTCACAGAGCAAGCCTTCCAGATCGGACGCGGGCTCGTCTCCGGATGAGTCTTGAGGCTGCGGCTTTCCGTCACGACATCGAGCAACTGCCACAGGTCCACGCCGTACGGCCGCCGGTCGTGGAGACGTGAACGTGGCTGGCGGCGAGGCGTCCAAACTGCCTGGACCAACTGTTAGGTCTCACGGGTCCTGCGGGCGATGGAGCAGGTAACACGGTCGGGTATTGGACCACGGTCGCGCCGTCACCACCCGGGCAAGGGCAGGCAGAGCCTCTCACCGAGCATCGTGCGGGCGGACGAACAAGGATGGGTGCTGCGGTGGAACCGTTTGGGCAGGATCGTGCCTGTCGATCCGGAGCCCGAGTGAGAGCACCACTCCCCTTGAGCCCCATCAACCTTGTTCACAGGCATCACCGGTGGTCGAGTACCAGGGGATCGCCGATCTTCCCGTCAGGATGCCCGGAGAGCGAGCATCTTAGAACGTGTTTGAGAAGGGCTACTTCGTTGGGTGCGCGAGGGTGAACCGCCGCTGACGGGTTGCGGCGTTTCCCCGGGTCAGGCGGCAGGCCATGCCGCTGATCGCGGCCCAGCGGATCATTGCCTCGGCAGTGGCTGGTTGGCGCTCGTAGTCGCAGACCAGGCGGCGGTGGCTGGTCAGCCAGGCCAGCGACCGTTCGACGACCCAGCGTCGTTCGATCACCGCGAACCCGATCTGGCCTGGTGCTTTGTGGACGATGTGCAGCATGGTGCGCAGGACCCGCTGGGTCCAGTCCACCAGCATCCCGGCGAAGCCGGCGTCGGCGAAGATGTACCGGACCGGCGTGACCAGGTACCTGTTCGAGGCGAAAGATCAGGGAGTAGGTCGAAAAGCGGTGGCGCCCTCAAGGACCAGCTGTGCCGCGGCGGCTACCCGAAACCGAGGGATTGTCGAGCCTTCGGCTAGCGGCCGCGGTCCGGACGCCGTGTGGCCGGCGCACCGAACGGCCCGGGTGTAGCTGGTCACGTGGGTTCGTGAGAAGGTCCGGTCGAGTGTTTCGATGAGGACGAGCCAGACGTCATCGACGCGCATGGTGTCGTTCGGCACCCCCTGAACCCCTTTAGGTCAGCGGCCCTCCGACAGCCCAGGCCACCCTCGAACGCACCAAGGTACGGCTGCTCGATGGCACCTATATACGCCTCCTGGCCAGACCGACACCGGGTCCCTGTCCGGGGCGGGTCACGCCGAGGCCGGGAACGCGGGCATGGTACCCAATGGGGACGCGGGGCCCTGCGGGTAACTGCAGATCCTTGAATACCGTTGGGGCATGACCGAATTGATGCCAGCGGTGGGATACCGCAAGTCGCTCCCGATCTCCGATCCGGCCAGCCTCGAAGATCTCGAGCTGCCCGTCCCCACGCCCGGACCGCGGGACCTTCTGGTCCGCGTCGAGGCGGTCTCGATGAACCCGGTCGACACGAAGGTGCGGACCCTTCACGACCCTGCGGGTGAGCCGAAGGTGCTCGGCTACGACGCGGCCGGTGTCGTCGTCGCGGTGGGTGGCGAGGTCAGCCTCTTCAAGGTCGGCGATGAGGTCTACTACGCGGGATCGATCGCACGTCCTGGCACCAACTCCCGGTTTCACATCGTGGACGAACGCATCGTGGGCCACAAGCCGGAGACATTGAGCTTCGCCGATGCCGCCGCGCTGCCGCTGACGACCATCACTGCCTGGGAGACGCTTTTCGACCGCTTCCGCCTGAGAGCTGACAGCATCGGCTCGCTGCTGGTCCTCGCCGGCGCCGGCGGTGTGGGCTCCATGGTCATCCAACTCGCCCGTGCCCTCACCGGTCTCACCGTCATCGCCACCGCATCACGACCGGAGTCTCAGCAGTGGGCACGAGAGATGGGCGCGCACGAGGTGGTCGACCACCGCGACCTCGTCCGCAACGTCCACGCCGTGGCCCCCGCCGGCGTTGACTACGTGATGTCCCCGAACACCGAGGGCATGATCGAAACTTTCGCCGACATCGTGCGGCCAGGCGGCGCGATCACAGCGATCGACGAGCCGGAAGGGTTGGAGACACTGCCGCTCAAGGCGAAGAGCCTCACCTTGCACTGGGAGTTCATGTTCACTCGCCCACTCTTCGAGACCGACGACATGATCGCCCACCATGACCTGCTGGAGCGGGTGCGCGAGCTGGTCGATGGCGGCGTGATCCGCACCACCGCCACGACGAAGCTCGGCCCCATCAACGCCGAGACCATACGCCACGCGCACGAGATGGTCGAGAGCGGTCACATGGTCGGCAAGGTGGTCATCGCCGGATTCTGACGACAGCAGAAAGAGGGCCCCGCTCCCCGAAGGGGCGGGGCCCAACCGTCGAAGCCCCGTGGTGAGCGGGACGATTGATGCCGCGATGGCTACGAGCGCGACATCATTTCGGAGAGAGCTTCGACGGTAGTTTCATCGATTTCGAATAGGTGACTCAGCCGTCCTGAATCAAGCATGCGCTCCAAGTTGCCATGGACTCCAGCCAGCCGCAGGGCGCCCCCGGCCCGCTCGAGGTCCTGGCGGATCTCCAGCAGGACCTCCAAGCCCTCAATGTCACAGAACTGGAGGGCGGATGTGTCTATGACCAGCGCCGTGCGACCGTCATCGATCAAGTTCTTGAGGACTTCGCGCACCGCTGGCGCGGCTGAGCAATCGAGCCGACCAGACACGCTGACCACGGAAATCCGCAGGACATCCGTGACGGAAATGCTCTCTTGCGCGCCCATAACGCACACCTTCGCCCGAATCGCGATGGGTTTGCCTTCACGGTACCCAGCGGCGCCTCAGCCATCAGCAACAGTCGCGTTCAAACGCGCTCAATAACGGCTCCCGACCACAGGTCGTGGTCATATGGCGGCAAGCACGTAAAGGAACAGGCCGGGAAGCTTCGATGCGCTTAAATGATCTCTTTCGGTACAGTCGACGCCCACAAGGGGCATACATGACCACGCTGCTCACGGTAGCCAGTCAGGCACCCAGCGCTACATCGGAGGGGATTATGTTCAAGACCTTCGCCATTGCCCTATTGCTCGCCGTGGCAGGGCTGATCAGCTTCGGTCTCATCGTGGCCCACCGGGAGCAGCCGCACCGTCGCAAGACCCGCCGCCGGTAGTCTGCCGCGCGCCGCTGGGAGACGGACTGGCGGAGGGGACGAGCAGAGCCCTGCGATGCCTGCTTAGTCCGCGAACCCCTCGACGAACCATTGGCCGCCCTGGGCCACCAGTTCGACCACCGCGGAGCGCTGCGGGCCGCTGGCCACGACCGTGTAATGCCGGACCCGAAGCTCCTCGATCGGCTTGCCGAGATTCTCACCAGCCCGCACGGGCAGCAGCGCCTCCCAGCGCTGGCCGACCACTTCAGACACCGTGTAGAGGCGATGCCAAGCTCTGAACCTGGCGGGGCGGCCATACGGGTCGAGATCTACCTCAGCCAGTTCCCGATATCGCCCCATTTGGCCACTATCGAACCAACGGCCTGTTGATCGCCATGCGGGCACGCCCGATTTGACCTGCCTTTTCCCTGCCGAATGTCCGTCGGGCAGTACCCAGCCAGCAGCCCCGCTCAGTGCCGCGCCTGCGCGAGATGCGCCTCCCGGCACGGCCCGCACAGCTGCACGTCGACCCGGCCCAGCGGCGGCGAGACCCGCGTCACGGTGCCGACCGACTCGCCGTCGCAGATGCCCATCCAGTTGCCGTGGATCGCACCGCACAGGCACCAGCACGGGTCCGGCCTGCGCAGCTCCCCCGCCTCCGCCGGCGGCGATCAACGCCTGCCCCTCCGCCGAGTTCGCGAACACCACCAGCTGCTTGAAGCCGTCGGAGTTGACCAGCTGCTCCGCGGTCTGCCGGTACGCCTCGATCACCGGCTCGAGCGCCCGGAACAGCCGGACGATCGCCTCACGCAGCTCGGGCCCGCGCGCGGCAAACGCCCGGTTCAGCGCCGCCGCCTGGCGGGCCAGGTTGTCCCGATCAGCTGGCACGGCGGCCCAGCTCCTGGTCGGCTGCGTCGCCGAGCAGCGCCGCGGCGGCCGACACCTGCCGCAGGTGGTCGGGGCTCATGCTCCCGACCACGTCCTCGACGCGTTCCACGGTCCCCCGGAACGCCCAGCCCATCGCGTGCTGGGTCGAGAAGACCCGCCCCGCCTGGGCGAAGCCTTCCTGCAGCGTGTTCGCCACGTCATGTAGCTGCCTCGCCCACTGCTGCTCGTGGTCTGGCATGCGGCCCCCTCCGCCTGGTCGTCGATCGTCCAGGCCGCACGCTACCGCCGGATCGCTCCCTCCGCCCTGGTCAGCGGTCCCGGAGATCTGGTGGGCTGTTTTTCTTGGGGAGGGAGAGGCCAGGCGCCTGGTCGGGCAATCCCTCCGGGCGGTTGGTCCATCGGGTGTTCTCCAGGTCAACAGTCCCACCGTTGAACTTGGCGTCGGTGAACGAAACCAGGGGTGGCCTTCCGTCACCCGGCGCCCCTATCGCAGCGCCGTGAAAGTGGAGGCCACCAGCAGCGAAGTCCGCCCCCTGGAACGAGACCCGGCCGCCCCTGAACGTCGCCCCGACGAAAGACACCTGCGCACCAGCGAAGCGGCAGTCGGTGAACAGGACATGCGCTCCTGAGAACCTCGCGCCGTCGAAGTAGACCCAACCACTGGTGAACTCGGCCCTAGTGAATAGGGCAAGGCCATCGGAGAAGACGGCGTCGGTGAACCGCACACCGTTCTCGGCGAAGTCCGCGTCCGAAAAGTCGATGTTCTCGTCGAAAACGACACCTGTGAAGTCGAGGGTCACCCCCCGCCAGGGGGGTGCTGCGTCGCGCTGCAGATGCTCCGCGATAAGGCGGATGATGGTCCTCCGGACCTCACGCATGCCGCTCCATTCGGCGTGCTGAACATCCTTATCCTCGCCGATAGGTGCCGGTGGGCTCGGCATGCGCAGGTAGGCGCACAGAACGTCGATGCACATCTGCCGCTCCTCGAACCAGTCGTCAGCGAGCGCGGCCAGCGCGTGCACGCCGGCCAGACGGACCGCGGCGGAGTCCGAACCGAGCATCTCACTGGCCTTGTAGAACCGCTCGGCGTACAGCTTCACCTGCTCCCGAGTTTCGCCGGCCTCGGCGATGCGCTGCTTCCGATAGGCCACGACGAGGGCAACTACGCCTCCGACCCCGGCGACGATCCCTAGGACGAGCTTGGCGACATCCAGTAACTGTGCCGTGCCGAGTCCCCCCGGGGTCGGCTTCGGTGCTCCCAGCCAGAGGAGCGACAGCCCGAACAGGCCCGCAGCCGTGATGACGGCCGCAGCGAACGTCAGGACCAGCGCCCGCCTGATCGACATCAGGCGGGGCAATTCGGGCGGCCGGTTCCATCTCTCCTTGACACGCCAAAGGAGGGAAGGCGGACGCGGATCCACGAAAGGGTCCGTCTTGTTCGGATAACGCCGGAGCACACGGCGTGCCAGCATGCGAAGCCAGCCGGGGAGGCGCATGCGTACACGATCTCCCCGGCGCGATCGCAGGCGGACGGAATGCGGTGGAACGTGACCAAATGCGGTGGAACGTGACCAAGCCGTTGGCAGCGTCACCGAGCCGCGCGCCCGGAGCGGTTTACACCGACATCGACGTTCTCAGATTCCCCTGGCGTGGACGCGCATGATCGTGCTCGTATGCCTTCGGGAGGGCAATGATGAAGTACTGGTGGAACCTGCCCGACGACTTCTGGGTGATTCAGCGCAACGCCCGCTGGCAGCGCACGCTGCGCATGAGGATCGAAGGCGAGCCCGAGCAGAAGGGACTGAGAGGAAGCAGGGCAGCCCTCGCGTTCCAGCAACAGGTGATTGACCAGATGGTGGCACTGAGCCGGCGCCCCTTCACCGGGCCCGTCGCGCTGGATCTGCACTTCACCAGCAGGCGGAAGAACCCGCCCGCGATCCACAACGTCGCCAAGCACGTTCTCGATCTCCTGGATGCAGCTGACCCGGCCGTCCGGCCCCGCCGGCGGAGCGTGCTCTACCGGGACGACCGGCAGGTCAAGTTCCTGTACGTCGACCTGGTGCAGGCATGGAACCAAGAGGCGACCTGGGCCAAGCTCCCGCCGTTGCCCCTTGCCGACCCCTGGGACTCCACCGCCCCGCTCTCCGACGGCGACGAGCGCACCGACCTACCGTCCCGCCCCACAACGCCGGCCGACTTTCCCGCAGACCCGGATGGTTCGCGGACCATGGGGGCGCCTCCCCTGGCCCGCCACGGTCACACATACCTCGTCGCCCGCCCGGGCCGGGATGTTGTCGCTGACCTCACCATCGCCAACCGGCTCAGGCGCGACGACGAGGACGAGGACGACGAGTCCAGCCCCTTCTGGTCTCCCGATCTGCCAGACGATCTTGGGGAAGAAGAATGGGGCGGCGTACAGGACGGCTCCACGAACGCCGTCCTATGGGAGTACATCGAACGGTCGAGCCGCTTCTACCGCCTGGCCAAGCTGCAGGAGGCGGTGCTCGCCGAGATCGATGCGTCCCTGGCCCTCGGGTTATGCATGTACCTGGACGGCGTCACCCGGACGCCGCCCACCGATGTGCCAGAGGAATACCAGGGCATTTTCGAGGAGCACCTCCGTGATGCGCAGACCATGAGCCGACGTCAGCTGCTTGGGCACCCTCTGACGCTTTCGCTGCCTGGGCTGCCTCGCAACAGCCGCGAGGGGAAGGAGTTCGAGGGCGCGTTGCGCCGTCGGATGGAGGAGTTCAAGGAGCGTCGGCCGTTGTTCAACCTGCTGCTTGTCCCGGTGAAGGTGACGTTCCTCGTCGTTCCTCCTGAGCAGGGCAAGGACTTGGACAACATCGCGTTGACGGTTCTGCCGGTCGTGCATGAGGTGCTTAAACCGCATCTCGAGCCTCACCTGCTGGCGCCTACTCATCCCGACGGGCCTCCGGCATGGCGGGCGGAAGCGTTGCGTCGCCTGCGGTCCCTCAACGTGAACAGCGTCACCGCGTACCAGGTGATTGAGCTGCCGCGGACCTCGCAGGATCCGCCGGAAGGTGTACTCCGTCTCGCGCTTGGCGCGGACTCGCACCGCAGTTGGTGGGACCAGGTCGCCGACTACGTGGACAAGCGGATCGCCGACGCAGATGACCTGCATGGCCTTGACCTCGGACGCTGGTAGCAGCGGGTCCACTCAGGGAGGAGTCGACCAGCCATCGCCTATCAGCCGGCGGCACTGGGCGAGCCGGCTCTCCGCAGCCGAGACGCGGCGTCCTGTCCTCCCGCCACGATGAAGGCCGTAGTGGCGGTCTGCGCCGGGCTCGCCCACCTTCTTCTTCGGCACTCGCTCAGAGCGCCGCAGCGGATGCTCAGCATTACTCACGTTCGCCGGGAGAACCGCCAGAGCCATACCACCCCGCCGATGACGGTGATGCTGAAGGCGACGATGATCAGGACGTTGGTCTTCCATGCGGTCGAGCCTTCGGCGTATGCCCGTCCCTCGACGTAGATGACGGTGACATGCTCGCGGACCTGGGTTTTCTGCTTAAGATCATCGGTCTCAACGTCGGCAACTTTGAGTCGGCCATCGGCGGAGACGAACTCGCCGCTGTACCTGCATCCGTTCTTACTGCAGGAGCGGGCGTTGATCGTCAGCGTGCCGTGAGTTCCTTCGCCTCTTGCGGCCTGCAGCTGAGGCCCTAACCAGCGGAGGCCGTTGATGATGAACACGAGCGTGAAGAGCACGAGAACGATCGCGCACCCGATGCCGCGAGCGGCGCCGCCATGCCGTCACGCTTCTGATCATCCACGAGGTGAAGGTACACGAGGCAATCACAGCTCCGGATATAGCCGCCCGAAGCGCCGCACAAGCGGACGCTCCGGGCACCTACTTGGCCATCCGAGGCCATCAGCCTGCATACGCCCAGCCCAGTGGGCACGAACTCAGAGTGAACCGCGCCGGGATTGATGAGGCTCTGATGTTCACGGGCTTTCGTAGAGTCGCTTTGGTTGATTTGCATGCCTCGATCCTCAGGAGAGGTCAGCATGCCGAGGAGCTATCCCCCCGAGTTCCGTCGCAAGGTCCTGGACCTGCTCAAAGGTGGCCGGACCGTTCAGCAGGTGGCCGCGGACCTGCAGGTCAGCGACCAGACGATCTACAACTGGCGCAAGCAGGACCGCATCGACGCAGAGCTCGAACCCGGCATTACGTCTTCAGATCAGGTCGAACTGGTCGCCGCCCGGCGACGGATTGCGGAGCTTGAAGCCGAACTGGCGGTGACCCGGCGGGCCAGTGAGCTGCTGCGAGAGGTGGTGTCCCCAAAAGGCGGTTCGAGGCCATCGCGGTGATGGCCGCCGAAGGCTTCCCGGTCCAGGTCTGCTGCCGGGTGATGGGCGTCTCAGAGTCGGGCTACTACGCCTGGCGCACTCGCCCGCCATCAGCCAGGGCGCTACGCCATGCCTGGCTCACCGACATAATCCGCGAGGTCCACCGCCTCCCGAGGCGTCTACGGCGGCCGCCGGGTGCACGCCGAACTCACCCTCGGCCGCGGCATCACAGTCGGATACGGCGCCGTCGCCATGCTGATGCATCGTGCCGGCATCAAGGGCCTGCCCGGCAACCACCGCCGGCGCCCGATCCCGCAGGTACCGACCGCGACCGACATGGTCGATCGGCTGTTCGCCAGGGGCGGGCCGAACCAGTTGTGGGTCACCGACATCACCGAACATCCGACCCGCGAGGGCAAGGTCTACTGCTGCGTCGTCTTGGACGTCTACTCCCGGCGGGTGGTCGGCTGGTCCATCGACTCGGCTCAGACCGCGGCGCTGGTCACCAACGCGCTCGGCATGGCCATCCACAACCGCACCCCGACCGCCGGGACGGTGATCCAATACGACCCCTTGAATCCAAGGAATACACCGCCGCCCGCTTCCAGGCCGCCTGCCGGCACTGGGGCGTGGTGCAGTCCATGGGAAGGGTCGGCTGCGCCCTGGACAACGCCGCCGCCGAATCGTTCAAC
>Ga0310811_10013419_pt1 | contig 10676 bp, 11 predicted proteins | sample YCmetagenome_FD_207642 | JGI IMG/M metagenome (GOLD analysis project Ga0310811, IMG submission 207642) | Soil microbial communities from experimental microcosm in Duke University, North Carolina, United States - YC | ecosystem: Engineered > Artificial ecosystem > Soil microcosm > Unclassified ...
ACGGCGCAACTGGTGGGCTACGGCCAATGGCAGAGTGGCGCGGTGTTCGCGGACGCGCAGTTGGGCCTGATGTACCAGCAGGAGAACGTGCGCCGCGACCTGTCTCTGTTCGGCACGGGGACGCGCGGCAGCACAGACGGTCTGGCCGGCGGCGGCGGTGCGCGTATCGGCGTGCAGCAGAATCTCGGCGGCTGGCTGGTCGAGCCGAGCGTCGGCTTCGGTGGCTTCGCTCTGCATCTGGGCGGCGTGGCGGAGAGCGGCAGACTGCTGGCGGAGAACATCGGCGGCGCGACACTCGGCAGCGCCGAGACCACGCTCGCGGTCAGTGCGCAGCGCGGATTCGTTTTGAGCGAGCGGGTCCGGATGACCGTCACCGGCCGGCTCGGCTGGTCGCACGAGTTCGCCGACAACGCGGCGAGCGTCACGGCAAGCTTCCAGGGTCTCAACGGCAGTGGGTTCGCGCTGAGCAGCGCACCCATCGGCAGGGATGCCGCACTGGTCGGACTGGCCGCCGATATCGACGTCGCGTCCTGGCCGATGGCGGTCTTCGTCGGCTACGGCGGTGCGATCAGCGGCAGCAGCAGTGCACAGTCGGTCAACGCCGGGCTGCGGTTCATCTGGTAGGCGATCGCCGACCAATCGTTGCCGACATGCGCGGGTTTGACATTGCCCCGCGCGTGGCGGCCAACTCCGGCAATGCCACCGTGATAGGGGAAGCCGCATGGCCGTCCAGCTCGTCGCCAAGGGAAGTTCTGTTCGTGAGCAGGTCAGCCCCGCGGAGTGGCGCGCCCGGGTCGAGCTTGCGGCCGGGCACCGCGTGCTGGCGCATTATGGCGTGAACGACATGACGTATAATCATTTCGGCCTGCGCGTGCCCGGCGAGCCGGATCACATGCTGATCAAGCGCACGGACTGGATGTTCGCGGAGGTGACGGCGTCCTCGCTGCTGAAGGTCGATTTCGATGGCAACGTGCTGACGGATACCGACGTCAGGACCATCAAGGGCGGCGCCCTGATCATCCATGCGGGGCTGCTGCGTGGTCGCCCGGACCTCAACGCAACCCTCCACACCCACACCGTCGCCGGCATGGGTGTTGCCGCGCATAAGTTCGGCCTGCTGCCGATCAACCAGCATGCGCTGCGGTTTCATGGCGAGCTGAAGTACCACGAATTCGAAGGCTTCGAATTCGACCACGACATGACGCCCAAGCTGATACGCGACCTCGACGGCGGCGCCTTCATGATCTTGCGCAACCACGGAGTCCTGGTCTGCGGCGAGAGCGTCGCGGAATGCGTCGTCAGTCATCACTGGCTGGAAATGGCCTGCCAGGGCCAGATCGCAGCGCTGGCGGCCGGCGAGGGCAACTACACCGTCCCCAGCAAGGCAGCCTGTGACTACGCCCACAGCCAGTTCATGCAGGGCGGTAACTCGCTGAAGGGGGGCAAGGATTGGGCGGCCTGCATCCGCCTCGCAGACCGGCTCGACCCCTCCTACAAGGACTGATCGCGGCCCCGCTCCACCTGCGCATTGAAACTCGCCGGCTTCCGTCGCATATCGCGCGCCGCAAGGAGGTTGCGCGATGAACGATGCCGTTGCGGAAAAGCATGATTTTGGTGCCGAGGTCGGCCGCCTGCTGGACCTGGTGGTCCACTCGCTTTACTCGGAACGCGAAATATTCCTGCGCGAACTGGTGGCCAACGCCGCCGACGCGATGGACCGGCGCCGGTTCGAGGCGCTGACCGACCCGGCCCTTGCTCCTCCACCGGACGCCAAGATCCGCATCGTTCCCGACAAGGACGCCCGCAGCCTGCACATCGCTGACGACGGCATCGGCATGAGCCGCCAGGACATGATCGACAACCTGGGCACCATCGCCCGCTCGGGCACCCGTGCGTTCGGCGCCGCGCTGGCTTCCGCCAAGCCGGAGGAACGCCCCAGCCTGATCGGCCAGTTCGGCGTCGGCTTCTACTCGGCGTTCATGGTCGCCGACCGGGTGGAGGTCACCTCGCGCAAGGCCGGGTCGGAAGAAGCCTTCACCTGGGCCTCGGACGGTGCCGGCCAGTTCACCATCGCACCGGCCACACGCGAGACCGCGGGCACCGACATCGTGCTGCACATCAAGTCGGACGCCGACGAGTACCTCGACCCAATGCGGCTGGAAACGATCGTGCGCAAATGGGCCGACCACATCACGCTGCCCATCACCATCGCCCGCGACGGCAAGGACCAGCCCGCAAACGAGGGCACCGCGCTCTGGCGCAAGCCACGGAGCGAGATCACCGAACAGTCCTACAACGAGTTCTACCGGCACCTCGGCCACATGTTCGACACGCCGTGGGCCACGCTGCACTGGCGCGCCGAGGGCATGCTGGAATTCCATGCGCTGCTGTTCGTCCCAGGCATGAAGCCGTTCGAACCGTTCGACGGCGACCGCGACTCCCATGTGAAGCTGCACGTTCGGCGCATGTTCATCACGGACAAGGCCGAGCTGCTACCGACCTGGCTGCGCTTCGTGCAGGGCGTTGTGGATACGGAAGACCTGCCGCTCAACGTCTCCCGCGAGATGCTGCAGGCCACGCCGGTGATCGGCCGCATCCGCAAGGCGCTGACCGGCCGCGTGCTGTCGGAACTGAAGACGCGTGCCAAGGAGGCCGAGGACTACAATAAGTTCTGGGACAACTTCGGCCAGGTCATGAAGGAAGGCGTGTGGGAAGACTCCGAGCACCGCGCGGAGATCGCGCCTCTACTGCGCTTCCACTCTTCCACGCAGGAAGGCGTCACCTCGCTGCCTGACTATCTCTCCCGCATGCAGGTTGGCCAGGACACGATCTGGTATCTCGCAGGCGATAACATCGACGCGTTGAAAAGCTCGCCTCAGCTCGAAGGCTTTCGTGCCAAGGAAACCGAGGTACTGCTGCTCGCCGATCCCATCGACGCGTTCTGGCCGGAGCGGCTCGACAGCTTCGAAGGGAAGTCGATCAAGAGCGTCACGCAGGCAACCAACGAGGAGAACGACACCGACGCACCGGACATCTCCACGCTGCTGGCCGCGATGAAGAAGGCGCTCGGCGATGCGGTGTCCGATGTCCGCGCCACCAATCGCCTGACCGACAGCGTGGTGATCCTCGCCGCCGGGGAACACGGCCCCGACCTGCAAATGCAGCGCCTGCTGCGCCGTGCCGGCCGCGCCATGATGCCCGCGGTGCCCGTGCTGGAACTTAACCCGCGCCACAAGCTGGTCGAGGCGCTCACCGCCAAGCTGGACGACGAAACCCTGATCGGGGACGCCGCCAATACGCTGCTCGACCTGGCGCGGGTGCAGGAAGGCGATCTGCCGCGGGAACCCGCTCAATTCGCCAAGCGCATCACGGGTCTGCTCGAACTGTCACTGCGAGGAACGGCGTGACGAAGCAGTCTCCAGCGAGACTGCTTCGTCATTCATCGCCATGACGCACAACTAGGCCTGCACCACCACCTGTCCACGCATGAAAGGGTGCATCCCGCACACATAGTCGAATGTACCCGGCTGATCGAATGTGTGCTTGAAGCTGCCGTCAGTATCCATCGCCGGCGACTTCACCTTCGTCACCGGAAACACCACGCTGTGCGGCATGTCGTCGCGGTTCTCCCAGGTGACCGTCGTTCCCACCTTCACTGTCAGCGGCGACGGCGAAAATGTGAAGTTGTCGATCACCACCTCCGCATCGGCCGCGCGCGCACGATTATTACGGCCGGCGACCAACACCAGAGCGGTCACGCCAACAGCACGGCGCAGCAACAGGCGCCGGGCGATGCTGCCCGGCTCCACGACTTCCGACATGTCTGTGCTCCTTAGCCGGCCAGTGGCGTATCGACGATCGCCAGAGGTGCCTTCGACGACACCAGGCTGACATTGGCGATGCCGAGGTATGCCTTCAGCTCACCCGCCGGCACCACCATCGGTCCGGGGCTCTTCGCCGTACCCGGCGCCGGCTGTGGGAACGCGGTGGATCGTGCGGTGTGGAATGCGACCTGCCCTTCGACCTTCTGCATCACCTGATGGATGTGCCCGTTCAGCACCGTCACCGATCCGAATTTCTTCAGATACGACAGCGCCTGCGCACCATCAGACGTGCCCCAGCCCCATTCCTTGTAGACCATCCACAGCGGCACATGCGCGAACACCACGATCGGCGTGCTCGCCGTCAGGTTCTTCACGTCATTCTCCAGCCACTCGAGTTGGTCGTTGCCCAGGCTGCCCAGTCCATTGGCTTGCAGGTTCATCACATTCACCAGCCCGATGAAGTGCACGCCGCCATCATTGAAGCTGTACCAGCCGTCGCCCTTAGCGCCCTTGCCGAAGCGGTTGAGGTAGCTCTTGCCATCTTCCTCGAGCACGTCGTGCTCGCCCGGAACCGTGTGCATCGTCAGCTTGGTCGCACCGCAAAGTTGTGACGCGGTATCGAACTGCGCCGGTTTAGAGAGATGCGTGATGTCGCCGGTGTGGATCATGAACGACGGCTTCTTCTTCAGCGCGTCCACGTCATCCAGTGCCTGTTTCAGCGTGGACGTGACGTCCGGATTGGCCGCTTTGTCGAAACCGAGATGGCTGTCGCTGATCTGCACGAACGTGAAGTCGGTCGTCGCGGCTTCAGCCGAGCCGATGATTCGGGAACGCGGGACACCGGCGGCGACAGTCCAGACCATGGCGGTGCCCGCCCAGGTCATGCACTGCAGAAAACCACGGCGTTGCAAATTCGGGTCGATTTCCATGGAAGGACTCCTTTTGCGGTGCCGTCTCTACCGACCGTTGCCGATCCTTATTCCCGGGGTCCGTCGAGAAATGGACGTCCTGGTTCAACCGCCTGCGAAGTCGGCAAACACCACGCGCCGCCCGCGACGCCGCCATGGTTCGCTCGCGGCATCTGCGGTTGTCGTCAGCACAATGTCCCAGTCCCGCTCCATCGCACGGGCGATCTCCACCATAGCGACCTGGCCGGAAATGCTGGCCGCTGCCAACGCAGCGCACAGTGCGGGGTTTGGCCCGATCACCGAGACCTGTGTCCGCACCAGATCGGCCAGATCCATCACCGCGGCCACCGGCCATCCCGGCGATATCAGCACCGATATCTCGCGGCGTGCGCGCTGGCTTTCCTGCACCATTTCGTAGAGTGCGACACGGAGCGGGATTTGCCCCGCGGCCGCACGACTCGTCGCCAGGCGCAGATCGTGACGCGGATTGCACCAATCCGGCAGCATGCCGTCGAGCAGCCATCGACGCAGCAGCGTGATCCGGCTGCAGGCCAGATGATCGCGTTGATACGTGGCTGCGCCCTGCTCGGCGATCCGCAGCGCGGCCATCGGCGAGCGACGATAGAACGCAATCTTGTCCAGCAGCTCGGCCGCATCCCGATAGGTTTCGCAATCCACCCCAGGGCGAAGCAGCCATTCCAATCCGGCCTGCGGCGACAGCCGATCGGTCAGCAGAAAACCGCCGGCAGAAAGCACCTCAAACACCCGCATGTTCAGGTCGCCATTCAGGCTGCCATTGAACGAGACGAGCGACTGCGAAAACAATTCCGCTGCCTGTGACCGCGTCGCCTGGCCGGCGAGCAGCGGAACTCCGGCCTCGGCGATGCCCTTGAGCAATGACTGGCGCCATGCGTGCATGGCACCTGTCTGGCCGACAAACACGACCTGGTCGTCGCGGTGCACGCGCCATGGCATCGGCACGTGCTGAACCGTGATGCCAGGCAGCCATGCGCAGTTCTCGAAACCTGCCGCCAGGAACCAGTGCAGGTGCTGCCGATCGTACGCCGATGCGACTGCGTCGAACGGCTCTGACCGCGCATAGTCAAGCATGAAGCCGATCGGCCGCTGCATGTGATGCGTGTCGCCGCAGATCAGCAGCTTGGGGCATCGGAATGCGCCAAGGTTCACCGGAAGGTTGGCCCGCAGCGCACTGCTCCAGACCACAATGAGGTCAGGCTGCTCCGCCCATCCTGCCTTGATGAGAGTGGCTTGCAGATCGTACTGGCCCGGAGCCACAAGAATGTCCGGCGCATCCGGGCAGTCCAAAGCATTCGCCGAACTGGCATAGCGCAAACCGATGGTGACCTGCCGCGACGACAGCCGCAGCGGAGCGATGTAGCTGGGATCGCCCTCCCAGCACAGGACGACGGAGGGGTCTGCGCCAGTCATCGCGGGCTAGATGCGCAAATGCCGGTTCAACGCCGCGACGCAGGCCCACGGGTCGTCGAGCAACAGACAATGCCCGGCATTCTCGATACGCGGGAGTACATGCACTCGCGGGAACGCCCCCAGCGCCGCGAGGTCGGCATCGGTTTGCTGCGATGGCGGCCGGTCCTCGCTGACCGCGGCAAACACCTCGGATCCCGGCAGGATCACGCAATCCGCGAGCAGGCCCTCCAGCGTCCAATGGAAGTCCGTTGGAGCACGGACGCTGCCATCCTGCGGATCGAACCCGAACAGCTCGCGGTAAATGCGCCGATGATACGGCAGCCGATCGCCCTGCCAGAACCGCGACAGCACCGCTGCAATGGCCGGTTGTGTCAGCAGGAATGGTGTCTCCAGGAGCAGGAGGGTGGCAACGCGCTCCGGCCGGAGCCGCGCCAGAACCAGGCCGAGCAGGCCGCCGAACGACTCGCCGATGATCCACAATCTCCGGGGGTTCGGCACATAACGATCGATCAGCGCCGCATACTCGCAGGCAAACCCCTCCAGCGACACGTCCTCCACATCGCCGGAAATGCCATGGCCGGGCAGTTCGCAGACGAGGAGATCGAACAGCGTGGTCAGCGGCGTCACCCGCAGACAGGTCGCGTTCATCAGCGACCGGATGCCCGGCAGAAACAGGGCGACAGGCCGCCCTTCCCTGGGTTTCGCCGGCACCCGGCTGACGCCGACAGACGTGCTGTGGCACGGCAGCAGGTACTGCGCGATCTGCAATGTGCCGTTGCAGCCGTCTGCCACCTCACACCTGCCCTGCGGTCATCACCCTGGTCAGGATAGGGGCCGGTTGCTTATGGAGCCCTAACGCCGGCCGCGGGCGGGGAATAAGGTGGCTGCCCCCGCGGTATGGCTCGCGGCTATCGCAGCGAGGACGCCTTGCCCAAAGACGACAGACGCCGCCGTTTCGAGTTGCTGGCCCTGCCGCATCTCGACGCCGCCTACAACCTGGCTCGCTGGCTAGCCGGCAATCCTACGGATGCAGAGGACGTGGTGCAGGACGCTTATCTCCGTGCCTACCGGTATTTCGACGCCTTCCAAGGGGGGAATTTTCGCGTGTGGCTGCTGACTATCGTTCGCAACGCCTTCATGACCTGGGTGAAGGAGAACCGCTCGGGCCGCATGGTGTTCGTCCCGGACACCCCACTGGCGGAGAGCGCCGACTCGGACGAGACCGCCTGGGGAAGCAAGCCGCGCGATCCCGAGGCGCTGCTGATGGAAAGCATCGACAGCCAGACGCTGAACCGCCTGATGGAGAAGCTGCCCTCCGACTACCGCGAAGTCCTGCTGCTCCGCGAGGTCGAGGACCTCTCCTACAAGGAAATCGCCGAGGTCACCGGCACGCCAATGGGAACGGTGATGTCGCGCCTGTCACGCGCTCGGCTTGCGCTCCGCAAGCTGTGGCTGGACCACGCCGAGCTGGAGAACGCCGATGGAGTGTGATCGTGCTACCGGCATGCTGTCGCCGCTGGTGGACAGCGCATTGGGACCATTCACGCGCTGGCGCGTGCGCCGGCATGTGGCTGGCTGCACCGACTGCGCCGACAAGCTGGAGGAACTTCACGCCATGCAGTCGGCGATCCGCACCAAACTGACCTTCCACCGCGCGCCCCCCAACCTGGCCGCCCGCATCGGCGCCGCCTTGCCGCGCGAGGTGGCACCCGCGCCGTCACGGCCCTGGTTCCGGATGCCCGCGTTCAGCTTCGGCAGCACGGGACTGGCCGGTGCATTGGCCGGCGTGGCACTCACCCTGCTGGTCCTGGGCAACCAGAACAGTACGCAGCGCTTAGCGATGCAGGACGTCATCGGCAGCCACATCCGCTCCTTGCAGGCCGATCACCTGACGGATGTGCTGACCTCGGACCAACATACGGTGAAGCCGTGGCTATCGGCGCGCCTCGATGTGTCGCCGCCGGTCAAGGAACTGAAGGGTCAGGGTTTCCCGCTCGTCGGCGGTCGCGAGGACTACGTCGACGGCCACCCCGCCGCGGTGGTTGTGTATAGACACGACAAGCACGTGATCAACCTGTTTGCCTGGGCCTCGCCCGGCCGCTCCGACGAGGCACCCCGTGAAGAGGCGCGCCAGGGCTTCAACATCGTGACCTGGCGCCGTGGCGGTATCACGTACTACGCGGTGTCAGACGTTGAGGCCGATCAGTTGGCTGACTTCGCGAAACTGGTGGCGGAGGGGACATAGTTCGTGCATCTTTTCCGCCGATTGCGGGAGGGGTCTTCACTGTGCCGCGCATCTATCCGGTTCTCGCGCTTCTGCTCCTGTATCCGTCGATCGTCCTGGCAGACCCGGCAACCGACGCTGCGCAGTGCCAGCAAGGCGCGGGAAGCTTTCTCGCCGGCACGGTAACCAGAGGGCCGCACTTCCAAAGCGGCAAGCCTCTGCACGGCGTGTACCTGTCGCACACCCATCTCACACTGAAAGGCGACGATGGGACGCGCTACGACGTGGCGATCGACAACGTCTTCGCCGATGGCTATCGCCGAAACCAGCCGTCTGTGCCTGCGCCGCTCAACACCATCCGGACCGGCGACAGGCTCGAGCTGTGTGGTCAGCTCTATTCAGGCAATGACGTCGGCATCCACTGGGTGCACACCAACTGCGGCGAGCCCCCCACGCCCGATAGGCCAGACGGCTGGGTTCGCAAACTCGATGCCAACGGCAATGCCGGCGACAACATGGAAGCCAACCAGGCGTTCTGCAGTCTCTGGCCGAATTGAGCGCGCGGCGCGCGGGTGCTGCGCGTCACCACTTATTCCGCTTCGCCGATCAGCCGCTCGACAATGACGCAGTCACGCCACTCGCCATCCAGCTTGCCGTGCCGTCGGTAGATGCCGACTTCCGTGAAGCCCATTCGAGCCATCAGCGCACGACTGGCGGCGTTCTCCGGGAAAATGCGCGATAGCAGCTTCCAAAGGCCAGCCCTGGTTGCTGCATCCACAAGAGCGGTCATCGCCACACGGCCAACCCCCATTCCGCGGTGGGTGCGCGCGACATAGACCGAATATTCAGCAATGCCCGCATAGCACTCACGCTCCCGGTAGCGGGACGTCGAGGCGAACGCCACCACGGCGCCTCCGCCATCTTCTACGACGACGATCGGGTATCGAGCGTCAAACCATCGCTCGATGTCTCCGGCCGAGCGTGGTGTTGTTTCGAACGTGCCGATCCGATCGGCGATGCCCTGGTTGTAGATGCCCGCGATGGCAGCGGCATCATCGACCCGTGCAGCGCGCGCCTTGAGAGTCATGCGGTGCTTCGTCCCTTTTCATACCAGGGCCGGGAACGTCGCACGATGTGCACCACCGACAGCATGACCGGAACCTCGACCAGCACGCCGACAACGGTCGCAAGCGCTGCCCCCGATTGGAACCCGAAGAGCACGATGGCCGTCGCCACTGCCAATTCGAAGAAATTGCTGGCCCCGATCAGCGCCGAGGGCCCGGCGACGCACCACTCCACGCCCAAGGCTCGATTCACCGAGTATGCGATACCCGCATTCAGATAGACCTGGATGACGATGGGCACTGCGAGCAGGACGATGACGGTCGGCTGACGGATGATCTGCTCGCCTTGCAGGCCAAACAGCAAGACGAGGGTCAGCAACAGAGCCGAGAGCGACAGCGGCGTGAGCATCGCCAGTGTGCGTGCCAGCGCGGGCTCGCCACCTTGCGACAGTCGCACGCGCCGCCAGAGCTGTGCCACGATCACCGGCACCACGATGTAAAGCACGACCGACAGGAAGAGCGTATCCCATGGCACACTGATCGAAGACAGCCCGAGCAGCAGCCCGACGATCGGCGCGAAGGCAACCACCATGATCGTATCGTTGAGCGCCACCTGGCTCAGCGTGAAATGCGGCTCGCCATCAACCAGGTTCGACCACACGAACACCATCGCGGTGCATGGGGCCGCGGCGAGCAGGATCAGGCCAGCGATGTAGCTGCTGATCTGATCCGCAGGCAGGTAAGGCCTCAGCAGATGCGCGATGAAGATCCACGCGAGCAGCGCCATGGAGAACGGCTTGATCAGCCAGTTGATGCCGACCGTGGTCGCGATGCCGCGCCAGTGCTGCCCGACTTCACGCAGCGCAGCCGGATCGATCTTCAGCAGCATGGGAATGATCATCAGCCAGACCAGCACAGCGACCGGCAGGTTCACCTGCGAAACGGTCGCCTCGCCGAGCACATGGAAAACACCCGGTGCGACCTGGCCGAGGATCACGCCAACAACGATACAGAGTGCGACCCAGAAGGTCAGAAAACGCTCGAAAAAACCCATGCCGGCCTTTGCGGCGGGGGCTTCAACCACAGCAGCTTGAGTCACAACACCCCGCTTCGTCCGCGCCTGGCTTGCGTGCTTCGATGATCGCCGAAGCGACGTAATTCTCGATGCCGCGCCCCGGCGCCCAGTTCGCGACCATCTCGCGGCTTT
>Ga0310811_10013421_pt1 | contig 10675 bp, 11 predicted proteins | sample YCmetagenome_FD_207642 | JGI IMG/M metagenome (GOLD analysis project Ga0310811, IMG submission 207642) | Soil microbial communities from experimental microcosm in Duke University, North Carolina, United States - YC | ecosystem: Engineered > Artificial ecosystem > Soil microcosm > Unclassified ...
AGCGTCGGGCCGTCGCCGCGGCCGCGGATGCGGGCCACGAGGTTCGCGCGCTCGGGCACGCGGGCGTAGAGCTCGCAGTCGACACCGTTCGCCTCGAGGTAGTCGCGGAGCAGCTCGGCGGCCGCCGTCTCGTTGCCCGGCGGGTTCGTCGTGTCGACGCGGATCAGGCGGCTGAGGAGGTCTGTCACCTCGGCGGCGAGACTGGCAACGGCCACGCGCGGAGCATACTTGCGGCATGGGCGACCTCTTCTCCGACGCCGCATCGCAACGGGCCGGCGAGGTCGCGCCGCTCGCGCAACGGCTCCGGCCGCGCACGCTCGACGAGTTCGTCGGCCAGCAGCACGTGCTCGGCCAGGGGTCGGCGCTTCGACTCGCGATCGCCGAGGACCGCGTGCGCTCGTCGATCTTCTACGGGCCGCCCGGGTCGGGCAAGACGACGCTCGCGCGGATTGTGGCCGCCGGCACCGGCGCGTCGTTCGAGGAGCTCTCGGCGGTCTCGGCGACGGTGAAGGACGTCCGCGAGGTGCTGCAACGCGCCCGCGAGCGGCTCGGCACCGGCGGCGCGCGCACGATCCTCTTCCTCGACGAGATCCACCGCTTCAACAAGGCGCAGCAGGACGCGCTGCTGCCGGCGGTGGAGGAAGGGCTCGTGACGTTGATCGGCGCGACGACGGAGAACCCCTACTACGAGGTCAACTCGGCGCTGCTCTCACGCTCCCAGGTGTACGAGCTCGTCTCGCTCGCGCCGGAGGATCTCGCCGTCGTCGTGCGGCGCGGAGCGGAGGAGCTCGGGGCGACGGTGCCCGACGAGATCGTGGAGCTGATCGTGCGCCGCGCGGGCGGTGACGCGCGATCCGCGCTGAACATCCTCGAGCTCGCGCACGAGACGGCGGAGGGCGAGCTCACGGAAGCCCACGTCGAGGACGCGGCGCGCAAGCGGCCCGTGGTTTACGACAAGGGCGCCGACGCGCACTACGACTTCACGTCCGCGTTCATCAAGTCGATGCGCGGCAGCGACCCGGACGCCGCCGTGTACTACCTCGCGGCGATGCTCGAGGGCGGCGAAGACGCGCGCTTCATCGCGCGGCGGATGATCGTGCTCGCGTCCGAGGACATCGGCAACGCCGATCCACGCGCGCTCCTCGTCGCAGTCGCAGCCGCGCAGGCCGTCGAGCACGTCGGCCTGCCCGAAGCGCGTCTGAACCTCTCGCAGGCGGCGATCTACCTCGCGCGCGCTCCGAAGTCGAACGCGAGCTACGTGGCGATCAACGAGGCGACCGCCGACGTGCGCGAAGGGGGCAACGCCGCGCCGCCGAAGGCCCTCCGCGACGGCTCGTACTACGGCCGCCGGCTCGGTCACGGCGAGGGGTACATCTACCCGCACGACGACCCGCGCGGCTTCGAGGTCGACTATCTGCCGGACGAGCTCAAGGGCAAGACGTACTACCGGCCGTCCGGCAACGGCGAGGAGTCGGGCGGCAGGTGATCCTGCACACGCACGAGTGGGGAGACGCGACCGCACCGCCCCTCGTCTGCCTGCACGGCGTCACCGCACACGGCGAGCGCTTCCGCCGGCTGGCGCTCGAGCGCTGGACGCGCTTCCGCGTCGTCGCGCCAGACCTGCGCGGGCACGGCCGCTCCGGGTACGAGCCGCCCTGGGGCTTCGAGACCCATGTCGCCGACCTTGTCGAGACGATCGACGCAGCCGGGATCGAGCGCGCCGATTGGGCGGGTCACTCGTTCGGCGGCAGGCTCCTGCTCGAGCTCGCCGCGGCGCATCCGGAGCGGATCGGCCGCCTCGTCCTGCTCGATCCGGCGATTCAGATCCTGCCGCACGTCGCGCTCGGCGCGGCCGAAGCGGAGCGGGAGGAGCCGCTCTACGACTCGCTCGAGGACTACGCCGAGAGCCGGGGCGACGGGCCCGCGACGCCCCGCGAGCTCGTGCTCGAGGACGCGGCACTGCATTGCGAGCGCCTAACCGACGGCCGCCTGCGCCGCCGCAGCTCGCAGGCGGCCGTCATCTCGATCTACGGCGAGCTCGCGAGCGACCCGCCCCCGCCCGAAACCCTGCGCGCCCCGACGCTCCTCGTCCACGCACCCGCCTATGGGCTCGTCCGAGACGAGCAGCTCGAGGCCTACGCAGACCGCGTCGAGGCGCTCGCCGTACCGGGCATGCACATGGTGATCTGGGACGCCTTCGACGAGGTCGCGACGGCCGTCGAGCGGTTTCTAGAGAATTCGGGCGCCGAGCGCTGAGGCGACGAGCTCCGCCGCGAGCGTCGCGGTCGCGTTCTCGCGGTCGAGGATCGGATTCACCTCGACGACGTCGAGCGAGTCCGGCGAGTAGTCCGCGACCATCTCCATCGCAAGGTGCGCCTCCCGGTAGGAGAGGCCGCCCCGGACCGGCGTGCCGACGCCGGGGGCGTAGTCGGGGTCGACGACGTCCATGTCGAGGCTCACGTGCAGGAACGACGAGCCGCCCGCATGCTCGAGCGCCTCGCGCATGCACGGCTCGATGCCGCGCCGGTCGAGATCGCTCATCGTGAAGACCTTCGCGTCGAGCCGGCTCAGCAGCTCGCGCTCGCCAACGTCGAGCGAGCGCACTCCGACGAGCGAGAGCTTGCCGCCCTCGATCGCCGGCAGCGTCCAGCCTTCGCGTGCGAACGAGGGGCCGCCGAGGCCGAGCGCCGCGGCGAGCACCATCCCGTGGACGTTCCCGCTCGGCGACGACTCCGGCGTGTTGAGGTCGCCGTGCGCGTCGACCCAGACGACGCCGCCGGGACCAGTGATCGACGCCATGCCGACGAGCGAGCCGAGCGCCACCGAATGGTCGCCGCCGAGCACGAGCGGCGTCTTCCCGTCACGGCGCGCCTGCGCGACGAGCCGCGCCACACGATCGCAGAGCTCCAGGATCTGCGGCAGGTAGCGCGCCTCGGCGTCACCGACCAGGGTCGACTCGGCGACGGGCGCCTCGATGTTGCCGAGATCGTCGGTTTCGATGCCGAGCTTCTCGGTCAGATGCTCGGCGATGCCCGCATATCGGATCGCGGACGGCCCCATGTCGACTCCCCGCCGGCCGGCGCCGAGATCGAGGGGAGCGCCGATCAGAGCCACCTGCCGCTCGGCCGGTTGCGCGCACACGCCCGCAAGGCTAACGTCAGGCCCTTGACGGACTGGCAGGAAGGGGTGGCTGCGGCACCCGTTCGCGTCCTTCTGGCGGACGACGACGACGCCTTTCTCGAATCGCTTCAACCGTTGATCGAGCATCAACCCGAGCTCACCGTCGTCGGCAACGCGGCCAACGGCTTGGACGCGATCGAGCTCGCCGACGAGCTCTCGCCCGACGCGGTCGTCATCGACTTGCATATGCCGCTCGTCGACGGCGTGACCGCGGTCGCCCGCCTGCGCAAGGACCATCCCAACCTCTGCCTGATCGCGCTGACCGGCGATCCCGACCACGAGCTGCACGAGGCCGTCGTCGAGGCGGGCGCGGACGCCGTCCTCCAGAAGGACGAGCTCCTCGACACGCTCGTCGACCGGCTCGCCGCCGTGAGGGCGCCCTCGCGCTCCGGCTAGACTGACCCGCCGTACCGTGGTATCGGGGCGAGGTAGCTCAGCTGGTAGAGCACTCGGCTGAAAACCGGGGTGTCGCCGGTTCGAGTCCGGCCCTCGCCATTTACCGGGAAAAGTCTCACGACTTTTCCCGGGTACCGGTCTCACGGCAAGCGTGCGCGGCGACGGAAAAACGCGCAAATTGCGGGGCGGCGTCTCGGGTGGCCTATGGAAGTGCGGCTGGCTGACGGAATAGGTTCTGGCCGTCTCTGACACTCCGTTCGAACGGGAGGAACACCTCTATGAGCACGATGGCCGCTACGTTCCGGGACTCGATCCTGGAGCGGCGGTTCCGGTTCGCCGCGCACGGGACGACGTTCGCGCGCGACACGATGGCCGGCATGACGACCTTCATCGTCATGTCGTACATCATCTTCCTGAACCCGATCATCCTCACGAGCGTCAAGCCGAAGGTCGGCTCGCCGCTGCCGTTCGAGGGCGTCGTCACCGCGACCTGCGTCGTCGCCGCCGTGATGACGATCCTGATGGGGCTCTACACGAACAAGGCGTACGCGCTCGCTCCCGGCCTCGGCATCAACGCGATCGTCGCCTTCCAGCTCGTCGGCCAGCAGGGTCTCTCGTTCCCGTCGGCGATGGGGCTCATCGTCCTCGAGGGCGCGGTGGTGACCGCGTTCGTCCTGACCGGGCTGCGCGAGCAGGTGATGCGCGCCATCCCGCTGGAGCTGAAGAAGGCGATCGCGATCGGCATCGGGCTCTTCATCGCGTTCATCGGCCTCTACAACTCCGGCATCGTCGTCACCGGCACCGGCGAGCCTGTGACGCTCGGCCGCTTCACGACGTGGCCGATCTTCGTCACGTTCGTCGGGATCGTCCTGACCCTCGCGCTGCGGGCGCGCGGCTTCAAGGGCGACCTCTTCGTCGGGATCATCGGCACGACGATCGTCGCGACGATCGTCAACCACGCAACCGGGCACGCGGCGTTCGGCACGTCGACCGCGACCTTCCCGGGCTGGCATCACATCGCCGGCTGGGGCAACTGGTCGCTCTTCGGCAACTTCGACTTCCACGCCTTCTCGAAGCTCGGCGTCGTGTCCGCGATCGTGTGGGTGTTCGCGCTCTTCCTGTCGGACTTCTTCGACACGATGGGGACGCTCGTCGGCGTCGGCAAGCCGGCCGGCTACCTCGACGCGGACGGCCACATGCCGGAGATCCGCAAGCCGCTGCTCGTCGACTCGCTCGCCGCGATGGCCGGGGGCGCCTCGTCGACCTCGTCCGCCACGACCTACATCGAATCGGGCGCCGGCGTCGCAGGCGGCGGCCGCACCGGCTGGGTCGCCGTCGTCGCGGGCGCGCTCTTCATCCCGTTTCTCTTCTTCGCGCCGCTGATCGGCATGGTCCCCTCGCAGGCGACGGCGGCCGCGCTGATCATCGTCGGCTACCTGATGGTGAGCACGCTCACCGAGGCGGAGGACGAGGCCGAGATCGAGGAGGGGATCGCGTCGCGGACGCGCGGCAAGTTCGCGGGGATCGACTTCCACGACCTGGCGATCGGCCTGCCCGCCGCGCTCGTGATCATGCTGATGCCGTTCAGCTTCTCGATCACGAACGGAATCGGCTTCGGCTTCATCGCCTACGTCCTGATCCGAGCCACGCAGGCGCGGGCGCGGGAGGTGCATCCGCTCATGTGGGCGGTGTCGGCCGCGTTCACGCTGTACTTCTTCGTGCCGCTGCTCCAGGACCACCTGAGCTGGATCTAGGAGAGCACGCCCGAGAGCGGGAGCCCCCGAGCGAAGCGAAGCCCCCAATGAGGCTTTCGCCACCTTGAGGGCTCCTCGGGCGTCCGGACCGGTGTGACCGTGTCGCGAACTCCCAGGCGGAGCCTAACTCAGATCGCGTCGACCGTGATCAACAATTCGCTCCCCTCGGAGACACCGAGCACGGCGGCCGCGCTGCCGCTCGCGACTGCGATCGCGACGTTCCGGTAGCTGTCCTCGTAGAGGATCAGCTCGCCCCGCCGGGCGTCGGCGAACGTGCGCGCCGCGACCGCGAAGTAGCGGCTGCCGCCCACCTCGAGCTCGACCCGCGTGCCGGGCACGATCGAGGCCTGCTCGAGGTGGCTGCGGCGCACGTTCAGCGCCACGTTGCCGAAGCGGTCGACGGCGAGGACCGTCGCCCGGATCCTGGAGCGGCCGACCTCGGGCTCGGGAAGCTCGATCCGGACGAGGGCGTCGGGCGCGATCGGCGGGCCGAGATCGCCGAGCGGGACGCCGGCCGCGAGATGGGCCGCGGCGGGCGCGAAGAGGTCACGGCCGTGAAAGGTGTGGGACACCGAGTCGAGCGCGTAGGCGGGATTCGCGAGCTCGTGCGCCTCGACGACGCCGCCGAACCGGTCGGCGGCCGGCAGCAGCAGGCCGTTGTCGGGCCCGACGTAGAGACGGCCCTCGGCGTCGCGGAGCGCGAGCGGCCGCCGTCCGCCTCCGACGCCGGGATCGACGACCGCCAGATGCACGCCGACCGGCAGGTACGGCAGCGCATTCGCCAGCACGAGAGCGCCCTGCTGGATCCGGCCGGGCCGGACGCCGTGGGTGAGGTCGATGATCTGCGCCTCCGGCGCGATCCGCTTGATCACGCCGTGGCACGTGCCGACGAAGTCGTCTTCGAGGCCGAAGTCCGTCAGGAACGTGATGAACGGGGCCATCTAGAGGGACGCTACTGCCTCGAGCAATCCGTCGAGGTCGTGGGACTCGGCGACCGCGGCGACGTCGAGACCGTGGGCACGCGCTTCCGCCTCGGTCTGCGGCCCGATCGCGACGACGGGCATGCGGGCGCCCGTCGCGGCGAACGCCCGCGCCGCCGACGCGGAGGCGAGGAGCGCGACGTCCCCGTCCGGCGGCGGCGGCCGGAGCTCCACGGTGCGGTAGAGCGGCAGGAAGTCGGCGCCGCGCTCGTCGACCAGGAGACGCCGCGCACCCTCCGCGGCGGCGAGCAGCACGCTCCCTGCAGGGAGCTCCGCGAGCAGGCCCTCCTGCGTCGAGACCCGCGGGACGAGATCCGCGACGAGCCCCTGCTCGTGCAGGGCATCCGCGGTTCCCGGGCCGACCGCCGCCAGGCGGCGGGGCGGCGACGTGAGCCGGCGGGCGAGCTCGCGCGCGCCGTTCGGGCTCGTGACGACGACCCAATCGTACGCCGACGCGTCGATCGGCTCGTCACCGAGCGGCTCGATCCCGATCAGCGGGCAGCGGACGACCTCGTGGCCGAGCGCCTCGAGCCGCGCCGCCAGCGGCTCGGCCTGCGCGTCGGCGCGCGTCACGACGATTCTCATCGGGCGAGCGCGGCGAGCTCGAGGCCGAGCGCGACCGGGTCGTCGCCGGTGAGCCGCTCGAGCCACGAGCCGTCCTCGGCCGCAACGAGCGCCGTCAGCGTCGCCCCGTCGTGATGTGCGGCGACCGGCGCGAGGCAGCCGCCGCCGACGGCCGCGACCGCGGCACGCTCCGCCTCGACGCGGCGGCGCGTCTCTGCGTGGTCGGCCGCGGCGACGAGGGCCTCCTCACCCACCCGAACCTGGAGCGCGAGCGCACCCTGAGCGGCCTCGGGGAGGAGCTCGGCCGGATCGAAGCGCCTGCCGATCTCGTGTGACAGGCCGAGCCGGTCGAGCCCGCATGCCGCGAGCACGATCGCGTCGAGGCCGCGCTCGCCGCGCTTGCGCAGCCGCGTGTCGATGTTGCCGCGCAACGGCTCGATCGAGAGCGTCGGCTCGAGCGCGAGCAGCTGTGCCTTCCGCCGAGCGGAGGCGGTGCCGATCCGCATCCCGGGGCGCACCGCGTCCGCGCCGCAGAGCGCGTCGCGGGGGTCGTCCCGCTCGACGTAGGCGCCGACCGCGAGCCCGTGCGGATCGGTCGAGGTCATGTCCTTCGCGGAATGCACGGCGACGTCGATACGGCGACCGAGCAGCGCCTCCTCGAGCTCCTTGACGAAGACGCCGCGCGTGCCGATCGCGCCGAACGGCTTCGACCGGTCGCGGTCGCCCGCGGTCGTGATCGGTACGAGCGCGATCTCGACGCCCGGGCGGCGGAGCAGCGCCGCGGCGAGCTCCGCCTGGGTGAGCGCGAGCCTACTGCCGCGGCTGCCGATGCGAATCAGCACAGCGCGCCCGCCGCCGGACCGGCGCGCCGCACGACGACGCGCCGCGAGGCCGCACCCGGACGAAAGCCGTCGGAGCCTGCAGCGGCAACGGGCGGCCCATCAGCCCCACCGAACCGAGTTTCCGTTGCGTCAGCGCCCGTCTTCCTCGCCGAGACCGAAAAGGTGTCGCACCGCGTCAGCATAAATCACCCCGTCGGCGGACACCGCGGCCTGCTTCATGCGCACCGTCGGGAGATGCAGGAGCTTGTTGACGATCTGGGCCGTGATCGACTCGACCGCGCGGCGCTCGCCGTCGTCCAGCCGCCCGAGCAGCGACTCGGCCTTGCGGAGCTCGGCCTCGCGGATCTCCTCGGCGCGCGCGCGGAGCGAGGCGATCGCGGGAACGACGTCGAGCGACGCCTGCCACTCGTGGAACTTCTCCGCCTCCGCGGCGACGAGCGCCTCGGCGCGCACCGCTTCGCCACGTCGCCCGGCGAGTGTCTCCGAGACGATCGCCTCGAGATCGTCGATGTCGAAGAGGTAGCAGCCGTCGAGCTCGTGGATCGCAGGGTCGAGATCCCGCGGCACGGCGAGGTCGATGAAAAGGAGCCGCCGCCCTCGCCGGGATCGCTCCACCGTCGCGGCGTCGAGGACGAGACCCGCGGCGCTCGTCGACGACACGACGACGTCCGCATGTGCGAGCTCGTCGCCGATTCGCTCCAGCGGGATCGCCGCCGCACCGAAGCGCGCCGCGAGCTCGCCGCCGTGCTCGGCGGTACGGTTCGCGACGAACGCGATTCGCGCGCCGCGCGAGAGGAGATTGCGCGCAGCCTGCTCGCTGATCTTGCCCGCGCCGATCAGCAGGATCGACCGCCCGGCGAGAGCTCCGAAGACCTGCTCGGCGAGGGCCGCCGCCGCCCCGGACACCGATGCCGGGCTCTCGCCGATCGCGGTCTGAGCGCGCACCTTTCGGCCTGCGTGCAGCGCCTGCCGGAAGACCCGGTCGAGCAGCCGCCCCGGCGTCCCCGCCTCGTGAGCGGCGCGGACCTGGCCGAGGATCTCGCCCTCCCCCGGCACGAGCGAGTCGAGGCCGGCGGCGACGCGGAAGAGATGCAGCGCCGCCGCCTGGTCTCGCAGGCGGTACAGCGCCGGCTCCACCCGGGGCTCGAGCTCGGTGAGCGCCGCGGCCGCGCGCCGCTCCGCCTCTTCGACGTCAGCCGCGGCGACGTACAGCTCCGTGCGGTTGCACGTCGAAAGGCACACCGCCTCGCCGAGCCGCTCCGCGAGCGCCGACGCCGCCTCGCGGTCGAGCGCGACCCGCTCGCGCAGCTCGACCGGAGCGTGGTGGTGCGAGGTGCCGACGAGGACGAGCCGCATCAGGCGAAGTGGACGGGTGGAAGTGCCAGACGGACGACGATCACGAGCACGAAGCCGGCCAGTGCGAGGTACGCGGCACGACGGCCGGTGAGGCCTCGCGTGCGCGCAACGAGGTACGCCGCCCAGACGGCCCAGGTCGCGAGCGTCGCGACGACGAGCGCGTCGACCCGGTCGCCGTCGCTGAGGAGGCGGGCGATCCCGACCGCGACGCCGAGCGTCAGCGCGGGCAGCGCGACCGCGACCGTCCGCCCGGCGAGCCGGTCGAGGGTCGCGAGCGAGGGCGCCGGGCGGCGCAGGATCGTCGCCTCGCGCCGCTTCAGCCGTCGCTCCTGCCAGATGTAGAGCGCCGAGAGCGCGGCCGCGAGCGTGAAGCCCGCGAACGCGGCGAGGACGAGCCCGACGTGCAGGACGAGGAAGAGATTCGAGTACCGGCTGCGTGTGCCGACGCCGGTGCCGCCGCCGGCTCGCGAGACGACGAGCAGCACCGCAGCGAGCGGCATCACCGCGAGGCCGAGCAGGCGGTACGGCTTCCGGCAGCCCCAGATCAGATAGGCGCCGACGACGAGCCAGACGAAGAGATTGAGCGATCCCGCCCACGTACCCCACGGGAAGCCGCCCTCGCGCGCCGCCTGAGCCCCGAGCAACGCGGTCTGCGCGAGCCAGCCGAGGCGGACGCCCCACGTCGCGGCGCGTCCTGCCGCGCCGGGGCGCCGTGCCTCGCCGAAGTAGCCGACCGCGGCCTCGCCGTAGAGCAGGAGCACCGGCCAGAACAGGAGCTCAGCCAACGTGCACCGGCTCGCGGTCGTCCTCGGGCTCGCGCGCAGTGGCGTTCGCGAGGGCGTCGACCTCGCGCTCGAGTCGCTGGAGCTTCAGCGCGATGATCACGACGTAGAGCAGCACGATCGCGAAGATCGCGCAGTACGCGGCGGTGACGTATTTCTCGGCAGTCGTCATGCGTACACCCGGCGAAGCTCGCGCAACCTCGCGTCGAGCCGCTTGCCCGAGAGCTCGAGCCGGTAGAGCGTGTACGCGAGCGAGAGCACCGCGACCTGCGAGACGAGGTACGCGGCGAGGATCCAGCCGCCGAAGCTCGGGCCGTGACGCGTGAAGACGACCGGGTGGATGAACCGCTGCGCAAGCCGGATCGCGAGAAAGCTGACCGGGATCAACACGACGCCGAAGAGCGCGTAGACCGCACACAGGTTCGCGCGCTGAGGCCCGGGGTCGACGGAGAAGCGGAGCATGAAGTAGGCCGCGTAGAAGAGGAAGAGGACGAGGAAGAGCACGAGCTGGTTCTCGCTCCAGAGCCACCAGTGACCCCAGGAGATCTTCGCCCAGATCGAGCCGGTGACGAGGACGAGCACGCCGAAGATGACCCCCTGGTGGATCGCGACGTAGCTTTCGAGGTCGGCGTGGGGGTCGCGCTTCCAGAGATGGACGAGCGCCTTCCAGGCGCCCACCGCGAAGCACGCGTAGGCGGTGAAGGCGATCGAGACGTGGAAGTAGAAGATCCGCTGCGAGAACCCCTGGTCGGCGTCGTTCGGCACGACGAAGAAGACGAGCGCGAGCGCGCACGTGACGAGCGCGAGCGAGGTCCCGGCGA
>Ga0310811_10013422_pt1 | contig 10675 bp, 12 predicted proteins | sample YCmetagenome_FD_207642 | JGI IMG/M metagenome (GOLD analysis project Ga0310811, IMG submission 207642) | Soil microbial communities from experimental microcosm in Duke University, North Carolina, United States - YC | ecosystem: Engineered > Artificial ecosystem > Soil microcosm > Unclassified ...
GACGTGAGCGACGCCGACCTCGGCGTGTGGCTCGCCGCCCACGGGGAGGCCGCGTACCGGCTCAAACAGATCCGCCGGCACGCGACGCACACCGCCGCGGCAGATTGGGCCGATCTGACCGATCTGCCCACCCGACTGCGGGATGCGCTCGCGGCCGCGTTCCGCTGGTCGAGCGTCGCGCCGGTCTTCGAGCAGGCGAGCGCGGACGGCGAGACGCGCAAGGTCCTGCTGCAGCTGCACGACGGGCATCGGATCGAGACCGTGCTCATGCCGCATCACGGCGCGCGCAACTCGGCGTGCGTGTCGACGCAGGCCGGGTGCCCGATGGCCTGCGCGTTCTGCGCCACCGGCGAGATGGGTCTCATCCGGAACCTCACGGCGGGCGAGATCGTCGACCAGGTCCGGCACTGGCAGCGCGAGCTCGCCCCGCGTGGAGAACGCGTCTCGCACGTCGTGTACATGGGTATGGGCGAGCCGTTCAACAACTACGACGCGACGATCGCGTCGGCTCGCGAGCTGGTCGATGCCGACCGGTTCGGCATCAGCCCGCGGCGGCTCACGATCTCGACGTGCGGCGTCGTGCCGAAGATCGACGCGCTCGCTGAGGAGGGGCTGCCGATCAACCTCGCGGTGTCGCTGCATGCTCCGGACGACGCGACGCGCGGCGCGATCATGCCGATCAACAAGAAGTGGGGGATCGACGAGGTCCTGGCGGCGTCGGCGCGCTACGTCGCCCGCACCCGGCGGCGGGTCACGTTCGAATACGTGCTGCTCGCGGGCACCAACGACTCGGCGGCGGCGGCGCACGAGCTCGCTCGGCGGATCGGGCACGCCGGCCGGACCAGCGACTACCACGTGAACCTGATCCCGGTGAACGCCGGGCCGGGCGGCTTCAAGCGCCCACCGATCCAGACGATGGAGAAGTTCGCCGCGGTGCTGACGGCGCACGGGATCGCGGCGACGGTGCGGATCAGCAAGGGGCAGGACATCGCAGCGGGCTGCGGGCAGCTGAAGGTCGACGAGCGAGCGCCCGCGCGCGCATGACCCAGCTCGACGTCAACGGCGCGCGCCTGTGGGTCGAGAGCGAAGGGAGCGGCCCGGCGGTCCTGTTCATCCACGGCGGCCTCGGGGACTCGCGCTTGTGGGAGCCGCAAGCGCGGGCGCTGTCGGCGCGCTTCCGGGCGATCCGCTACGACCTGCGGTTCTACGGGCGGTCGGAAGCGCCCGGAGTGGAGTACTCACCGATCGATGACGTGATCGGTGTGCTGGACGCGCTGGACGTCGAGCGGGCCGCGCTCGTGGGCCTATCCCTGGGCGGCGCGCTCGCCCTCGACGTGACGCTCGCGCACCCCGAGCGGGTGTGGGCGCTCGCCCACGTCGCCGCGGGCGTGACGGGGATGCCGGTCGATCCGTACTCGAAGGAGCAGGAAGCCGCGTACGAGGCGGCGGAGCAGCGCGGCGACCTCGACGCGATGATGGACATCGATTTCGCGGTGTGGGCGCCGCTCGGTGCCGCCGAGCAGTACCGCGTGCTCTGGCGCGCGACGCCGGATGCGAAACGGCCACCCGAAGGCGCGCGTTCGCGCCCGCGTGAGCCGGTGCGTTTGGGGGCGGTCGAGCTACCGACGCTCGTGATCGTCCCGCGCCACGATCCGCCGGCGCAGCGGGCGGTGGGGACGACGGTCGCCGGGCAGATCGACGGCGCGCAGTTGGTGTACGTCGAGTCGGACCACTACCTCACGCTGCGGGAACCGGATCGCGTGACGCGGATCCTCGAGGGGTTCCTCGGACAGGCCGCGCCGTCGCGCTAGGACGCTGCCTTGGCCGCCTTCTTCGCCAGTCGCGCGGGCTTGGTGGTGGTGCGGCGGCAGCGCGTGCAGACGAGCAGCTTCCGACCGTCGATCATCGCGGTGTGGAGATTGGCGTCGAACCGGCGGGCCGTGTGGACCTTCGAGTGGCTCACGTTGGAGCCGAAGGTCGCGGACTTTCCGCAGATCGCGCAGGCACGTGGCATCAGCGAATCACCTCAACGAAAGCGCTCCGCGACGGTGTCGCGGACTGGTAAAGTCCGACCATCGTAACACGCTGTGACGCCGCGGCGCTCCTTGCCGCGCTCGAAGCCGCGACGGCGCGGCTCGAAGCCAACGTCGACGAGGTCAACGCGCTCAACGTCTACCCGGTGCCCGACGGCGACACCGGCACGAACATGCTCCACACGATGAAGACCGCGCTCGAGCACGCCCGCAAGGCCGAGCCCCAGGCCGCCGCCGTCCTCGCCGCGGCCACGCACGGCGCGCTCATGGGTGCCCGCGGCAACAGTGGCGTGCTGCTCAGCCAGATCATCCGCGGGATCAAGGACGCCACCGCCGAGGACGGCGTCGACGTCAAGAAGGCGTTCCGCCTCGGCCGCGAGTACTCGTTCGCCGCGGTCACGAAGCCGGCTGGCGGCACGATGCTCACCGCGTTGAAGGAGATGCACGAGGCGGTCGACCGCGCCAAGGGCGACGCCGAGCACCTGCTGGGCGTTGCCGTCGACAAGGGCCGCGCCGCGGTCGATCGCACGATGCACGAGAACCCGGTGAACAAGGCGGCGGGCGTCGTCGACGCGGGCGCGCGCGGGCTGTGGTTGCTGATCGACGGCGCGCTCGCCGCGCTGGAGGGTCGCTTCGTGCCGGGCCCGGTGGCCCGCGCGACCGGCGGGCCGGCGGCCGGCCTCGATCCCGGCCGGCACGAGGTCGCGAGCTGGGCGGGGGCGTACGACATCCAGTGCCTCATCACGACGCCGTCGCGTCCAGTCGAGCAGATCCGCGCGGAGATGCTCGAGTTCGGCGCCGACTGCGTGCTCGTCGTCGGTGATGCGACCGTCGCGAAGATCCACGTCCACTCGCTCTTCCCGCACGAGATCATCCGTATCGCCACGAGCGCCGGCCGGATCAGCGACGTGGTCGTCGAGGATCTGGACGCCATGTCCGCGCAGCACGCGGCGGACACGGGCATCGTGATCGGGTCCCCGCCGCGCGAGAGCACCGAGCTGGCGGTCGTCGCGGTCGTCCCCGGTGACGGACTCGGACGCATCGCCGAATCGCTGGGCGCTCACGTGGTGCGGGGCGGGGCGACGATGAACCCGTCGACGGAGCAGCTGCTCGGTGCGGTGATCCGCGCGAACGCGCGCCACGTGGTCCTGCTGCCGAACGACAAGAACGTCATCCTCGCGGCCGAGCAGGCCGCGAGGATGGCAACCGGGACGACGGTGACGGTCCTCCAGGCGCGCAATGTCGCCCAGGGCATGGCCGCGCTCGCGGCCTGGGACCAGGGCGAGCCGGCCGACGCGGCGATCGCGACGATGCGCGACGCGGCCGAGCAGGCGCACGCGATCGAGATCACGACCGCGATCCGTGATGCCGAGGTCGATGGGCAACGCGTCGGGAAGGGCGAGCACCTCGCCCTGCTCGACGGGAAGCTCGTCGCGCACGCTGACGACGAGCTCCAGGCGCTCGCGACCGCGGCCAAGACGTTGACCGGCACCGGACTGTTCACCCTGTACGTCGGCGCCGACGTCGACGATGCGCGCCGTGATGCGGCAGCTGGCCGGCTCCGCGCCACGTTCACCGGTGCCGAGGTGGAGGTCGTGGATGGCGGCCAGCCGCACTACCCCTTCATCGTCGCAGCGGAATAGCCGCACGAGCCTCGACCTGAAGGTCGAGGCGCTCCCGGGCGTCGGGGCCGAATCCGCGAAGCTCCTCGAGCGGCTCGGGATCCGCACCATCGGAGATCTGCTGTGGCACCTGCCGACGCGCTACCTGGACTTTTCTGACATCCGGCCGGTCCGCCATCTCCTCGCCGATCGCGAGCAGACGACGGAGGCGATCGTCGGCACGATCGGCCAGCGGCGGACCGCGCGCGGCCAGATGATGACCGAGGTCGAGCTGCTCGATCCCGTGGATCTCCGGCCCTCCGGCGTGAAGGCCACGTGGTTCGGCCGTCAGTTCATCAAGGAGCGCTTCCGCGAGGGTCAGCTCATCCGGCTGTCGGGCAAGGCGACGTGGTTCGGACGCTCGCTCCAGCTCTCCAACCCGAAGGTCGAGCCGGCCGACGCCGAGCGCGTGCACACCGGCCGGATGGTGCCGGTCTACAAGCTGACCGAGGGATTGAAGGAGGGACACCTCCGCCGTTGGCTGCACACCGCGGTCGAAGGCGCACCGAAGCGATCGCCGGTCGTGTCGGAAGTCACGGACGAGCTGCCTCCGGCCATCCGCGAGCGCCGCGAGCTCCTTCCGCTGCCGGAGGCGCTGAAGGAGGTCCACTTCCCCTCGACCGAGGCGCGGCTCATCGAAGGCCGGCGGCGTCTCGCGTTCGACGAGCTTCTGGTGCTCCAGCTCGGCCTCGCCCAGCGCCGCGCGCGGTGGCAGCGGGACGCCAAGGCGCCGAAGCTCGTGGCCGCCGACGCGCAGCTGCAGGATTGGATCGCCGCGCTGCCGTTCACGCTCACCGCGGGGCAGCGCGCGGCATTCGATGAGATCCGCGCGGACATCGGGCGGACGATCCCGATGTCGCGCCTTCTCGAAGGCGACGTCGGGTCGGGAAAGACCGTCGTCGCGGCGCTCGCCGCGCGGATCGCCGTCGCATCGGGCGCCCAGGCCGCGCTCATGGCGCCCACGGAGCTGCTCGCGGAGCAGCACTTCCGGACGCTCACGATGCTGTTCGCGAACGGCGGCCCGTCGGTCCGGCTCCTCACCTCGAGCGCGAGCGCGCCCGACCGGCGCGAGATCCTCGCGCGGCTCGGCTCCGGCGATCTCGACGTCGTCGTCGGGACGCACGCGCTCGTCGTTGAGGGCGTCGAGTTCAAGAAGCTCGGGCTCGCCGTGGTCGACGAGCAGCACCGCTTCGGCGTCCGGCAGCGCACGACCCTGCGCGAGAAGGGCGTTGACCCGCACCTGCTGCTCACGACCGCGACGCCGATCCCGCGCACCTTGACCCAGACGATCTATCGGGACCTGGACCTTTCGATCCTCAAGGAGCTTCCGGCCGGCCGTCAGCACATCCGCACCGAGGTGAGACCGCCCGAGGCGCTCCCGAAGGTCTGGCCGTGGCTGCGCGACCACGTGGCCAATGGGGAGCAGGCGTTCATCGTCACGCCGCGCATCGATCCGGCCGACGGCGACGACGAGGCGCCGAGCGCGATCGAGACATTCGGCGAGCTGAGCGACGGGCCCCTGAAGGGGCTCCGCATCGCGCTCCTCCACGGTCGGATGGCGGCCAGGGAGCGCGACGCGACCATGCGTGCGTTCGCCGCACGCGAGCTCGACGTGCTCGTCGCGACGACCGTCGTGGAGGTCGGGATCGACGTGCCGAACGCGACCGTCATGGTCGTCCTCGGTGCGGAGCGGTTCGGCCTCGCGCAGCTGCATCAGCTCCGTGGCCGCGTCGGTCGCGGCGACAAGCGGTCCTTCGCGGTGCTCGTGAGCGACGATGCCGGCGATTCCGCGCGTCTCCAGGCGATGGTGGAGCTGAAGGACGGCACGCCACTCGACGGCTTCGCGCTCGCGCAGCGCGACCTCGAGATCCGCGGCGCGGGCGAATTCCTCGGCGACGAGCAGAGTGGCGTGGACGAGCTGCGGATCGTGGACCTGAAGGACGTCGATCCTCGGCTCGCGCGCGAGACCGCGGAGGATGCCGACGCGATCCTCGGCCGCGATCCCACCCTCGAGCGCCCCGAGCACGCCTCCCTCGCCGTCGCGGTCGAAGCGCTCTGGCGCCGGTACGCGCTCGCTTAGGTGAGGGTCATCGCCGGCATCGCGAAAGGTCGGCGCCTGGTCGTGCCGGAGGGTGGGCGGACGCGCGCCGCGACCGACCGCATCCGCGAGACGCTGTTCGGGATCCTGACACCCGTGCTGATCGAGCGCGAGGTGCTCGACCTCTTCGCCGGATCGGGCGCCCTCGGCATCGAGGCGCTCTCGCGCGGCGCGGGCCATGCGACGTTCGTCGAGCGGGATAGCCGGGCGGTCGCCGCCATCGCGCGCAACCTCGAAACGGCCGGCCTCACCGACCGAGCGACCGTCGTCCGGAGCGAGGTCCTCACCTACCTATCGGGTCCGGTGCGTGCGGACATCGCCTTCAGCGACCCGCCGTTCGCGGATGTCGAGACGCACGGCCGGGTGCTCGCGCGCCTCGCGGCCCCCGGCCGGCTCATCGTCGCCCGCGCGCTCAGGAAGCACCTGCCGGTCATCCCCGCGACCCTGCGGATCGCGCGCACGAAGGAGATCGGCGAGGAGACGCTCCTGCTGCTCCAGTACAGTGAAGAGGCTTCCGCGGGAGGGTAACGATGGACATCCAGTTCCTCGTCGAGCGGCTGGAAGCGCTCGTCGTCAACGCGCGCAAGGTCCCCATGACCAGTCAGATCATCCTCGAGCAGGCCGCGGTCCTCGACCTCATCGACCAGATGCGCGTCGCGATCCCCGACGAGGTGAAGCAGGCCCGCCGGATCGTTCAGGAGAGCGAGCGCGTCGTGCAGAAGGCTCGCGAGGAAAGCGAACAGATCATCGGCGCGGCCCAGGAACAGGCGGCGATCCTGCTGCAGGACCAGTCCATCCTCCGCGAGGCGGAGAACCGCGCCGGAGACATGGAGAAGAGCGCGCAGACGAAGGCCGACGAGACGATGCGCGGCGCCGACCAGTACGCGTCCGATGTGCTCATCCGGCTCGAGAGCGATCTCGTGAAGACGCTGTCGATCGTGAAGAAGAGCCTCGAGGTGCTCGACGAGCGCCGGCCCGAGCCAGTTCGCGAATAGGTGGTAACGCGTGGTCATCAACGTCGCGCCTCTGCTGAAGCAGCCGCTCGGTACCCGCGTCGACTACGACCTGGTGGAGTCGCCGATCGACCCGCGCGGTGACAACGCGGGTCTGCTGGAAGCGGACATCGTCGACATCGACGCGCTCGTGCACGCGACGCACACGAACCCCGGTGCCTACTTCGAAGGCTCGGCCGACGCCCACGTCGCCGGCCAGTGCGCCCGCTGCCTCGTGCCGATCGACACGCCGGTCCACGCCGACTTCGCTGAGCAGTACTACGCGACCGTACCCGTCGAGCACGGTGTGGGGCTCGTGGAGCCGCCGCTCGACGCGAAGACCATCGGTTCGGACTTCAAGGTCGACCTCGTCCCGCTCCTCCGCGAAGAGCTCATCCTCGTCACCCCCGTCGCGGCGCTCTGCCGTGTGGATTGCGCGGGCCTCTGCCCGGTGTGCGGCGTCGACCTGAACGAGCGTCCGCACGCGCACGACGAGGCGATCGACGAGCGCTGGACGGCGTTGCGGCAGCTCAAGGAGCGGATCGAGAAGGAGTAGGGCCTACCGGCCGGTCAATCCGTGCCAGAGGTCCGCGAGGACGTCGGTCGCGACGTAGCCGTCGAGGAACCGATCGATGTGCAGGAACCATTCTTGGAGCTCCTTGGCTGCCAACAGCACCGGCAGGATCACCATCGCCGCTCGCGTATCGATCGTGAGCGTCGGTCGGAACCGGTCCCGCGCGGCCACGAAGATGAACCAGAACTCGAAGACGTTCGGAAAGGCGAACAGCACCGCGCGCGAGCCGGTCAGCTCGAACAGGCCGTCACCGATGAGCCGCAGTCCCAGGAGCCCGAGCGCGATGTTGCGCTCCAGGGGGCGCCAGCGAAGTGCGACGATCGCGAACGTGGCCATGTACGCAAGGTCGCAGACCTTGTCGAAGCGCTGGTAGTCGGCGATGCCGCCGAGCCAGTCCATGAGGAAGAGGTCGCCGAAGTCCGTGAGCAGCGCGACGAGCGCTCCGGCGAACGGCCACCGGAGGACGGGCAGCGCGCCCGCCACCCGATACGCACCGATGAGCACCATCTGCCACGTCACGCGCACCTACAATCATTCACGGGTAATCAAAGGGAGTACAGGAATTGGCCGGTGAACCGAAAAAGCGAACCCCGCATGCCGCGCAGGGCGACCGCCGCAGCCACCTCCGGCTGCGCGCCGCGAACCTCGTGCCCTGCCCGCAGTGCAAGAGCCCGAAGCCGTCACACCAAGCCTGCCCCCACTGCGGCACGTACCGTGGCCGGCAGGTGATCAAGATCCGCACCAAGAAGCGCACCGCAGCCAGCTAGCGCGATGCGCATCGCGGTCGACGCGATGGGTGGCGATCACGCCCCGGACGAGATCGTTCGGGGCGCGTTGCTGTACCGGGCGGAGGGCGGCGCCGCGGAGATCGTCCTCGTGGGCCGCGACGAGATCGTCCGAACGGCGCTCGGCACGGCGCCGCGGCCAGGCATCACGGTCGTCGACGCCCGGGACGTCGTCGAGATGCACGAGCATCCGTCGAACGCGCTGCGCCGGCGCGGCGACACGTCCATCGGCGTGGCGACCGCGCTCGTGAAGCGCGGCGACGCTGACGCGGTGGTCAGCGCGGGGAACACCGGAGCGACGATGGCCGCCGCGTTGCTGACGCTGGGACGCATCCGGGCCATCGACCGGCCGGCGCTCTGCGGCATGCTGCCCACGACAAAGGGGAAGCCGGCCTGCCTCATCGATGCGGGGGCGACCATGGATGCCGAGCCGAGCAACCTCCTGCAATACGCGCGCATGGCGTCGCGGTTCATGGAGCGCGTGCACGGCGTCGTCGAGCCGACCGTGGGGCTCATGAACGTCGGCGAGGAGCCCGAGAAGGGCGGCCGCGTCCAGCAGGAAGCCCATGCGCTGCTGGCCGGCGCGACGGACATCAACTTCTTCGGCAACATCGAGGGACGGGATCCGCTGCGCGGGACGACCGACATCGTGGTGTGCGACGGCTTCACCGGAAACGTGCTGGCGAAGGGGATGGAGGGCGTCGTCGACGTCTTCCGCGAGGGCATCCGCAACGACATCTTCGGCGGAGTCCTCGGAAAGATCGCGTACGGCTTCGCGATGGGCGGCGTGCGCAAGCTTCGGCACCGCCTCGACTACGACGAGTACGCCTCGGCGCCGCTGCTGGGCGTGAACGGCGTCTCCGTCGTGACCCACGGCCGGGCCAGGGCGAACATGGTCCGGCACGCGATCGCCGTGGCCGAGCGATCGGTGTCGCAGGGCCTCATCGCCCTGCTCGCCGAGCAGAGCCGGAGCGGCGTCGCGTGAAGCGCATCGAGCGCGCCGGCCGTCACCCGGCGCGCCGCGTCGCCCTGCAGACGCTGTTCGAGATCGACTTCAACCGCGGCGACCCGAAGGACACCTGGACCCGTGGTGCGTTCCGGGCCGGCCTGACCGAGGCGGCGGCGAGCTTCGCCTGGGAGCTCGTGGACGGCGTGCTCGCCCATCGAAAGGAGCTCGACGCGGAGATCGCCGCCCTGGCGCCGGAGTGGCCGATCGACCAGATGGCCAAGATCGACAAGAACGTGCTGCGCATCGCCCTGTACGAGCTTCGGATCTCGGGCGACGCCCCGGCCGGGGTGATCATCGACGAAGCGGTCGAGCTGGCGAAGCTCTTCGGCTCCGAGGCGGCGCCCAAATTCGTGAACGGCGTGCTCGCGACGGCCGTCGGCGGGCGGACCGGGGGCACCGATTGACGGGCAAGCGTGCCTAGCCCGACACTTGCCCGGGCGCCGGGGGCGAAGCCGGCACGCGTGGAAGTTGCGGCAGGGAGGTTTGCGCTGTTGGCGGACCAGAAGATGTACGAGCGCCTCAAGAAGATCGTCGTCGAGCAGCTCGGCGTCGACGAAGCGGATGTGAAGCCAGAGGCCTCGTTCGTCGACGACCTCAACGCTGACTCCCTCGACCTCGTCGAGCTCATCATGAGCCTCGAGGAAGAGTTCGGGATGGAGATCTCGGACGAAGATGCCGAGAAGATCAAGAGCGTGGGCGACGCTCAGGAGTACATCGAGGAACACGTGGCCTGACGTTCCAGGCGGCACATGAAAGCGCGACCAGGGGAGGCAGCGGCATACGGCCGCTGCCTCTTCGGTTTTCGAAAGGGGTCATGGCGGACGAAGAGATCGGCGGCTACCGGTTCCGTGATCCGTCGCTGCTCGCGACGGCGCTCACGCACAGCTCGTACCTGCACGAGCACCCAGACCTGGAGCTCGAGGACTTCGAGCGCCTCGAGTTCCTTGGCGACGCCGTCGTGGACCTGGTGATCGGCGAGCTCCTGTACCAGAGCCACCCCGAGGCGACCGAGGGCGAGCTCACGGCGATGCGCGCGCAGCTCGTCTCGGGTCCGCCGCTGTCCCAGCTCGCGCAGCGGCTCGGGCTGCCCGAACGCGCGCGCCTCGGTCGCGGCGAGTCTGAGACCGGCGGCCGGCAGCGGGTCGGGCTCGGCGCGAGCCTCTACGAGTCGGTGCTCGGTGCCGTGTACGTCGACGGCGGCTTCGATGCCGCGCGCGAGTTCGTCCTGCGGACGATGAAGGACACGATCGTGGCCGCGGCGGCGCAGCCGCGACGCTCGCCGAAGACCGTTCTGCAGGAGTGGGCGCAGGGCCAGGGCCTGCCGCTCCCGTCGTACGACGTCGCCGAGACGACCGGGCCGGAGCACGCGCGCGAGTTCCTCGTCGAAGTGGCTGTCGGTGACCTGCACGCACGCGGCGCGGGCCGGTCGAAGCGCGAGGCGCAGGAGAACGCCGCCGCGGCGCTCCTCGAGGCGACGGCACGATGACCGACGAGCTGAAGGTGATCGAGGGCGGCAACCCCTC
>Ga0310811_10013423_pt1 | contig 10674 bp, 22 predicted proteins | sample YCmetagenome_FD_207642 | JGI IMG/M metagenome (GOLD analysis project Ga0310811, IMG submission 207642) | Soil microbial communities from experimental microcosm in Duke University, North Carolina, United States - YC | ecosystem: Engineered > Artificial ecosystem > Soil microcosm > Unclassified ...
CACTCGAGATAGCTCCACCTCAGGCAGCACCGTCGTCATGTCACTCGTCGATACATTGCTCACCACCGCTTACGAAGACACTCAGCTCCTCATCAAAAACGATGGGCTCGGCGATATTTTCTCCACGCCGAGAGATGTCGATTTCATTCTGAATTGCCCGAGTCGCGAAAAGGCGGAAACGGTTTCCTCCTTCGTTTCCGACAATCAGTATGGCGTGCCTACCATTGAAGGGGATGACAGCTCACTGCGTCTTTGCATCACCGTTTTCATGCCCATCACTCAGCAAGTCCTCTGCTCGGTTTCCGGATTTATGGCCTGCCTCGCCAAGCTCTTTTCCTTGGAATATGACGGATGGGGCTCGCAAATACAGCCGGACAAAACGAGCACGCTAGCTCTCGTTAATCCTCCCGCAGTCGCGGGACCCCGCGAAGGCGGGGCGATTTAGTTCACACTCTCCCAAGATGAAAACCCTCGAAGGCACCGCGACGCACTCCCAAACGAGCTTCGCCATCTCCGGCGATAGCGACAGCGGCACGACCGTGCGCAACATCTACATGTTCCGCCTCAGCCATCAGCAGATCGAGTTCCGGCCCTCCCGGCCGTTCTCCATCGCGGACGGTGATCTTGTGCGGGTCGCCGGCCATGAGAAGAACGGTCTGTTCCGTGCCTATGCCTGCGTGAACCTGACCTCCGGCCAGAGAGCGCATGGCGGCATCTGGGGTTCCGTTTTTTCGGCCGCCGTGCTCCTTCCCTTTGGCCTGGTCTTCTCGCTGATCCTTTCGTTCATCCTCGGCTCGTGGGCCTGGTTTGCGCTGCTGATCTTCCTCGGGCTGTCCATGGCGTCATTGCTCTTCGCCCTGCGAAACTTCGGCGCGAGCAGGATGCTCTCCTCCTCCACCTCACGCCTCACCGGGCCGGACACCACGACCGGCTAACTGGAAGCCCCAGTCAGCGGACCCCACAAAGAGCGCGAAGGCTGATGCCGAATCCACAACGGATCACATCGATCAGAAGAAGCCGAACGCTCCGGCGTTTGATATCCGCGTGAGACCTCTGCGATCTCCGCGTGCTCTGCGGTTCAATTCGTCCGATTCTTTCGCATCCTTCCACCCGGGGCAGCGTCGGGATTTTCAAAAGTCGGCGCGGCGGGAGCCTTGCCCTCCCTTGGAACGAATCCGCCGTGCGCGGCGGATGGTGTGTTCACGGTCCTATTCGACAAGGCATTTCCTTCGCGCCTTCGCGTCTTCGCGTGAGACCTTCAGAGTCTGTTTCCCTCTCCTGTTCATTCGGTAAATTCTGTTTAGTTCACACTCCCGCGACGATGTACTCACCTGCCACCTTCTCCATCACGGATCCCTCGATCATCCGCACCTTTGTCCGGGAGAATGGGTTCGGCATCGTCGTCTCCCGTGACGGCGGGCAGATCCACGACACGCATACACCGTTGCAGATTTCCGATGACCTGACCGTGATCACCGGTCACATCGCCCGGGCCAATCGCCAGTGGAAAGCCTGGGCCGCGCAGCCGGCGGTGAAGGTCATCTTCCACGGCCCGCACGCGTATGTCTCGCCGCGCTACTATCGGTCGGAGTTCAACGTCCCGACCTGGAACTACTCCGCCGTCTCCGTCGATGGCACGATCGAGATCATCGAGGATCGGGATACGGCACTCCGGATCATCCAGAATCTCGTCTCTCAATATGAAGGCCCAACCGGCTGGCGGCTGGATCCGGACGACGAGCGCTACCGGAAGCTTCTCGAGGCCGTGGTCTGCTTTTCCATCCGGGTGGAGGGTATCGAGGCCAAGTTCAAGCTGAACCAAAACAAGTCGCCCGAGGACCGGCAGAGCGTAATCTCCCATCTGCTCGAGAGCCCGCACGCGATGGACCATCAGACCGCCGAGCTGATGAAAACCCAAGGCTGACTGGGCCCGCCACGGTCCAGTAGCCGGGATGCCTCATTGAAAAGAAGTCGGCTCGACGGGTTTACCTCGCTCGCTTTACCTCGTGCTACATCCGACCAAATCATGTCCCGCAGTTACCACGTCACCGAAAGAGCCCGGAAACGAGATCACTGGATGGACCGGGAGGACGACCGAACTCCCACGACTTGTCTCACCGAACTGGATGAACTCTCCCTTAAAAAACTCACCGCAAAGGAGACCGAGCTTTGGCGCCGGGATGCGGTGAAGGCCGGAGGACTTCGCCACTACGTCTTCGCCTTCGGAGCCCAGGGCTTGAAAACATTCTTCAATAAATGCCGGGGGCGCCTGTCCGACACGCTCGACGGAGCAAATCTCCGCGCATGACGCGCGGCATCGACATTCTGGAGGAATCGATCGGCTCCGGCGAAGAGATCAAGCGGCACCAATTCTACCAAATCTCGCTAAGAATCTGGCTGCACAAGGGGGATCCCGTCGTTTGGAAAAGCCCGTGGGGATCCGCCGACAGTTTCCTTTCCGACGATGGCCAGACGCTGACCAGCTATACGAGGATCGACCGGGAATATCTCTTCGGAGGACTCTTCTACGGCATCCAGGGCATGAGGATCGGCGGCAGGCGGCTGCTCGAGATCGCCCCTCATCTCGCCTATCGAGAGCGTGGCGTCGAAGGCGTCATCCCTCCCAATGCACTCCTGAAAGTGGAAGTCTCGATCCTCGCCGAGCGCCCGGTCGAGAGATCCGAAGCGTCACTTCCTACAGAAATCTGACTCGAATCACGGCGGCTATCCCCAACGCGGATGAAAACCTCAAAATTTCACGGAGCATCCGTGATTCTGATTTCGCTTGGTCTGGCCTATGTCGCCTTCTGCAGCATACCCTTCACTCCCGAGGTGACCACGGCAGGATATACGCGGCTTTTCGCCTGCTTGTTCGCTCTCATTTTTTTGGCGATCGTTGCCTTGGGAATCGTATCCAGAGCGCTCCTGCACCGGATGAAAAAAGACCCCGCAAGTCGTGCGGCATCCCGCAACTGAGAAAACGAATCCCGAGATGAACAAGCATGGCGACTGGATCTCCTGGATCCTGCATTTTATCGTCGGAATGGTGGTGGGAACGCTGGGAGGCCTCGTCCTTCTCATGCAAGGGCACCGCGGCTCCTCGGCTTTCCGGAGTCTCTGGATCGGCGATTCTCTCATCCTGCCCTTCATCCTTGGGACGGGCCTGATCCTTGGCGGGGTTGCGTCCCATTTCGGAGATCAACTGTGGGTCGGCAGTAACTTCCGAGTGATCCCGCCCGACCAGCCCAGCAAAAGCATCTACACGGTCCTCCTGTCCGCCTTGACCGTGGTCTGCGGGCTCTGCTCGGTGGGCTACGCCCTCTACATGCACTTCAGCACTCCTTGAAGGACGCCCTGATCCAACACCGCGATTGGCGCGACCGTACCGCCTCCATCCATGTCCATTCCCGAGAAGCTGATCATTACCCCGATCCCGAGCCTGGCCGCGGTGCTCCTGCACCATGAGCAGGAAAAAGGATCGGACCTCACCGAGGAGGAAGTTCTTTTCATCCGAGACAACGCAGTTTGTGTGACGCTCCCGGTGGCTGCCCACCGAGGGGTGGAAGAGTCTCGCGGATACAAGGATGTCGATCTCGACGACACATGGGCGAGTTGGCTGGAACTGAAACGATCTTTTGATACGAAAGACGAACAGGGACAGCCTTGATGATCCGTCCCACCACGCCCGCCGACGCAGGAGCCATCGCTGACCTCCACATCCTAGCCTGGCAATCCGCCTATCGAGGTACGGTTTCCGACGAATTCCTGGATTCGCTGTCGGTCGCGGATCACACCTCCAACTGGGAGAAGACTCTCGCCTTGGAAAATAGCAAAACCTTGGTCTGCGAAACCCCTACGATCACGGGTTGGATCTGCTTCGGGAGAGGGCGCGACCTGGGGCTCTCGGATCAGGCCGAGATCTTTGCCCTCTACGTCGACCCGGCGCATTGGCGATCTGGCATCGGCCGGGAGCTGCTCCATGCGGCCGAGCGATATCTGAAAGATTACCCCGGCCTCTATCTGTGGGTGCTGCCATCGAACATCCGAGCCCGGCGCTTCTACGAAGCGGCGGGGTATTCCCCGACCGAGTCGACGAAAACCATTTCCTGGGTCGGAACAACACTCGAGGAACTCCGATACATCAAAGTCGGCTCCGCTGGCTCCCGCTAATCCCGTAAATTCTTCTCCCGCTATTGTCCGCCGATGGGACTGGCGGCGACCCCACAAAAAATGACTGAATACATCGCGATCCTCAAAGCCAAGGTATCCGCCCTGTCGGAGGCCAGGATGCAGAATGAGTCGGATCTCGATTCCGTGATCCAGAAGCGGTCCCAATCCACCGATCCCGTCGAGCAGAGGGCCTTCACCAGCCAGGCCGCCTCCCTGCTCTCCGAGCAAAGCAGGATCACCCGGGAACTGCATATGACCCGGCGATTGCTGGCTCGCACGGAAGGCGACGAGTTCGATTTCGGCGCGACGGCGACCTGACCCGGCACAGCCATCGATGGCGCGGTTGGTCCTGCGGCTGCCGGATCGCCATCCGGCGGCTCGACCTGACCGAGCCCTGCTATTGTCCACCGGCGCCAACCCCATCGCCGACTCCATCGCCAACCCCGTAGAGAGTCGCCCCCGCGGCTTCAAGCCGGTCAATCTTTCTCCCGCGGCTACTGGCGCCCGTGGGAGCGGCGCGGTTAAACTCGCACTCCATGGTCCCATCGCAAAATGCCACCGTACAGCGGTACGACAACCTCCTCGCCTCCGCCCGGGGGCTCACCGAGACCCACGGTAAAAAAGTCGTCCTCTTCATCCCGAAGGCAGACATCACCCGCATCGACCTGAGATTTGGCCGCTCGGGCCATCGCCCGCTCCTGACGCTCCTCCTGGGCACGATCCTCGTCCCGATCGGCGTCTACGGCGTCGTCGATCTCTTTCTCCGGCCTGCCGGCCTCCGCTACGAGATGGCCATGGCAGCCTTCGGATTGATCGGAGGCTCCCTCATCTTCGACACTCTGAAACAGCGCTATTTCCTCGAAGTCTTCCACGGCAGGGAGACCTCGCGACTGATCTTCAGCGGGAATGCCACGCAGGAACAGGTCCGTGCGTTCTGCGCCAGGGCCGCGGAGACTCACGGCTACGCGATCACGGACCAGACCCCGGAGACCGGCTCTATCGAGCGGCGTTAACCCCTTTCCCCCTTGACGCGACTCCCCGCCTGCGGAAGGTAAGCCCCTCCTAAGATTTATGGTCAAAAACCTCGCCCTCTTCCTTCTTCTCGCAGCCGCCGGCAACAGCTCCGCAGCCGTTCCTTTTCCCAACGCAAAGTATGGGCGCTATGCTTACACCTCGGAGCTGCGTAACCAGCAGGATCTGGTCGTTGCCCGGGGCACCGGCATACTGACGGTCTCCCATTTCCGGAAGGATGGGGCAAAAATTGCCCTCGAGGAAGGTGCCGCCACGACCACGATCCTCTTCGCTCCAAACCATCGTTACACGCTGAGCCGGATCGCCAATGGCGCCGTCCAACAAAAGCTCGTCGGCCGCTGGCGCGATCACGTCGGCATCCGGACGATCTCGCAAAGTGCCAACTCGTCGAACAAGTTCTATGCGGACTACGGCTTGGGAGGGTCGAACAACATCGTCTTCATCCTCGAACCGGCAGCGGGCTTCCGCCAGCAGTTCATCGGTCGCAAAAAGTAGCCGCAAGAGAGACGCTGCCCGCATCGCCGCCGGGCGGCGAGCTCCACGGCTCTGACGAGCCGCAATCCCTCGGTGGCTTGTCTGCCCCCTCATCTGCGAAGTGCATTCCAGCGAAGACATTCTACCCATGCTCCTGGTCCTCGGTCTGATGGCCGGCAGCATCATTTTCTACGTTTGGAGCCTCGCCTGGCTATTTCATGATGCGAAGCAGAGGGGCTGCAGCGGATGGTCGCTGGTCTTGCTGGTCGGATTCTTCGCCTGGCCGATTGGACTGCTCATCTGGTTGCTCGCCCGACCTCCCGTCTCCCCGGGCACATCGGTGCGCCATCATCTGGACGGGACCGTCAGTTGCCGGCGGTGTGGCTCCGCGATTCTGTACGGCTACGCCATCTGCCCGAACTGCGGTGAGCTGCCCGACACCACCAGAAAGCACGCTCCGTGACCCTTCGGGAAGCCCGCGAGCACGAGAGATTTCGTTGGCCACCGATAACCCATGTTCCGTTGCACAATCAGACGTCGCATCGCAGTACTACTATCTAACTCAATTTCCGTGAGATTCCTCTTCGCCTTCCTCACCCTCATCCTGGCCGCCTCCGCGCACGGGCAAGCTTTCCTTGAGGCAAACACTTTCCACCTTCTCCGGGAGGGGAGGTCCTCTATCGTGATCCAGATCTACGACGACGGACACGTCCGGGCTCGCCCCAAAGGGCAGCCTGTCCTCACGGGGAAAATCCGTGGGCAGGTTTTTCAGCCGGACGGGAGCTACGCCTGCCGGATCACCCTCGTTGGGAAGGACGGCCGACCAGTCATGCGCGGCCACTTTTCCGTGACGCGGATCGAGCGTCCGTTCACTCCATCGGGTGGGCCGGCGGGTATGACGAGCCTCGAGACCCTTCACCAATTTCAAGGCCGATGCTCCGACCCGTGGATCCTCAAGCCCCAGCGGCGCCATTTCAATTTTCTCGGCACCGATTTCTATTACCCCGATCTGTATTGAGACTCCGGACCACGGGCCGTGATCGCCGCGCCCATTCGGCAAATCTCCCTCCAAAGAGAACTCCGAAAAATGCGCTCCCTCCTCTTCTCCGCCTTTCTCGTGCTGGCCTCCTGCAACTCGCCCGAGGCACCGGAGACCACGCGCAACAACTCGGGCCTGATCTTCCACAAAGTCCCTCCGCCGCAGGATGGAGCAGATCACTCTCCCGCCTACACCGAAGCCCCCACGCCACCCCCCGCCACGCGCCCCGTCCATCCCGCCAACGATTTCCGGGACTCTCCCTTCGGCGCTCATTGACGGACGGATCCTCTCCCGATCGCAAAATGCCCCCGAGCCACCCGCACTCCTGCCACCACCGGTGTCCTTCTCTCCTCGCAGCCTCCCCGAGAGGCGGGCGTTGGCAAGCGATGCTCCTCATTGTTCTCCTGCTCGCCGGCCCGGCATTTTCGAAAGAAATCACCACGGAGGAGGCTCTCCTCTCGGCGGCGAGGAACGCCGAGGTCGTCGGGTACCTGGCCATCTACACCTCGCCACGGCCACGGGCGGAGGTGATTCGCGCCTGGAAGCCCACGGACAGTGCTCCACTCGCCGCTGCCGTCCGGCGGGGCATCAATGCGTACGTTCTTTCCCATCCCGCACTCAATCCCCCGCAGGAGAGCGGATTTTTCCTCTTCCTCTGCGGAGGGCCGACCGGCGTCACCGAGGGAGTGCCCAGTTCGTTCTCCGAAGTGGAGCTGATTCCCACCGAGGAGCGGTGCGTCATGCTCGAGGGAAAAAAGATCTCCCTGGACGATATCAAAAAAGCGATCCGCAACGGACACGAGAAGGCCGAATCGACACAGCCGGCGCCTCATCCTTGAAGGAAAGCTCTCTCATGATCCGGGTCAGAGGCAATTTGCTGCTCACTTCCGACTAAAAGGATACCCATGCTGATTTCCACCGTTCTCTTCAGCGCCGCGTTTTTGGTGGCGATTCAGTTCGCGATCAAGCGCCCATGGATCCGCGCGCTCGCCGTCGTCGCATCGTTTGCCGTCGCCACGTTGATTTCGCTCAAAGTCGGCTACGCCATCGGACAGGTGAGCGCGAGGAACTCGACCACGGAGGAGATCAGGACCAAACTCACCATCCTGCAGGACGCGGCCGCCAAAGGAGATCTCTCACAGGTTCGCACGGGTCTGTCCGTGGCTCTGCATCAGTTGCCCGTGCCTGAAGGTCACATCGATCTTCAGGAGGTCCTCAGCACCGGGATTCCTCCCGGCGCGTTGGACTGCGGCGTAGCCTGGTCGAGAGAACCTCTCAAGTGAACCGACCGCACCGCGTAGATGTTCGATTTCCCACGCGACCTGGAAGAGGCGAAACTTCTCACCTGGCCATTTCTCATCTCCCTTTGGATCGCCCTCGCCATCCAAATCACCGGGAATGACAAATATCGCGGCGTGTTTCCCCGACGGGAATCTGAATGGCATCTGGCGGTGCTGCGCTTTTCGGCCACCGTCTCGGTGTTGTTCTCACTCTTCGGAATCGCAGAACTTACCCCCGTCCTGACCGGCATCGGCTTCGTATTCGCTTTGATCAACCTTGTCCTGGGGTATTCCGCTCCGAGAAGAATCCGAGGCCCCATGCTCATTGCCGGATGGGGATCGCTGGGCATCTTAATCTTTGGAAGCACCCTATTCCCTCGCGTAAGCATGTGAGTCGAACGCACCGACGCCTAGCTTCTCTCTTTTTCAACCACCTCAAAAAATGACTCCCACCCAATCCACTCCCGGAGGATTCCTCTTCGTCTTCTTCGGCGTGCTCTTCCTGGTGGCCTCCGCCCTTGCCGGGTATGCCGCCTGGCTCGATTACCACAAGATCTACATCGAGCATCAAGTCACCGCGTACAGTCTGACGTCGCTACTGGTCTGCTTCGCCGCGACATTGGTCGTCGGCCTCGGGATGGTTGTCTTCGGACTTCGCATGGCCTTGCAGACCGGCCCCTACGACACCCATGACCCGAAAGAACCTGGGCTGAAATTTTGAATAATCGTCGCCGCCGCAACCCCATGAAACATTTCACCGTTGTAATCTTCGCTCTCTTCCCGTTGCTCGGTTTCACGCAAATCGGCGCGATGAAAGTCGTCCACGACGCTCAGGCTCGGAAGGAAATAAAAGGCGAGTGAGAACATCTCAGGCGAATCCAGCCCGCCTCCCCGCCTCGCATCACCCTTCCGCACTCGTCACGAAGAAAGGCCGTCGAATGGATAACATCAACTTTCTGCGATCATGAAACGACCGCTCGCGATCTATCCGGTGGCCCTCTGGAGCTTCCTGACTGGTCAGCTCTTCGCCCGCAGCATCCGAGGCTGGGTCGACGCCGCGCTCCCCCAGGGAAACACGCCGGACAAGCTCGGCGATCTTTTGGGCGGCTGTTTGGTGATATTTATATTTTGGCACACCATCCGCCTGATCCAGCTCAAAGCCTTCAACCGATGGCTCGCGGTCGCGATGTTTGCCTATTGTGCCGCATGTATGCTCTGGCACTTGGTCGTCAGCGTACCCGTCGCGCCGAAGCCTCTGGCGGCGGGTTTGATATTTTCCGTCGTGGCGGGTTTGAACCTCCTCTCCATCTGGTACCTCACCCGCATCGAGTTCCGGAAATTTGCGACCACCTACGTCGCGACCCGCAGCCAGGAACGTCGGGCTCGCGCCATGCAGGCGGTCTCATGGAAGAAGACCAGTTCCGGATCGCGTCGCTGACTCACTTTTATGAAAGCCACGATCCTCCCCTTCATTCTCGCCGCGATCACCCTCTCTCACTCCGTTGCTCAGCCGGCGCCGGCGAAATATTACGAGCGGTTGGGTCGGGAGGAGTTCGTCTCCGTCGCGTTGTATCCCGACGGCAAAGCGCACTATCTGTCCGTGTCTCACCCGCCGGGGAAACCGGCGTGGTTTTACTCCGACGACTCCGCCACGTGGGGAACTCATGGATCCCGCGGCCCATATGCCCGGCAGATGAAAGACGCGCCCTTGATCTGGGTCCAGACCTATGACCGGGACGGCGCCAAGCGGTATCGCTACGACTACTACCAAAAGCCAGGCCAGCTCGTGGAGTACGACAAAATGGGCCTCCAGCCTCCTCTCACTCAACGAGTGAACATGGCCGACGAACTGAAACATTGATTTCCGAACGAAGCTCAACGCTCGGGGCGGTTTCCAGCCCAACCCGACTCCGCATTGACCGCCCCCTCCAGGCCGTTTTCTCCTGCGTTGCCGCGTATCGAAATTGAGAAAGGGCGAAGCGGTGTTCGCTTCCATTCCTGCTTTCCTCGGAGGATACTGTCGGCGATTCGCATGGCACCGGACTCCAAAGCCGATAGCACGATTGTCCTGCTGATCATGGGCATCAGTTCCCTGATCGGGAGCATCCCCTTTTTCCTCATCCACCGGCCATTTTTGGTTTCGCACCAGTCGTACAAAAACTCCACCTGGGGCAATGAGATCATCGACCATCGGACGGGGGTCATATACGGCCTGTTCCTTGTCGTCGGTGGCGTATTCTTTCTCTATCTCTACATCCGCCTGAAGAGAAATCTCCCCGAGGACGCCCAGCGGTCACCGCATTGAAAAAATCCGTCCGTCGCCGGATCGTCATGCCCCTCAAAATCTCGTTTTTCCTGGTGCTCTGCCTTTGCCGGGCGTACGGCGACCAGGCTTTCGATCAAACGACGAGCGTCGCGTACACGCAGGAGCCTCTGCGACTGGACGGCTGGCGGGGGCAGGCCGTCATCGCCCCTAAAGGGACGATCATCAAGTCCCGAGTCGAAGGCCGCGCGCCAACTCCCGGTCTGATTATTTCGGACTCCGTCTCGACCTTTGATAATGGCGGTAAACCGGTCCGGTTCTCCGGCAGGGAAAATGATCTGCTTCTCGCTGGCGAACTCGTGAAACTGCCCTCGGGAGAGTTCATTCAATACTGCCGCGGACTAGGAGACGAGCCG
>Ga0310811_10013426_pt1 | contig 10673 bp, 8 predicted proteins | sample YCmetagenome_FD_207642 | JGI IMG/M metagenome (GOLD analysis project Ga0310811, IMG submission 207642) | Soil microbial communities from experimental microcosm in Duke University, North Carolina, United States - YC | ecosystem: Engineered > Artificial ecosystem > Soil microcosm > Unclassified ...
GAAAAACTGGGCTACAGGTTGGGCGAGTACTCTTGTCGCGAAATGCCCGGCCGCGCTGCAGCTCGAACTGGGCAGCGATCTTCCTGCCCATCCCCGTGATCTGATCCGTGCTGCCTTAGTCGATGATCTTTTTGAAACGGAATCCTTCCAAGCAACACTAGCGGCGCTCAAAGTTGGCGTCGGCACGGCCTGCGATCAAGAATTAGCGAAACTGCCGACCTTCATTGAGCCGACAGTCGATGCGTTTCCGGCAGCGCTGGATGCCGTGAGTGCGCCTCTGCTACTAAGTATCAAACGTTTTGCCCGTGCCCGTGCATTCGCCCAGTGGCGCGCCGCTCATGTTGCGGAAGTTGGTGACGTGACCAAAGCGATCCTCCAAGGAGCGAGCAGTGACGTTGGCCCGATCACCGATCTGACGCCGATCAGCCGCAAACTCGAAGCCCTCGCCTCGATCGTCAAAGGTGTTGCGCCGCTCAATGCAGCGTTGGAGCTCTGCCAGCGCATGGGATCTCATCTGAAGACACGCCGTACGAAGGAGGAGCGCCTCAAACTATACGGCCGCGCAGCAACCGCCCTAGATAGCGTTATCGAGTTGGGTGCGCTGGCGGAGAAGCAGGTTGAGGGCCTGCGCAAACTGCTTCACACCCGCGCTTCATACTGGCGCGATCGTTGTTATCATAACTCCTATCCGATGGCAGGGCACGCGCTGCGCGACACCGCGATGGACGTAAAAGGTGTTCTGGATATTCGGGTTGGCTATGAGAAGGCTAGCGCGCCGGCTCAGCATATTTCAAACGCATCGGCGTTGCGCGCTAGCCTAATGGGCTTCTTTTTGGCTTTCTGGGAGCACGTCTTGGCGGAGCGTGGTGGCATCGCGTTATTGATATTCGATGATCCACAAGAACTTCTGGATCACGACAATAAGGAGAAGCTGGCGCGGCTGTTGCCGGATCTGGTCAATCAGGGTGGCCAACTCATAGTCGCGACCTATGACCGGTATTTTGCCCGCGCCGCCGCGGCGGCAGGGCGCGAACACGCTCGTCTTGAGCATCGCAGTGTGCATCCTGTGAATCCTTCTCGAGATACTCTAAAGACGGCCTCCGCCGTGGAGGAGCTAGATCGCAAGCGGATCGCCTATGAGCACGACAAAGATAATGCGTCCTTGGCTCAAGACTATGCCAACAAGGTTCGCATCTTCCTTGAAGCCCGCCTCGCGGATCTATTCGACGATCCCGCGTACCCAGCATACGCCGCGGCCTCCAAAGCGCCCACGCTAGTGGATTATCTTGGGCGCCTACGCGGCCTTGTGAAAAGCCCGCCTAACGCGCTCTTCAAGGGTAAAGCGGTTACGGACTTCTGTGACTGCAAGGCAATTGCACAAGGCACCGAATGTATGAAGGTTCTGAACACTGCGCATCACAATAAATCCTCGCTGAGCGCTGGCGATGTCTATGCGGTTGCTGGTGATCTCGACATGGTGCGCAAGCTTGCCGAGAAAATGCACATCGAGTTTCGCCACTGGCGCTGGCATGAGCCGCTTCAAAGGGCTGAAGCCCCAAACAATATCATCCCCTTCAAGTCAGTTACCGCACCCGCTTTAAAGGTCTTAATCCATCCTGATTTGGCAGCATTCACCGCGAATTCTGCCAACGAAGGCACCCAGGATGCCGCGTCGGAAGCGCTCGACGAGTCGTGGTTTGCCGATAAGACGCTTTTCCTTATCCGCACGAACAATCTTGGATTTTCAGTGCCCGATGGTTGCATAGCTATCACGGAAAGTGCCGCTTACGATGGGAAGGACCAAAATCTGGTGATCTCGCGCCATAAAGAACATTTGCTGGCCCGGCGTTTGTTCCGTCCCCCGCATGGTGATGAGCTCGCCCTTGCGGCGGAAGCGCCCGACCCTCGCGTGTCGAAGCCAACGCTAATGCTGAATGCCGGCGATGTCGCGCTGCACCGTATTGTGGGAATGCTGACCGAGCAGCCGCCACCGCCGCCTGGCAGAGGGGAAGCGACAGAGCTTCCTTCGGCGACAAGCTTGTCGCAGATTAGGACCGCCTATCGGGTGAGGGAGGAAAGTGGCATTCCATTGGCGTTGCCCGGGCAGGTAGTTCTTGGTGGCGATATTGTGTTCAAGAATCAGCTCGCTGCAATGGAGGGAACGCTTATCGCGCTCGCGCTGGATGATGGGACCAGCATTTTCAAGCGAATTGGAAAACAGGTTCCGGGCACCGCGGGCAAGCTTTGGCAATTTGAAAGCGTCGGCGGCTTAGGCAGTTCTATAGTGGTTTCGTTAGTGGAGCCTGACGAGAAGAGTGACGTCCCGCGGTTTGCCTCCGCGCGCCGAATTATTGGCGTACTTTACACGGTCTAAAAGCTGTCTTCACATGCAGGGGGCAATTCCATTCTGAAATCTATAAAAGGCCACTGATTCAGTAGTCGACGATTTCTGGAGATATTCCATAATGAGCGTTATGCGGTGGACGAATTACTTGAACTCGACACCGATGCGTTGAAATGAGCGCCAAGCAACTCTGCAATTGCGGACTGATCGTACTGACGGGCGAAAAAGGGCAAACTCCCGTGGGATCGCCACCGAATTTGCGGGTGGAAGCAGCTCAAGGCAAGCGCCGTACGATGAGATATTCTTGATAGTACAGAGAACAGAATTATTCAGGCCGTAAACGATAGCGGCATCTTCATGGACAGGCTCGCGAGGGGAGCGTCTTCTTTCCATGCCCAATTTTATATTGTGAGCGGCTTAAGTTGTAAACAAAGCCACGATTAAACTTCGGTTCATTATCGCGGCGGCCGGACGCGAAAATATCGCCATGCAGCAACGCAAAGGAGTGCAAATGATATCGCAGCGACGATATACGTCTCAGGACCATCGCCCCAGTCGCCGTGAGGAATGACAACGATCTGGGCCGACGCGATATGTGCGAAACTGCTCATCGGAAGCCTACTGAGCCGGTCCTCGTCGCCACTTCCGCTCCTGTCTGTGTTGAGCGGCCAGTCGCAAGATCCTCTTGAGTCCAGAAAAGCCAAGTTTCCGGACGACTAGGCAAGGTATACTCAAAATTATCGCCGCAATAGCAACGAGTCCAGCAAATCCGACGTCGAGAGAATATGTTTTCGCAATGAATTTGATCGCGGCACCCGCCAGGATACTAAGAGGGAGCGGACCACCAATATATCTTTCGCGCTACCATTCCGCCCCGCCTAAACGCTCGTCACTGGGTATGTGCCACGCCAATCAAGTTCTCCCTAACCGATGACGCGCCACAGTGGCGTCTTTGGGCGTGGATTTATGTGGGTGCGTCCTGTTCATCGTTTCGAGGGTCGCCAACCCGCCGCTTGCGCCTCGGCTTCGCTGCAAAACCAACGCTCACCCTTAGACGTGGTGATAATCGTTTTCGCATAGAATGCGCCGCCCGGAACGTGATAGATGCGCTCGCCGCTGGCGCTAATGTTTCCTTTTATATTGCAGTTCGAAGATGGTACGCCCTGCTTGCCGCGGTCTAGAGGCGAGGCAGCGGTTCGTCCATCGCGGTGCTCGTTTCGCCAATCCCAAGGATTGATGAATTCGCCCTGCCATATGCCGCGCTTGTGCGCAGCTGCTTCTTGTTCCTGCACCACATAATCTGAGGAATATTTTCGATAGGCGAGTGCCCAGCCTTGGACCGTCATCCAGGCATTCACGTCCTCGCCATCAACCTCGCATACCGCAACGGTGCGGCCATAGACGTCGGTGTCTTTCGCCCGGCAGGAAACCGGGTGCTGACCAATTTTATCGGCCAACGCTAAGGCCGCGCGCTGACCGCAGCGGGTTGGGTACCCCTCGATGAGACAATACTGACCGCTCTCTGGAGCATCTATGCCGTAAAGGCGAATCCGCCGACCATGAATTTCGATCGTGTCTCCATCGATGACCGAGGCGCGACCCACAATGGCTTCGCTTTTCAAGGCGTGTGTAACCATGTCGCCTGAGAGCAAGCCCGGGGGCGACGTACCGAACGGCAACTCCCACGCTGCGACAAAAGCCCCGGCCGCCAGGGCCAGCGGAACCAGTATGCCTTTCAAACGCAGTCTTGGCCTGCCCCATGGCCCTTTGCGCGGCAAAAATCTCACGGCATGCCCCCTGCCAGATTGAAGATCATAGCAAGGCGCAAAGGGCTGTCGTTACGAAATATGCGTATGACGAGCCGTCCCGCTCTCGGAAATGAAGGCGCGGCGTCGATCTAATTCCAATTCATCGGATGGAATGGCTTGGTGCTCGCGCGCTCGCGCCCAGTATCGGCGATGCTCATGGGTAGTATCGATCTTGGGGCTGCACGCCATCATGGCAGGTCTCAGGAATCTGAAGGGATCGCCGACCAGGAATCTCAGCGGCTCATATGCCTATTTCCGCCTGACCATGATGTGAGTTGGCTGCCGGTGCCACTCAATGGGTATCGGACGTGTAAGTGATTTCAGCGTGAGCTCAGGATCCTGCCGTCGATCGAGAATCGTGGTGACAATTTCCGGGGACAGGAGCGTCAAGCGCAATAGACGGCAGGCGTAGGAGTCGTTCACTCCCCGTGCCTTAGCCAGTTCTGTGATTGAGGCATATTCGCCGCTCTCGATGTGGCTGCGCCACCTGAACGCCTTCGCCAGCGCTTTCAGCAAGGCGTCTTCCGTCCTTGGCAGCGGCGGAGAGGGAGACGCGATGTCCGAAATGATGGTCTTGCTACCTCCCCGCAACGTGAACTTCATCGGCACATGCACGGTGACGGTCTGCCCCTGTGTCTGCCTGCTCATGCGGCCTCTCGTTCCCGGCCAGTCCGCAGATCATTAAAGACGGTCGACAGTCCGTCGACACGCAATCGGATGTCCGCGCCAGCCTCCGAAATGTCCACGCGCTCTACCAGGAGCTGAATGATGCGGGCCTGCTCAGCAGGAAAGAGCTCGTTCCAAAGCTCCTCAAACCGGAACAGCTCCTCGCGCACTGTGCGCTCAGCGAGCCCCTTGATCGACTGCCGGGCTGCTCGCCAAGTTGCGACGACGATCTCAGGGCTCTGCAACATGGTCTTGATCTGGGCGACGACGACGGCTTCGATCTCCGCGGCTGGAATCCGCTGAAGGAGCGAGCTTGCGCGCGCGCGCTTCAGGCAATCGGTGGACGTGTAGTAGCGATAAAGCTTGCCGTGCCTACGGGTATGCGATGGCGTCATCGCAGCGCCACTTGGACAGAACAACAGGCCCTTGAGCAGCGCCGGCGTACGTCCGAGCTGCCGGGTCCTTTTCGTATGCGGGCTGCCTTTGATCAGCGCGTGAACTCGGTCCCAGAGGTCGGCTTCGATGATCGACTCGTGCTCGCCGGGATAGGAGGTGCCCTTGTGGACCGCCTCACCGAGATACACCCGGTTGTTCAACACGCGGTAGAGGTATCCCTTCTCGATCGGCTTGCCCTGCTTGTTGAGGCTGCCTTCCTGGACGAGTTGCTCGATCAGGATCTGTGGCGGTATCCCGCGGCTAAAGCGGGTGAAGATCGAGCGGATGAGCTTCGCCTCATTCACATTCACGGCAAGCTTCCGGTCCCTCACGTCATAGCCGAGTGGGGCCCACCCTCCCATCCACATGCCTTTGCGGCGAGAGGCCGCGAACTTGTCGCGGATGCGCTCGCCGATCACCTCTCGCTCGAACTGAGCGAAGGACAGCAGCACGTTGAGGGTGAGCCGGCCCATGGAGGTCGTGGTGTTGAAAGCTTGGGTCACGCTAACGAAGGTCACTTGCCTGCGATCGAACACCTCGACCAGCTTGGCGAAATCCATCAGCGAACGACTAAGGCGGTCGATCTTGTAGACCACCACCACGTCTACCCTACCGGCTTCGATATCGGCGAGCAGGCGCCTCAGGGCGGGCCGCTCCAGCGTTCCTCCGGAGAAGCCGCCGTCGTCGTACCTGTCCCCCAGCAGGAGCCAGCCCTCCGCCTTCTGGCTGGCGACGTAGGCCTCGCAAGACTCCCTTTGGGCATCGAGGCTGTTGAACTCCTGCTCGAGCCCCTCTTCGCTCGACTTTCGGGTGTAGACCGCGCACCGAACCTTCGGCTTCACGGAGGCGGGGAGAGGCTTCATGAGCGCCTTCCCTGGTTCTTCAGCCCAAAGAAGACGAGGCCGTTCCAGTTGGTGCTGGTGATGTGGCGGGCGACGGCCGAGAGCGATTTGTAGGGTCGGCCCTGGTACTCGAAGTCGTCGCGCCGGACTGTGACGCAGTGCTCCTTGCCCTGCCATTCCCGGATCAGCCGGGTTCCAGCGATCGGGCGGCCGACGGCCGCGGCCCGGCGGCGCTTCGTGGCCTTGCCCTCCAATTCGTCGGCAATGGCGTCCAGCCGCTCCAGCGCCTCCTCGCTCAGACCGCCATGGGCCAGTTCCTGGATCCGGTAGGCCAGCCGGCTTTCCAGGAAGCGCCGGTTATAGGGAGGCGGCTCCCGGTCGAAGAGGTCGCGCCATTTCCGCTTCAGGTCGGCCACAGGGGCCGATTTCAGGGCCGCCAGCTGCGCCAGCACCGACACGCTCATTCCCGGTTCTCCCGTCCGATTCTGGTGGGATCACCGCTCTCGGCGGCCGAGAAGTGAAGCGAACTTTCTCCGCGTTCAGGCCCAATTCGACTGGACTTCCGAGCCTGAAGGCGCATGAGGCCGCTGACGAGCAAGCCGGCGATCTGGGCCAGCCGTTCCGTCACTTCGGGAGATGGTTGCGAATTGTTCATCCCTGCCGAGGCTGCACGCAAAAATATGGAATGCCAGCCCCATTGGCCGCCGGACCGTGTCTGCGGGCGCTACGTCGAAAACAAAAGTAGACGGGCGCGCAACTGGGCGGGGGAAAACGCCCGGCTTTGTTGAGGAATCTCACCTCTGGTGCAAACTGAATCGCCCCATATGGCTGCGATTCGCAGGAGACCCGCGATTTAAGATGCCTCAATCTGCCGGCTGGACCTTGTGGGAGGCCGTCAGACGAACGGTCGATCCGGATCTGCTCAAAAGCTGTCTCTCAGCTCGGAGAGATTGGCGACGGGCTGGCTCGCCGCGCTTTGTCTATCCGTTCAGATTGGATCGGTCCGAGAACGCACAGCGGAATCGATATTTGCGGGCTTTGCAAGCCGCACACCTGAGCGCTGCCAATGCCGTGGCTGAGGCCCTCAGGGCGCACCTGGTTTCTGGCCTATTAGTAGCTCGAGGTCGTCGGGACAGCCCCTTGGCGGAGGTCGTGTCCATTCCGGCTCCAGCGTGGAAGCTCCTGAGGTTCAAAGATTTCAAGCACTCAATCGTGATGGAGCCGCGTCCGAACAAGACGGTCGTCTACGAAGTGCGCGTTATACCCGCACTGTGCTCGGACGATGTTCTGCACCGTCTCTATGACCAGCCGCTTGTGGAAGTGTTTGATCGTTTTGTTTTCAATGCCCCACAGGTGGCAGCGCTGCGGAAGCGAGCAGTAGCACGTGGCGGTCGCCCCCGTACTGTCGGCTTCCAGTCGCGCCTCCATCAGGCCTACTGGTACATTGATTACGGACTTCCGCCGGCACCGGCTTCGATAGGCGGCAAAATAGATCAGCATGATCTGGGACAAGCGCGCATGGCGGATGCGGTGTTACGGGATCGCTTCAAGCGCCTCATCCAGCTGCTTTTGGATGGCACACTCATTGCGGAAGGTGCACCTGCCGGCGGCGGCGAGCCAGTCGAGATTCCGCGTGCCATGTGGTCTCGAAAGGGAGCCGTTCTCGACCTTTATAAAGGTGATTATTTTGAACAATATCCTGACTTGCAGGCATCGGAAGGCCACATATTGCCTCTTTATCTTGGTTTGACGCTTCGGCGCGCAGCGGTTCCGCCCACTGAAATGCTTCACGTGAAACCGATCCAGCACGACCATCTACTACAGAGTACAAGCCCCGCCATTCCACCTCTGACACAGGACCCGTCGACTAACTCGAAAGCGGTGCGGAATGCCAAGTCGCGGGCTGAAGCGAGACAGGAATGTTCAGAATGGCTCCAGGAAGAGATGAGGAAAAGTCCGAGTCACCGGCCATTTCCTAAACCAAAGTGGCGCCAGGAAGCGCGCGCGAGGTGGGGCGATCTTCTCAGCTATCGAGCGTTCGACGACGCTTGGGACCAAGCCGTAACCAAAAGTGGAGCCGTTGCATGGGCCGCCGCCGGAGCTCCAAAAAGATCAAAGCAGTAATCAACGCGCTTTGATTAATCGTCGCATCTATTCAGACCGACGCCGCAAACGCCAAGCTGTCGCCATCGAATCGCAAGTGAGCGACACAGATGGCACAGCAAGCGACTGATCCCGAGCGTCTCCTTACCGAAATGCAGGCTGCCGATTTCCTTCGGCTGTCGTCGCGCACACTTCAGGCTTGGCGTTCGCAAGGCGTCGGGCCGGAATACGTCAAGGCAGGTCGGGCCGTTCGGTATCGCCGTTCCGCGGTCATCGCATGGACCGACCAGAACACGGTTGCTGCACGCGTGGTGCCAGGAGAACCGCACGCCACTCGAGGAGCGGCGCAATGACCGTGCGAGCGCTAGATACTCTGCTGGCAGCCAAGGTTATCAACGTCATGCCAGGTCTTCGGCCCAGCGACCGCAAAGTGGCGCTGGCCCTTATCGAGCACTTCAACCGGAAAACCGGCCGATGCGATCCCGGCGTCGAGCGGATCGCCTCCCTTCTGGACTGCTGCACGCGGACGGTCATCCGAGCGACTAATCGACTTGAGAAGCTGGGCTTGTTCGAAAAGGACCGTCACGGAGGCTTCTCGAATCGTAACCGATACCGACCGAACTGGGGACGCCTGGCAGAACACGAAGCCGCTTGGAAGAACAAGCTGCATCGTTCGCCCCGAACGAAAATGTCATCTGGCACGCGACAGGAGAGTCACGTCGGTACTGACTCTGCTGTCACCCAAACCTGTATCAGCATCCTGCCTAAACAAACCTACTCAGAGAGTCGGGCGAGGGAAGAAGGAAGTGCGCGACCAGAACTCCGAGCATCGCGATCCTTCTGCGCCAGCCGTACCGAGGCCGAGCGTCGGTGGTCAAGCGATCTGCTCAAGGCCTATGCGAGCAAGCCTGTGACGTATGCGGAGATCGTTGAGGCGATCGACGAGGCGCTGTCGTGGTTGGCGACCGACGCAGAACTTGCGAAGCGCGGCACCGGAATCACTATCATTCAACAGCACCTGAAGCTTGCGCGAGAGTGAGGCTGCTGCATGCGACGCACATCGTTCGACGGGTCCTCCCCCCTGGATATCGAATGCGGGCGTTCGGAGCGCGGCGGTCCTCCAGTCTCACCGCGGTTTCAAAGCCTAAACTCAAGCCTAAACTTAAGCCTAAAGAGGTCCTCTAAAACCAGACCGCCCGATATGAACCCGCTGGGGCGGGGGGTATCGACCTCTATCAGCAGTGGGCCACGTACCGCATCTGGTCTCACTCAGAGATTTTTTATCGGCTTGGGAGCTTTGAATTTTTCAACGGCAATCAAAGAAATCAAAAGAGCCAATCATTTCAAGCATCGGCCCCGGCGCGAAGCGAGCCAAAGCGTTCATTTATTTTCCGGCTGTGGCCGCGATCGTATCGGCTCAGAAAAATTGCCGCGAAATTCAGGGTGGGGGGGTAGGTAGATGACCTCGTCGACGATGGTCGAGAAGGCACGTGTGGACGAGCGCCTGAGGCTTCAGGTTTGGCCGACGGAACGGGTCCTGCCGTCACCACGCAATGCGCGGACGCATAGCGGCGCGCAGGTTGCCGAGATTGCCGGCTCGATCCGCGCCTTCGGCTTCACCAATCCAATCCTGATCGGGGAGGCCGGCGAGGTCATCGCCGGCCATGGGCGCCTGGCGGCAGCCCGCCTGCTTGGCCTGGTGGAAGTCCCTGTCATCCTGCTGAAGGGATTGAGCGAGATGCAGCAGCGCCAGTTGATGCTCGCGGACAATCGCATCGCGCTGAACGCAGGCTGGGACCTCGACCTGCTGCAGCTCGAGCTGAAAGACCTCGCGGCCCTGGGTGCCGACCTGAAGGTCCTCGGCTTCACCAAGGGTGAGCTCGCCAAGGCGCTTACGCCGGCCCACCGCGGCCTGACCGACGAGGATGCCATTCCCGCGGTCGCGGAGACAGCCGTGACGCGTCCCGGCGACGTCTGGGTACTGGGCCCGCATCGGATCGGCTGTGGCGACAGCACAGACCCGGCCCTCGTCGCGAAGATACTGGCCGCGGCCTCGCCTGACTTGATGGTGACGGATCCGCCCTATGGGGTGAACTACGATCCCGAGTGGCGCCATCGTGCGGGAGTCAACAATTCGAGCCGCACCGGCAGGGTTGCGAACGACGGCCGGGCGGACTGGGAGCCGGCCTGGGCGCTATTTCCCGGCAACATCGCCTACGTCTGGCACGGGGCGCTTCATGCGGTCACGGTTGCCTCCAGTCTGGAACATCAGGGCTTTGCCATCCGGGCGCAGATCATCTGGGCGAAAGAGCGCCTTGTCATCGGGCGCGGTGACTATCACTGGCAGCACGAGCCCTGCTGGTATGCGGTTCGCTCGAAGGGAAACTGGACCGGTGATCGCAAGCAGACGACGCTCTGGACGATCTCCTCCAAGGACCAGGACGCTGAAACCATTCACGGCACCCAGAAGCCAGT
>Ga0310811_10013427_pt1 | contig 10673 bp, 8 predicted proteins | sample YCmetagenome_FD_207642 | JGI IMG/M metagenome (GOLD analysis project Ga0310811, IMG submission 207642) | Soil microbial communities from experimental microcosm in Duke University, North Carolina, United States - YC | ecosystem: Engineered > Artificial ecosystem > Soil microcosm > Unclassified ...
GCCGAGACGGTCACCCGGTACACGACCGTGGACAACGGCCTGGACAGTGCGACCGCCCTGCTCAGCCTGGCCGACGACTTCGGCGAGGTGGACGCGGACCGCACCACCTTCCTGACCATGCCGTGGCAGGAGGACACCGACACCTCCGACGCGAGTTACCAGTCCCGCGTCGAGGCGTCGCCCGACGCGACGGCGATCTTCCAGGACATCGAGCAGGACAAGTCCTTCACGACGACCTCGGGCGGTTCGTCCGCGTCCGCGTCGGCGAGCGCGAGCACGTCCGCGGGCTCCGCGGACTCCGGCTCGGCGTCGACGTCTGCAGGTGCGAGCGCGAGCGGCTCGTCGACCGCGTCCTCGCCGTCCTCGTCCTCCGCGTCGGCGACGAAGTCCTCCACGCCCAACGCCTCCGAGGAGGCCGCGGCCCGCAAGCACCCGATGCACGTGAACGTCGTCAACGCCTCCGGCACCACGAACCGGTACGAGACGGTCGTCTCGCAGGTCTTCCAGGACGGCTTCGTCTACAGCTCCGGAAGCGACGCGACCTCGACGCAGGCGACGACCACGCTCGTCTACTCCGCGAAGGAGGCGTCCGCGGCGAACGAGCTGGCCGGCGACCTGAACCTGCCGTCCTCGGCACTCGAGGAGACCGGCACCGGGACCACGCTCGTGCTGACCATCGGCACGGACTGGACCAGCGGCACGACCTACTCGACGGCGAACAGCAGCTACTCGGCCAGCGCCGCGATCTCGGTGCCGAGCGACTCTTACGAGGAGAACGGCGCGAACGCGGGCGCGTGTGTGACCGCGAACCCGGGCTACCAGACGGGTTCCGGCACGTCCGGCAGCTCGCAGTGAGCGGAGAACGTCGTCCGCGGCTGACCGGCGCGGACGCGTTCAACGGACATCTGCATGTGCGCGCCGTCGTACACCCGTGCGCCTGAGCTGAACCCCCGCATCTGATTTGTGACAACGCGGGGGTATCGGAGGCGGGCTTCGGCCGATACTCTTCGGTCCGTACCATGGTTCGCGATTCACCCCCGGCACCCGCTGTGACCTGCGGTAACAGGAGCAGTGAGTGAGGGTGTGGACGCGGAGAGTACCCGAGGCGGCGGGTGCGTGGATCGCCTTTTCGCGGAAGGCCGGCCCACCCTTAGACGAGTGCGGCGTAAGGGTTGGGCGGTGGAAGCGGCGCGGCGGCGGTCCAGATTGGTAACGCCCAGAACCGACCCGTTTCGACCCCGCTGGAGTGGAACAACCGTGGCGCGTCAGTCAAGCCGCATAGCGCGCCGAGTACTCGTCTCGGCCATGGGCGTGCGATCCGTGCGCTCGATCAGCCCCCAGGTGATGCTGGGGCTCGTGGTCACGGAGCTGACCGCGCCCGCCGCCCTCGCGGAGGCCCGCCGGCTGACCGCCGTCGCGCTGGAGCGCTGGGGCCTGGCCGAGCGCGCGGGGGACGCCGCCCTGGTGATCAGCGAACTCGCGGGCAACGCGCTGCGGCACGGCAGCGGCCCGGTCCAGTTGGTGCTGCGGCGCAAGCCGACCGCCGCCGGCACGGCGGTGGAGTGCACCGTCAAGGACGCCGGCAAGTGGCGTGGTCTCGGGGTGCCCGAGCGCGACGAGGTCGTGTCCGATGTGGACGCCGAGGGCGGCCGCGGGCTGTTCATCGCCCGGGAACTGGCCGACTCGCTGATCGTGCGCGCGCCGCGCTACCGGGCCGGGACCGTCGTCACGGCCACGTTCACCTCGCCCGGGCTCGAGCCCGGCGCCGACGGGAGCGCCGCTAGCCGCGCCCGGCGTGCCTGGGAGCGCCGCGTCCGGCGCGCCTGGCCGACCACGCGCAGCACCGCGGGTTCCTGAAGCCCGCGTCGTTCCCGCGCCGCTCCCTCGTACCGATCCCCGACGCGATCCCTTGCTCGGCCATCATGATCGAGCGCCGGCGGTTCGATTCGTCCCGCCCTGTCCGGATGTCCGTGCGGGAAACGGGCTTTTGGTATGGGTTCAACTTTTCAGCATATCGCAGTGGTCAATATTAAGGAAGCTGATTCACTCAACCGTTACGGACTCGACATTCCACCTCCACGTGGATTCAGTGTGCTGAATCGCAGGGCCTGGTGATCTGAATACCGCCCCAGCACCCGAGAACCGCGCCTGCTACCCACGGGCACGGCACCACCGCTGAAGGAGTCCGACCCTATGCGCAACCGCGCCTTCCGCAAGACTGCTCTCGCCCTCGCCGGCGGCCTGGTCGCGACCGCGGTCGCCGCCTACCCGGCGCACGCCGCGACCGCCTACACCGGCTTCGTGTTCAACACGAGCTCGGCCACCCAGCCGACGATCTACAGCTTCATCAACTCGGCGACCAAGACGCTCGACATGACCATGTACGAGCTCGTCGACACCACTGCGGTCAACGACCTCATCGCCCGCGAGGAGGCCGGCGTCACCGTCCGCGTCGTGCTCGACGGCCAGCACGCCTCGTACAACTCTTCGGCCATCACGAAGCTCAAGGCGGCCGGCGTCGGCGTCGTCGAGTCGAACACCTCGCGCTTCACCTACACCCACCAGAAGACGATCACGATCGACGGCGACGAGTCGATGATCCTGACCGGCAACCTGACGTCGAAGTACTACACGACCAGCTGCGACTACGGCGTCATCGACACCGACGCGAGCGACGTCGCGGCGATCGAGAAGGTCTTCAACGCCGACTACGCGAACACCGCCATCACCCCCGGCGACGGCGACGACCTGCTCTGGTCGCCCACCGACGCCACCACCCGGCTGCTGTCGATCATCAACGGCGCCACCAAGACGCTCGACATCGAGGAGGAGGAGTTCAGCGACTCCACCCTCATCAACGCCGTGGTGGCCCGCGCCAAGGCCGGGGTGACCGTCCGCGTCGTGGTCGAGTACCCGGCGGACTACTCGTCCGAGGTCTCCGAGATCAAGGCAGCCGGCGGCACCGTGGTCGGCTACTCCAGCAGCACCGGCTACTACATCCACGCCAAGGCCGTCGTCGCCGATTACGGCCTGTCCGACGCGGCCGTCGAGATCGGCTCGATGAACTGGACGTCGAACTCGCTCGACAACAACCGCGAGCTCGGCATCATCCTGAACGACACCGGCGTCGAGAAGGTCGTCGAGACCCAGTTCGCCTCCGACTACGCGGGCGGCACCATCCAGTAGCACCCTGCGATACCGCGAGGTCGGCCTCCACTCTCCGGGCGAGTGGAGGCCGGCGCCTCGGGGCCACCACTCCCGGACCGGGATCCGTGCCTGCTACCCACAGGCACGGCACGACCGCTTAAGGAGCCACAACCGGCGGCTCGGTCGTCGGCTACTCCGGCAGCACCGGCACTCGGACTTTTCCGGGGCACCGCCCAGTGACGGATCGGAGCCGAAAGAACGGCTGCCGCCCTCGCCGCGTTCGTGACCGCCGACCGGTAGGAACCGCGGGCGCGGCAGGGTAGCTTGGGAACATGACCGTCTTTTTCGATCTGTTCAGCCCGGGCCACCGGCATCGCGTGGACGAGCAGGAGCGCCTCGAGCACACCCGCGAGGTCGAGTCGCCGTCGGAGCCCGGCCGTGGACCGATCGACCTCGGCTCCGGCGTGGTGCTGATCAAGCCGAAGACCTCCTCCCCGGAAGGGGAGGAGGCCTCCGAGGCGGCGGCCGAGGACGAGGCCGCCGAGCCTGCCGAGCCCGACACCGACTAGCGCCGGGCCCGGCGCCGCCGATCAGGCGGCGATCCGGTGCGGCGCCGCGGCCGTGGCCGGGACCAGCGCCAGGTCGAGCACGTCGCGCACGTCCGAGACCAGGTGGATTTCGAGGGCCTCGCGCACCTCTTCCGGCACCTCGTCGAGGTCCGGCTCGTTGCGCTTCGGCAGCAGGACCACCGTCGCCCCGGCCCGCTGGGCGGCCAGCAGCTTCTGCTTGACGCCGCCGATCGGCAGCACCCGCCCGGTCAGCGAGACCTCGCCGGTCATGGCCACCTCGGCGCGCACCGGCCGGCCGGAGAGCAGCGAGCCCAGAGCGGTCACCATCGTGACGCCCGCGCTCGGCCCGTCCTTCGGCACCGCGCCGGCCGGCACGTGCACGTGGACGCCGCGCTCCTTCAGGTCGCCGACCGGCAGTTCCAGCTCGGCGCCGTGCGAGCGGAGGTAGGACAGCGCGATCTGCGCCGACTCCTTCATCACGTCGCCCAGCTGCCCGGTCAGGGTCACACCGGTCGCGCCGGTCTCCGGGTCGGCCAGCGAGGCCTCCACGAACAGCACCTCGCCGCCCGCGCCGGTGACCGCCAGGCCGGTGGCCACGCCCGGTACCGCGGTGCGCTCCGCGGTCTCCGGGATGTGCCGCGGGTGGCCCAGGAACTCCTGCAGGTTCGCCTCCGTGACGAGCACCGGCAGCTCCAGGTCGCCGACCGCGGTCTTGGCCGCCGCCTTGCGCAGGACGCGCGCCAGCGAGCGCTCCAGGTCGCGCACGCCCGCCTCCCGGGTGTACTCGGCCGCGATCCTGCGCAGCGCGGCGTCCTCGACCGAGGCCTCGTCCGCGTTCAGGCCGGCCTTCTCCAGCTGGCGCGGGAGCAGGTGGTCGCGGGCGATCGTGACCTTCTCGGCCTCCGTGTAGCCGTCGAGGCGCACCAGCTCCATCCGGTCCAGCAGCGGCCCGGGGATGGCCTCCAGGACGTTCGCCGTCGCCAGGAACACGACGTCGCTCAGGTCCAGGTCGACCTCCAGGTAGTGATCCCGGAAGGTGTGGTTCTGCGCCGGGTCCAGCACCTCGAGCAGCGCCGCCGACGGGTCGCCCCGGTAGTCGGAGCCGACCTTGTCGACCTCGTCGAGCAGCACGACCGGGTTCATGGTCCCGGCCTCCTTGATCGCGCGCACGATCCGGCCGGGCAGCGCGCCGACGTAGGTGCGCCGGTGCCCGCGGATCTCCGCCTCGTCCCGCACGCCGCCGAGGGCGACCCGGACGAAGCCGCGTCCCATGGCCCTCGCCACGGATTCACCCAGTGAGGTCTTGCCGACCCCGGGCGGGCCCACGAGCGCCAGCACGGCACCGGACCGCCGCCCGCCGACCGCAGCGAGCCCGCGCTCCTCGCGCCGCTTGCGCACGGCCAGGTACTCGACGATGCGCTCCTTCACGTCGTCCAGGCCCGCGTGGTCCGCGTCCAGCACGGCACGCGCGCCGGGCAGGTCGTAGGCGTCCGCGGAGCGCTCGTTCCACGGCATGTCCAGGACGGTGTCCAGCCAGGTGCGGATCCAGCTCGACTCCGGGTTCTGGTCGCCGCTGCGCTCGAGCTTCTCGACCTCCTTCAGCGCCGCCTCGCGCACCTTCTCGGGCAGGTTCGCCGCCTCGACCCGGGCGCGGTAGTCGTCGCTCTCGTCGGCCGGACGGCCCTCCAGCTCGGCCAGCTCCTTGCGGATGGCCTCCTGCTGCTTGCGGAGCAGGAACTGCCGCTGCTGCTTCTCCAGGCCCTCGTTGACATCCTTGCTGATGGACTCGTTGACCTCGGTCTCGGCCAGGTGCGTCCGCGACCACTCGGCCAGCAGCTCCAGCCGCACCTCGACGTCGACCGTCTCGAGCAGCTGCAGCTTCTGCTCCATCGTCAGGTACGGCGCGTAGCCCGCCGAGTCGGCCAGCGCGGACGGGTCCTGGATCTGCTTGACGACGTCGACGACCTGGAAGGCGCCGCGGTGCTGCAGGATCTTGATCGCGGTCTCGCGGTAGCCCTCGGCCAGCTCGCGGGCGCGGGCTCCGGCGGCCTGCTCGGGCCGGATCTCCGCCTCGACCCACAGGGCGGCGCCGGGCCCGGTCGTCCCGCGCCCGATCTTCGCCCGCCGGGTGCCGCGCACGACGGCGACCGGCTGGCCGCCGCGCAGCCGTCCGACCTGCTCGATCACCGCGAGCGTGCCGTACGCCGCGTACTTCCCGTCGGGCCGCGGCACCAGCAGCAGCTCTGGATGCTCGCCCGCGTCCGGGTCCAATCTCGCCGCGTCGATCGCCGCGCGCACGTCGGTGTCGTTGAGGTCCAGCGGCACGACCATACCCGGCAGCACCACTTCGTCGTCGAGCGGCAGAACGGGCAGGGCCTTGGTGGTGGACGTGATCGCCATGAACGGCTCCCTGGGGTCGGCCGCCGGGACCGCTCGGGCCCCGGCAGTGATGGACTCGACATCCATCAAGTTGAGTCTGCCGTGCTCAACTTGGCGGCCTGACGGGGTGTTCCCCAGGGGTGTTCGCTGTGAGCGATCGGCCTGTGACGTGCGGCGATAGCCGTGATGGCGAGACGGCGGCCGTCGTCAGACGTGGCGGGACCGTCACCTGGCAGGTCGCCGGTTTGTCGGGTGGAGCGCAGACTGGGCGTGTGAGCGTGAGCGCGAAGGCGGATCGGAAGCAGGCGGCGTTTCGGGGCTTGGTGGAGCGGGTTCTGGGCGGGCAGGGGCAGGCGTCGGTCGAGGCGCGGGGCGGGGCGTTCGCCGGGAGCGGCGGCATCGGGGTGCCGGAGGCGGTGCGGGGGCTGGTGGGGAAGGTGGCCGCTACGCCGGCGCTGGTGACGGATGCGGACTTCGCGGCGGGGCGGGCGGCGGGACTGAGCGAGGATCAGCTCTTCGAAGTGGTGGTGTGCGCGGCTGTCGGGCAGGCGACGCGGCAGTACGAGGCGGGGCTGGCGGCGTTGGATGAGGCCCTCGGCTCCCTCGGCGAAGGGCAGGTGGGGTGATGCGGCTGGAGATTCTGGAGCGGGGGTATCGGCCGGCGACCAAGGCGCTGTTCGCGCTGGTTCGCCTGGTTTCGCGGCAGGACATGCCTGACGCCGCGAGACTGATGTTCTATCGGCCCGACTTCTACGGCGCACGGGCGAAGGCGTTCACCCAGGAGGCGATGCGCGGGCCGTCGGAGTGGTCGGTCGCGGAGCGGGAGTTGATGGCGGCGTACGTGTCGACGGTGAACTCGAGCGTGTTCTGCGTGGGGGCGCACACGGCCACCGCGAGCAGGGCGTATGGCGACAGCGGGCTTGTGGCGGCGGCGTTGGAGGACGTCGAGACGGCGCCTGTCTCGGAACCTCTGCGGGCCACGTTGCGGATGCTCGGCAGGTTGACGGTCGACGGGACGGTCAGCACGGAGCAGATGCGCGGAGTGCTGGTGGCCGGGGCCACCGCGTCGCAGGTGGCGGACGCGCTCGCGGTGTGTGCGGCGTTCAATCTGACCAACCGGCTCGCCGATGCGTTCGACTTCGCGGTGCCGAGCGCGCAGGGCTTTGAGTCGGGGGCCAGGTATCTGCTCAGGCGGGGGTATCGGTAACCGGAGGACGGTGCTCGGCGGCCCACTGGCGGGCGTGGGCCAGGCGCGCCGGGATCGGGGGATGGGTGGCGAACAGCAGGACCGAGACCGGGTTCGGGTCGAGGTCGGCGAGGTTGCTGACGGCCAGCCGGCGCCAGGTCGTGATGACGGCGCCGGGGTCGCGAGTGAGGTCCATGCCGAATTGATCGGCGCGTCGCTCGATGCGGCGGCTGTAGGCGTTGAACAGCGGACCGCCGATGATGCCGAGGATGGTCGCGATGGCGAGGAACTGAGCGAGGGCGCGCGGGTCCTGCGGTCCGCTGATGTGGGCGGCCGTGTGCAGGGCATGGCTGGAGAGCGCCCAGGCGAGGACCGCGACCGAGACGATCGTGCCGACGGCGGCGACCGCCGTGCCGACGAGGACGTCCTGGCGTTTGGCGTGGCCGAGCTCGTGGGCCGCGACGCTGGCGATCTCGGGGGTGTCCAGGTGCCGGATCGTCGTGTCCCACAGTACGATCCGGCGCGTCTTGCCGAAGCCGGAGACGTACGCGTTGTCGGCCGTCGTGCGCTTCGAGGCGTCGGACACCAGGACGTCCTGGACCTTCACGCCCGAGTGCGCCGCGAGATCCGTCAGCCGGGTGCGCAGCTCGCCGCCCTCCAGCGGGCGGAACTTGTTGAACAGCGGCTCGATCACGACCGGAAGCAGGAAGGAGAGCACGAAGACGAGCGCGACGCCGCACGCTCCGGCGATCACCGGCCAGCTCCCCGGAGCGGCACGGGTGATGGCGAAGAAGCCGAGCGACACTGCGGCGAACAGGATCGCGCCGATGAGGAAGCCGCGCAGCGAGTCGAGCCAGAACAGCTGCCGGCTCCGCGTGCTGAGGCCCCACTCCGTATTGATCCGCTCGCGCCAGAGCGAGAACGGCAGGTCGATCAGCCAGAACACCACGCGCAGGGCCACGGAGCCGAGTAGCGCGGTCGCGATCCAGCCTCCGCCGGCCAGGTCGCCCGCCGCGTGCACGAGGGCGCTGCCCAGCGGCGTGAAGCCGAGCACGAGAACGGCCACGAGGTCAACGGCGAGCGACGTGTAGCGGACAGGCGCTGTGGCGCGCTTGCGGGCCTTCGAGCGCGCGTACTGCTCGGGGGTGAAGTCAGGGGCGTCGAGGGCGTCCAGATCGGCGGTCACAGGACCATTGTCACTGCGTCGGGATGCTGATGTCGGAGACGGAGCCCTGGAATTCCGTGATGCCTTCAGTGGTCGCGGTGTCCATGGAGAATGTCCACGAGCCGCCGCCCGCCGGGGCGCTCGCAAAGTACTCGGAGCCGCTGAACGTCTGACCTGCGTTCATGTCCCAGGTCTTCGACGGATCCTTCGTGCAGTCGCTGGCCGTGGACGAGTCCTCGCCGTTGTCGCCGATCTGCAGCGTCGCCTCGCCGGCCTTGGAGCCGCCGCAGCTCCATGTCCCGGAAACGGCGCTTGTGTAGGTGAGCTTCACCGCGACGCTTCCGTCGTTGTTCACGGTGACGCTGGCGACGTCCACCGTGTCGCCGAGGAGGTCCACCGCGATCTGCTGGTCCACCCCGTAGGTGCCGGGCTTGTACGTCGTGGACCCGGCGTCCGAGCCGGAGGAGGACGAGTCGGTCGCGTCGGAGGCGCTGTCGGCCGCCGTGGAATCGCCGGCGGAGCCGGTGGCCGCGTTCGACGAATGGACCACGGCGACGCCGGTCGTACCTCCGTTCGCCGAGTTGGACGAGCTGTTCTTGCCGTTGTCGAGCAGCAGGACGCCCGCGATCGTCCCTGCCATCACGACCGCTCCCGCAGCGGCGAGCAGCGCGTAGAAGCCTGTGCGGCTGCGCGTGGGGGTCGGCGCTGGCGCTGGCATGGCGCCGTGCATCGCGGCGAAGTCGTTCGGCGACGTCGGCGGGAAGCCCGACTGCTGATACGCGAGCGCGGGCGCGTGCTGCCGCGGGTGCGCGGCCTTCGGAGCCTGCACTGCCAACGGCACCTGCGGCGCTTGCGGCGCCTGCATAGGCTGTGGCACCTGAACAGGCTGCGAACCCAGCGCCTGCTGCAGTTCCTGCTTCCGCTCGCTGAGCAGGCCCCTGACACCGTCCGGCAGCCACTGGCCGTCGTGCAGCATCACGTTCGAGGACACCGACACGTGCTGCAGCAACTGCGCCGGGCTCGGGCGACGGCTCGGCTCCCGGTGCAGCATCGGCGTGACGAGTGCCTTCACGTCCTCGGGGACGCCGGTCAGGTCCGGCTCGCCGTTGGCCGAGCGGTGGGCGATGGCGAGCGGGTCGCCGGTGCCGAAGGGGCCGGTGCCGCGCGCCGCGTAGACCAGCACGCAGCCGAGCGAGAACACGTCGGACAGCGCGCTCGGGTCCTTGCCGCGGAGCACCTCGGGGGCGATGAAGCCGGGCGTGCCGACGACCATGCCGACGGCGGTCAGCGACGTCTCGTCGCCCATCGCGATGCCGAAGTCGATGACCACCGGGCCGTCCGCGGCGAGCAGGATGTTGTGCGGCTTCACGTCGCGGTGCACCAGGCCGGCGCGGTGGATCGCCACGAGCGCCTCGGCCAGCCCGCCGGCCAGCGCGAAGACCGTCGCGTTCGGCATCGGCCCGGTTTTGGCGACGGACTCGGCCAGCGATGGCGCGGGCACGTACTCGGTGGCGATGTAAGGACGCTCACCGGCGGTGTCGGCGTCCACGACGCTCGCGGTGTAGAGGCCTGATACCGACATCGCGGCCCGCGCCTCGCGCGCGAAGCGCTCCCGGTAGCCCGGCTGGTTCGCCAGGCCCGGCCCGATGACCTTCACCGCGACCGCGCGACCGGCCTGCGACGTGGCCAGGTAGACCCGGCCCATGCCGCCGTCGCCGATCACCGCGCGCAGCCGGTACGTACCGAGCCGCTGCGGATCGTCCCCACCCAATCTCAGCACGGGCGACAGCGTAGTACGAGGTGGGGACAGAGCGGGGCGGCGTTCGCCTACTCGGTGCCGCGCAGTTCGGCGGCCGCCGCGCGCGCCTCCTCCAGCAGCAGGAGCAGCTCCGCCTCGCCGACGGCCGGGTTGATCAGGCACGCGCGCAGCACCGGCCTGCCGCGGTAGACCGAGTCGGTGATGAACACCCGGCCGCGCTGCCGGATCCGCACGGCCAGGTCGCGGGTGATCCGATCGGCCTCGGCGTCGTCGATTCCGGCGGGGGAGAAGCGGAACGCGACGATGGAGACCTCTGTGTCGGCCGCGAGCTCGAAGTCGGGGTCCTTCGCGACCAGTTCGTCGAGCCGCCGTGCCGCATTCGTGCAGGCGGCGATGTCGGAGGCGACGCCGCTGCGGCCGCGCGCCGCCAGCGCGGCCCACACCGAGAGCGCGCGGAACGGGCGGGTC
>Ga0310811_10013428_pt1 | contig 10672 bp, 6 predicted proteins | sample YCmetagenome_FD_207642 | JGI IMG/M metagenome (GOLD analysis project Ga0310811, IMG submission 207642) | Soil microbial communities from experimental microcosm in Duke University, North Carolina, United States - YC | ecosystem: Engineered > Artificial ecosystem > Soil microcosm > Unclassified ...
CCGAGGTCGGGGTCGGGACCGTGGCCGCCGGTGTCAGCAAGGCCCACGCCGACGTCGTGCTGATCTCCGGCCACGACGGCGGCACCGGCGCCTCGCCGCTGACCTCGCTCAAGCACGCCGGCGCGCCCTGGGAGCTCGGCCTGGCCGAGACCCAGCAGACGCTGCTGCTCAACGGCCTGCGCGACCGCATCGTCGTCCAGGCCGACGGCCAGCTCAAGACCGGCAGGGACGTCGTCGTGGCCGCCCTGCTCGGCGCGGAGGAGTTCGGCTTCGCCACGGCGCCGCTGGTCGTCTCCGGCTGCGTCATGATGCGCGTCTGCCACCTGGACACCTGCCCGGTGGGCGTCGCCACGCAGAACCCCGAGCTGCGCAAGCGGTTCACCGGCAAGCCCGAGTTCGTGGTGAACTTCTTCGAGTTCATCGCGCAGGAGGTCCGCGAGTACCTCGCGGAGCTCGGCTTCCGCTCGATCGCCGAGGCCGTCGGCCACGCCGAGATGCTCGACACCGCCCGGGCGGTCGAGCACTGGAAGGCCGCGGGGCTGGACCTGTCGCCGATCCTCTACCAGCCGGAACTGCCCGAGGGCACCCCGCTGCACAAGGTCGTCGCGCAGGACCACGGCCTGGACAAGGCCCTGGACAACACCCTCATCCAGCTCGCCGAGGGCGCGCTCGAACTCGGTGACCGGGTGACGCTGGACCTGCCCATCCGCAACGTCAACCGTACGGTCGGGACCATGCTCGGCCACGAGGTGACCAGGCGGTACGGCGGGGCGGGACTTCCGGACGACACGATCGACGTGTCGTTCACCGGCTCGGCGGGCAACTCGTTCGGCGCCTTCGTCCCGCGCGGCGTCACGCTGCGGCTGATCGGCGACGCCAACGACTATCTGGGCAAGGGCCTGTCGGGCGGGCGGCTCGTCGTCCGGCCGCACCCGGACGCGCCGTTCGCGGCCGAGACGCAGGTCATCTCCGGCAACGTCGGCCTGTACGGCGCGACGTCCGGCGAGGTGTTCGTCAGGGGCGTCGTCGGCGAGCGGTTCTGCGTGCGCAACTCCGGCGCCACCGCGGTCGTCGAGGGCGTCGGCGACCACGGCTGCGAGTACATGACCGGGGGCAGGGCGGTCGTCCTCGGCCCCACCGGGCGCAACTTCGCGGCCGGCATGTCGGGCGGCGTCGCCTACGTGCTCGACATCAGGCCGGAGCGCGTCAACCGGGAGATGGTCGAGGTCGAGCCGCTGGAGGACGCGGACGCCGAGTTCTTGAGAGAGATCGTCGAGAGGCATTTCACCGAGACCGGATCCACGGTCGCCAAGGACCTGCTGGCCGACTGGGACTCCGCTCTGGCCAGGTTCGGGAAGGTCATGCCGACGGACTACAAGCGGGTCCTGCGGGCACGGGCCGCCGCCGAGGCCGAGGGCCGGGACATCGACGAGGCCGTCATGGCCGCCGCGCACGGATAAGGGGCACACCAGATGGCTGACCCGAAGGGTTTCATGAGGCACGGGCGTGAGCTGCCGGCGCGCCGTCCCATCGACGTGCGCATCCGCGACTGGCGCGAGGTCTATGAGGACTTCTCCCGTCCGGCTCTCACAAAGCAGGCGGCTCGCTGCATGGACTGCGGCATCCCGTTCTGCCACAACGGCTGCCCGCTCGGGAACCTCATCCCCGAGTGGAACGACCTCGTCTTCCGCGACGACTGGCGCGAGGCGATCGAGCGGCTGCACGCCACCAACAACTTCCCCGAGTTCACCGGCCGGCTCTGCCCGGCTCCGTGTGAGGCGGCGTGCGTCCTCGGCATCAACTCCGACCCCGTCGCGATCAAGCGGGTCGAGGTGGAGATCATCGACAGGGCCTTCGCCGAGGGCTGGGTCACCCCCCAGCCGCCGCTGGACAGGACGGGACGGCGGGTCGCGGTCGTCGGCTCCGGCCCGGCAGGCCTGGCCGCGGCGCAGCAGCTCACCCGCGCCGGGCACGACGTGACCGTCTTCGAGCGGGCCGACCGGATCGGCGGCCTGCTCCGCTACGGGATTCCCGAGTTCAAGATGGAGAAGCGGCACATCGACCGCCGCCTCGAGCAGATGGAGGCGGAGGGCACCCGGTTCCGCACGTCGGTCAACGTGGGCGTGGACGTCACCGTGGCCGAGTTGCGCGAGGAGTTCGACGCGATCGTGCTCGCGGGCGGCGCCACGGCGTGGCGCGACCTGCCGATGCCCGGCCGCGAACTGGGCGGCGTCCTCCAGGCGATGGAGTACCTCCCGCTGGCCAACCGCGTCCAGCAGGGCGACCTCGCGGAGTCCCCGGTCTCCGCCGAGGGCAAGCACGTCGTGGTGATCGGCGGCGGCGACACCGGCGCCGACTGCATCGGCACGGCCATCCGGCAGGGGGCCGCCTCGGTCACCCAGCTGGAGATCATGCCGAGGCCGCCGGAGTCCCGGCCGGGTGCGCAGCCGTGGCCGACCTACCCGATGTTGTTCAAGATGGAGAGCGCCCACGAGGAGCTTGAGGCCGGCGAGGGGGACCGGGTCTACGCGGTCTCCACGCAGGAGTTCCTCGGTGACGCCGAGGGCAACCTCAGGGCGTTGCGCCTGGTCGACGTCGAGGGGCCGGGAGCCGGGTTCAAGCCGATCCCCGGCACCGAGCGGGAGATTCCCGCGGGCCTGGTCACCCTCGCGATGGGATTCGTCGGACCGGAGAAGAGCGCGCTGCTCACCGGGCTGGCCGAGCTGGCCGGAGACCCGGCCTCGTTCTTCGACGCGCGTGGCAACGTCGCCAGGGGCCGGTCGTACGAGACCGCCGTGGACGGGGTGTTCGCCGCGGGCGACATGGGCCGGGGGCAGTCGCTGATCGTGTGGGCCATCGCGGAGGGCCGTTCCGCGGCCGCGGCGGTGGACCGGTACCTGAGCGGGCGGACGGCCCTTCCGGTCGCCATCCCGCCGACGGCCCGTCCTCTCGTCTGACGCCGGGGACCCGTGCGTGATCGTGGGGGCGATCGCGCACGGGACCTCGCCGGTGCGGCCCGTTTCGCCGGACATCAGCCGGTCGGGACGAGTCTTTGCATGATCACGGCCGGGCTTTTCGCCGGGGAGGGGTAAGGTCCCGGAGCCTGTGCCTGGTCGCGGCGGCGGGGGCGATAGCCGTACAAAACGGGAAGTATCCCTGCAAGGTGGTTGATTCGCGCGCTGGATGGCGGGCACTTGCGAGGGATGCCGGGCCCGGATCGAGGAGGAGTCGTTGAAATCACGGGGGCGTGTCGCGAAGGCACTGTTTTCGATCGCACTGGTGGGCGTCGCGAGCGCTGCCACGGCCGGTGTCTCGATGCCGACCGTCAAGTCCGTCCCGCCCGTCAAGGGCGGCGACTACCTGGTCTTCTACGCCGACGGCGCCCGTGACACGGCCTCACGTGCGGTCACCGCCGCGGGGGGCGTGATCGAGTCCCAGGACGACAGGCTCGGCTACCTCGTCGTACGCGCCCCGGCTCCGGAACCGCTGGCGGACAGCCCCTCCGTCGTCGGGGTCACGCCCGACCTCCCCATCGGCTCCGCCGCCGACATGCCGATGGCGGCACCCCCGCCGAAGACGTCGGGGGGAGCGAAGGCCGTGGCCGGCGACCCGTTGTCCGACCGGCAGTGGGACATGAGAATGATCGGCGCCACGCCCACCGGGTCGTACGCCAAGGCGCGAGGCAACCACCAGGTGCTGGTGGGCATCATCGACACCGGGGTCGACGGCAACCACCCCGACATCGCGGCCAACTTCAACCGCCAGTTGAGCCGCAACTTCGTCACTGACCTGCCGAACGACGTCAACGGCAAGAAGTTCGACGGCGCCTGCGAGGTGGCGGGCTGCAAGGACCCCGCCGACGTGGACGACGACGGGCACGGCACCCATGTGGCCAGCACCATCGGCTCGCCGATCAACGGCATCGGCGTCGCCGGGGTCGCGCCCGACGTGTCGCTGGTCAACCTGAGGGCCGGGACCGACTCCGGCTACTTCTTCCTCAAGCCGACCATGGACGCCCTGGCCTACGCGGGCGACGTGGGTGTCGACGTGGTCAACATGAGCTTCTACGTCGACCCCTGGACGTTCAACTGCGCGGCCAGCCCCCAGGACTCGCGGGCCGACCAACTGGCCCAGCGCGGCATCCTCGTCGGCATGCGCAGGGCCGTCGCCTACGCACACCAGCGCGGCGTCACCATGGTCACCGCCATCGGCAACAGCGGCTCCGACCTGGGCAAGCCAAGCAAGGACACGGCCAGCCCCGACTATCCGCTCGGGGCCGAGAAGGAGCGCACGGTCGACAACACCTGCCTCAACGTGCCGACCGAACTCCCCGGAGTCATCGCGGTCTCCTCGGTGGGCCCCAGCGGCCAGAAGGCCGCCTACTCCGACTACGGGGTCGAGCAGACCGACATCGCGGCGCCGGGCGGCGACATCTTCGACAGCGGGACCTCGCTGATCGGGGAGCGCAGGGAGATCCTCGCCGCGGCCCCGACCGCCGTGCTGAAGGCCGGGCACCAGATCGACGGCAACGGCAACCCGGTCGACGCGTCCGTCGTGCGCGACTGCCGTGGGGGGACGTGCGCCTACTACCAGTACCTCGAGGGCACCTCGATGGCCGCCCCGCATGTGACGGGAATCGCGGCGATCATCATCAGCCGGTTCGGCGTGCCCGGCAAGGGCGGTCTGACCATGGACCCGAACCAGGTGGAGAAACTCCTGTACGCGTCGGCGACCCAGACGTCCTGCCCGACGCCGCGCGCCTTCAAGTACGGCACGGCCACGCAGACGTGTGAGGGGACCAAGGAGCGGAACGGCTTCTTCGGCCACGGCATAGCCAACGCCGCCCAAGCCGCCACCCTCACCCCCTGACACCCCCCTCGTGGGGGGGATGGAGGGTGATCATGCGCAGGTTCGGGGGCAGGTGCACTGACGTGCGCGAACTTGGTCCGTGATCATGCACAGGTTCGGGATCTTGCCGCGTGACCTGGCCAAACGGTGGGCGTGATCATGCGCACTTTCGGCGATCGGGTCGTCGACCTGGGCCGATATCGGCCGTGATCATGCAGCGGCCGGCTCGTTGCATGATCACGCGTTGAATTCGCCCTGGTGGTGGGGTGCTTCCCCGAATCTGTGCATGATCACGAAATCGGGATTCGCAGGTCAGGAGGCCTTTCGCCGAATCCGTGCATGATCACGAATTGGGTTTGCGCACGTCGCCGGCACCTTCGCCGAACCTGTGCATGATCACCCCCCATTCCCCCAGACTCCCATCCCCTCAACTCCCAGCCCTCCCTCCTCTCTGGAAAGCACGAGCACACTCAAGGGAGGGTGAGTAGGAGTACGGATGTTCTGGGGGGAGGGGGCGATCTACTTTCGGGGGCGGAGGGCAGATCAATGACTTATCGCGTCATCTCAGAAGCCACCATGGTTGTTCACTTCCTGGTCATCGCCTACATCGGTCTGGGCGGCTTCCTGGCCTGGCACCGGCCGCGGCTGATCTGGCCGCACCTGCTGGCGTGCAGCTGGGGCCTCGTGCAGCTCACCGGCCTAGTGGAGTGCCCCCTGACGGCCCTGGAGAACTGGGCACGGGCCCACGCGGGGGAGCGCGGACTGGCTCCCGGCGGCTTCATCGACACCTACATCGAGGGCGTGGTCTACCCCGCGGACCACATCGCCCTCGTACGACTGATCGTGGTGTCCGTGATCCTGGTCTCGTGGGTGGGCTTCCTCTTCCGCCTCCGGCGTCGCGCCGAAGTCGCGGGGGCGGCCCCGTCCCCGGGGAACACGGCCCGTTGATCAGTTGGAGATGCCGCAGGTGTCCTCGGCGTACGACAACATGGTCGCCTGCGTCTGCTTCGACGGAGTGGCGATCAGCCAGTAGGTCTCCCCGTCGGCCACGGTGCCCCAGACGGGGAACAGGAACGCCTTCTTGGCCTCGCCGAACGCGTGCGGGTCGCAACGCGCGGGGGTGACGACCACCGGGATCTCCAGGCTCCGCACTCCCGGCTCGAGCACCACGACCGGATGGCGTTTGCCCGACACCGGCAGGATGTTGAAGTGGGTGGTGCCGCCGAGGTCGTCGATGGCGACCGCCTCGTTGCCGGTCTTCCTCGTGACCAGGAGGTCCCCGCGCAACTCCTTGCCCTCGTGCGTCCAGGAGTCGCCGAATGTGACGTCAGCCGACTCCCGCAGGATGAAGGCCCCGCACTCGGCGTTCACCAGCCCGCTCAGCGTCGGGTCGGGATGCGGAATGGTGAAGGTGACCTTCCGGAGCGGCCCGTTTCCCACCTGGATGTGGGCGATCACCGTCGCCGGCCGGACCGCGGGGATCCGTGCCGGATCGCAGCGGGCCTGGCCGTACGGGATCCGGAGGTCGGTCCGGGGAGTCCGGCCGAGTGTCGTGTCCACCCGTTCAGGGGGAAGTTTCACGAACGAGGCGGTGACGAGTTGCACGTCCTGGAATCGCACCGGCGTCGTGGTGTCGTTCCGGACGGACACCTCGATCGCGTGCGCGGCCTCGCCACTGCGCCACTGGTTCAGCGACACGGAAACCCCGGCCGGGGGCTGGTCCGATTCGGTAGTCTGAGCTGAACAGGCAGCCGCCAAGAAGAGCGCCACGACGGCACCGAATGCCCGGAAACGTCCCATGGATGGTCACGTTAGGGCACGTAGGTGATCACGTGAAGTCTCTGAACATTTGGCGACAGGTATGTGGGTCGTCACTACCAAGTGGTCTGTACCAATTAGGGTGGGGTATGTGAGTCGTCGAGCAAAGATCGTCTGTACCCTTGGGCCCGCCACCTCCTCCCCGGAGCGATTGCGCGAGCTCATCGCCGCAGGGATGAACGTGGCCCGTTTCAACCTCTCCCACGGCAGCCACGAGCTGCACAAGGAGGTGTTCGACCGGGTCAGGGCCGCCGCCGACGAGCTGGGTGAGGCCGTAGGCGTACTCGCCGACCTCCAGGGTCCCAAGATCCGCGTCGGCCGGTTCGCGTCCGGTCCCGTACGGCTCGGTTTCGGCGACGTGTTCACCGTCACCACCGAGGACGTCCCCGGAGACCGGGACATCGTCTCCACCACCTACGCGGGTCTGCCCGGTGACGTGAATCCGGGTGACACGATCCTCGTGGACGACGGCCGCCTCAACCTCGAGGTGACCGCCGTGGAGGGCCCGCGCGTCGTCACGCGTGTGGTCATCGGCGGGATGATCTCCGACAACAAGGGTCTCAACCTCCCGGGTGTCGCCGTCAGCGCCCCGACGCTCACCGAGAAGGACGAGGCGGACCTGCGCTGGGCACTCCGCACGGGCTTCGACATGATCGCCCTGTCGTTCGTGCGGACGGCGGAGGACGCCCAGGTGGTCCGCGACATCATGGACGAGGAGGGCGTGCATCTGCCGCTCCTCGCCAAGATCGAGAAACCGCAGGCGGTCGATCAGCTCGAGGAGATCGTCGACGCGTTCGACGGCGTCATGGTCGCCCGTGGCGACCTGGGCGTGGAGCTCCCGCTCGAGCAGGTCCCGATCGTGCAGCGCCGCTGCATCGAGCTGTGCCGCGAGAAGGCCCACCCGGTCATCGTGGCCACCCAGATGCTCGACTCGATGATGAGCGCCCCTCGCCCGACCCGCGCCGAGACCTCCGACGTCGCGTACGCGGTGATGGACGGCGCCGACGCGGTCATGCTCTCCGGCGAGACCTCGGTGGGCACCTACCCGATCGAGTCGGTCGCCACGATGGCCCGCATCGCCACCGCCGCCGAGGGCACCACGCTGCACGCCACCCACCACCTCGACCGCCTGCCCGAGACCACCGGCGGCGCCATCGCGCGCGCCGCGGCCGAGGTCGGCGCGATCGTGGGGGCCAAGGCCCTGGTGGCCTTCACGATGTCCGGCGAGACCGCCCGCCGACTCGCCCGCTACCGGTCGTCGATCCCGCTGCTGGCGTTCACCTCCAACCCGCAGGTCCGCGGCCAGCTCGCGCTGACGTGGGGCGTCGAGACCTTCGAGGTCCCGTTCGTGCACCACACCGACGACATGGTCCGCCAGGTCGAGGCGTCGTTGCTGACCCTCGGCCACTGCGAGAAGGGCGACAAGATCGTCATCGTCGCCGGCTCCCCGCCCGGGAACCCCGGGTCGACCAACGCGCTCCGGGTGCACACGATCGGCTCCGCGGTGTCCAACACCCGCTGATCGACTCCGCCCAGACAACGGCCACCGCTCCGGCGGTGGCCGTTCTGCGTGTGACCCCCGGTGGCCCGGGAAAACCGGTTGATCGCGCCATGCCCCTGATGAACCATGGCAGGTGCGAGAGGCCCGATCCCGTCTCCATGCGCCGGTGAGGAGTGCTGCGCCCGACGATGCCTTCAGATGACGATGATCCAGATGCGGCCCCGGGCGCCCGGCAACTCTCGTGGCGCGCGCTGTGGCGGCTGAAGTCCTACCTCAGGCCCTACAACCGCGTGCTCGTCGTGTCGTGGGTGGCCGCCTTCCTCGGCATCGCCGCGGGCACCGCCGTCCCGCTCGTGGGCAAGCAGATCATCGACGGGCCCGTCGGCCACGGTGACCTCGGAGGCCTCCTGCCGCTCGGCCTGCTCGCCCTCGTGCTGGGGATCGCGGAGGCGGTCCTCATCTTCGTCCGGAGATGGTCGCAGGCGGGACCGGTCCTCGGCCTGGAGACGGCGATCCGTGACGACCTCTACCGCCGGCTGCAGAGCCTGCCGATGAGCTTCCACGGCGAATGGCAGTCGGGCCAGTTGTTGTCGAGGGCGACGACCGACCTCTCGACGATCCGCAGGTTCCTCGGGTTCGGCGCGCTGTTCCTCGTCATGAACGTGCTCCAGCTCATCGCCGTCACCATCGTCCTGTTCCACATGTACTGGCCGCTCGGCCTGATCGTCGCGGTCTCGGCCGTGCCGATCGTCGTGTTGTCGCTCCGGTTCGAGAAGCGGTACATCGGCATCTCCCGCCGGGTCCAGGACCAGCAGGGCGACCTCGCCACCCTCGTCGAGGAGGCGGCGGTGGGCATTCGGACGATCAAGGCGTTCGGCCGCAGCCGGCATCTCTACGAGGGGTTCGACGAGACCGCCCGCGGGATCCACCGGACGTCGCTCGCCAAGGTACGGCTGGCCTCGCGGTTCTTCACCTTCCTCGAGGTGGTCCCGAACGTCACCCTGGCCATGGTCGTGCTCGTCGGCGCGCTCGCCGTCGCACGTGACGCGCTCACCCTCGGCACGCTGGTGGCGTTCACGACGCTCGTACTCCAGCTCGTCTGGCCGGTCGCCTCCCTCGGCTACATCCTCGCGATGGGACAGGAGGCCATGACCTCGGCCGACCGTGTCACCGAGGTGCTGGACACCGTCCCGGAGATCGTCGGAGGGACCGAGGTCATCGAGCACCCACGGGGGCATCTCCGGTTCGAGGGTGTGGAGTTCCGCCATCCCGGCGACGCGCGCCCGGTGTTGCGCGACGTCTGGCTGGACGTGCGGCCGGGGGAGACCATCGCCGTCGTCGGGGCGACGGGCTCGGGGAAGACCACGCTCACGGCACTCGTCCCGCGGCTCATCGACGTCACGGGCGGCCGCGTCACCATCGACGGGCACGACGTCCGCGACCTGACGCTGCCCGCGCTCCGGTCGGTGGTCGCGACGGCGTTCGAGGAGCCGACGCTGTTCTCGATGAGCGTCAGGGAGAACGTCATGCTGGGCCACGGCGACGCCGGTGAGGACGACGTCCGGGAGGCCCTGGAGATCGCCCAGGCCACGTTCGTGTACGACCTGCCGTGGGGCCTGGACACCAGGATCGGCGAGCAGGGGATGTCGTTGTCCGGCGGCCAGCGGCAACGGCTCGCCCTCGCCCGCGCGGTCCTCGGCAAGCCGCGGATCCTCGTCCTGGACGACACGTTGTCGGCGCTGGACGTCGAGACCGAGGCGCTGGTTGAGGAGGCGCTGCGCCGGGTCCTCGCCGACGCGACCGGCCTGGTCGTCGCGCACAGGGCCTCGACCGTGCTGCTCGCCGACCGGGTGGCCCTGCTGAGGGACGGAACCATCCAGCACGTCGGCCGACATCCCGACCTGCTCGCCACGGTCCCCGAATACCGGGCCCTGCTCGCCCAGGACGCCGACCTCGACCCCGACAGGGCGCTGCGGTGAGCGACTCCTGGCGCGGGGTCGCGGCCGAGGACAAGGACCACATCCCCGAGAACGTCTCCCTCCTGCTGCGGTCCCGCTCCCGCCGGCTGCTCGGCGATCTCCTGCGCCCGCACAGGAGGGCGATCGCGCTGCTGACCGCCGTCATCGTGGTGTCCAACGCGGCCGGCCTCGCCCTGCCGTACCTGGTGAAGACCGGCATCGACAGCGGCATCCCGCCGATGGCCGACGGGCGGGGCTCGGGCACGCTGCTGACGATCGTGGCGGCGATCGTGGGGGCCGCGCTGGTCCAGGCCGTCACCCGGCAGGCGTTCCTCCAGCTCGCCGGGCGGATCGGGCAGGACATCCTGCTCGAGTTGCGGCGCCGGGTCTTCACGCACTTCCAGAAGTTGTCGTTGTCGTTCCACGAGGGCTACACGTCCGGCCGGGTGATCTCACGGCTCACCTCCGACGTCGAGGCCATCGCCGAGTTGCTGGACTCCGGCTTCGACGGCCTGGTCACCGCGGTCCTCACACTGTTCGGCACGGC
>Ga0310811_10013429_pt1 | contig 10672 bp, 10 predicted proteins | sample YCmetagenome_FD_207642 | JGI IMG/M metagenome (GOLD analysis project Ga0310811, IMG submission 207642) | Soil microbial communities from experimental microcosm in Duke University, North Carolina, United States - YC | ecosystem: Engineered > Artificial ecosystem > Soil microcosm > Unclassified ...
TCGACGCCGACGCGGCGCACCGGCCGCTCCTCGGGATAGAACGACTCCGATCCCATGGAGAACTCGCCGCCCGCGATCCAGACCATCCCGTCGTCCATCGATGCCTCCTCTCGCGTGGTCTTGTTTCCCAAACGCAGCGTTTCGGCCCGGCGAGGAACGCCGCTCGCCGGCGCGGTAGGCGCGGCTCATGGCAACCTCGCCGGCCTCCACGTCCGACGCGTCGATCGCGGCGCGCCTCGATCGTCTCCCACCGAGCCGCTACGTTCGCGGCCTCGTCATGCGGATCTCACTCGGCGGGTTCTTCGAATTCTACGACCTGTTCATGACTGCGTACATCGCAGTCGGTTTCCTGCGTGCAAAGATCTTCGTTGCGTCGGCGCAAGGCTTCTTCGACGTGCGCGGGTTCGCGAGCTTCGTCGGGGCAGGGTTCGCCGGGATGTTCGTCGGCACGCTGCTGTTCAGCTGGATCTCCGACCGCTACGGGCGACGCGCGACGTTCACCCTCTCGCTCTTGTGGTACTCGCTCGCGACGCTCGTCATGGCCTGCATGAGCACGCCCGCCGCGATCGACGCGTGGCGCTTCCTTGCCGGGATCGGCGTGGGCGTTCAGCTGATCACGATCGATACCTACATCACGGAGATCACGCCCAAGGAGTCACGCGGCAGCGCGATCGCGCTGAGCCAGTTCGTCACGTTCTGGGCCGTCCCGTGCGTCGCGCTGATCGCGTACCTTCTCGTACCGCGAACGATCGCAGGGTTCGACGGCTGGCGCTTCGTCGCGCTGATCGGCGCCCTCGGCGCGGTCGCGGTCTGGCCGCTGCGCGCCGGCCTTCCCGAGTCGCCGCGCTGGCTCGAGACGCACGGCCGGCGCGACGAGGCGCTGCGCGGGCTGCGCGAGATGGAGGGACGCGTCGCCGCCGAGACCGGCCGGCCGCTCCCGCCGCCCGAGGAGCACCTCGCCGGCAAGGGTGAGACGACGCGCGGCGCGTGGTCGGAGATCTGGCAAGCGGCGTACCGCCAGCGCACCGTCATGCTGATCGTCTTCAACGTCTTTCAGACGATCGGATTCTACGGCTTCGCATCGTGGGTTCCGACGCTGCTGCTGAGCGAGGGGATCACCGAGACGCGCTCGCTCGCGTACGTGTTCATCATCGCGCTGGTGAACCCGCTGGGCGCGCTCATCGGCGTACGCTACGCCGACCGTCTGCAGCGCAAATGGCAGATCGTCGTCCTCGCGCTGATCATCGCGGTCTGCGGCCTGCTGTGGGCGCAGCAGCGCACCGCCGCCGGGATCGTCGTGCTCGGCGCGCTCATCACGCTCGCCAACAACTGGTTCTCGGTCGCGTACCACGCCTATCAGGCGGAGCTGTACCCGACGCGGATCCGCGCGCAGGCAGTCGGCTTCGTCTACAGCTGGAGCCGCTTCAGCTCGATCTTCGTCGGCTTCGTGATCGCGGCCGTCCTGCGGGCGTACGGGGTCGGCGGCGTCTTCGTCATCATCGCGATCGCGATGGCGATCGTCGCGGCGACGATCGCGCTGCTCGGCCCGCTCACGAACCGCGTACGGCTGGAGGCGCTTTCGCGCTAACGCGCGGTGCGCAGCAGCGCGCGGATCGCCTGCGGGCTGAACGGGCCGCTCTCCGCGACGACGCCGAACGGCGCGAGCGCGTCGTTCACCGCGTTGCCGAGCGCGCCGATCGCCCCCATCACGCCGCCCTCCGCCATCCCTTTGATCCCGGCGGGGGTGCGGCGGTTCGGCGTGTGCAGCGGGATGATCTCGACGTCCGGCAGCTCGCAGGCGGTCGCGATCAGGTAGTCGGCGAACGTCCCGCTCCGGTTCTGACCCGACTCGTCGTAGACCACGTGCTCCATCAGCGCACCGGAGAGCCCCATCGCGATCGCGCCGCGCTGCTGTCCCTCGACGACGACGGGATTGAGGACGGTCCCGCAGTCCTCGGCGACGACGTAGCGCTCGAACGCGATCGCGCCGGTCGCGACGTCGATCTCGATCTCGCAGACGTGCGTCGCGTTGGAGTACGTCATCGGCGGGGGATCGTACGTCTTCGAGAAATCGAGCCCCGGTGCGATCCCCGCCGGCAGCGCGGTCGGATCGAGATACGCGGTGCGCGCGACGTCGGCCAGCGTGATCCCCGTCGCGTGCCACGCGCCCGCCTCCTCGCGCTCGACGTTTCCGTCGACGAGCCGCAACGTGTCGGCGCCCGCGAGCCCGAGCAGCGCGGCGGCGATCGCGAGCACCTTCACCCGCGCGTCGAGCGCGCACAGGTAGAGCGTCCCGCCGCCGGCGGTGCCGCCGCGCCCGCCGCGGCTCCCCATCCCGTACGGCGCGACGTCGGTGTTGCCCAGATGCAGCCGCACGGCGCGCGGATCGACGCCTAGCCCCTCGGCGACCGCATTGCAGAGCGAGCTTTCGTAACCCTGGCCGGTGCTCATCAGCCCGACGGCCGCGTTGATTGCGCCGCTCGGCTCGATGCGGATCCACGCCGCCTCGTGTCCCGAGCCCGGGATCCCCGCCGCCTTGTAGAAATGCGAGCCGTAGGTCGTCGATTCGACGACCGTGCAGACGCCCAAGCCCAGGTAGCGTCCTTCGGCACGCGCCGCGCGCTGCCGCGCGCGGAAGCCCGTCTCGTCGATCGCCGCGAGCGCCGCTTCGAGGGTCTGCGAGGGCGTGACGTCTTCGAGCACCTCGCCGGTCGGCATCACGTACGGAAGGTCGCCCGGACGCAGCATGTTGACGCGCCGCACGGCGATCGGATCGAGCTCGAGCGCGCGCGCGATCGCGTCCATCGTCCCCTCGATCACCCAGCTCGTGATCGCCATCGGCGCCCGCATCGGGCCCGCGCCGCACTTGTTGCTCAGCACCACCTTCACGTCGAAGGCGTAGTCGCGAACCTTGTACGGGCCGGTCAGGATCATCGCGACGACGCGCGCGACGTAGTTCGCCGGATAGAAGCAGTACGCGCCGAAGTCCTCGAGCAGCTCGAGCTCCAGCGCGAGCAGCCGCCCCGACGCGTCGACCGCCGCGCGGGTGCGGCAGCGCTGCTCGCGCGCCTGGCCCGCGGCGAGCAGGTTCTCCATCCGGTCCTCGCGCCAGCGCACCGGACGCTTCAGCTGCCGCGCGAGCGCGGCGACGGTCAGCTCCTCGCGCGAGAGCGCGAGCTTCTGCCCGAAGCTTCCCCCGACGTCGGCGCAAATCACCGTCACCTGCGACTCCGAGAGCCGCAGCCGCGCGGCGAGCTGCGTGCGCGTCGGGTGCGGGATCTGCGTCCCGCTGTGAAACGTCAGGTGCTTGCGGCCGGCGTCCCAGACGGCGACGCATCCGCGCGTCTCGATCGGTACGTGCGTCTGCCGCTGTTGCGAGAACGTCGCCTCGACGATGCGCGCCGCCTCGCCGGCCCGCGCACGCACGTCGCCGGCGGCAAACGTCTGGTGCGAGATCAGGTTCGTGCCGAGGCTCTCGTCCACGAGCGGCGCGTCCGGGAGCAGCGCCGCCTCCATGTCGACCACCGCGTCGAGGGGTTCGTAGTCGACCGCGACGAGCATCGCGGCGTCCTCGGCGCGGTAGCGGTCCGTCGCGACGACGCAGGCGACCGGATCCCCTTGGAAGCGCACCTTGTCGAGCGGGAGTGCGGTCATCTCGACCGGCAGCAGACCGTCGATCGGCGGCGCCATCCGCAGCGTCGTCGTCCACGCCGCGAGGTCGCGGCCCGTGACGACCGCGACGACGCCCGGGGCGCGGCGCGCTTCGTCGACGTCGATCGCGCGGATGCGCGCGTGCCCGTGCGGCGAGCGCACGAACGTCGCGTGCAGCGCACCCGGGATCTCCAGATCGTCCAGGAAGCGCGCCGTCCCCGTCAACAGGCGTTCGTCTTCCTTACGCGGCAGCGCGGTTCCGATGGCACGCCACGACGTGGTGCGCTCGCGCACAGGGGACTCGACCGTCATCCCGGTGATTGTAGCAGCCCGGAGGAAGGCCGCCGCCGCCTTCCGTACGACGAGCCCTACGCCGTGAAGCCCGCCGCCTTCGACTACCATGCTCCGCCCAGCATCCAAGAGACGCTCGCGATGCTCGCGACATTCGTCCGCGACGATCGCAACGTCAAGCTGCTCGCCGGCGGACAGAGCTTGATCCCGCTCATGAACATCCGCCTGGCCGAGCCGGAGATCGTGATCGACCTGAACGGCCTCGAGGCGGAGCTGAGCTACGTGCGGCTCGATGGCTCGACGCTGCGGATCGGCGCGCTCACCCGCCATCATCACGTCGCCGACGATCCGCTCGTCCTCGCACACGCTCCGTTGCTCGCCGAAGCGACGTCGCTGATCGGCCATGCGGCGATCCTCTCGCGCGGGACGATCGGCGGGAGCCTCGTCCACGCCGATCCCGCCGCAGAATTTCCGCTCGCCGCCGTCGCGCTCGGCGCGACGGTCACCCTGCGCAAGCTCGCCGGCGCGCGCACGCTCGACGCGCGGGACTTCTTCCTTGCGGCGCTGACCAGCGACGTCGAGCCCGACGAGATTCTCGTCGAGACGGTCTTCCCCGTGATGCCGCCGCGCTCGGGGCAGGCGATCGCGGAGTTCTCGCGCCGGCACGGCGACTTCGCCATCGTCGCGGCCGCGGCGCAGATCTCGCTCGCCTCCGACGGCACGCTCGCCGATGCGCGGCTCGCCGTCGGAGGCGCGACGCAGACGCCGCTCGCCTGCGCGGAGCTGCTCGACCCGCTGGTCGGCAGCGTGCCGAGCGACGGCGCGCTGCGCGGCGCGTTGAGCACCGTCGCGGCGCTCGTCGATCCCGACGCCGACATCCACGCGAGCGCCGACGATCGCCGTGAGCTCGCGGTCGAGATGGCGCTGCGCGCGACGCGCCGCGCGTTGGAACGCGCCCGTGCGCGGCTGGCGGACTGACGTGCCGCGCATCACGCTCACCGTCAACGGCGGCGAGCACACCCTCGACGACGTCGAACCGCGACAGCTCCTCTCCGACGTCCTGCGCGAGCGGCTCGGCCTGGTCGGGACGCACGTCGGCTGCGAGCACGGCGTCTGCGGCGCCTGCACCGTCCTGATCGACGGCCGCCCGGTGCGCTCGTGCCTGATGTTCGCGGCGCAAGCGCCCGGCCGGGCGATCGAGACGGTCGAGTCGCTCGCGCCCGTCGACGGCGAGCTCTCACCGCTGCAGGCTGCAATGCACGAGAAGCACGGGCTCCAGTGCGGCTTCTGCACCCCCGGGATCCTGATGACGATGACCTGGTTCCTGCGCGAGCACCCGCATCCGACGCGCGCGCAGATCCGCGAGGCGCTCTCGGGCAACCTCTGCCGCTGCACCGGCTACACCGGGATCGTCGACGCCGTCGAAGCGGCCGCGCGCGACGTTAGGTCGGTTTGAACACCATCAGAACCACGATCGCGAGGACCAGCACGGCGAGGACGCCGGCGACGAGCTGACCGCGCGTCGCGAGCGCCGTGGCGCTCGACCCCGCGGGCCCTTCCGCATCGATCGCGGCGATCTGCGCCTTGAGCGTCGGCGAGTAAAGGCCGTACGCGAGCACGATCGCGATGACCCACAGCCCCATCGCCCACGAGACCCATCGCGTGCCGAAGCCGACGTGCCCGAGCGCGACCATCGCGGCGCCGGTCGGAAGCAGCAGGACGTACGCCGGGTTCGCGATGGCGTCGTCGATGAACTTGATCCGGCGCAGCGCGAGCGGCGCGAACGACGGGTTGCTCTGCGCCGCCGCGAACCACACCCCGTACGTCACGTTCGCGCCGATCGCGACCGCGACCAGCACGACGTGCACGAACTTGATCGTCAGGTAGAGCATCTCACCCGGGGACGTTCGCGCGCCGAGCGGCCGCTCCCCGGTTCACGCCCGGCGGTTCGCGATCCGCAGGAAGCGCGGCTCGTCCAGCTCCAGCAGCAGCTTCTGCGCGAGCATCTGATCCTCGAGGGGGACACCGCGCGCGGTCGCGTCGGAGCGGAGCTGAACGCAGTAGTCGATCCCGTCGGCTTCGCCGTGAACGTTGTAGCTCGAGGTCGACTTGATCCGGTAGCGCCGGCCGCGCGGCGTTTCGACGACGAAGCTGCGCCGGCGGTCGTACTCGGCGCGCTGCTCGTCGTCGAGGTGCTCACGCAGGAGCTCCCGTGCGCGCAACTGCGCGGCGGCACGTGCCGTCCGGCGGTCCTCGCCGGGCGGGATCGCCTCGAACGTGCCGAGCGGCGGGTCGGCGGCGCGTCGCGCCTCGCGCGGCGCGCACGCCGTCAGCGCGACGAACGCTGCCGACGCGCCGATCATCAACACCGCGACGATCGCCGGATCGGCACGTTGGTCGCGGACGATCGGCAAAAGCACGAGCAGGTAGACGGCGAAGGCGAGAACGCCGCCGCCGAGCGCTGCGCGAATGCCCTGGGTCCTCTAGCCCCCGACGTACTCGGGCGTGACCAGAATCTCGGTCGCCTGCGGCCGGAACTCGCGAATCATCTCGCCCGGTGTGCTCGAGAGGTCGTACGCGACGAAATTCTGGCGCATGAGCGCTTCGAAGCGCTCGCGTACCGCCTCGACCTCGTCGACCGTCTCCGGGTTCCAGCTCAGCTCGGTGTGTCCACGATGATCGAGGATCTTCAGCAGGTGCTGCATGCGGCGCCTCCGTTTTCGGCTCGGTATCACGATCATAGCAGTGAAATCGCCGGGGAGAACTGACGTGCTAGGGGCACTTCGATTCCGAGGGCGCTCGACCATGCCCTCGGCGTCACTTCTTCCCGGCTCCGTTTCCCCATTTCCCGTTTCCCGGCGTCGTCAGCGGTCGGGCCAGAAGGTCACCTCGTACAGGTACGATCCGGGGATCGGCTGGCATTCCTTGGTCGCGGCGGTGAACTTCGAGAGGCGCGCGACGCGCAGTGCCTCGTCGTCGAGCCGGGCGTCACCCGTCGAGCGCTCGATCGCGGCGCCGCGCACGTCGCCGGATTCCGCCACGTCGATGCGCACCGATGCGCTGGTCATCAGATCGACGATGTGCAGGTCGTCGGGGATCGTCGGCACCATCGCCGAGCGCAGCGACGCCGGGCGATCGCCCGCGCACGTCGGCGTCGCCTGCGCGATCTGCGCGGCACCCGCGCGCGAGCCGGTGTTCGCGATCCCGCCGAGCACGAGCGCGGCGGCGAGCAGGTTGATTCCCCAGCGGGTCATGGTCGATGCGTGTTCCATGTCGTCTCCCTCGTGTGCGTCACGCCGTTGCGTGACGCCGGTGTTGCATGGGAGCAGCATCGCAGCGCGACGGCGCACCGCCCACCGACACCCGCACGCCGTATCCGTACGTGTGCGCGCAGCGCGACGTCGTCCAGGTACCGCGATCGGCGGCGCGAACGTCCTGGAATGGCGCGGCTGAGCGAAAAGGGCGCCTCCTCGTTCGGAACGCTGCTGCGCGAGTACCGGCTTGCCGCACACCTTTCGCAGGAGCTACTCGCCGAGCGCGCGCGGATGAGCGTCGACGCGATCGGCGCGCTCGAGCGCGGCGTGCGCCACTCACCGCAACGGCAGACGCTCGCGCTGTTGGTCGAAGCGCTCGCCCTCGAGGGCGACGACCGCACGCGGCTCGAGCGCGCCGCGCAGCGCGAACCTTCGCCGCGCCGCCGCGCCCGCGTCGTCGCCGGCCACGTGCTCTCCGATCGCCCGGACGAGCTGATCGGCCGCGCGGACGATCTCGCCGCGCTCGCCGCATCGCTCGCGCAGCGCCGCGCGATCACGATCGTCGGGACGGGTGGGGTCGGAAAGACGCGCCTCGCGCGTTCGCTCGCCGTCGTGACGCGCGAACGGTTTGCCGACGGGATCTGGCTGGTCGAGCTCGGCCCGCTCGGCGCCGCGGCCTCCGTCGGTCAGGAGATCGCCTCGGTACTCGGCGTCGAGACGCACTCGACGCGCTCGCTCGACGAGCTGCTCGCCGCGGCGCTGCGCGACAAGCAGCTCCTGCTCGTGCTCGACGACTGCGAGCACGTGATCGACGACGTCGCCGACACGACGTGCATGCTGCTCGCCCGCTGCGCGCGTCTGACGGTACTCGCGACCAGCCGCGAAGCGCTGCGGATCGACGGCGAGTTCGTCTATCCGCTCCTCCCGCTCTCGGCGGCCGACGCGGCGCAGCTCTTCGCCGAGCGCGCGGCGGCGCGGGATCCGGCGTTTCGGCTCGACGCGGCGAACGCACCGCTCGTCGACGAGCTGTGTCGCCGCCTCGACGGCGTGCCGTTCGCGATCGAGCTGGCCGCGGCGAAGGTCCCGATGATGCCGCTCCGCGAGCTGGCGCGCCGCCTCGACGAACGCTTCGGCCTGCTCACCGACGGGAAGCGGAACGTCGCTCCGCGCCACCGCACGCTGCGCGCGCTGGTCGACTGGAGCTACGCGCTCCTCAGCGAGCCGGAGCGCGCGTTCCTGCGCCGTCTCGCGGTGTTCCCGGCGCAGTGGACGATCGACGGCTGCCGCGCGGTGTGCTGCGCCGCCCCGCTGCGCGCCTCCGACGCGCTGCCGCTCCTCTCGTCGCTGACGACCAAGTCGCTCGTCGTCGCCGAGCGGCGCGGCGAGGAAAGCGCGTTCCGGCTGCTCGACTCGACGCGTGCGTACGCGCGCGAGCGTCTCGCCGAAGACGGCGAGCTGCCCGCGCTGCGGCAGGCGCACGCGGAGTTCGTCCGCGAGCTGGCGCGGCGGGCGGAGCGCGACCTGCCGCGCACGCCGGAGGCGGCGTGGCTCGACGCGGTGGGGTGCGAGTTCGAGAACGTCCGCGCGGCGCTGCAATGGGCGCTGGACGAGGCGAACGCGCCGGCGCTCGGCGCGCAGATCGTCGCCGCGCTCGGCTTCTTCTGGCACTCACGCCGCTATCGCGACGGTGCGCATTGGCTCGCGCTCGCCGTCGCGCGCGCGGACCAGCTCGACCCCGCCTGCGCCGGGCACGTGCTGGCCGAATCGGTGCGCACCAACCCGTTCACCGAAGAGGCGTTCGCGCTCGCCTCGCGGGCGGTCGCGGCGTACCGCCGCTGCGGCGACGCACGCGGCTTGCTCTTGGCGCTGGAGTATCACGGACAAAGCCTGATCAACGCCGGCCGCTACGCCGACGCGGCCGAACCGCTCGGCGAGGCCCTCGCGCTCGCGCGCACGGCCGGCGAGCAGGACCGCGTCGGCCGGCTCTTCGCGCTGACCGGGTTCGCGCAGCTCTACGGCGGAGACGCTGCGGCGGCACGCGCCGCGTTCGACGCGGCGTACGCCGCCGCGACGCGCGCCGGCCGCGACCGCGACGTCGCGCTCAGCTTGCGCGGACGAGCCGAGCTGGAGCTCGCGCTCACGCAGCCGCGCGAGGCGCTCGAGGACGCGCTTCGGGCGCTCGATCTCTTCGAGGATCTCGGCGACGAGCGCGCCGGCGCGTGGCAGCGCTACCAGGTCGCCCATGCGTTGCTCCTCGACGGGCGCGCGGCCGAGGCGCTCTCGTACGCCGCGAGCGCGATCGAGACCCTGCACGACGCGCAGATCCCGCTGACCTACGTCGAGGCGCTCGACGTCGCCGCGGCGATCCTGGTGCGGCTCGGCGATCCCTGCGGCGCGGTCGTCGTGGGTGCGCTCGCGCGGCGGCGCCGCGCCGAGCTGGCGTCGTTCCGCATCAGCCCGCTCGTCGAGCGCCTGGCGCAGGACGCACGCGCCGTCGTCGAGCGAGAGCTCGCTCCGTCCGACCGCGCGCGCATGGAGGAGCTGGGGGAGCGGATCGACGACCGCGACGCGATCGCGATGCTCGCCCGAAGGTAGCGCCGTCCAACGCGCGAAGGCAGCGCCGCACGGGTGGCGCCGCAGCTTGGAAAGGAGCCGCTCGATGGGTTCGCTCGCCGATTACGTGCTGCGCATCTCACAAGACCCGGCCGCGGCGTCGCGCTTTCGCGACGCGCCCGACGAAGCGCGCGAAGAGATGGTCCGTGCAGGTCTGAGCGAGGAGCAGCAAGAGGTGCTCCTGAGCAACGACGCGCGCCGGATCTCGCTCGCGATCGGCCGCGAGCTGTTCCGCGAGGAACGCGATCCGCCGCAGATCGTGTTCAACGCTGCGGTGATCCATCCGTTCGAGCCCGTGCGGCCCGAGGGGCCGGAACCCGAAGAGCTTCCCGCGGAGGAGCCGCCGCCCGACGAGATCGAGCCGCTTCCCCCCGAACCGCAGCCCGAGGCCGGGGTGGGGACGCGGGGTTGACCCGCGGCCGTCTCACCGTCGTCGGCTGCGGGATCTGCGCGCCGCTGCACGTGTCGGTCGAGGCCGCAGCCGCGATCGCGCACGCGCAGGACGTCTTCTGTCTCGCCGCCGATCCGCTCGTCCCGACGTGGCTTGCGACGCTGCACGCGAACGTCGTCTCCGTGCACGACCTCTACGCGATCGGAGTCGGTCGCGAAACGACGTACGAGGCAATCGTCGAGCGCGTTCTCGGACCCGTACGGCGCGGCCGCGCGGTCTGCTTCGTGCTCTACGGCCATCCGGGCATCTTCGCGTTCCCCGGACACGAAGCGCTCCGCCGCGCGCGCGCCGAAGGACACGAAGCGGCGATGCTCCCCGCCATCTCGGCCGAGGATTGCTTGTTCGCCGATCTGGGCGTCGATCCGTCGGCACACGGTATCCGCAGCTTCGAGGCGACCGATTTTCTCCTGCG
>Ga0310811_10013430_pt1 | contig 10672 bp, 4 predicted proteins | sample YCmetagenome_FD_207642 | JGI IMG/M metagenome (GOLD analysis project Ga0310811, IMG submission 207642) | Soil microbial communities from experimental microcosm in Duke University, North Carolina, United States - YC | ecosystem: Engineered > Artificial ecosystem > Soil microcosm > Unclassified ...
TGAACAGCCAGCGCGCAAAGCCGAGGCGATTGCGCGGCAGCGCGGCAGCCATCGGCGGAAGCACGGTGGGCGTACTCGCCTCCACGCGATCGCGCTTCTGATCGTAGGCGCCGCGGTACAAGGTATACGCGAACGGCCTCTGGTCCGCCCGTTCTTCCATCACCAGCGTCGTCGCGCCGCGGCTCGCGATTCCACGCAGCTCCAGATTCAGCCGCTGCTGCTCACTTGCCAGCTTGCGATAAGGTTCGTACGAACGGACGAGATACCACTCGAGCAGGTTCTTACGCGCGTTCGCGTCCAGTTCCGCGGTAGGCCGCGCCAGAGCCGCCGCTGTGGCGCGCCATACGCTCAGCAGGCGTGCATCGGACTCCGTAATCGCCCGGCGGAAGATGCGGAAATCGGCAATCTCGCCGCCGGCAAACGACCGCCCCAGCAGGATCGGATCTTCCACCTCGATCCCGCCGCTCAGCTTCGCGTTGCGCGCGCCCAAGCCCTGCACCGCCACCAGCCGCCCGTTCAAATAGAGCATCAACCCAGCCTGATTCCGTGAACCGTCGTAGCTGACGGCCAGGTGATTCCACGTGCCGGGCCGGAACAGCGTCGCGTCCGCCGCGCGGACCTCGATCGCGCCTCCATTGTCTCCAACTAGGCGGAAGCCTACCTGCCGTCCGGTGATGTCAACCACCCATCCCCGATTGCGATCGCGCGTGTTCTGCTGGCTCGCGATCGTGTAATTCTGATCCTTCTCCGGATACCGGAAACGAATGCTGATGGAGAACGGCTTCTCGGCATCCGCCTTGGGACTCTTGGCCAGAACGTGGCCTTCCTTCTCGAAGACCATCGGCTCGGCAAGATCGGCCGCGAACCCTTCCTCGGCGTCTTCCAACGGTTTCGCCTTCGCCTCCGGCGCGCGTTCGCGGAGCCACTGTTGGAAGTCCCCCGTAGCCTCGTCCCGCGCCTTCTCCATCTCAGTCCGTACCGCCGCCAGGCGCGCGTTCTTCTGGTCCCACGCACTGCGATCCGCGGCGCGCGGCACCAGCAGAATGGGTGGCGTGTCCGAAACGTTCCCGTCCATCACCTTCTGCGTCGTATTGCGGAAGAAGGCGCCCAGCGCGTAGAAGTCCTTCTGCGAGATCGGGTCGAACTTGTGATCGTGGCACGTGGCGCAGCCCACCGTCATACCGAGCCAGACCGCGCCCACCGTGTCCGCGCGATCCTTCGCGTAGATTTCGGCGTACTCGTCATCGATGATCCCGACTTCGTTCGTCGTCACGTTGCATCGCTGGAAACCGGTGGCGATCCGCTGCTCCATCGTCGGCTTCGGCAGCAGATCGCCGGCCAGTTGTTCGATCGTGAACTGATCGAACGGAAGATTTCGATTGTAGGCCGCGATCACCCAATCTCGAAACGGCCAGATCTCGCGATAATTGTCGACGTGGATCCCGTGCGTGTCGCCGTAGCGCGCGGCGTCCAGCCAGTAGCGCGCCCGGTGTTCGCCGTAGTGCGGCGAAGCCAGGTAGCGATCCACCATGCGCTCGTAAGCATTCGCGGAACTGTCCTGTAGAAACGCTTCGATTTCGGCAGGTTTGGGCGGCAACCCGGTGGCATCCAGAGCGACGCGGCGAATCAATGCGCGGCGATTTTCGACTGGAGCCGGCGCCAGGCCCTTCTCCTCAAGCTTCGCGAGGATGAAACGGTCGATCGGGTTCCGCACCCACGTGGCGTCCTTCACAGCAGGCGGCGTGGGTTTCACCGGAGGCTGGAAGGCCCAATGCTCCTTCCACGGCGCGCCGCCGTCGATCCAGCGTTGAAGCAGCGCGATCTGCGTGGCAGTCAGCCGCTTGTGCGACTCTGCCGGTGGCATCCGCGATCCCGCGTCCGGATCACTGATTCGCTGGTAAAGCAGGCTGTCGGCAGCCTTGCCCGGTACAATCGCAGCGCCATTCGGCCGCCGCTCCAAGGCCGCGTCCCGCCGGTCCAAGCGAAGTCCAGCCTGCCGCGCAGCGCTATCTGGTCCGTGGCACTGAAAGCAGTTGTCGGAAAGAATGGGACGGATCTCCCGCTGGAAATCCGCCGCCGGCACGCTCTGCGCGGGCATCAACCGCGCCGCACAGAGTATCAGGACAACCCAAATCTGCCTGGTCCGTGCCGTTTTTTCTTCTCTGCGCTTCCTCCGCGTTCTCTGCGTCTCCGCGTTGAGCACTAACCCTCCGCAGCCGCCTAGAAGTACAGCCGCAACACCATCGTGATCAGGCGCGGACCATATTGCGGACCCGTGGCCCGCCCGAAGTTCGCGTTGCCTACCGTCCCGTTCACACCGAAATTCGTCCGGTTGAACGGATTGAAAGCGTTGGCGCTGAACTGCAGCCGCACCTTGTTTCCGTCGCCCGACGGCCACACGCCCAACTGCTTCACCACCGAAATATTGTCCACCAGCACCGCCGGCTGGCGGAAATTACTGTTGTACTGGGAAGACGTCCCGAATGAGTACTGCGACGGAACCGAGAACGGCGCCGCATTAAAGTACAGGCTATTCGGATTGTTCGGATCCAGCGACGTACGGCCCTGGCCCGTCCGCAGTTGTCCGCCGTTGGCGTTGCACATCCGCGCATCCGCGAACAGCACCCCGTTGCCCAGCGTATTGGTGCAATTGAGAGCAAACAAGGCACCACTGCGATACTGATGCGTATCCGCGATCGTCCAGCCGCCGATCACCGCGTCCACCAGCCGGCTGCTGTTGCCGAAGAACTTCTTGCCTTTGCCGAACGGCAGGCTATAGCTGCTCAGGAAATTGAACACGTTCGGCAGGTCGAACGGCAGATACGACTTACCCTGGTTCAGATTGTACATGTCCTGCGGGTACACCTGATTCTGCGAGAAGATCTGGCGATACGTCAGCAAACCGAGAGACTTCGACCGCACATAAGAACTCGTGAACTGCCAGTTGCCGAACCGCCGCGTAACTTTGACCGTCGCCGCGTCGTACCAGGTCTGTCCCTGGCCGCTATTCCGCGACCAGACATTCAGGAACTGCGGGAACGGCCGCAGCGCTTGAGCCAGCGTTCCATTGTCGGGGAAGCTCGCGTAAGGTTTCTTGTAACCGGCCGCGACCACCGCGGGTGCCGTGATCGTTTGTCCCAGCAACGGTCCCAGGAACAGGTAAGAAGGATTCACCTGGTTCAAGTCGATGGTCGAGTTCAGACGGTACCCGCGATTTCCGGAGTAATCCACTTCGACCAGGAACTTCGCCATCTCGCGCTGCAGGTTCACACCCCAGTTGTAGATGCGTGGCCCCTTGCCGAACGTGGGTCCCATGTAATCCACTGCCAGTCCGTTGCCGACGCTCGGGCCCAGGAACGGCGGCGGCTGGTAGCCGGCCGGTTTGGGAATTCCGCCGTCCCACTGGAACGCCTGATTCAGGCCGTCGGAGACCTGTTGGAACGATCCGTTTGCGCCCAGCGTGCAACCGCATCCGCCGTTGCTGGTGGCTTCGTAGAAGATGCCGAAGCCGCCGCGCAGAACAGTCTTCGAGTTGATTGAATATGCAAAACCGGCGCGCGGCCCGACGTCGGAAAAGTCCGTCGGCCAGAAGCGCGTAACACCGAGCCGGTTCGGACCGCTGCCTGCGAAGACATATGCGCCGGGGAAATTGTTGGCGGCCGGGTTGGGGGCTGTGAGCGAGACCGATCCCATCGTGGGCGCATACCAGTTGACCGGAACGTCGTAGCGTAAGCCGAGGTTCAGGGTCAGCTTCGGCGTGACCTTCCAGTTGTCCTGGAAGTAGAAGCCGTAATACTGGTAACGAATATTGGCGTCCTGCACCGGCGTCGCCGCCGCGCTGGCCGAATCCGGCAATCCGAGCAGGAAGCTCGCGAAGCTGTTTCCCGTCGTGCCCGTAGCCGCCGGGTTGGCCGTCTGGCTGCGCGCGAACACGTAGGTCCCGTTCGTCCCGGCCAAGTCGTGCGCAAAAGTCTTCATGCGCCGCATGTCCCAGCCCATCTTCAGTTCGTGCTTACCCTTGATCCAGGTCAGGCCCTGATCGAACTGGGTGGTGTAATTGTTCTGCCCGCCATTATTTACTTTGCCTTGCTGCATGCCCCAGGCGGTGTAAGCGTCGGCAGCCGCAAACTGGATCACGGGCGTTGCGTCGGAATCGCCGGTGAGGCCCGGGAAACCGACCTTCGACGCAAATCCGGTCTGCGGATCCAGGAACCAGATCTGTACGGTTCGCGAGTATCCATAAGTGGTGTGCAGCAAAACCGTGGGCGAAAATGTGTAATCGTGATTGACGCGGAAGATCCGGGGTTTCTGGTATTGGTTGCCCAACGCCGTCCCCAGCGGACCATCGAAATCCGAGACGCCGTAAGTGAGCTGGCTGTCGAGCGACTGGAAGTACGAGATGTGGTTCTTCGGACTGAAGAGATGATCGATCTTGAGGGACGTGACGTGATCCGTAATGTGCGATACGTTCACGAACGCGTGGTTGTTGGTCAGCGCCGCGCCCGTGGGACCCGGAATCGAAGGTATGATGTTCGACGAAATTTTGCTGAAACGGTTGGTGGGAATGAGGTTGTTCGCAAACGGAGTCCGCGTCGCGGAGGCTCCCGAGCCGACCGTTGTCGCCGGATCGTAAATCACCTGCGCAAGTTGGCTGAAGTCTCCCTTGGTCATCTGGCTGGTCGGCACCGTGTTGACAATCGATGTCGGCGTGAGAGGACGCAGATCGTTGTCGCTGGTGAAATAGAAGAACGTCTTGTTTCGACCGTCGTAGACTTTCGGGATATAGACCGGCCCGCCCACTCCGCCGCTGGTGGCGTTCAACCGATCCTTCGGACGGAAGCCCGGTTTGTTGGCGGGATTTTGATTGACGCTCCAGCCGGCCGCGTTCCAGATGTCCCGGCGCATGCTGTAGGACCAGGTCCCATGCAGGCCGTTCGTTCCAGACCTCGTCGTGAAGATTTCAATTCCGCCGCCCACCCGTCCGTACTCCGCGGAATAATTTCCCACAATCAACTTCACCTCGCTGAACGCTTCAGCCGAAGGCGGATTGAATACCGTGCCGCCCGACTCCGGGATCACGTTGCTCGTGCCGTCGATCAACTGCTCGCGCGACCGGCCCGTCGATCCGGCAATGCTCAGTTCGCCGCCGGAGTTTACGTTGGACATGTAAGTAAGGAAGGCCGATGGATTCTGCAGGCCGCCCGACCACAGGGGAAGCGTCTGGTACATCTTGGGCGTCAGCGACTGGCCCTTCTCGCTCGTCTCCGTCTCCAGCAGCGTCTGGTTGGCCGCGACTTCTACGCTCTGCTTCACATCGCCGACCTCGAGTTTCAAATCAAGCGCCTGGCGTTGCGCGATGAAGATCTCGATTTCGGTGCGGACCAGTTTCTTGAACCCGGGCTTTTCCGCGCTCACCGTCCAGACACCCGGCGCCAGGCTGGGAAAAACGTAGAGTCCCGCATCGGAGGAAACCGTGTGCGCCGTAGCGCCGGTGCGGGTTTCACGGACATCTACCGACGCTCCTGGAACCGCGGCGTCGTTGGCATCCAGGACAGACCCGGACAAGGAACCGGTTTGAGCCTGGCTATACGCCAGACCGGAAAGTAAAAGGATGGCTGTGGTGACAGGAATAGACCGCCGGATAACGCGAACAAGGCGCATTTTGATTTTCCCCTCTCAGTAAGTACGTTTAGAGGGATTGTATGTCACGAATGGATTACGAGCAAGCACTATTTGTTGAACAGGCTGGGCAAGACCGCGAGTGTTGTTTTTTACGCCATCAGTTCCGGGATCACCTGCCCATGCACGTCCGTCAATCGCCGGTCGATGCCGTTGTGACGGTACGTCAGCCGCGTGTGATCGATGCCCAACAGGCGCAGTAGCGTCGCATGCACGTCATAGCAGTACACTGGCTTGTCCGCGACCTTGTATGACCACTCGTCGCTCGCTCCGTAGCTAACCCCGCCCTTCACGCCCCCGCCGGCCATCCACACCGTGAAGGCGAACGGATTGTGGTCCCTCCCCTTGGCCCCCTGGCTGCACGGCATCCGGCCGAACTCGGTCGTCCAGAAGACGATCGTGTCCTCCAGCAGGCCTCGCGACTTCAAGTCCTGGATCAGCGCGGCCGTCGGCCGGTCCATGCCCGCCGCCATTTCCGCATGATCTCTCGCCAGATTCTCGTGGCTGTCCCAGTTGCGCCGCGGAAATCCGTTGTCCGCGCCGCTCCACACCTGCACGAAACGGACTCCCCGCTCCAGCAGCCGCCGCGCGATCAGGCAGTTCCGCCCGAAATCCTCGGTCACCTTCGCATCCAGCCCGTACAGCTTCCGGGTCGCCTCCGATTCGCCGGAAATATCCAGCACTTCGGGCGCGCTCAACTGAAGTTTGGCGGCCATCTCGTAAGAGGCGATACGCGCGTCCAGCCGCGAATCGCCTTCGCGCCCCACCATGTGGTCGCGATTCATCTCCCGCAGCAGCTTCCAGGTCTCCGCCTCGCTCGCCTCCGTAATGTAGCTCGATTGCTTCGGCGGAAACAGATCGTAGATCGGGTTGGCGCTGCTTGCGCGGATCATCGTCCCCTGCTGCGACGCGGGCAGAAACCCGGCGCTCCAGTTCGCCGGCCCGTTCGGCGCGAAGCCGCGCCCGTCCGGCAGCACAATAAACGTCGGCAGGTTCTCGTTCATGCTGCCCAGCCCGTAGGACACCCATGAACCCATGCACGGAAACCCCGGCAGCACGAAACCGGTATTCTGCATAAACGTGGCCGGACCGTGCACGTTCGATTTCGCCATCATCGAATGCACGAACGCAATATCGTCCGCGCAGGATGCGATGTGCGGCACCAGGTCGCTTACCCACTTCCCGCACTGGCCCCTCTGCTTCCATTCCCACGGGCTCTTCATCACCGCCCCTGGACTGCTCTGGAACAATTCCACCTTGCCGCCCGGGTCGAACTTCTCACCGTTGCGCCGGATCAGCTCCGGTTTGTAGTCGAACGTGTCGCACTGGCTGGCCGCGCCCGACATGAAGAGTTGCACCACGCGTTTGGCCTTCGCCGGGAAATGCGTTTCGGCGTTCATCATCTGCGCCAGCGCGATGCCGCCCAGTCCGCCGCCGAAATTCCATAGAAATTGCCGCCGGTCCATTCGCTCCTCAATCCACAAACAGAAACTCGTTACTGTTCAAAATCACCCGCGCCGCGTTTTCCATTCCCTGCCGCGCCGCGAAGTCCGCCAGCCGCCGCGTCTCCGCCGCGCTCGCGTTGCGCCCCAGCGTCAGACGGTACAGCCATGCGATCTGTTCGTCTCGCTCCTGCGCCATGCTTTTCACCCGTACCGCCAGGTGCTCCGCCTGCCGCACCATGAAGGGATTGTTGAGCAGCGCCAGCGCCTGGATCGCCGTGATCGTGGTATTTCGTTTGGCCGTGATCAGCGACGCATCGGGACAATCCAAGCGGTCCATGAACGGATCCGGCGCGCTCCTCACAATGAACCGGTAAACGCCGCGCCGGTAGCTCGCCGGGCTGTCGATATCGAAGCGTGAGTAGTCGTACACCGGCGAGTGGTCGTCTTTGAACCAGAACTGCTCCGCCGAGGGCCCTCCCATCGTCAGATCCAGTTTGCCGCTCGCCGCGAGCACCGCATCGCGCACCGATTCGGCATCCAATCGCTGGCGATTCATCCGCCACAAATAGCGATTCTCGGCATCCAGCGTCGCATTCGCCGCGTTATTTTCAGATCGCTGGCGATACGTCGCCGACATCACGATCAGCTTGTGGAGCCGTTTGAGCGAGCCGCCTTGATCGCGGAATGTGACCGCCAGCCAGTCCAGCAGTTCCGTATGAGTCGGCGTCGAACCCATGTGGCCGAAGTCATTCGCCGAATCCACCAGCCCCACGCCAAAGTGGTATTGCCACACGCGATTCACAATTGACCGCCACGTCAACATGTTGTCCCGGCCGGTGATCCAATGCGCCAGTGCCGCCCTCCGCGCGCCCTCGCCGTCGCCTTCCTTCAGCACAAACTGCGAGGGCAGGGTAGTCACACACGAAAGCGCGCCGGCGCCCACCGGCTTACCCGGACTCTCCACGCTGCCGCGCTGCAATACCGTAATCGGCCGCGGCGCCATCGCAAAGTTGAAGGTCCCCTGCGCATCGAAGAAATTCGCCGCGGCGTACACCAGGTGCGGCTTCCCGAGTTGCTCCAGCTCCTTGTCGACAGCCTGCAGTTCCACCGTGAGCCGTGCGATGCCATCGCGCGTCTCCGGCCGGAGCAGCGCTTGCACCATAGCCTTACGGTCCGCCGTAACCTGGGTGATCCGTCTTCAACGCGCTGAGCGTCTCGTCGAGCTTCGTCAGCTCCGGGCTGCTGGCGCTCGCCACTTCATCCTGCAACGGGCGCAGCCGCACCATCACCGCGCGCCGCTTTTCCATCAGCACCCGTCGCGCCGCGTGGACTCTCGGATCCGTGTCGTACGGCCGGTCGGCCCGGTCCACGCCGGCAAACACGGCCTGCAGGCGGTAATAGTCCTCCTGTGGAATCGGGTCGAATTTGTGATCGTGACAGCGCGCGCAATGCGCCGTCATACTCACGAACGCGGACATCGTGGTCTGCACCATGTCGTCGCGGTCCAGTAGCCGCGTGATGTCCTTGTCCGTGGTACCTTCGCGCAACTCCGCGTGTCCCACAAAATCCCACGGGCCGGCCGCGATGAATCCGGTAGCGATCGTCGCCTCCGGATCGTCCGGCCACAACACGTCGCCCGCCAGTTGTTCTTCCACGAACCGCGCGTACGGCTTGTCCTGGTTAAATGCGCGGATCACGTAATCACGGTACGGCCACGCATTGCGCCGCGGCTTGTCCTTGTCGTAGCCGTGCGATTCTCCATAGTGCGCCACATCCAGCCAGTGGCGCCCCCACCGCTCGCCATACCGCGGCGAAGCCAGCAGCCGGTCCACCAGCTTCTCGTAAGCGTCCGGCGCTCGGTCGGCCTGAAACGCCTGAACATCTTCCCACGTCGGCGGCAAACCATGCAGATCGTACGTGAGCCGCCGGATCAAGGTGGCCGCATCCGCCTCCGCCGAAGGAGTCAGCTTCTTTTCCGCCAGCTTCGCCGCCACGAAAGCATCGATTGCGTTGCGCGCCCAGCGCGAGTCCGCCCGTGGAACCTGCGGCTCCTTCAGCGGTTGAAGCGACCACAGCGCCGCCTTTCCTCCGTTCCCCGCCGCTGGGCCCTCCGGCCAAACCGCACCCTGCGCGATCCAGCCGCGGATCTCCGCCACCTCCGCCGCCGAAAGCGGCGCACCCTGCATCGGCATCCTCGGCTTTTCGCCGGGTTTTTCGGCCGAGATCATCCGCACCACCAGGCTCTCGTCCGGCTTGCCCGCAATGATCGCCGGCCCGTGCAGCCCGCCCTTTCGCGCATCCGCGGCCGAGGCCAGCGAAAGCCCGCTCATGCGGACCGAAGCGTTATGACACTTCAGGCACCTCTCCGCCACAATTCCAGCACCCTTGGATGGTTCGGCCCCTCGCGCGATCGTTGCCACAGCGAGAACTGCGAGGAACACCTGTCGGGACGGAGTCAGCATCATGAAACTGAAAGCATTGTACAACGCATGAGTTCCCCGCGCCCCCAATACACTTGCCGCCTATCACGCTCCATCGCTACTTTAACGCGATCTGCGACCGCCAATACCCACGTAGTAGGAATAGCGCCAAAACTGGCAGAATTTCCTGTTGCCCTCCGGGCGCCTTCCAGCGTACCTCGCCCTGTTCCGTCGACCTTGTTTTTGTTTTCTCTGCGCTTCCTCTGCGGCCTCTGCGTCGCCGCGTTGAAGACAAAGCCCGTATGGTTCCGGCTCTGCCGGCTCTGGGAGCGTTCCCCGCATCCGCGTGGCATCATGGAATCCATCAATCACACACCGTCGAGCGCGCGATGCACACGTTGATCCAAGACCTCCGTTACTCCCTGCGGCAACTCATCCGGAGCCCGGGCTTCGCCCTGACCGCAATCCTCTCCCTGGCCCTCGGCATTGGAGCCACCACCGCGGTATTCAGCGTGATCTATGCCGCGCTCATGAACCCCTACCCCTATCCCGCCGCCGGCCGCATCGTCCGCATGACCGTCCAACCCAAAACAGGCCAGGTGCAAACGATCAACCTGACCGGTCCGCAAATCCGTCAACTACAGCAACTCCCTGCCATCGAGAGCATGCTCGCCATGGACTACCACGCCATGACCATGACCGGCCACGACTTCCCGGAAAACGTCAACATCATCGGCCTCATCTCTAACGGCTTCGACGATCTCGGCGTGCCGCCCGTACTGGGGCGGGGAATCCTGCGCTCCGATGCAATCGATGGCCAGGAGCCGCAACCCGTAGCCGTTCTGTCCTACAAGTTTTGGCAAAAGCGATTCTTTTCCGACCCCGATGTGGTCGGCAAGGCTCTGCAGTTGGACCGGAAGAAGTACACCATCGTAGGCGTCGCGGCGCCGCGCTTCATCTGGTACAACGCGGACGTCTACCTGCCGCTGAAACTGACCTCGGACCCGGGACAGAGGTGCATCGTCGATTTCCGCCTGAAGCCCGGCGTGACCCACCAGGCCGTGGACGCCGCCCTCCAACCGCTGCTAGACCAGTTCGCCAGAGACCAGCCAAAGCGTTTTCCCGAGC
>Ga0310811_10013431_pt1 | contig 10671 bp, 8 predicted proteins | sample YCmetagenome_FD_207642 | JGI IMG/M metagenome (GOLD analysis project Ga0310811, IMG submission 207642) | Soil microbial communities from experimental microcosm in Duke University, North Carolina, United States - YC | ecosystem: Engineered > Artificial ecosystem > Soil microcosm > Unclassified ...
CGTAAGCGATACGACCACCCGACTTGAGCAATTGCGCGGCCCGATCAAGCACTTGTGCCTGGTTCTTGAGGCGCTGCTCCAGCGCACCGGGCCTCAGCCGCCATTTCGCATCGGGATTGCGCCGCCACGACCCGGTGCCGGTGCATGGCGCATCGACGAAAACGAGGTCGATCTGCCCGTCGAGGTCGGCCACGGCATCGCCGGCGCCGCGCGGCGTGCGGACCTGGACGTTGCGCACACCGGCGCGATCGAGCCGGGCATGCACGGGCGCGAGCCGGCGCTTGTCGAGATCGGTCGCGAAAAGCTGGCCGTGGTTCTCCATGGTGGCAGCGAGCGCCAGCGTCTTGCCGCCTGCACCGGCGCAAAGATCGACCACCTGCTCGCCGGGTTTGGCGGCCGCAAACAGCGCTGCCAATTGTGACCCTTCGTCCTGAATTTCGATGCCGCCTTTGAGGAAGGCCGGTTCGGAATGGATGCCCGGGCTGCGGGCGTCGGGCGCAAGCGCGATGCGCAGGCCGAGCGGCGACCAGCGCGTCTCTGCCGACTGTAAGACGGCGAGTTCGGCAGCCGCCTCCTCCCGCGTCATCTTCAAGGTGTTGACCCGCAGGTCGAGCGGCGCACGCGACGCAAGCGCTGCGCCTTCCGCGGCGCGCTCCTCGCCAAACGTTTCCGCGAAGGCCGGATCGAGCCATTCGGGGTAATCGCCGCGCACCCAAGCCGGCGCGTCATCGAGCGAGCCGCCCTGCAACGCTGTGGTCTCGTCCGGCGTCAGCACCTCCGGGCAATGGCCGGTCCCGTTGGCGAGCGCGGCGATCTCTTCGACCGACAAGCCGCGCTGCAATTTGAGCATGCCGAGCACGATGGCGCGCTGCGTCTCCGCGCCCATCAGGTAGGCGCTCGAGGCGCGGCGGCGGAGCGCGTCATAGACGAGGCCGGCAATCGCGGTGCGGTCGCCCGAGCCGGCGAAGCGGTGCGTGAGCCCCCACTCCTTCAGCGCGTCGGCGGCAGGCCGCCGCAGCCGGGCGATCTCCGAGAGAACCTCGATGGTGGCTGAAAGTTTTGCGCCAGGCTGCATCAGACGCCAGTCAGAATGTGGATCGCGAAGATGATCCACATCAGCATCAGCACGATCATGCCGACGAGGTAGGCAGTGAAGCGATGGCGGACATAGTTCGTCGTGATGTGAATGAACGCGTGCAGGTAACGGCTGGCGACGAAGATCCAGGCCATCACCACGAACAGCAGGTCGGCCTTGCGCGTCATCATCGCGAAGGCGGTGAGGATATAATAGAGCAGCGGCAGTTGGAACTGATTGTTGAAGGCGTTGCTGACCTGCTGCACGGGCCCCGGCCAGGCCGGTTCATTGAGCGCGATCTGATCGACGCGCGTCTGTCCGTTGCGCACGGCGCCGAAGCGCGCCCGCCCGGTCCAGAACAGCAGGAAGAACGTCAGTCCCACGAGGACGAAGACGGGGAGCAGGATGGACTGGAATGTCATGCGAAGCCTCGCGACGTCCTGATGAAATACGCCAGTCCGACGAACGGCACCCGGCGATGGCGATTGGTCATCGCGTCAGGCCCGGCCCGGATAGTTCGGGCTTTCCCGCGTGATGGTCACGTCGTGGACGTGGCTTTCGCGCAAGCCCGCGCTGGAAATGCGCACGAATTCCGCCTTGGCATGCAGGTCCTTGATGTCGGTTGCGCCGACATAGCCCATCGCCGCACGCAGGCCGCCGGCTAATTGATGCAACACCGAGGCAGCCGGCCCCTTATAGGCGACCTGACCCTCCACGCCTTCGGGCACCAGCTTGAGAGCGTCCTTGATGTCCTGCTGGAAGTAGCGGTCGGCCGAGCCGCGCGCCATGGCGGTCACTGAGCCCATGCCGCGATAGCTCTTGTAGGAGCGCCCCTGATAGAGGAACACCTCCCCCGGCGTCTCGTCGGTGCCGGCCAGCAGCGAGCCGATCATCGCGACATCCGCGCCGGCCGCGATCGCCTTGGCGAGGTCGCCGGAATATTTGATGCCGCCGTCAGCGATCACCGGCGTGTCGGTCTCCTTCGCCGCCTCTACCGCATCCATGATGGCGGTGAGTTGCGGCACGCCGACGCCGGCGACGATGCGTGTCGTGCAGATCGAACCCGGGCCGATACCGACTTTGATCGCGTCGGCGCCGGAATCGATCAGTGCCTTGGCGGCTTCGCGGGTCGCGATATTGCCGGCCACGACCTGCACCTTGTTGGAGATGCGCTTGATGCGGTTGACGGCGTCGAGCACGCGCTTGGAATGTCCGTGCGCGGTGTCGACCACGACGAGATCGACACCGGCGTCGATGAGCATTTCCGTGCGTGCAAACCCGGCGTCCCCCACCGTGGTCGCGGCTGCCACGCGCAGGCGGCCTTGATCGTCCTTGCAGGCGTTCGGATTGGCGACCGCCTTCTCGATATCCTTGACGGTGATGAGACCGACGCAGCGGTAATTCTCATCGACCACGAGCAGCTTTTCGATGCGATGCTGATGCAGCAGGCGCTTGGCCTCGGCCTGCGCGACGCCCTCGCGAACGGTGACGAGCGAATCCTTCGTCATCAGTTCGGAAACCTTTTGGCGCGGATCGGTGGCAAAACGCACGTCGCGGTTGGTGAGAATGCCGACGAGCTTTCCCGCCTTGCCATTCGTGCCCTCGACCACCGGCACGCCGGAAATCGCGTTCTCCTCCATCAGCGCAAACGCGTCGGCAAGCGTGGCGTCGGGATGGATCGTCAACGGATTGACGATCATGCCGGATTCGAACTTCTTCACCTGCCGGATTTGGGCCGCCTGCTTGTCGGGATCGAGATTGCGATGCACGACGCCGATGCCGCCGGCCTGCGCCATGGCGATGGCCATCTTGGCCTCGGTCACGGTGTCCATGGCCGAAGCGACGATCGGCAGATTGAGCGAGATGTCACGGGTGATGCGCGAGCGGATATCGGCTTCCGACGGGAGCGTGTCGGACAGCCCCGGACGCAGGAGCACGTCGTCGAAGGTCAACGCTTCTACAAGGTTTTGTCTCGGTCCGGCCATTCCCAACTCCGCTTTCGCTCGCGTTCTACATCACAGGCGGGCCTACGGCCATAACCGGCGCAAGGATGATAAAATCCCTCGCAGCCGCAGGTTTTCACCTACAGCCGCCGCGACGGCCCGCTTTTGGGTTGGCGGATGTCGTTAGCATGGCTCCGGAGGTAAAACCAGCCCGGTTTCCGGGTTGTCCCGGCTCGTGGTATGTGCGGACAGACCGCCGTTTCAAAGGACTGTCCTTGCCACCACGCACACGCACCGGCCCGCCAGAACCCGCCACGGGATCGGCACTCCTGCCTCGGTCTTTTGGCGCGTGCGCCTTCGCTTTTGCGTCGTTAGTGGGCCTGGCTTCTCCCGGCCTGATTCGCGATGCGAAGGCCGCGCCGGCAGCGGCGCAGGATTCACGCAAGCCTTGCGGGATCGCGGCCACGGCCTCCCCGGCCGAGCAGGTCCGGGCCTGTACGCAGTACTTGCGCTCCGCGCTGACCGCGCCGGAGAAGGCAGCCGCCCTCAACGCGCGCGGCTACGCGTACGCGCAGCAGCAGCAGGCTGAAAAGGCGATGGCCGATTTCAATGCCGCGCTAGAGGCCGATCCGAATTGCGCGCCCGCCCTGATCAACCGCGGCAATCTTTTTGACGATGCCGGCAAGAGCGATGCGGCGCTGGCGGATTTCTCCAAGGCCATCGCCGCTAGTCCGCAATCGGCACTCGCCTATTTCAATCGCGGCCTGGCGTTGCAGCGCGCGGGCGATGCGAAGAAGGCGCTCGCGGATTTCAGCGAGGCGATCAAACGCGATCCGCAGCAAGCCGCCTCCTATGTCCGGCGGGGCATCGCCTATTCCGCGCTCGGCCAGCACAATCAGGCCATCGCCGACTTCTCCAAGGCCATGGCGCTCGGCGGCCATTCGGCCGCCGTCTATATCAATCGCGGCAACGCACGCGACCGCAAGGGCGACCGGCGCGCCGCCATCACCGACTACAACGCGGCGCTGCGTATCGACGCGAAATCGGCGGCCGCCTATTACAATCGCGGCCTCGCCCAGCGCCACCGGGAAGAATTCGACCTCGCGCTCGCCGACCTCACGCAGGCGCTGAAGCTCGATCCGCAAAACGCGCTGGTGCTTTCGGCGCGCGGCGAGGTCTATGCCGACAAAGGCGATCAGGCGCGCGCCCTCGCCGACTTCACGGCGGCGCTGAAAGCAGACCCTGACGCGGGCCCCATCTATAACAATCGCGGTTCGATCTATCTCGCCCGCAAGGACTACAAACAGGCAGCCGACGATTTTGCCAAAGCCAGCGTGCTGATGCCGGGCAAAAGCCTGCCGCTGTTCAATTATGCCACGGCGCTTTATGCGGCCGGTCAGGCGAAGGGTGCGTTGCCGATCATCGACAAGGCCATCGCCACCGACGCGAAACCGGCCATGGCCCTGAAACTGCGCAGTCAAATTTACGCGAGCCTCGGCGAGCACGGCAAAGCCCAGTCCGATCTCAAGCGCGCCGTAGCGCTCGATCCGGCGCTTGGAAAGACTGCAAAATAGGCTGTTGGGCGGTCCGTGCGGTCATATTCGTTCGGGAAAAGGGAACGCCTTTTCCGGCATCAGCCTCCGTGTCCGCCCTGATATGCGCCAGACCGCTTGCTGACGATGCGGCGATCCGCAACAACACCGCTGCAAGTGGCGCCGGGGAGGATCCTTCTCCGGCGCCAATTTTCTTGAATCCCTGTTTCGATAACCTTGGAGCCTGCAGATTCCGTCCATGAACAATGGCCGATTGACAGCCCTGATCGTCGCCGTCGCCCTTTTCATGGAGAACATGGACTCGACGGTGATCGCCACGTCGCTGCCGACCATCGCCGCCGACATCGGAACCAACCCGCTCGCACTCAAGCTGGCCATAACGTCCTACCTGCTGTCGCTTGCGGTCTTCATCCCTGCGAGCGGCTGGACGGCTGATCGCTTCGGCGCGCGCACAGTATTTCGTGTCGCGATCGGCGTGTTCGTCACCGGCTCGATCTGCTGCGCGTTGTCAGGCTCTCTGACGCAATTCGTGTTCGCGCGCATCCTGCAAGGCATGGGCGGGGCGATGATGACGCCGGTCGGCCGCCTCGTCCTGCTGCGCACCGTCGATCGCCGCTCGCTTGTTGATGCGATGACATGGGTGACCATGCCGGCCCTGATCGGCCCGATCCTCGGGCCTCCGATCGGCGGCTTTCTCAGCACCTTCGCCACGTGGCACTGGATCTTCCTCATCAACGTGCCCATCGGCATCATCGGTGTCGGATTGGTCACGCGCTACATCGAGGACATCAAGGCCGACGATCCCGGCCAATTCGATTTTGTCGGCATGATGCTGTCCGGCATCGGTCTCGGCGGCATGGCCTTCGGCCTTTCGGTCAGCGGCCTCGATTACCTGCCGGTGAGCGTCATCGCGGCCATCGTCATCGGTGGAATGATCTCGTTCAGCGGCTATCTGCTGCATGCACGACACACCGCGCAGCCCGTGCTCGACTTTTCGCTCTTCCGGATTCCGACATTCCGCGCCAGCGTCACCGGCGGATTCATGTTCCGCCTCGGCGTCGGCGCGTGGCCGTTCCTCGTGCCGCTGCTGCTGCAGGTCGGCCTCGGTTACAACCCGTTCCAGTCCGGACTGATGACGCTGGCCGGCGCCGGCGGGGCGATGTTCATGAAGCCTGTGATCGGGAGATTCCTGCACGCCTTCGGTTTCAGGAACGTACTGGTGTGGAACGCGATCATCGCCGGAAGCCTTCTCGCAGTCTGCGCGGCCTTCAATGCCCAGACGCCGTTTTATGTGATGTTCGCGGTGCTGCTGATCGGCGGCTTCTTCCGGTCGCTGGAATTCACCAGCATCAACACCATCGCCTATGCCGACATCCCGCCGGAAAAAGCCAGCAAAGCAACCTCACTGGTGAGCGTGCTTCAGCAAGTGTCGATCTCGTGCGGCGTCGCCGTGGGCGCGCTGATGGTGGAAATGACCCTGCACGCGCGCGGCAGCACGGCTACGCTCCAGGTCGAGGATTTCCGGCCCGCCTTCATCGCCATCGGGGCAATCTCGGCCCTTGCCTGCCTGGTTTTCATGCGGCTCGCCCCGGACGCCGGGAACGCGCTGACCGATCGCGGCCCCGCAGCACCGGATGCCAACGACCAGAAGGGCGGCTGATCCGCGCCCTGCCACGCGGCGCGAATCTTGGTACAAGACGGCATGCTGTCTTTTTCGCACCTCGATCTCATCGCTCTTGCGCTCTTTGCGGCGGCGTGGGCCGGCTATGCCATCGCCCTCGAAAGCCGGATTGGCCTCAACGGCCTGAACCGATCGATGGACCGTTTCCGCGTCTTGTGGATGGAGCGACTGCTCGCCCGCGAGATGCGCATGGTCGATGGACAGGTAATGGCCGCGCTGCAGAGCGGCTCGGCCTTCTTCGCCTCGACCTCGCTGATCGCGGTCGGTGGCGCGCTGACCCTGCTGCGCGCGCCGGAGGAGCTGATCTCCCTCGTCGGTCTCCTGCCCTACAACCTGCCGACGACCCGCGCGCAATGGGAAGCCAAGACTCTCGGGCTTGCGATCATCTTCGTCTATGCGTTCTTCAAGTTCGCATGGTCGTACCGGTTGTTCAACTATGTTTCGATCATGATCGGCTCGGCGCCGCCGGCGAGCGAATGGGACCGGCCCGCCGGCCGCGCGTTCGTCACATCAACGGCGCGGATGTCGACGGAAGCCGGCCGCCACTTCAACCGCGGCCAGCGTGCCTTCTTCTTTTCCCTCGCCTATCTCGGCTGGTTCCTCGGTCCGATTCCGCTGATGATCGCCACAGCCGGCGTCGTCGCCGTCATGGTGCACCGGCAATTCGCCTCGGATTCCCTGCAAGCGGTCAGCGAGCGGATCGACGCGGAATTTTAAAGTCCGCGCGGCTCCCGTCCGCGACGCATCCGCCGCCGATGCAAGCGCGCGCTACTCGAAATAAGCGCCTGGCCGCGGGATCATCTCAACCCGCCCATTTTCCTTGGAATCGCCGGGCATGGCTTCGCCGGCTGGATTGATCCGGCCCGCAGCATCCTGTTCTCCCGTGCGGCAGCCGACGCGCATGAGCACCAGCGGCTCCTCGCTTGTCGATCGGAAATGATAATAGGAGCCTGCGGGCAACATGATCCCCTCATGCTTTCCGATATCTCGGGCTTCGCCGTTAGGCCCAAAAAAGCGCGCCGTGCCCTGCATCACGACGAACATGTGATCTTCGTTCGGGTGCGCATGCAGCCCGTTCTCGCCGCCGGAGGCGTAGACCTTCAACGTCGCCCACATGTTATTGGTCTTGGCGAGATAGGTATTGCTGCGGCCTTGATCAAGAAGCTGCGCGCGCAGCGTGAAGAATTCCGGTTTGACGTTGCGGACCGATCCATTGGCATCGTCGTTCGCGATGGCATCGATGAAGGCTGCACTCATGTCCGTTCTCTCCCGATCCAATCTCCCGGTCCCAGCAGTTTTCTGCAGTTCGATGGACAATGGGAGCGGACGTTTCATACGCCCTCTGGCCCGGTTTTTCCAGTTTTGGACGCTGTCAACAGCGTGACGGGCGATGCGGACCGGCTCAACGCTGCTCGCGACACACCGTGGACTAATAGGTCAGGGGTTGCGGCCGGCCGATTCCACAATAGAGAAAGCCGTTTTTCGTCACATCATCCGGCGAATAGACGTTGCGAAGGTCCACCATCACCGGAGAGGCCATGGTGGATGCCATTCCCTTGAGGTTGAGCGCCCGGAACTGCTCCCATTCCGTCACGATGACGAGAACATGGGTGCCCCGCACACAATCATAAGCATCGTCGCAAAAAGTGACGTCCTCGAGAATTTTTTTTGCTTGCTCCATGCCGACGGGGTCGAACACGCGCACGGTCGCGCCCATGTCCTGCAGCGCCGTGATCAGCGGGATGGACGGCGCATCACGCATATCGTCGGTGTTGGGCTTGAACGTCACGCCGAGCAACGCCACAGATTTTCCGCGCAGATTTCCGCCAAACGCATTGGCGACCTTGCGCGCCATTGCGCGCTTGCGCTGATCGTTTACCGCAACGACTGTCTCGATGATCCGCAAAGGCGCTTCATTGTCTTGTCCTGTCTTGATCAGCGCCAAAGCGTCTTTGGGAAAGCACGATCCGCCAAAGCCCGGTCCCGCATGCAGGAATTTCGAGCCGATACGATTATCGAGTCCGATCCCTTTCGCGATCTCCTGGACGTTGGCCCCGACCTTCTCCGCAAGATCCGCGATTTCATTGATGAACGTAATCTTCGTGGCAAGAAACGAGTTTGCCGCATATTTCGTCAATTCAGCCGTCCGACGATCCGTGTAGAGAACCGGCGCAGCGTTGAGATAAAGCGGCCGATAGACTTCGGCCATGACATCGCGCGCCTGCTTGTCCGTTGTCCCGATGACGATGCGATCGGGATGTTTGAAGTCACGGATTGCAGCGCCCTCACGCAGAAATTCGGGGTTCGACACCACAGCGAACTCCGCGTTGGGATTCTCCTCGCGAATGATGCGCTCGACCTCATCACCCGTACCCACCGGGACCGTCGATTTTGTCACGATCACGGTAAAGCCAGAAAGCGCACCGGCAATCTCGCGTGCCGCCGCATAGACGTAAGAAAGGTCGGCATGGCCGTCACCCCGGCGTGACGGTGTCCCTACCGCGATGAAAACAACGCGCGCTTCGTGAAGAGCGGATTTCAAGTCAACCGAGAATGTGAGACGGCCCTGCTTCACATTCCCCGCAACGAGATCGGCGAGCCCAGGTTCATAAATCGGCACTTCGCCGCTTTCGAGCGCGGCGATTTTTTCCGCATCCATGTCGACGCAGACGACGTGATGGCCAAAATCGGCGAAACACGCGCCAGAAACCAGCCCGACGTATCCGGCTCCAATCATCGCAATGCGCATAAAAATCCCTGTCTCTCAAAACTATCTTGTGCCGCGTCAACACGTATTCTCTGCAATATGATATCCCGCCGTCAGATCTTCGATCTAACTGCTAAGGATAGCCTTTCCATTCCGATGCGGCGGAAAGAAGAAGAAATTATTGATGTAAAATCGACCGCTCTTGCGCCCCCCCTGGGGCAGCAGCGAATCGGCATCCTGCAACGTAACCGGGTCAAACTCCTCGACCGGAATGACCTGATTTTCCTTCAGGAAAAATCCCCGATAGGCTTTGTCACGAAAGAATTCAAAAATCGATTTCGTGGCATATGCGCGATGCCTGTCTTCCGCCTCGACAAGGAACACTGGCCTGCTTCGTTCAATAAGGCCGCCCGCTCCTTTCAGGACACTGAGTTCGTGACCTTCGACATCAATTTTCACAAACGCCACATCCTGCCGAACAACTTCATCAAGGCGTGCCGTCGGAACATCCAACGAAAGGCACGGCCGGGCGGAAAGCTCCGCCTGGGGTTCGATAGAGGCAAGACCGTGCACCAAGCCGTCGTCACCTTTCGGAATCATGAGCTGCGCGTAACCGCTTTGATCGGATAATGCAATCTCATGAATATTGACGTTTGCGGCCGATGTCCGGCGGAGCAACGTGGCCATCTGCCGCGATGGTTCGAACGCATGGACAATTTTTGAAAGGCGCGAGAGTTCGCGCGTGTAGAGACCGCAATTCGCGCCAACATCAACCGTTACGGCACCATCCGGCACCACTTTCCCGAGGACCTTCAGCTCCACCTCCGCCGATTTCGGGCGTTGCATAAAATGCCACCGGAGCCAAAGCGAAGGAAATGCTTCCTTCACCAGATTCTTTGTCTGCCTCACCGCGCCCATTTGATTCATCTTTCATGTTAGCGGACGGTATTGACCGGCCACGATCCATAACGCCCCGGTCGCAATACACGCTCAAAGAACTCGCGCGCTATCAACATCGCGGTTCATGATCGCAGTTCATGCGCGATGATAGATATCGTCCGTGCGAACGATATCGTCTTCGCCAAGATATGGCCCCGACTGGACCTCGATCAGATTGAGCGGGACTTTTCCGGGATTTTCGAGCCGATGCATGCAACCGAGTGGCACAAAGATCGACTCGTTTTCACGCAACAGAATTTCTTCATTGTCGCGGGTGACGATTGCCGTGCCGTTGACGACGACCCAATGCTCCGCACGATGGAAATGCTTCTGGAGAGACAGCTTGGCCCCAGGATTTACGGTTATTCGTTTGACCTGAAAGCGATCGCCCTCGTGGATCGACATGTAATATCCCCACGGACGATGAACGCATTGCGTCTCCGTCGCAGAGCGATGGCCATTGGCTTTCAGCCGTTTGACAAGTTTGCCGACATCCTGATCACGATCTTTGGCCGTGACGAGAACGACGTCCGGCGTCGCGGTGACAATGATATCCTCGACGCCGAGGACAGCAACCAGAGGTCCCTCACCGCGGACATAGCATCCGCCGGCCTCTTCCACGACGACGTCACCGATCGTCACATTCCCGCGATCGTCCTTGTTGCCGAGCTTCCAGAGAGCCGACCAACTGCCGATGTCGCTCCAATCAAAATCAGCCGCAACGACCGCGGCGCGCCCTGTCTTCTCCATCACGGCATAGTCGACGGAGACCG
>Ga0310811_10013432_pt1 | contig 10669 bp, 13 predicted proteins | sample YCmetagenome_FD_207642 | JGI IMG/M metagenome (GOLD analysis project Ga0310811, IMG submission 207642) | Soil microbial communities from experimental microcosm in Duke University, North Carolina, United States - YC | ecosystem: Engineered > Artificial ecosystem > Soil microcosm > Unclassified ...
TGGCTTTTTCATCCTGGTTAGAGCTTGGCTAGGCCGGGCCGGGAGCACCACCTCCCTGCTCGGCCGCTTTTACCGGGAACCGCCCGGCGCGGATCCGGTTAGGCTGTGAGAGCCTCAGCAAGGTTGTCGCAACGCTGCAGGCCGTTGTGCGGCACGAAGCGGTAGAAACGATCTACGGTGGGCTGCCAGAGCGCATAGGCGTCCGGGGCAAAGTTACCGGGTGTCGGAAGGCGCTTCACGACCTCAAGGCCGCTGACGAAGCCGACATCAACTGTGTCGCCGATCTGCCAAGACTGCTTGGCGGGCGCCTCGCTGCTAACTTTCCGGCCAGTGGTGCTGCTGAAGTGGCGTATGGTCATCTCACACCCACCCGCATGCAGCAGCAACCGCGGCGGCATCAGCACGGGCCTTCTCCAGCTTCGCGTGGTCGATCGTCTGGACAACAGGACGCCGCGCCATGGCCGGAACCGTCACAGCCGCCGGGAAGTCGCGATATTCGACCTCGACGCATCCTTCGTCGGCTGGACGGATCGTGTTGGCGTTTCCGTCGATAAATGCGAAGTTGCTCATGGTGATAATCGACTTGGTTGGTGTTTTTAACCATACTCTCATTGCAGCTGGACGCAAGCACAAAAGCACATGGTTGTGGAATTTAACCATTCGTGCCAGAAACCACCGCATGGCGATCACACCGGCTCAATGTCGCGCTGCCCGCGGCCTTTTAGGTTGGAATCAGGACGATTTGGCGAAGGCCGCGAAGGTCGGCGTCAACACCCTGCGTAATTTCGAGGCCGATCGGTCGGCCCCAATGACTAACAACCTAGCGGCCATCCAAAGCGCCCTTGAAGCGGCGGGTATTGAATTCATTCCCGAGAATGGCGGCGGAGCGGGTCTGCGCCTTCGGAAGGGCCAGCATTGAAACGTCGGCCCAGGCTGTCGCCTGCCGTCCGCTATGTCTACGTCATCGGGCCCGAGAAGGGGCTTCAGAAGATTGGCATGGCCACTGACCCACGGTCCCGGCTGGCGACGCTGCAAACTGCCTCGCCCCAGGACCTGATGATCCATGCCGCGATCGGCGTGCCGTTCGGTGCCGCTCCCGAGGTAGAGAGTCAGGCGCACCGGTTGCTCGGGCGCATGCAGGTTAAAAACGAGTGGTTCGCGATCACGCCGGCAGAGGCACTGTTCGCCGTCTATACCGCTGCGTTGCCGTGGATGGAGCGGCGTCAAGCGAGCACATGCGCGCAAAATTTGGTATCGCCGATTCCGACCCGGGAAGGCACGCGAGATCAATTGAGGTTGCTTTGATCAACCAGCCGCGTCAACTTTGCCCGGCTGCCGGGACTATCTTCGTTGATGAGATGGCCATGATCCGGCCTAAGGTTGACGAAGGGAATGGCTAGTGAATAGACGCCCGTTGTTTCTTGTGGGTTCTGCAGCGGCAATCCTAGTGTCGTGTGCCGGACCAGCTAAACCCAACGCAACGAGCATCATGCCCCTGAGCAAGGCCGAGCAAGCCGCGATCGCCGAGAAGATCCGCCCCTGCGTGCCTGACACTCAGCCATTCGCTGGCATGTCCATTCATCTCGTCCTCGGGACAAATGCGCAGGGCCGTACCGAGTTCGCGTTCGTCTCGGCTGTGGACGAAGGCAAGCTCCAATCTGATCCGCATTATCGCGAGTTTGCTTTGTCCGTTGTCAGAGCTGCTCTCACCCCAGCGTGCTCGGGCCTTCCCCTGCCCGCGGGCTTGGCCGGGAGCCCGCGGAGGTTAGACTTCGTGTTTTCCTCATGAGCCATGCACGCCGTCGCTGACAATAACGAGCGAACTGGGGGGCTGTGAGGAATGTCAACGCGTGGGCGCCTTGACTCCATCTGTTCAGACATGGCTACGATGCTATGTCGAGACGGGGGAAATAGATGAGGCCGATCGGCTTTGCACTCGCCGCATCAATTGCGCTCTCGACGCCGGCTCTGGCACACAAAAGCTACCCCCCAATCAATCCGGACATCTCATGCCCCGGCGACAGGGTCGTTTGGGTCAACCCAAACAGCGGCATCTATCATTATGAGGGCGAGCGTTGGTTTGGCCGGACCAGGCACGGCCACTTTGAATGCGAAAAGCAGGCGAAGGCCGAGGGTGACCGCGCGACCGAGAATGGTCAATAGCGATCACGTGGCGACCGCCAGCTTGAAAATAGGATAGACTCTATCCCATTCCCCTCTTGCTCAGTTCTGACTATGGGAGCATCGTCCTGGCTCAGGAACGAGCCCAGAAACAGGCCGCAGTGACCTACGGGCCGGTCGAGATCTCGCACGTGTCTGCGCTTATTGTTGAATCCTCTATCGATATTCTTTTGAATCGTTCTGACCCGAATCTTCATAGAGTTTGGATCGCCCGCGAAATTCTTTTAGAGCGGGCGGGCGCTACTTGGAGCGACGCTTGGATTGCCGCTCATGGGGGCGAACCAAAGGGTGGTCGCATAGAAGACCACCGCTGGCAGCAAAAGCCAGGATGCCTAATCTGCGCTGTGAGATGAGGTTGATAACATATAAAATTGGCACATCGGGGCAGACTCTCGTTCTGAACGAACGCGTGCTTTATCGATTCAAAAAATTTGCTCAGACAGGATGGTGGCAGCGTGAGGCAGGCGGTCAGCTTTTTTCTAAATTTGATGGCAATCAAGTTTCGGTAGCTGAGGCTACCGGGCCGCGCAAAACCGATCGCAGAGGGCGTACTTGGTATGAACCTGATAAAGCTGCTGAACAAAGGGAAATTGACGAGCGATTTCCACTTGGGCTTCATTTTATAGGAGATTGGCACACCCACCCGGAAGATATACCTAATCCATCGCAGTTAGATCTGAGAAGTATAAGTGAGGGGTTCCGGCGTTCAAAACACGGACTGAATGCCTTTGTCATCATCATCGTCCGGCGCTTTTCGTTTCCAAACGGGTTGCATGTGTCGCTACATGATGGTTCTTCTTGCTATGTTCTTTCTCAGCCTCTGCCAACGGTAGAGCGATCATTGCCTCAGATTTAATATGCACATTTCTTCAAGCGTGAAATGGTGTTTGCGCACACGTTAAAAGTCCGAGCGATGTCCGCGCAAGTCTCACCATTCCGACAGCGCGATAGCGCCTCCTGGCGCTGATGGGGGTTCAGCTTGAACGGCCGACCCATCCTCACGCCTCGGGCCTTGGCCCGCGCCCTCCCCTCTCCTGTCCTGGCCCGGATCAGCTCCCGCTCGAACTCAGCGAGGCCGCCCAAGACGGTCAGCATCAGCCGGCCGTGCGGGGTTGTCGTGTCAGCCCAGGCGTCACCCAGGGAACGGAAGCCTGCCCTCTTCTCGGCAACCACGGCGAGGGTATTCAGAAGATCCCGCGTAGACCGGGCTAGTCGATCCAGACGAGTGACGAGCAGGACATCGCTTGGGGAAAGCTGCTTCAGCGCCCGAGCCAACCCAGAACGGTTAGTTTTCGCGCCGGAGGCGATCTCGCTGAAAACCTTCTCGGCCCCCGCCTCCTTTAGGGCATCCGCCTGGGCTGAGACGTCCTGCCCATCCGTTGAAACTCTTGCGTATCCATAGATCATGGCGCTTATCCCACTGATTACGCAGGGATTATTGCGGAGATTTATGTCTGGTACTAGCCGTCTCGTTCATCAATGGATTGCTCAACTGCACATAAATCGTGATTTGTCGCGGCCACTTGAGACCCGGAGGTCGATTGTCACTTTTGAGGCTAGAGCGGCGCCGGCTGGCGGCCACTAACTAGCGATCCCGCTACGTCATACTCCCTTATTTCGGAAAAACTTCCACACACAAAGCTGGTATTCACCACCGAAAATTTATACTTTCGGGGGCAACATTCTTGTGGACACCGCGTCGATGAAGGCATTTTTTGCATACCCATCGTCTGAGCGAGACGTAATCCAGGCGATACATGCGGCCAAGCACGCGCTGTCCTATTCCCGGCAAGACCTTGCAATCCAACTTTGGGAAGAAAATGACATCTCAGGGAGGCCGCTGACAGACCCGATTTTTGAGACGATTGCCGACGCTGACGTGCTCTTCGCCGACGTCACAAAAATGAACTTCAACGTCACATTTGAAATTGGCTACGCAATCGGTCTGGGAAAGCGTGTCCACCTTGTCCGAGACCAAAATATCGTTCGCGATGGCGCGCTGACAACAAAGATCGGCATTTTCGACACCTTGGGTTTCAGCTCCTATTCGGAGGGGCAGAGCCTAAGCAAAATCCTACAGGAGGCAAAAACCGACAACCCACTTCCGTTGCGTAGCGAGTTTAATAAGAAGGCGCCGGTGTACGTTCTGAATACCCCAGCTTCGAATGCTCCTATGCTGGCCATTTTGGCTCGCGTGAAAAAGACACGATTGGGATTCCGAAGCTTTATCCCTCAAGAAGAGGTGCGGCTTTCGGCCATTAAGGCAGTGGATGATATCTCGGCGTGCATCGGAGCTATCGTTCCGTTGCTACCGTCCGCTTTTGTAGATGCCGAGGTCCACAACATTCGCGCGGCATTCGCATCGGGGTTAGCTTTCGGTCTTGGAAAGGTAACACTCATCCTGCAGCCGCCTGACGGGCCTGCGCCACTTGACGTCAGGGATATGGTTAGAACATTCTCTCAACCCGATGATATTGCCGAGTCCGTCAACGAATTTGCGCTTGATGTAACTGAACGCATGCAGGCGGATGATCCCCTTTCCGTAGCGAAGGGGTCATTCCTAGCCGAATTGTCGATCGGAGATGCCATCGCCGAAAACGAATTCCAAACCCTGGGACGCTACTATCTTAAACTTGATCAATATGGCCGAGCTTCGCGAGGCGAGGTCAACCTGATTGTAGGACGCAAGGGTGCCGGAAAGACCGCATTGTTCTCGCAGCTTCGCAACGAGAAGCGTTCCAAGGTCCAAAATATCGTCGTTGACCTCAAACCGGAAGGCTACCAGCTTATCCGGCTAAAGGAAGACGTGCTCGACTACCTTGCCGAAGGCGCTCGCACCCATCTTATAACTGCCCTATTCGAATATGTCTTGTATCTTGAGATTTCCTACAAGGTCCTCGAGAAGGATAAAACCAGATACCTCCGTGATGGCCGGCTCTACGAACAATATCTGACGTTACACAAGGCATACGAATCGGGCGACGCCGGCGAGGGCGACTTCTCAGAACGTCTCCAGGCGCTCTCTAGATCACTTGTCGATAACTTCAAACGGACTTACGGCCAAACCGAACGCGATCAACGGCTAACATCGGCGCAAGTGACGGAGCTGGTATATAAGCACAATATTAAGGGAGTTCGGGACGCGTTGTCAGCGTATCTCGAATTCAAGGAAAGCGTATGGGTACTGTTCGACAACCTTGATAAAGGTTGGTCTGCGCATGGACTGAATGACGAGGACGTCACGATTCTGAGGGCCCTGATCGATGCCGCCCGCAAAATACAGCACCAAATGCAACAGGATGATCATGACTTTCATTGCGTTGTTTTTGTTCGCAACGACGTTTACCAGCTGTTGGTGGAGGCATCGGCCGACTACGGGAAGGAAAGCCGCGCGGTCCTAGACTGGACTGATCCAGACGTATTGCGCGAGATGCTCCGTCTTCGCCTCGTATCCGGGATTTTTCCTCCGAAGACGCCTTTCGAAAAAGTTTGGTCGAACGTTGCAATAAGCCACTATAAAGGGGAGGAAACCTCGAACTACCTCATCGAGAGATCACTGATGCGACCGCGCAATCTGATTAAGCTTGTGGCACATTGCCGCGGGTTCGCTGTGGGGCTTGGCCATGATAAAATCGAGCATGAGGACATTGAAAAGGGCCTGAGAAGTTATTCGCTCGACCTGATCACCGACGCGGACCAAGAATTGACGGATATTTTGGGCACTGACACTAACCTGATCTACCATTTTATTGGCGAAGGCGAAACGTTCAGTCGCGATCGCTTGGAGAATATTTGTGGCGGCGCAGGCATAGCAGCCGACAAAATTGGCAATACCATCGAGTTTCTGCTCTATTATGGGTTCATCGGCATTCAGCACAACGCGGGCTCCACCTACATCTTCAACGTCAACTATGACATGAAACATTTGAAGGTGCTGGTTGCGAAAGCCGGAACTAACGTTACGTACGTGTTGAGCCCGGCATTTCATGCCGGACTCAATTGAACGCTGACTGGATCCGTTCCTGACTTGCAATATTTGTTACGGCCAATTTCCCCTTCTAGGGCGTGACGAAACTCGGCGCCCCGGCATGGATAGCTTATAGAAAATCAGACATCGCGAAATTCCGCATGCAGGTTATATTTTTCGCATCATATCCTGCATTGTTTTGATCGGCCCCCATGGAGTGGTCCGGTTGGAATGTTAGTGAACTGAGGGTCGGATTGCCAGCCTGTTGGATATGACCGGCAGTGCACCGTGAGCGGGGATGAAGACTTCGGGGGCTGGGGGCTTATATCCGAGCGATCCATGAGGTCGCACGGTATTGTAGAACGAGGCTCCAGAACGCCCACGGGATCGTTTTCCGAGAGCTTCTTTACCCGTGGCATCCTTGGTCGACGCTGCGCGTGGCCGTCCATGAGGTCATCGGGAAGGTGGATGGCGAGGTCTTCCGCTGCACGCTGAGCGGATTGGCCTCGGATCGCTGGCTGGAGGTCCCGGCCTGGATGTTCGAGCGTATCGCCTGCCCAGATCAGCGGCATCTGGCCACTTCGCCGTTTGCCAGCATGCGTGCGCTGACCGCATTGTCTTATCTGATCGGCCCAGCATCGAAGAATCTAGCGGCAAAGTTGGGTGCTTCGCCGCCAGGCGCGTCAGGATCCTCGCACGATGAGAATCGGAGGGAGGCTCATGGCCAAGCGGATATCGGCGCGACCGTCACCGACACCGGCGCTGAGTCGAAGGCGCCGACCAAGCGGCGATCGTCAGCAGATCGATCTGTTCCCCGACGTGCCCCCGATTTCGCCGATTCAGATGCCGGTGTGGCAGGAGTTGCCGAAGGAGATCAGAACCTCCCTCATCGACCTGCTGACGCGGTTGCTCCTGGACCATACGCATGTCAGTAGAATAGCCTCGCCGACGGAGATCAATCATGATCTCTGACAAGGTCAAGCCCCACCATCTGGAGCGCAAGGCGCTGCTTTATGTTCGGCAATCTTCGGCCCAGCAGGTGCTGCACAATCGCGAGAGCAGCACGCTGCAATATGCGATGCGTGACCGTCTGGCAGCTCTCGGCTGGTCCCAGATTGAAGTGATAGACGACGATCTCGGTCGATCGGCTGCGGGCACCGTGCAGCGCGCTGGCTTCGAACGGATGGTAGCCGAGGTCTGTCTTGGTAAGGTCGGAGCAGTGTGCGCGCGCGAGGTTTCACGCTTCGCCCGCAACAGTCGTGACTGGCAGCAACTGACCGAGATGTGCCGGGTCGTCGATACGGTGCTGGTCGACCATGAGACGATCTATGCTCCCCGGGACGGCAACGACCGACTGCTGCTGGGATTGAAGGGCAGTCTCAACGAGTATGAGCTTGATCTTCTCCGGCAGTACAGTGATCCCACCATCGGAGCGATGCTGGGCCACTCGTCCGCCAGCGTCACGGGCGGTATATTCATCACCTCGGTTCTTTGGCTACACCAAAGCAGTCTACTGAGTCTGAAACCAAACCGAAGCACACCACTGTTACCTATTAGCACCATTAGGTCAAAGCAAACCAAAACCATCGCGACCATTCTCACTCGGCCTCTTATCTGCCGAGTGCCGCAGGCTATAGACCCAGTTCCCTAACCAGTGATCTGTCAAAACTCACGCCCAGGACGTCAGTGAGCCAGCCGCCCCCCATGACACGGAGGATGCCCGCCGCTGGGGTAGGATGGTCCACCCTCGCGGGCTGTCGCGGTTTACGCTTGAGCAGGACGCTATCCGACGGATCCGCGTTCGAGGTGGACGATCGTCCTGTTCGCGATCAGCGTCCGGTTATAGGCGGCGCCCTCGCCGGTCACCGCGGCCTTCATGCGGTCGTGGAGGATCTCCCGCGACCTACCTCCGAATGCATAGAGGCAGTGACATGGCAGCGCAGATTTGTCGCGACGTCCTGGTGCACGACAAATCTGGCCCACAGCATTCGGCTGTAACCCCCTCCCGCCGACGTGAGAGCATCCACGCATCGCGTGCCGCTGGGCTCCCATAGCTCGCTCCGAATGCGCGGCAAGCACAGCCACATGGGGAGAATTCAAACGGCGCTTTTGGGGAGCATCACGGTTCTCCCGCACTTTCCGTGCTGCTCATCCTCACGCTGCACTCAAAACGCGTGTACGAAGCAGCTCGAATCCGGCTCGGCCATACATCGTTCGCTTCAGCATCTTGATGCGGCTGATCTGACCTTCGACGGGACTGGTAGTCCGGGAACTGAGGCCTACGCGGCGGCTAGCGTCATTATTGGCGAGAGTCAGATAGCGCCGGGGCTGCATCTGCATCATCGAAGTAGTCTGGCAGCGTTGCTACCAACCGCGGCAGGGAGTTCAGTAGTTCGGAGAGATGCCGACGCATCGTGGCTTCCGCACTCAGCGAATCCCCAGCTGCTATGGCGTCGACGATCGCCGCATGCTGATCGAGTAGCCGGCTGCCCGGGGTCGCATCCGGCAGACTGAGATAGCGCACCCGGTCCATCTGCAGCTTCACGTTCTGAAGCGTGCGCCATACCTCCTCGTGGCCGATGGAAGCGGCGAAGGCGCGGTGCAAATCGTCATCTAGTCGCAGAAAGCCCGCATGATTTTCGGCCATTATCGCCTCACTCTGTGCGCGGATGATGCTGCGCATCTGAACAATGTCGTGCTCTGTCGCGCGCCCGGCCGCCTCACGCACCACCGCACGTTCCACCGCTTCGCGCAGAAAGCGAGCGCTGGACACCCGGGCGACTGAGATGCGGGTGACCACCGTGCCGCGCTGGGGAAGCACGCGCACGAGTCCGGCCTCCGCCAGACGGATCAGTGCCTCACGGACCGGTTGGCGGCTGACACCGAGCTGGCCCGATAGCTCATTCTCCGACAGCCTTTCGCCTGGGCGGAGGACATTGGTAATGATGCGCTCCTCGATAATCCGGCGCACCTGCAGGCCAACCGGTCCGAGATCAGCGCCCCCCCCACGATCGCCAAGGCTCAGGCTCATCGCGTCTCATTCCTCCAGCGCCGGTTGCCCTGTGCGCGCGTCATCTTAGTGGCGGATCGGGCAAAGGATAGCCGCGCATGGCTTGACCAATTCCCGATGGCATGACCCTACTAGACGACTAGTATGGAGGATCGCAATGGTCGCGATCATCGTCGAAGAAGCCCGCCGGCTGAAACTTGTGCGGGAACCGGAGGAAACACCTGGCCCCGAAGAGGTGCAGGTGCGCATTGCCCGCGCCGGCATCTGTGGCTCGGATATGCACATCCTCCATGGCAGCAACCCCTTTGTGCGCTATCCGCGCATCATCGGGCACGAGATGGTCGGACATGTCTCGGCGATCGGCGCCGGCGTCACGGGCCTTGCGATCGGCGACCAAGTGGTTGTCGATCCGGTCATCGCCTGCCGGCATTGCTACCCCTGCCGTATCGGCCGGCCGAATGTCTGCGCCAATCTGCAGGTGTTCGGCGTGCATCGTGACGGCGGGTTCCGTGGCAGCATGGTGGTGCCAGAGGCCAATGCGCTGAAGATCGCCCCCACCCTCTCCCCGGCGCTCGCCGCGCTGGCGGAGCCGCTGTCGATCGCCGCCAACGTCACCAGCCGCACCGGCATCTCGGCGGGGGATACCGCGCTCATCTTCGGAGCAGGCACGGTCGGACTCACGGTCCTACAGGTCGCCAAGATGCACGGCGCACGCTGCATCATCGTCGATGTCGATGCCGCGCGGCTAGAACGCGCGCAGGGTTTCGGCGCCGATCGCGTGATCAATTCGCGCGAGACGGACGTCGCCCAGGCGGTCGCCGGCGAGCATGAGGGCCTTGGTCCCTCGCTCGTCATCGACGGTGCAGGGGTGCCGGCGCTGCTCGACCTCGCCTGCAGGGTTGCAAGCCCGGCCGGACGTATCGGGCTCCTCGGTTTCGCGACCGAGCCTTCCTCCATCGTGCAGCAAATGGTGGTCGCGAAGGAACTGACGCTGGTGGGCTCGCGCCTCAACCGCCGCATGCTGCCGGAGGTCATCTCCTGGCTCGAAAGCGGGCGTCTAAAGCCCGAGGCGATGATCACCCAGACCTTTGCGGCGACAGATGCGCGCGAAGCTTTCGACCTGATCGAGCGCCATCCCGAGCAGACAATCAAGGTGCAGCTTGCGTTCGGCGCGTGACACGCTGCGGCGCCGCCGCCTGACCACCCGCATACGATAGACGAGGAAACGATGGAACAAACCTGGCGGTGGTTCGGCCCCAAGGATGCGGTCAGGCTGGATGACGTGGCACAGACCGGTGCGACCGGCATCGTGACCGCACTGCACGACATTCCCTATGGCATCGTCTGGTCGGAAGAGGCGATCGCGGAGCGCCAGGCGCAGATCGCGGCCCCCGGGCTCGGACTGCGCTGGAGCGTCGTGGAAAGCCTGCCGATCCACGAGGACATCAAGCGCGGGACCGGCGAGCTTGACCGGCTGTTCGGCGCCTATCGGGATTCGCTGCGCAACCTGG
>Ga0310811_10013434_pt1 | contig 10668 bp, 10 predicted proteins | sample YCmetagenome_FD_207642 | JGI IMG/M metagenome (GOLD analysis project Ga0310811, IMG submission 207642) | Soil microbial communities from experimental microcosm in Duke University, North Carolina, United States - YC | ecosystem: Engineered > Artificial ecosystem > Soil microcosm > Unclassified ...
CGGGTGGAGATGGCCGGGCCTGACCCGGCCATCAGCCGCCAAGAGGCACAGTGTGCCGCGCGTTGCCGATGGCCCGGTCAAGCCCGGCCATGATGTGGGTGGGGCCGGCTATGACGTGGGTGGGGCCGGCCATGACGGGGTTGTAGAGCCGTTACAAGTCATGCGGCGAACTGCTGTTCGTGACGTTTCACCTGTTCATTATAGTTGGCGCGGTAGCTGTCGCTGACCGCCTGGTGCACGGCGAGCGCCGCTGCGTCACGTTCGGCAGTTGGCGCGTCGACCAGGTCGAAATGACCGAAGGTGTCCTCGCCGCGCACCAGCATCGCTTTCACCCGGACCGGACCGTTCACGCGGACATGGGTGGGGATGTAGTTCAGTCCGATGCCAACGCGGCGATGTGACGCGCGGTTGGGAGCGGAGCGGTGCACGGCAAGCTCGTGGTGCAGCGAGAAGCTACCGGCGGGAAGTGCCATCGCTGTCGGGTCGCGGTCATCGAAGTCATCCATGATGGTCTGGCCGGCACGGTTGATGCTATGCGCCAGGCCGAGTGCCGCGTGGTGGTAGAGACGCGGATTTCCGTGGAAGGATAGCTGTTCCATGCAGCCGGCTTGCTCGGTGGCGTCGGTCAGCGCGACCCAGGCGCAGACCTGCTCGCGCGGCTCCAGGCCGAAATAGCCGCCGTCCTGGTGCCAGGCGGCGTAGGTTGGCGAGTTCGGCTCCTTGATGAAAAAGGTGCTGGTCCAGACAAGGATGTTGGGACCGATGGCATCCTCGATCGCGTCGAGGATGCGGGGATGGCGGACCAGGTCGTTGAACCAGGGTGAGTGTGCGTAGCCGTGCGAACGCCACTTCACGTCCGCTTCCGCGACGGGGCAGCCAAGATCGGATTCCAAACGCGCGAGGCCGGCCAGGCAAGTTGCGATCTCGTCGGGTGTCAGCGCCGGGATGGGGAAAAGGAAGCCGTTATAGCGATACGAGTCCACCTGTTCCTGGGTCAGTGCCTTCATTGTTTTCCTCCCTGATCGACCGGTCAGGCCGGCCGGTTCCATTGCAGGTCCGGGTCCAGCGGAAACGCCGGCCTGCGCACCTTGCGGAACGTCAGTTGTCCGTAGTCGGACGTGCACACGCCAACGCCGGCACACTCTACGATCTCGCGCGCGATCTTGCCGAGGTCGGCGCGCCAGTGCACGCGACTCTTGATCGCAACGTACTTCTTGCGCGACGGGTCGATGCCGAGAACCTGCAACATCTCTTGTGCGGTCGGCTCGATATGGCGGCTGAGCAGCACGATCTGCACCTTGCCGGTGTCGAGCACGACGGTGCGGCCCATATAGATCTGCAATCCCGGGGTTAGCCCACCCTTCAAACGGAACGCACCCGACGAGATGGTCTGCACCACACCCTTCACAGTCAGCGGCGCACTGGCCACCGGTAGCTGTGGCATTGGCAGCTTCGCGCCGATGGACAGGGTGATCGTCGCGCCGACTCCGGCCTCGACCGCCTGCGTCACCGCATCGGGATCGTAGATACCGAAGAACACCACGTCGTCCAGGTCCTGGCGGATGATCTCGCGCAGCGTATCGGTGGTGTCCATCGTGCCGCCGCTGGCGCAATTGTCGTAGTGATCGAGCAGCACGACGGGCAACTGGCCTGGCGCGCCCAACGCCTTGGCGCGGCGCACCGAGGCTTCCAACGGCTCGATGTCGAACATGAATTCGCGCCGCGCCTGCCATGCGGCGCTCAGCAGTTCGTCGACCATCGCCTGTGCGGCGCCCGGATCGTTGTCGGTCACGACGACCGCCGACAGGCCGGCCATCGGCACGTCCGCGTGTGGGAAACCGACGAACAGGCTGGCAGCGAGCGCGCGGCCGCTTGCCTCCCACGCCGCGCACATCGCCTGCAGGTCCTTGTTGGGCGCACGGTGCGTCCCTTGCGCCATCACGTGCGGCAGCATCGGTGCGTTGCCCCAGGCGGTGGTGGGCCGCACCTCGCCACGCATCACACGCAGCAGGGCACGCGCGGCACGTTCGGCGGTCTGCCTCTGGTCGATATGAGGGTAGGTCTGGTAGCCGGTGACGACACGCGCGTTGGCGACCATCGCATCAAAGACGTTGGCGTGCATGTCGTAGGCGACGCAGAGCGGGGTGAGCGGATCGATGGCGCGGATGCGGCGCAGGAGTTCGCCCTCGCCATCATCATAGCGCTCGGTGACCATGGCGCCGTGCAGGTCGAGCCATATCGCGTCGAAGCCACCCTGCGCGACGGCGTCAGTGATCATGCGGCAGAAGGTCTCGTAGGCCTCACTGTCCACCGGGCCGCTGGGGGGAGCGCTGGCGCAGAGCGGCACGACGACCTCGGCGTTGAGTTCGTCGGCCACGGCGAGGTAGCCGCCCATGCAGGTGCCGGTGCCTCGGTAGAAGTCGATCGCAGTCTGGCCGGCGAGCAGCGTGGTGCCGTTGCGGCAGAACCGTTCCAGCTTCGTCGGGACCGGGGAGAAGGTGTTGGTCTCGTGCGAGAGCGTCGCCAACAGCAGCCGCATGTTTCCTCCGGGAGCGTAGGTGGCGGGGAGGATAGGGCGGCGCGGATGGGGTGGCTACCGAAAGAGGTGCGCCTGACGCGTGGGACCGGCAGATCGGTGCGTTGTCATCAGTGTGCGGGTTGCAGTCCTCGCATGCGGATCAGCCTGTCGGGTAGCGGCACGAATGCCTGTATTTTCACTGACATCCCCACCGAATGGGAGGTCGGGAAAAGGGTCGTTCCCTTTGCTGCACCCCCTCCCCAACCCTCCCCCGCTTCGCGGGAGACGGAGAGTTGGATGGAGACCGTTATCAAATCCAGGGATTGCCGGTCGGAATGACCTGTGGTTGAGGGGCCGCCCGTCTCGCCATCGGATCATGCCGGGCCCGCACCGCCCGCTTCAGTGCGGCCACCTCAGCCGAGAGCGACTCGGACCGACGGTTCAGCATGGCGACCAGCCCGAGCGTGGCGTGTGGCGCGACTACCACCACGACCCATTCCATCATGCGAACCCGGATGACCAGTCCATAGCTCCAAAGCACCAGCCGGCGATAATCGGGATCGAACGCCGGGAGCAGCACCCACGACGGCGTCCACGATGGCAAGAGAGGTAGGAGCCTGCGCATACCTAGGGGTTTGCCATGCAGTTCCTAACAGCTGGTTAACCGCGCCCCGGCGTCAGGAGCCGGCCCACGCGGCATCGGAGCCAAGTACCACCAAACCTACACCGGCGACCGCAACGCTTCGCCAATCGCGGTGCGCTGTTCCAACTGTATCCGGAATTCAACCAGGTACGTTACAGGCCAAACGACCTGACATGGGAAGCCTCGGCTGCACGCCGCTGGTTGTCACAGGGGCAAAGGTCGGCAAGCTTCGCCGGCGTCTGGCGCGTCAAGCCAGCGGCTCGAGCGCGCACAATCCAAATCAACTGTCCGTGCCGCATAGTGATAACGATGTCGACGTCGGCAGCGCCCGCGGCACGTCAACGGTCAAGGCACTGCTATTTCAAATGCTTGGTCATGTAGACCCGATCATAGCCCTTCTCGCTGACCCGATGCGTCTCGACGAACCCGATGCGCGTATAAAGCGCAATATTCTCGGTCATCATCTCGTGTGTATACAGTCGTATCTCGGCAAACCCTCGCCGGCGTGCTTCGGCCTCCGCGAATTCGATCAGCGCGCGCCCATATCCTTTGCCCTGACCCTCGGGCGACACCGCGATGTTGTCCAGCAGGAAGCCGTCTGGCGTCTCCTCCAGCACCAGAATGCCGAGAACGCGGCCGGCATCTTCCAGCACCCATGCCTGACCGTCGGCGATCCGCGCCGCGTAATCGTCGAGCATCGGTCCGGGTGGCTTGCCGATGCGCGGAATGTAATGGAGGTAGGCTGCGTGAACCACATCGCGCAGGGTGTCGACCTCGCTCGGGTGGGCGGGACGGATCATGCTGCTCGGGCGCGCGCCGTTTCGGTTGCGGACTCCAGCCCAACCTCCTGTGCGAGACGATCGAGGCGGCGCATCACGCTTTCGCCGGCGAATACGCCGCTGTCCTCCTGGAGGCGCAGGACGAGCCGATCACCTGACAGGCGCAGGGCGGTTCCGGCCAGAAGATCGGGCGTGCCGGCCGACAACGTGTAGGCAAGACGCAGTGCCACACCCAACAATTCCGCTCGATGTGCATTCGATACATCCAGCAGGAGGCGGGCCGGCCGCAGGAAACCGGCATCGTTTTCCACTTCGTACCGCATCGCGATCGCCAGCGCGAGGAAGGCGCGCGCGTGGTGGTCCAGGCCAATGCCGGGCTGACGCAGCACCCGGAGAAAGGCTTGTTCCGCACGGAATTCCGGGTGGTCGTGACTGCCAATATCGGACATCGAGCACGCCGCTTCACGCAATCGGTGCGCCTCGCGGCTCTCGTCGGGGAACAACGGATCGGTCCATGCCAGCAGTGCCTGCGGCAGGTTGGGATCGCGACCCAGTCGCCCCGCCAACTCGTGCCCCGCGGCGAGCAGCGGATCCTGGGCGCGGATCGCTTCAGGCATACGCCGCATGAACCAGCCTTCGCGTAGCCCGCTGGCGCTGAACACGACGCGGCGCACACCGGTTGCGCGCAGCACGCGGCGCAGCGCCACCGCGGCGAACGGCAGGTCATCGATGCGGCGCCGAGACAAACCCGGCAGCCGTTCCAGGGCACGCCGCCCCGCGCCGGCAATCACGCCTGTCAGGTCGCGGGCTTCCTCGCGGCTGATCGTGTAGTGGTGCACGATCTGCAGCGGATAACCGGTCTGCGCCATGTGGATACGCGCCAGCGCTCGCCACGCACCGCCAACCAGGAACAGATCGCGGTTGGCGCCTTCGATCAGCCACGGCACGGTTGCCAGATCCGCTTCGGCAATGGCGCGTGCGCGTGTCGGATCACCCCCGGCGCGATCGGCCAAACGGATCGCACCGAGGCTTAATGTCTGCGACACGCCACGGACGCCGCGATCGAGGCGGACGAGCTCCAGCGAGCCACCACCGATATCGGCGAGGATGCCGTCTGCGGTGGGGATGCCGCACAGCACGCCCATCGCGGAAAGCTCCGCCTCCTGCGTACCTGACAGAACGCTGATCGAAACATCCGGCAGCCGGGCCTTTAATCCCGCGACGAAATCGCCGCCGTTGCGGGCATCGCGCACGGCCGCGGTCGCGAGCACGTCCAGCGGTGACGCTCCCATCGCCTGGGCGACCGCGTGATAGCGGTGCAGCACGGTGAACGCCTGCGCCATGCCCTCTTCGTTCAGCCGGCCGGTTGCCTGCAGGCCTCGGCCCAGGCGCAGCACGGCCTTCTCGTTGAAGATCACCACCGGATTGCGGCAGTTCCCTTCATAGACCACGAGACGCACCGAGTTGGATCCGAGGTCAACCACCGCACAGCGGGGTGCATCGGCGGGCGGCGTAAACGGCATGCGATCAATCCTGTTGTACGCGGTCCTGACGACGATGGTAGGAAAGCGGCGAAGCAATCGCCGGTCCATGTAGTGCGGATCCGCGACCGGAGAGTGACGGATTGGTCATGAAGTAATCGTGAGCGGAAACCGGTTTCTTGCCTGGCGCAACGCGGTGCCAGTCGCCGTCGGGCCGCAGCTCCCACGACTGCATGGTGTCCTTCAGGTTGACCACCATGATCTGGTCCAGCACCTGCGCATGCACCGTCGGATTGTGTATCGGCACCAACGTTTCCACGCGCCAGTCCATGTTGCGCACCATCCAGTCGGCCGAGCTGATGAAAACGCGGGCATGACGGCTCGGGAGCGGATGGCCGTCGCCGAACACCACGATCCGGCTGTGCTCCAGGAAACGACCGACAATGGATTTGATTCGGATGTTCTCGGATAGTCCGGGGACGCCCGGACGCAGGCAGCAGATGCCGCGCACCACGCCCATCACCTTCACACCGGCGCGCGATGCCTCGTAGAGCAGATCGATCAGCGTCTCATCGACAAGCTGGTTCATCTTAAACCAGATGCCGGCAGGCTTGCCGGCGTGCGCGTAGGCGATCTCGCGCTTGATGAGGTCGGAAAGCACGTGGCGCGTGGTCAGCGGACTGAATGCGATGGCGTCCATGCGGTCCGGACGTGCGTAGCCGGTCATGTAGTTGAACAGCCGTGCGGAGTCGCGGGTGAGTTCGGGATCGGTGGTGAAGAACGACAGGTCGGTGTAGATACGCGCGGTGATCGGATGATAGTTGCCGGTGCCGAAGTGCGCATAGGAGCGCACGCTGCCACCCTCGCGCCGCACCACCAGCGACAACTTGGCATGCGTCTTGAGGTCGGCGAACCCGAACACCACCTGGACGCCCGCTGCCTCCAGCGTGCGCGACAGGCGGATGTTCATCTCCTCGTCGAAGCGGGCGCGCAGTTCCACTACCGCGGTGACGAATTTTCCCGCTTCTGCCGCCTCGATCAGGGCCTTCACGATCGGCGAGTCGCGGCTGGTGCGGTACAGCGTCTGCTTGACGGCGATCACGTTGGGGTCCTGCGCGGCCTGGCGGAGGAATTGCACCACCACGTCGAAGCTCTCGAACGGATGGTGGACGATGATGTCCTTGGCACGGATGGCGGCAAAGCAGTCACCACCGAAATCACGGATGCGTTCGGGGAATCGCGGCGTGTAGGGCGGGAACAGAAGGTCCGGTCGGTCATCGACGATGAGCTGCTTGAGATCGACGATGCCGAGAAGGCCGTCGGTGACGTGGGTCTCGTCGGCAGTGGCGCCGGTCTCGGCGGCGACCAGAGCGCGCAGGTCCTCCGGCATCTTGGCGTCCGTGCCGAGATGGATCGCGACCCCGCGGCGGCGGCGCTTCAATGCGGATTCGTAGGAGCGGACCAGGTCCTCGGCTTCTTCCTCAAACTCCACGTCGGTGTCGCGGATCAGCCGGAAGGTTCCCTGGGCCGCGATACGGAAGCCGGGGAACAGCCGATCCAGGAACAGCGTCACGACATCATCGAGCAGCACGAAGTGGATCGGGTCGCCGATGGCTCCTGGAAGCCGTACGAAACGCTCGACCTGGCTGGGCAGCGGGATCAAGGCGCGCATGCCCTGGCCGTCATCCTCGCGCACCAGCAGCAGGGCGATCACCAGGCCCATGTTGGGGATGAACGGGAACGGATGCGCGGGATCGATCGCCAAGGGCGTAAGGACCGGGAACACGCGTTCCATGAACCAGGCGTCGAGCCACTTGACGTCATCGGCGGAGAGTTCGTCCGGCTCGCAGACCTCGATGCCTGCCTCGCGCAAGAGACCACGCAGTTCGCGCCACACGCGCTGCTGCTCGGCGAGCAAGGCCTCGGCACGGAGCTTGATTTCGGTGAGTTGCTGCGCGGCAGTGCGGCCATCGGGCGACACCGCGGTGACGCCGGCCTTCGCCTGACCGACCAGGCCGGCGACGCGCACGGAATAGAACTCGTCGAGGTTGGAGGCGCTGATGGAGACGAAGCGTACGCGCTCCAGCAGCGGGTGACGCGGGTTCTCGGCTTCCTCGACGACGCGGTGGTTGAAGTCCAGCCAGGATAGTTCGCGGTTGATGAAACGATCAGGGCTGACGGGCGCGATCGGCCCCGGGGAGACCGCCGGCGGTGCGGCAGGGGCTGGCTTGGGCCGGGTCAGGACATCCGTCGCGCCGTCTGGGTGCGACGCCGTCTCTCGGGTGGCTGATTTGTTCATGGCGCAATCCTACAGGAGTGGCGGGTCTTCCCGCGAGGGGGACAGGCGAGTCCCGGAAATTTCATCCGCTGGGGCGCTCGCAACGTCCCCGAGTGCGGCGCGTGCCAAGGGGACGGTGATATCGCGGCGGAGCTGCAGCGATATGGCATCCAGCCGGGCGACGGCCTCGGCCAGGTCGGGCTGGGTTCGCGGCAGCCGCCGCAGCAGCCAGCTGTGCACCGCCTCTGGCAGGCGCAGTTGCCGCTCGGCCAGCAGTCGCGCGAGCAACACGTGCATCAGGGCATCGTCCGGCGGACCGATCTCCACCGCATTGATCGAGCGTACCCGGCTGGCGAGATCCGGCAGTTTCAGCGGCCACAGCGAGGGCGGCGCGCGGCTGGCCAGCAGGACCGGGAGGCTGGCCTCGGCCGCAGCGTTCAGCAGGTGAAACAGCGCGGTCTCGTCGGTAAGGGCGTCGGCTTCGTCCAGCGCGATGCCGCCGGTCGCAGGCAGGTCCGGCAGACCGCTGAGTTCGGTCCCCCGCCAGACGACGGCGTTGCGACGCTGCGCCCATATGTGCAGCAGGTGGGTCTTGCCGCACCCTGCCGGGCCCCAGAGCGCCAGGCGCAGATCGGGCCAGTCGGCGGTGCGGCCGAGCCATGCAAGCGCGTCGGTGTTCGACGCTGCCTCGTGGAAGTTGCCCGGCGCGAAGTCGCGGCCGTGTTGGAAGGGCAGCGGCAGTTGACGCAGGTTCTGCATGTCGGGACTCGTGCCCGATGCGGGGCTGGCGTCAAGGCTGGCGATTGGTCGTCGATGGGCGGAGCGGAGGTGAGGAGCCAGAACGGGGGCGCTTCCATTGGCGGCGCCCCCTCCCCCAACCCCCTCCCGCAAGGGGAGGGGGAGACTGGTACCCGCTGGTAGCAGCGGCGGTTGCGTGGGGCGGGGCTCCATGTCCATATGTCTCGACTCCCTCTCGCAATCAGGATCGATGGACAGCATTTTCCGAGGCGATGTCAGCACCGCCCGTGGACGCGCGCTTGCCTGGGCCGATTCGCTGCTGATCGATCACGCGGTGTTCCGCCTGGTCTGGAGTAACTTTGCGGCGGTCGCACCCGGGCGGCTGTATCGCAGCAATCATCCGACGCCCGCGCGACTTAACGCGCTCACGCGGCGCTATGGTTTGAAGACGCTGATCAACCTGCGTGGCCGCAGTGGCAATGGCTCCGACGCCCTGAGCCGTGACGCCGCAGAAAGTCTTGGCCTGGTGTTTGTCGACATGGCGCTGGAGAGCCGTGGCGCGCCGCAACGGGATCGGATCGAGCGGCTGTTCGAGATCTTCCGGCACATGCGGGCGCCGGCGCTGATGCACTGCAAATCAGGCGCCGACAGGGCCGGGCTGGCGGCTGGGCTGTTCGTCATGTTCCAGGACGGCACTTCGCGCGAGGCGTTGCAGCAACTCTCGTTGCGGTTCGGTCATATCCGGCAGGCGAGGACGGGCATCCTCGACGCGTTCTTCCATCATTACGCGCGCGAGGCGGAGGGCCGGAAGCCCTTCCTCGACTGGGTGCGCGAGGATTACGATGAAGCCGGGCTGCGGCGGGACTTCCACGCCAACGGGTTGGCCAGTTTCGTCAACGACTGGGTGCTGGTACACGAATAGCGATGGATGCGAACGACGTTCTTGCGAGCCTGCCGATCGGCGAATGGGCCGGGCCGTTCGATGCGGCACTGCGCGGACAGGCGGTCGACGCGTTGGAGGCAGGTCGCGTGCTGCTGCTGGCGCAATTGCCGTTCCGGGTCGCGGCCGAGGAGAGCTTCCTGCTGTCGCCAACCGTCATGGGCAGCGAGCGCAAGAACATCAGTTTCGATCCCGTCGGCGGAAACATAAGCAACACGTCGCTGACCGGTGAGCGGTTGGAATGCCTGCGGGGGATGTTGCGTCGGTTCGGCGATGGCGCGGAACAGCTCGTGCGGGACTTGCTGCCTGGCTATGCGCAGTCGCTCGAGCGGGCGAGGACCAGCTTTCGTCCGGCGCAAATATCCGGACGCGAATACTCGCCGCGGCATGATGATCGGCTGCTGCATGTCGATGCGTTTCCGAGCCGACCGATGAGCGGACGGCGGATCCTGCGGCTGTTCTGCAACATCGCACCCGATGGCGCGGTGCGTGACTGGCGGGTGGGCGAGCCGTTCGCCGATTTCGCGCAACGCTTCCTGCCGCGCACCGGGGGAGCGATCCCGGGGAGTGCGTGGTTCCTGGAACGCCTCGGCATCACCCGAGGACGACGCAGCGAGTACGACCGGATCATGCTGCGGCTGCACGATATCGGGAAGCTCGATGCGGCGTATCAGTCGCGCGCACCTCGGGCCGATGTGGCATTTGCCGCGGGCACGACATGGCTGTGCTTCACCGATCAGGTGCTGCACGCGGCACTCGCCGGCCACTGTGCACTGGAGCAGACGTTCCACGTGCCGATTGCCGCGATGGCGCATCAAGAACGATCGCCGCTGCGAGTGCTGGAGGGGCTGGCTGGCCGCACGCTGACCTGACTCTTTTGTTTCGTTGCCGGCGTCGGTATGGTCGGTGGCATGGCGGAAACAGTTCTGCAGTTTGATGGGCGGCTTGAGTCGAGCTCGGTGCCGACATTCCAGAACCAGCTCTTGCAAGCGACACTGCTTGGCAACGAGAGGCTGGTGCTGGATCTGTCGCGGGTCAGCTTCGTTGGCAGCGCTGCGCTGCGAGTCATTCTGGTGACAGCGAAGCGGCTCGGCGTGTCTGGCGGGCGACTGGCAGTGTGCGCAGCGCCGCAGATCGCACAGGTGTTCGTGGTGGCAGGACTGGATGCAGTGCTGCCTGTCCATGTCAGCCTGGATGAGGCGCGAGGGGCGTTGGCGGGGTAGCGCGAAGGGCCGTGTCGGTTCGGCTGATCGGTCCATGATGCGATGGCTGAGCCTGTGGGCCGCAAAGA
>Ga0310811_10013435_pt1 | contig 10667 bp, 10 predicted proteins | sample YCmetagenome_FD_207642 | JGI IMG/M metagenome (GOLD analysis project Ga0310811, IMG submission 207642) | Soil microbial communities from experimental microcosm in Duke University, North Carolina, United States - YC | ecosystem: Engineered > Artificial ecosystem > Soil microcosm > Unclassified ...
GCGCAAAGAACGGCAGGCGTGGAGCTTGCCATCGCGGTGACCGGCATTGCCGGGCCCGGCGGCGGAACGGAGACGAAGCCCGTCGGTCTCGTCTGGTTCGGTCTCGCATCGCCGTCCGGGGTCATCGCCGAATCCCGGGTTTTCCCGGGGGACCGCACGGCGGTGCGGATGGCGACGGTGCGTTACGCGCTGGGCCTTCTGGCCCAGGCCCTCGATACCGGGCGGCGCTTCGCCTGAACGACGGGCGCTTAAACGCGGCCGGCTCTCTAGGCGTCCCGCATGAGATAGACGTCGGCCTGGGCGATGAGGTGCTTGGCACGGTCCATGAACCCTGTCAGCGCCGGTGCCGCGTTATGCGCGTCGAGGGCGGCCTGGTCCTGCCACTTCTCGATGACGACGAGCGTGTCGGCGCCGAACTTCACGGGCGATGTGCTCAGGTCGATGACCGGCTGATATTCGAGGCAGCCGGGCTCCTGACGCACGTCCTCGACGATCGCTTGGAGCGCTGCGAGCAAAGAGGCCCGATGGCCGATCTTGGCGGTCAAAACGGCGATAACGTGGATCATGGTCTGTCCTCTCGGCTGGCCGCCGCAGACGAACCCAAAACCGCGCGCGAAGCAAGGGTGCGAGGGGCGGCGGCTATTCCCGCCCATCCAGGCTGAGCAGACTGCGGTAGAGATCGGGCCGGCGGTCACGGAACAAACCCCAGCCAGAGCGTTGGATGTGCCAGGTCTCGAGATCAAGCTTGGCAAGAATCACGGCCTCGCTCGCGTCGTCGGCCTCGGCCAGGATTTCGCCCCAAGGGCCCGCCACGAAGGAGCCGCCGCAGAAGCTGCGCGAGGTGCCCTCCCGCCCCTCTTCGAGACCGATGCGATTGGCGGCGACGACGGGCATCATATTCGCGGCCGCCTGGCCTTGCAGCACCCGCCGCCAATGGGCCAGGCGATCCGGCACGCTTTCGGGCGCCGTCGCGCTCATCGCGGTCGGGTAGAGCAGGATCTCCGCCCCCTTCAAGGCCATGGCGCGGGCGCTTTCGGGAAACCACTGGTCCCAGCCGATGCCGACGCCGATGCGCCCGACCGCCGTATCCCAGGCCTGGAAGCCAGTGTCGCCAGGCGAGAAATAGAATTTGCCGGCATAGCCCGGCCCATCGGGGATATGACTCTCGCGATAGATGCCGAGCATGGCGCCATCGGCGTCGATCACCGTCACCGAATTGTAGAACGTGGGGCCGGAGCGTTCAAAGAAACTCACTGGCAACACGACCCCCAGTTCCCGCGCGAGATCGGCAAAGCGCAGCAACACGGGATGGCTTTGGAAGGGCCTCGCCAGATCGAAGAAGCTGGCCAACTGGTCCTGACAGAAATGGGGTGTCGCGAATAGTTCGCCCAGCAAAACGACCTGAGCGCCCCGCCCCGCCGCCTGCCTGACCAGCCGCTCGGCCCGGTCAAGATTAGCTGGCAGATCCCAGGTCGACGCCATCTGCGTTGCCGCGACCGTGACTTCCCTCACCCGCCGCCTCCATCGTGTTGCGATCGAGATAATCTAGCAGAGCACGACGATAGGGACGGAGGCTTTTGTAGCGCTCCATCTCCGCTGGCAGCGCACGGACGGCAGCGGCAAGGCGCGCCGCCTCCCCCGGCACGGCGACGACCTCAGCCAGCGGCGTCACATGGGTGCCGATGCCGAAGGCAATCACACGGCTTTCGGGCAGCAGGCGGAACGTCTGCCGTTCGACCCGCAGCCACAGCGTCTCCCCCGCGTTCTCGGCGGTGATGGAGGGATCATGATCCGTCATGCCATGGCCGGTCGGCTGGTAGAGTGCGGGGTCTTCATGGATGGACCAGTTGTGGCGCGTGGCGAGGCGCCCTTCCTTCAGCGCGCCAAGAAAACGGTCCACTGGCCGGCCCAGCGTCTCGCCGTAACCCGGCACGAATTGGTGGATCGTCTGCATCGGCCGGCCGATTTTCTCCGCGAGCCGCCAGCGGCTGGGAAAGCAGAGGATGGCGGCGATCAGCACGGGGCCTTCCGGGCCCGGCCGCATGAGACAGAAATCTTCCACAGCCCAGGGCGCGATCTCGCCCAGCGGATGCCCATCCGCAGGCTGGGATGGCCGCTGCCAGCCGGGCCTGTGTTGGGCCAGCCACGCGGCGAGCACATCTCGCATCTCAGTGCAGGCGAGCTCCGACCCCGGGGTATCGGCCAGCACGGCCGACCGCTTTTCGCGGAGAAGGCGCTGCCGCTCCGCGATCTGAAGGGGTGCGCGGGAATCCCATTCCAGCCATTGCGGCTCCTGGATCGCCGCAAGGCCCATCACCATCCGGTGCGGCCCGTCCTCATAGGGAAGATGCAGCGCGGGCGGCGGCAGGGCCTGATCAGGCATGTCCGGCGGATCCTTGGAGCGGGAAGTGGCAGGCGACCGAGCGGTTATGGCCGAGCGGCATGAGGCGCGGCACCTCGACCCGGCAGCGCTCCTGCGCGATCGGGCAGCGCGTATGGAAGCGGCAGCCCGGCGGCGGGTTGGTGGGGCTCGGCGGTTCGCCCTTGAGGATCGTGCGCGCCTTTATCCGGCCCGAAGCATCGGCCTCCGGCACGGCGGAAATGAGCGCCGCCGTGTACGGATGTGCCGGCCGGTGCAGCACCTCGTCGGTCTCGCCCAGTTCGACGATGCTGCCGAGATACATCACCGCCGTGCGCGTGGCGATTTGCCGGACGACCGAGAGATCATGCGCGATGAAGACATAGGTGAGGCCGAGTTTCTCCTGCAGATCCATGAAGAGGTTCACGATCTGCGCCTGCACCGACACGTCGAGTGCCGAGACCGGCTCATCCGCCACGATCAGGCTGGGGGAGAGGGCGATGGCCCGCGCGATGCCGATGCGCTGACGCTGGCCGCCGGAGAATTCATGCGGAAAGCGCGAGAGGAAATCAGGCGAGAGGTTCACCAGTTCCATGAGTTCGCGCAGGCGCGCCTGAACGTCCCGCTCCGAATGTCGGCCGTGGACGCGCAGAGGCTCGGCGATGAGATCCCTTACCCGCCGGCGCGGGTTAAGCGAGGAATAGGGATCCTGGAAAACCATCTGCATGTCGGCACGCAGCGGGCGTAACTCCCGCTGGCTGAGATGCGAGATATCGCGGTCCTTGAAGGTGATGCGCCCGTCGTCGATGTCGTAGAGGCGCAGCAGGCAGCGGCCGAGGGTGGATTTGCCGCAGCCGGATTCGCCGACCAGGCCAAGGATCTCCCCGGTCTGCACTTCGACAGAGACATCCTTGAGCGCCTGCAGATGCTGGATGCCGCCAGCGCGAAAACGGCTGCCAAGCCTGAAGGTCTTGGACAGGCCCGCCGCTTGCAGCATGGATTTGGGCTTGGTCATCTGCTCGCTCATGCGGCGTCTCCCGCGGCACGGATGGCCCGCTCACGCGCCCAGTCCGGCGCACCCTTTTCGGCCAGCCAGCAGGAGGCTTCCTGGGTACCGTTGTGGAACAGCGGCGGTCTCGTGGCACAGATATCCATCCGGAAATCGCAGCGCGGCTGGAAGGCGCAGCCGGCAGGGCGGCCCATGGGCGCGGGCGGACTGCCAGGGATCGACGGCAGCCGGTGCGGCCGCACCCCATGCATGGGTGGGATGGAATGGAGCAGGCCAAGCGTATAGGGGTGCTGCGGGCCCCCGAGCACGGCGGGCTTCGGTCCACGCTCGGCGATGATGCCGGCATACATGACCATCACCCGGTCCGACACGGTCGCGACCACGCCCATGTCGTGGGTGATGAAGATGACCGAGGAGCCGAAATCCGCACGCAGCCGCTGGATGAGTTCCAGGATCTGCGCCTGCACGGTGACGTCCAGCGCGGTCGTCGGCTCATCCGCGATGAGCAGAGACGGATTGCAGGACAGCGCCATGGCGATCATGGCGCGTTGGCGAAGCCCACCCGAAAGCTGATGCGGATAGCGCCCGGCGACCTTTGCGGGGGACGGCACGCCCATCTCGCCCAGAAGCTCCACCGCCCGCGCCCGGGCGGCACGGCGGCTGAGCTTCTGATGCGCACGCAACTGCTCTTCGATCTGCCAGCCGATGGTATAGACCGGCGTCATCGCGGTCATCGGGTCCTGGAAGATCATGGCGATGTCGCTGCCCCGCAGGCTGCGCATTTCCCGCTCGCTCGCCTGCAAAAGGTCCCGCCCCTTGTAGCGGATGGAGCCGGTGATGACGGCATTGGGATCGGTGATGAGCCGCATGACGGCGAGCGAGGTCATGCTCTTGCCGGAGCCGGACTCGCCGACGATCGCGAGAATCTCGCGCTCCCTCACCGTAAAGGAAACGTTCTCCAGAATGCGGATGAGGCCGCCCTCGGAACGGAAGGAGACGCAGAGATCCTGCACGTCCAGCAGGGTCTTCGCCGTGGTCTGTGTCTGGTCAGCGGGCATCACGCACTCTCGGATCGAGCCAGGCATAGGCGATGTCGACCAGCGCATTGGCGACAACGACAAAGAAGGAGGAATACATGACCGTTGCCATGATGAAGGGCAGGTCAAGGCTCTGTAGCGCCAGATAGGTGAGCCGACCCACGCCAGGGAGGTTGAACACCACCTCCGTCAGCAGCGCGCCACCGCCGACCAGCGCACCGAAATCGAGCCCGAACATCGAGACGAAGGTGATCAGCGAGGTGCGCAGCGCGTGACGGAACATGATCCGCGCTTCCGAGAGGCCCTTGGCCCGCGCGGTGCGGATGAAATCCTCCTGATAGGCTTCGACCAGATTGGCGCGGAGCACGCGGCCATAGAGGCCGATATAGAGGATGGCGAGGGTGATCCAGGGGATGACCAGCCCCTTGAACCAGAGCAGCGGATGCTGGGTCAAAGGCGTGTAGCCGAGACCCGGTACCCAGTGGAACAGCCAGGTATTGTGCCAGCGGGACTGGGTGAGGAGGTTGGCGACGGATCCCACCCAGAAGACCGGCATGGAAATGCCCACGAGCCCTGCGAACATCAGGGCCCGGTCGATGATGGTGCCGCGCGTGGCCGCAGCCGTGACGCCGACCCAGATGCCGAAGACCACCCAGATGACGGCCGCACCCAGCACGAGAGAGAGGGTGACGGGGGCTGCTTCCACCACCGCCGGGATCACCTTTTCGCCGCGATTGACGAAGGAGGTGAGATCGCGGCTCACGAAGAGCTTCTCCATCACCTTCACATATTGCACGGGCAATGGCTGATCGAAGCCGAAGGAGTGGCGGACCTGGGCCAGCACCTGGGGTGTCGCATTGCGGCCGGCGATGCGGGCGGCGGGGTCGGCACCCGGGGTCGCGAAGAAAATAAGGAAGACGACGACGCTGATGCCGAACATGACGAACAGCATTTCGCCGAGACGGCGGATGACGGGAAAGAACATGGCGCCCTAACCCTTCTTCACGCGCAGCTTGGCGCGCGGATCGAAGGCATCGCGCACGCCATCACCCAGGAAGTTCAGCGCGAGCACGGTGATGATGATGGCAAGCCCCGGCGCGATCGCCACCATGGGCTGGGTATAGAGCAGATCCTCGCCATCCTGGATGATCGTGCCCCAGCTGGCGAAAGGCGGCTGCACGCCGATCGACAGGAAGGACAGCGCCGATTCCGTCAGCATGTTGAGCGCCATCATGAGCGGCGCGAAAACGATCAGCGTCGTCGTCACGTTGGGCAGGATGTCCCGGAACAGAACGCGGGGCGCCGGCACGCCGAGGCAGCGCGCGGCGAGCACGAAATCGCTGCGCGTCAGCGACATGACCTGGCCGCGGATCGGCCGCGCGACATAAGGCACATAGACGATGCCGATGATCAGGATCGGGAGCAACAGGCTGTTGGACGGGATATTGAACGGCCCGATCTGCAAGCCCTTGCTGATCAGCACGATCGAAAGCGAAATCGCGAGAAGATAGATCGGAAAGGCCCAAAGCACATCGAGCAGCCGCGCGAGAACGGTATCCGTCCAGCCGCCGATGAAACCCGCGACCGTCCCGACGAGGGCCGCGAGCACCAGCGTCACGATGGTCGCGAAGAAGGAGATGACCAGAGAATTTTGGCCGCCATAGAGCATGCGGGCGGCGACGTCGCGGCCCTGATTGTCCGCACCCAGGAAATACTGGCCGTGCCAGGTGGGCCCGATTGGTGTGACGCCGAGGCCGAGACCGGCGCTGTCCGCCTGCATGATATCGACGTCCTGGCCGCCGAGCGTAATCGTCCCGTCGAGATTGGACTGGAAGGGATTGGTCTGGGACACGTGCTGCGCATAAAGCGGCGCGGCGCAGCAGGCGACGATGATGATCAGGAGGACGATGACGGCGCCCATGGCGGTACGGTCCTGGCGAAGCTTGCGCAAGCCGGCCGCCCAGGGGCCTTCCGCCTTCTGTGGCACACTGGCCGGCGCTTGGCCGTCGACGGCGGAATCAGACATGGTGCATGGCCTCCCAAAGCGGGCGGACGGTCGAGACTAACATGGAATGGGGCCTCATGAGGCTGGCCGAAGCCGGCAGGGCGGCTGGCGCCGCCCTGCCCTTCGTCTTGCATCCGAACAAGGATGCCATCGTCGGAAACGGGTCCGAGGTGATTACTGCACCCAGACCTGAGAATACAGCATGTGGAACTGGTCACTGAAGGTGAAGTGACCGAGGCGCTTGGAAACGAAGTCCAGTTGCTTGGGCGTGAACATCGTCACCCAAGGCGCCTGATCCGTGTAGGCCGCGTCAAGCTTGGCCCATTCGGCATTGGCAGCCTTCTGGTCAGTCACCGCCGTGATCAGGTTCTTCTGCATCTCGGCATCGAGCGACTTGTCGCAGAAGCCCGAGATATTGATCGAGGCATCCGAACCCGGATGGAAGGAACCGCAGCTCAGCAGCACGTTGATGAAGTCAGAGGCGGCCGGATAATCCTGGTACCACTGGCTGACGCTGATCTGAACGTTGTTCTTGGTGTTCTGGATGTAGGTGAACTGGATGTTGCCCGAGATCACCTTGAGCGTCGCCTTAAAGCCCAGCTCGTTGAGCACGCTGACGAGATAGGTGCCGAGCGCCGGATCGACGTTCTGGTCATCCGCGATCACCGTCACCTTCTGGCCGATCTGGCCGGAAGCCTTCATCAGCTCCTTGGCCTTGGCCATGTCAGGCGCGGACCATTTGGCACCGGGGGTCTTGGTATAGGGGCAATAGGCCTTGTAGCCAGGGAAGCCGGGCGGCAGGATCTGGCAGTTCGGCACGGCAAGGCGCGGGCCGCCATAGATGTTCACGGCGGACTTGCGGTTGAAGGCGTAGTTGACCGCGAGACGCGCGTCCTTGTTGTTGAACGGCGCAAGATTGACGTTCATCGGCGCGTAGAAGATGGCGAAGAGCGGGTTGATGTGGATCTGGCTCGGGAATTTCGATGCCATTTCCGGCAGACGGTCGGACGGCGGGCTGTCGAACATCCAGTCAGCCTGGCCATTCTCGATCGCCGTCACTTCGTCTTCCGGCTTGGCGCCGAAGCTGTAGTCGATCTCGTCCGCATAGGCCTGGGGCTGCGCCTCCTTGCTGAACACCTTGAAATTCGGATTCCGCTTCAGAATCATTTCCTTCTGCGGATCGTAGCTGGTGATCATGTAAGGGCCGGTCGCGGCGGCGGGCGTGGTGCCGAGATCCTTGGCGGGGGTATCGGCCGGCAGGATGGCGGCGAACGGCGTCGCCAGCTTGTAGAAGAATTCCGAATCCGGCGCGGTCAGGTGGAAGGTGACGGTGTTGGCGGCGTCATCGGCCACGACCCCGCCCGCGAGCGTGCAGGTTGCCGGCGTCTTGAGGCAGGCGTCCGCCCCCACGATGCCGTTGTACCAGGAGCCCGCATTCGGGTTGCTGACCTTGAAGATGCGCTGGAAGCTCGCAACCACGTCTTCCGGTGTGACATCCTTGCCGTTGGAGAACTTCACACCCTTCCGCAGCGTGAAGACATAGGTCTTGCCGCCGTCCTCGGGCTTCGGAATTTCAGTGGCGAGGTCCGCCACCAGGTCGTTACTGGCCGCGCCCGATGTCTTCTTGAAGGAGATCAGACCGTCATTGGTCAGGACGAGGACGGACCAGAATTCACTGGTGTAGTTGATCTGCGGATCAATGGTGCCCGCCGCGGAGGAAGCGGTGAGCTTCAGCGTGCCCCCCATGTGGTCGGCCGCCTGCGCGGTACCGCCCAGGGCAAGGCCGGCTGCCGCGGTCAGAGCAAGGGCGGAGCCATGGAGCCATCGTCGCAATGTCATCGGTCTCTCCGGGTTGTTCGGTCGAAGGTTTGACGGAGGAAGCTTAGGCCGCATCCAGGAAGTCAGCGACGGCGCTCAGGCACGCGTCCTTTTCCTCGACATGCGGCATGTGGCTGGAGTGCTCAAAGATACGCCAGCGGACATCGGGAATATGGTCGGCATAGGGCTGCACGCAGAGCGGCGTTGCCTCATCATGCCGGCCGGAAATGAGCAGCGTAGGGACGATGATCTGGTGCAGTCGGCTTTCGATCGTCCAGCCTTTCATGGAGCCGATGACGTGGAATTCCGTCGGCCCATTCATCGTGTGGTAGACGGTCGGATCGGCGGCGATGGCATCGAAGGTGCGCTGCACCTCGGGCGGCATCGGCTGCACGCGGCAGACATGGAGGGCATAAAAGGCGGCGGAGGCCTTCTGATAGTCCTCGCTGTCGATCGTGCCGGCCTCTTCGTTTCGGGTCAGCGCATCCTGGATGTCCTGCGGCAAATCGCGGCGCAGACGGTTGGCTTCCTCGACCCAGGTTTTCAAAGAGGCCGGGGAATTGGCGATGACGAGACGACGCAGGCCCTTCGGTTGAAGCACGGCGTGTTCCGCGCCCAGCATGCCGCCCCAGGACTGGCCCAGCACGTCGTACTTTTCAGCGATGCCGAGATGGGCGGTCAGCCGGTTCAGCTCGCCCAGAAAAAGATCGACGGTCCAGAAATCGCCTTGGCCCGCGCGCTCGGGAAGATGAGTGGAGCGGCCGTTACCAAGTTGGTCGTAGTGAATGACGGCGCGGCCGGTGGCCGCCAGGTCCTTGAAGCTATCGACATAGTCGTGGGTGCAACCGGGGCCGCCATGGAGGATGACGAGGGGCGGCTTCCCCCCCTGAAGGGGGCCTGACACCTTGTACCAGGTGCGGCCGTAGGGACCTTCGACATAGCCTTCGGTAAAATCCATGGAACCTCTATCCAACCTGGGCGGCGCCTTCTCGGCGTCTGTTGCGGGGCGCCCGGCCAGCGGGTCTATGCACACCATGAGGGATTGGAAGCAAGACCCGTTCCACCAGCCCGCCAATTTCAGCAGGCCGGCCACCCGTCCGCAGGACGCCTCAAGAGAAGGCCTGCTCTCCTATGTGCTGGGGCACCATTCATACGCGAGGAGACCTGCGGCCATGGAAAAAAGACAGCTCGGACAATCCGGTATCAGCATCCCGCCGCTGGTTTTCGGCGGCAATGTCTTCGGCTGGTCGGCAGACGAGGCGACGTCTTTCAAACTGCTCGACGCGCTCGCCGATGCCGGACTGACGGCCATCGATACCGCCGACATGTATTCCGTCTGGGCGCCCGGCCATAAAGGCGGCGAGTCGGAAACCGTGATCGGCAATTGGCTCGCAGCCCGTGGCGGCCGCGACAAGCTCCAGATCATGACCAAGGTCGGGATGGACATGCCGGACGGCAAAGGGCTTTCCGCCGCCTGGATCAAGACGTCGGTCGAGCGCTCGTTGAAGCGGCTGCGAACCGATGTGATCGACCTCTACCAATCGCACAAGGACGACGAGTCGACGCCACTCGAGGAAACGCTGAGCGCGTTCGCGGACCTCATCAAGGCCGGCAAGGTTCGCGCGATCGGCGCCTCCAACTACTCGGCCGCGCGCCTGCAAGAGGCGCTGAAGGTGAGCGACGCGAACGGATTGCCGCGCTATGTCGCGCTGCAGCCGCATTACAACCTGGTCGAACGTCCGCTGTTCGAGGACGCGCTGGAAGCAGTCTGCCTCAAGGAAGGGCTGGGCGTGATCCCTTATTACTCGCTGGCCGCCGGCTTCCTGACCGGGAAATACCGGTCCGCGGCCGATCTTGGGAAAAGTGCGGCGCGCGGCCAGGGTGTGGCGAAATACCTGGAGGGCCGCGGCCCCAAGGTTTTGGCCGCGCTCGATGCCGTCGCGGCTGAGACCGGCGCTACGCCGGCACAGGTGGCGCTCGCCTGGCTGATGGCCCGACCCTCGATTACCGCGCCCATCGCCAGCGCTTCCCGCCCCGAGCAGATGGGCGATCTCATCAAGGCCTGCACGCTGTCCCTCTCCACGGGCCAGATTGCGGCGCTCGACGCGGCCAGCGCCTGAGGCGCAACCCGGATGTGCTGCTGACCTCAGCAGCACATCCTTGACTCTCACCCTGTCCGGGGGCAGAAGCCCGGCTCTCTAGTCCGTCGCTCCGCGAGTGTTCGCGCAGCGGCGCGCTTTGTTTTGGGAAGTCGGATGTTCGAAAGCCTCTCCAATCGACTCTCCTCCGTCTTCGACCGCCTGCGCGGCCGGGGTGCGTTGAGCGAGACGGACGTGCTGGAGGCCATGCGCGAAGTGCGCCTGGCGCTGCTGGAGGCTGACGTTGCCCTGCCGGTGGTGAAGGACTTTGTCACCAAGGTGCGGGAACGGGCGGTCGGTG
>Ga0310811_10013436_pt1 | contig 10667 bp, 9 predicted proteins | sample YCmetagenome_FD_207642 | JGI IMG/M metagenome (GOLD analysis project Ga0310811, IMG submission 207642) | Soil microbial communities from experimental microcosm in Duke University, North Carolina, United States - YC | ecosystem: Engineered > Artificial ecosystem > Soil microcosm > Unclassified ...
GATCGAGAGGCGCCGAGTCTCATAACCGCTTTGACGCGATCGGGTGGAGCGAGGGAACCGTCGGCAGCTTGGAGCAACGCTGCGGCGGTGGACATCGCGTCGCGTCGCGTCTGTGCGCCGAGCAAAGATCCGGGTGCGCCGGCAGCGAGGCGAACGCGCTCGTTTACCGATTTCGGCAAATCGGTTTCATCGAGGGCGGCCGCGAAGGTGGGCGTCTCGATCAGCTCGCGCACGTCGCGCTCGGGTAAGAGCGGAACGCGCACCGCCACAACTCGCGAGCGGATGGTTGGCAGCAGTGCGCCGGGTTCACTCGTGGTGAGAATGATGACGGTATCGGCGGGCGGCTCCTCGAGCAACTTGAGAAACGCGTTGGCGGCGAACTCCGCGCCCTCCTGCGGGACCATGCGCTCGGCGTCGCCGACGATGAAGACCTTTCGCCTGGCCAGCGCTGGAGTCTGCGCTGCGAGCTGCACGAGTGCGCGTACGCTCGCGACGTAAATGCCTTCCGTGCCGGAGGGTGGAGCATAGAGGCCGTGTGCTTTCAGGCGATCGCTCAGCGCTTCGCCGAAGTCGTCGAGCACGTCCGGTGCGCTCGCATCTGACTCGGTGCGCGGTCGCGGAAAGAACCAGCGCAGATCCGGGTGCGCCAACGACTGCGCGAAACGGCAATTCTCGCACTTTCCGCACGGTCGAGGGCCGTCGGCCGGGCCGCTGCAGAGTAGATATTGGCCTAACCAGAGCGCGAGCCGTTGTTTGCCGACGCCGCGCGGGCCGTGGAACAGGAGGCTGGCGGGTAAACTGTCGCGCGCAATCGCGTCCGTGAACTGCCGGCGAAGCTCGCGGTGGCCGACGAGGGGAATCAGTGGCACGACGCAATATACAGAACAGGGGTCACGCTCACGCGGTGACCCGTTGTCGGAGCAGCGTGGCGGCGCGCTCGAGTTGATCGGTTCGCCCCATCGCGAGGATCGTGTCGCCGGGGCGCAGGACTTCATCGCCGCTCGGACTGGCGACGAGTCCACCGCCTTCGCGCTGGATCGCCACGACGGTCGCGCCACTGCGCTCGCGGAAGCGGACGTCGGATAACGACTCCCCCGTGACGGGTGCTCCGGGCTCGACGCGCATGACGACCAGCGTGACCTCGGTGAGAAACCGACTCAGGTCTTCGACGCGGACGCCGGTTTCCGGCAGCGGGCGGAACATCTCGTCGTACTGGCTCCGCACGCTGCGTACTTCGCGCTCGATGACGTCGCGCGGAACGAGATAGCGGCGCAGCACACGTGTGAACACCTCGATCGCGGTTTCAAATTCTTCGGGTACGACTTCGCCGCTTCCCAACTTCACGAGTGATCCGATCTCGCGCATGTATCGCGTGCGCACGATGACGTGAACGTTCGGATTGAGCCGGCGGACACTCGCGACGGTGGCGCGCGTCGCCGCGATGTCGGAGATGGCGACGACGAGCACGCGCGCGCGTTCGACGCCGGCGTGGTGCAGAATCTCGGTGGTGGACGCGTCGCCGTACAGTACGGGTTCTCCGCGACGCCGTTCCTGGCGCGCGGTGCTGGCGTTGGAGTCGATCACGCGGTATGCGATGCCGACATCGCGCAGCACGCGCGCGAGGTTTCGGCCGTTGAATCCGAAGCCGACGATGATGACGTGGTCGCCAATGGGTGCGTCGGCTTGCTCCGAGGCGACGGGCTGGCTTGGTCGCCAACGGTGAGGCGTGCGTCGCTCGAGCCAAGCGCCGGCACGGGGTGCGATGTCGATGAGCGCGGGCGTGAGTGCCATGGTTCCGACGGCGACAGCGAGGAAAAGCTGATCGAGTCGCTCGTCGAGCAAGCCGGCGGTCATGCCGGCTGCCGACAACACGAAGGAGAATTCTCCGATCTGCGCGAGGCCGAGACCGGTGGCGAGGGCCGGGCGCAGCGATTGTCCGAGCGCGAGCGAAGCGCCGCCGGTCACCACGACTTTCACGATGATCACGGTGGCGATGGCGCAGAGGATGAGCAGCGGCGATCGGCCTACGGTGCGGATGTCGAACAGCATGCCAATGGAAATGAAGAACAGGCTGTTGAACACTTCGCGGAGCGGCACGATGTCGCTCAGCGCTTGCTGGCTGTACTCCGAATCCGCGATCACGATGCCGGCGATGAACGCGCCTAACGCGAGCGACAGGCCGACGCTCGCGGACGCCCACGCCGTGCCGAGGCAGAACAGGACAATCGTGAGGAGAAAAACTTCACGACGGCGGGTGGCAGCGACGAGGCGCAGAATGCGCGGGACCACGAGGCGCGCCGCGACGACGGTGGCGGCGATGAATAGTGCCGCCTCGAGCAGTGTGCGCACGAGGCTCGCGGGATTGCGACCGCCGCCGGCGAGCGCGGGCGTGAGCAGCATCATGGGCACGACGCACAGGTCCTGAAAGATCAGGATGCCGAGGGCGGCCTTGCCGAACGGCGTGTCGAGCTCGCCGCGCTCGGCGTAGAGGCGCAGCGTGATGGCCGTGCTGCTCAGCGCCACGAGCATGCCGAGGAAAATCGCAACGGGCCACGCGACCGCGAGCAGGCGCGCGAGAGCCGCGGTGACGCCGATGGTCACGCCGACTTGCAGGGCGCCGCCGATGAACAAGAAGCGCCGCAGTCGCGCGAGGTGCTGCAGCGAGAACTCGAGTCCGACCGTGAACAGCAGCAGCACGACGCCGATCTCGGCCAGGGATTCGACATCCGCAATGTTGCGGATGAGACCGAAGCCGTATGGTCCCGAGATGACGCCCGTGACCAGAAATCCGACGATGGGCGGAAGTCTGAGTCGATGAAACGCGAGCGCCGCAGCGACGCTCAGCGCAAACAAGACCAGGAGGTCGGGGAGGAGTCCAGGCTCGGACATGGCGCAATATGTCCCGCCAGGTGGCGAGCGGGGAGAAGCCGATCGATGTTGAGTGAGTGTGAGCATTGCGTGGCGAACGGTGTACGAGAGACTGTGGACGCTGCCGAAACCATGGCGAGTCGCACGAGGTAATCGCGCGCGCCGAATGTGCGTCGGAACTCAGGGCGCGTGATGCGGCTTCCGTGTCGTGCGACGTTTGCATAGGTTGGCTCCGGCAAACCGTGCGTTGGGCGAGTGCGGTTGAAACGTGTGAGGAGGGTTGGTGAAGCGACATCACTGGGTCGTGCGTGTTACGCATTGGGTGAATGTGGTCGCGCTCGCGATCATGGTGGGAAGCGGATTGCGCATCTTCAACGCGTATCCGGCATTTGCACGACGGGGCGACACGTTCTGCTGCTATCCGTTCGCGCACAAGGCGATTCCAGCTTGGCTGACGTTCGGCGGATGGTTGGCGGGCGCGCGCAACTGGCACTTCGCGGCGATGTGGGTGCTGGTGCTGAACGGACTCGTGTATCTCGGATTCATCTACTTGCACGGCGAGTGGCGCGACCTGGTCCCGCGGCGTGGCGACCCACGTGATGCGTGGGAGATGGTCAAGTTCTACGCGTTCGCGCGGCGCGATCACCCGCGCCAGGGTAAGCACAACGTGCTGCAGCGGGCCACGTACTTCGCGCTGCCGATCGTGGGCATCGTATCGGTGATCACCGGGCTTGCGATCTGGAAGCCGGTGCAGTTGGGCGTGCTCACCGATCTGTTAGGCGGCTACGTGTGGGCGCGCTACTGGCATTTCCTCGCGATGGTGCTCTTGGTAGTATTGGCCGTGGCACACGTGTTCATGGTTTTCGCCGTCGACCCCTATTCGCTGACGTCGATGATCACGGGCAACTACGATGAGCGGTTGTCGCCGGAAAAACGAAACGCGCGACCGTTCTACCATCTGTTGCCCCGGCGACGGACGACGAACGCAAACGCATCGGGAGAGACGCAACCGTGAGGCGCCGGCGTTTCATCGAACTGTCTGCGCTGTCGCTCGCGTCGGCGTTGTTGTTGGCGTGCGACTCGGAAGGGCCGCGACGTGCGCGACCGGCACTGCGCGCCGCCGAGCGGTGGAACGAGAAGGTCGAACGGGCGTTGTTCCGGCATCGGTCTATGGACTACGGAACCGCAGTGCTCGCGGGAGCGGCGTATCCCAAGTACTTCGTGTCCGATCGCGTGCCGGTGTGGGACGAGACCAAGCGCGGTCCGTGGTCGTTGGAGGTGACGGGCCTGGTGGACGCTCCCATGCGACTGTCGTTAGCAGATCTGCAGGCGCTTCCGTCGGTGACCCAAAGAGTGAACCACTATTGTGTCGAAGGGTGGACAGCCGTGGTCGAGTACACGGGCGTTCGCGTTAGCGAGCTCGCGCATCGTGCCAGTGTGAGACCCGAGGTACAGTACGTTGATTTCGCGTCGTTTGACTCGGACTATCACGAAAGCTGGGATCTGGCCAGCGCTTTGCATCCGCAGACGTTGGTGGCGTACGGTTTGGACGGACATTTACTGGGTCCAGGCCACGGCGCGCCGGCCCGATTACATTCGCCAATCAAGCTCGGCTACAAGTGCACGAAGTATCTGACGCGCGTGCAATTCATGGCCGAGCGCAACGGCGGATACTGGAGTGATCGCGGATACGAATGGTACGCGGGCACGTGAGTCGGTGTCCCTCGGTTGGGCGTCGGCACGCACCGGAATGTCGCAAAGCTCATCGGCCGGGAGGCTACCGTGCAAGGCACATGGCGATGGTTAGCGGGTGCAGGGTTGGCACTGGCACTGTCATTGTCGGCATGCGCGCATCATGTGGCGCCGGAGGCGAATGGTCCGCAGCCCGACACGTACGTGAACGTGGACAATCAAGGGTTCACGGACATGGACATCTATGCGATCTCCGGCGGGCAACGGATTCGGTTAGGCACGGCTATCGGGGTGAAAAAGAGCCGGTTCAAGCTGCCGGGCTTTCTGCTTGGCGGCGGGCAACAGGTGCGGTTCCTGGCGCGGCCAATCGCCGGGAATCGCTCGCCGGTGAGCGAGCAGATCACCATCCAGCCGGGCGAGGATGTGACGCTGACCATTCCTCCCACGTCGTCGCCGTGACGGGTCGCGGCCCGTCAGCCTAACGCCGTTAGGCCGACGGGCTGTCGCGTGCGTGGCCGGCTTCGCTTGGGCGCGGTCGCCGCGGCCGTCGCCGTCGGTTTCGCGGCGGCCGCGCCGCGTGGTACTGTGCTCTCCGAGCGGAATGTCTCCTCGCGTGCGGTGGGTGACACGTCACACCTGCCGTTGCACGAGGTCGCGGCACGGGGCATACGGTCGCACACGCTGGCGGTGATGCTGTCGGGAGATGGCGGTTGGGCAGCGATCGACAAGGAGTTGTCCGACTCGCTCGCGGCGCATGGCATCGCGGTCGTGGGGCTGGACTCGCGCTCCTATTTCTCGACGCAGCGCGATCCGGCCGGCGCGTCGAAAGACCTCGCCTGGATCGCGCGGCACTTCTTGTCGCAGTACGGCGCCGACAGCCTCATCCTCGTAGGCTACTCGCACGGCGCCGACGTGCTGCCATTCATGACCAGCCGGCTGCCGCCCGATCTTCTGCGGCGCGTCCGGGTGATGGCATTGCTCGGCGCCGCGCCCAACGCAAACTTCAAGTTCCACCTCATCGATCTCTTCTCGAACAGGAAGCGCAAGGACGACCTCATGACGGTGCCGGAGATCGAGAAGCTGGCGGCGGCAGGCGTGCGCGTCCTCTGCGTGTACGGCACGGACGAATCCGAGAGCGCGTGTCCGTCGGTGGCGAACGTGCGCGGCGTGACCGTGACGGCGATGCCGGGGGGGCACCACTTCGACAAGGAATACGGCGTCATCGGGTCGCATGTGTTAGACGCCGCGCGCTAACGGAGTGTCCATGCCGAACGCACCTGGCGTGCGCCTGCGCACGCTGTGGCAGCAACTGAGTGGGAAGCCCGGCGGCAAGTGGATGTTCGCCACCATTTTGGGCGGCATGGTGCCGTATACCGGCACCATCCATCCGCGCGTCGAGGAGCTGCGGCCGGGCTACGCGCGCGTGGTGATGCGCGATCGGCGCGCGGTGCGAAACCATTTGCGCTCGGTGCACGCGGTGGCGCTCATGAATCTCGCCGAGGTGACATCGGGGCTGGCGATGATCGTGGGCTTGCCGGATGGCGCGCGCGGGATCGTGACGAGTCTCTCGATCGAGTTCCTGAAAAAGGCGCGTGGCACACTGACGGCGGAGTGTTCTGCGCCTGCAGTCGACGCGACCGAAGAGCGCGAGCATGTGTTCACCGCGGATATCCGCGACGCCGAGGGCAGCGTGGTTGCGCGCGCGACGGCGCGGTGGCTGATCGGTCCGGCGCGCCGCGACCGTTAGGCAACTGGGACAGGGCCGGCGCTCGCGGCGCGCGTCGCGTCGCGCAGGCGGCGGCGCGCTTCGACGGCCAGCGCGACGGCGGCGTCCGGTGTGTCGCCTATGGCTCCCAGGTGCCCCATCTTGCGACCGGGGCGGGGCACACCGGGTAACGCGAGCGCGGCGTCCCACCGAGGGGTGACGCCGCCGGTCCACAGGTCGCCGAAGAGATTGGCGATCGCGGCGGGCCGCACGACGTCGGGCGCGCCGAGGGGCAGATCGCACACCGCGCGCACGACCTGCTCGAACTGGCTCGTGATCACGGTGAGCTCGGTGTGGTGAAAGCTGTTGTGCGGGCGCGGCGCGAGCTCGTTGACGGTGATCGTGCCGTCGCCTAACACGAACATCTCGGTGACAAGAAGTCCGACGACATCGAGCGACTCGGCGATCCCGGTGCCAATGGCGGTGGCGCGCGCGGCGACATCGGGGTCGACCGGCGCGGGGATCACGGACCAGTCGAGCACGCCCTCGTGGTGGTGGTTCCACGCGGGCGGATAGACGATGGTCTGGCCGCCGGGCCGCCGCGCCACGAGCACGGAGATCTCGCGCTCGAGCGGGAGCGCGCGCTCGAGCACGCAGGGGCGTCCGCCTAACGCACGCCAGGCCTCGCCGGCGAGCGACGGGCTGGCGAGGCGCGCCTGGCCGCGGCCGTCGTATCCGCCCGTGGTCGACTTCAGGAATGCGTCAGGGCCGGCGTGCTCGGCAGCGGCGGCGAGCTCCGCGGCGGTATGCACGGTCCAGTAGGGGCCGACGGGGAAGCCGTTGCTCCTGAGCCAATCCTTTTGGCGTGCGCGATCCTGTACCAGGTGGAGCACGTGGGCACCGGGGCGCACGGGTACGATGCGCGCGGCGGCCTCGAGGGAGGCGACTGCGATTTTCTCGATCTCGACGGTGACGACGTCGCAGTCGCGCGCGAGCTCGACCGCGGCGTCGACGTCATCGAAGCGGGCCGCGATGACACGGTCGGCGACGGCACCGGCGGCGCAGTGTGGATCGGGGTCGAGCACCACGACGTGGTAGCCGAGCGTGCGCGCAGCCAGGGTCACCATTCTGCCTAACTGTCCGCCGCCCAGAATACCCAACGTCGAGCCGGGCAGGATGCTCGTCACGACCGGGCCTCCTGCTCGCGGACCTCGCGCGTGCGGGCGTCGCGCCAGGCGCGCAGGCGTTCGCGCACGTCGGGACGGGTGCCGGAGACGATCGCGGCGGCGAGCAGCGCGGCGTTGGCCGCACCGGGCTTGCCGATCGCGAGCGTCCCGACGGGAACGCCCTTTGGCATCTGCACGATCGAGAGCAGGGCGTCGAGACCGTTGAGCGTGGTGGCCGGCACCGGTACGCCTAACACAGGCAGGATGGTGTGCGCGGACACCATGCCCGGGAGGTGCGCGGCGCCGCCGGCACCGGCGATGATCACCTCGAGCCCGCGTGACTCGGCGGTGGTGGCGTATTCGGCCATCCACTTCGGCGTGCGGTGCGCGGAGACGATGCGCACCTCATGGGGAATCTGCAGCTCCGTTAGGACGTCGACGGCGGGCTGCAGGTGCTCGAGATCGCTCTTGCTCCCCATGATCACACCGACCCACGGCGCCTGCGCGGCGCGGGCGGCATCACGCTTGGATGGCATGTCCAGAATATCCCCGCGCTCTCGCGCGCGATGTCGACATCGGCCGACCGAGGAGCGAACGACGCTCCGGTAAAAAGGACCGTAAACATATTTTCGGCAGCGAGTGGCGTCGAGATGTGACGTGCACCGAAACACGAAACGCGACGACGCGTCTGCTCGTCCCCCGAATGCAGCACCCAGGTGTGGTGCCACACGGCATGATCGCGCGGCTCGACGGCCGTCGCGACAAGGGCAAACCCGGTGAAAGCCGGCGACGCAAAGCTACGAGGCTACGGCGCGCAATGCGCCATGCCAGTCGGGCCGCCGACCAACTCCAGCCAAGGAGCGTCGACATGCGCGTCCCCCGCACCATTCGCACGGCGATGTTCGTCGTGCTCCCTCTGTTCGCGGCCGCGTGCATGGGGGTGTTCCCCACCGAGATTCCTCCCACTCCGGGAGCGACGCACGCCGATCTGGTGATGTCGAACGGCGCGCCGTCGAGCGGTTCCGCAGCCACGTCGACTGCACACACGAACGTATCCGGCGGTCGATCCGTGCGCTGAGGTCGCGTCCTTCTCGCTCCAGCGCTCCGGCGCACGGGACGCAATGACAAAGGCCGCCTCGCAGGGCGGCCTTTGTCGCGTATACACGGTGCGCGACGCCGGGCGTCGCGCATTGCCAGCGGAGCTCCCGAGGAGGGATTTGAACCCCCGACCCGCCGGTTAACAGCCGGCTGCTCTACCCCTGAGCTACTCGGGATCATGAATCGCACGCATGCGTGTGCGAGACGGAAAATTTCGCGTCGATGGAGGGCGAAGTCAACGGCAACGATGACTTACGACGCGGCATGGTGCGCGAGCGCGTCGTCCTCATGAGCAGGCGGCGCGGCGCGCGCGCGAACGGGGAGCACGGTGCGCAGCCATCGGCCGGTGTGCGATGCATCGACGGCGGCAACCTCTTCGGGGCGTCCCATTGCGACGAGGCGACCACCGCGGTCGCCGGCTTCGGGACCGAGGTCGATGATCCAATCGGCGAGCTTGATGACGTCGAGGTTGTGCTCGATGACGAGAAGTGTGTGTCCGTTGTCGAGGAGCCGTTCAAAGACGCGCTGCAGTTTCCGGATGTCCTCGAGGTGGAGGCCCGTGGTGGGCTCGTCCATGATGTACAGTTTACGTCCGGCGGTACGGCCTGCGTTAGTCAACTCGCGCGCGATCTTGATGCGTTGGGCTTCGCCGCCCGACAGCGTCGGTGCGGGTTGGCCGAGCCGAAGGTAGCCGAGGCCAACCTGTTGGAGCTGCCAGAGGGCCTGACCGAGCTTTTCCTCGCGTGGGAAGAATCGAATCGCTTCGTCGACGGTGAGCTCCAACACATCGTGGATGTTCTTGCCGTTCAGGCGGACCTCGAGCACCTCGGGCTTGAAGCGGCGGCCGCCGCAGTCGTCGCACGGGACGTAGACGTCGGCCATGAACAACATTTCTACCTGCAGATGGCCTGCGCCCTCGCAGGTTTCGCAGCGGCCGCCGCGCACGTTGAAGCTGAACGTGCCGGGTGTGTAGCGGCGTTTCCGCGCGAGCGGCTGGTCGGCGAAGATGCGGCGGATCTCGTCGAACGCTTTGACGTAGGTGACGGGATTCGAGCGCGGCGTCTTGCCGATGGGACTCTGGTCGACGAGGACGACGTCGGTGAGCGCGTCCCACCCGGTGAGGGCATCGAGCTCGCCGGCACGTTCACCGAGGTGGCGCTTGGCGCTGTCTTCGCCGTGGAGGCGGGCCTCGAGCGCGCGGTAGAGGATGTCGTGGACCAGCGTGCTCTTGCCGCTGCCCGACACGCCGGTGACCACCGTGAGCGCGCCTAACGGAAAGCGGCAGGACACGCCGCGCAGGTTGTGCTCGCGCGCGCCCGTCACGCCGATCCACCGCGGGCCTAACGGACGACGCTCGGCGGGCACGGGAATGGCGCGGGCGCCGGTCAGGTAGCCGCCAGTGAGCGGGCTCGCGGCCGCGCGCGAGACGGGACCGGCGAACACGACCTGGCCGCCGCGCTCGCCGCTCGCCGGACCCAGCTCGACCATGAAGTCCGCGGCGCGGATCGCCTCGAGGTCGTGCTCCACCACGAGCACCGTGTTGCCGGCGTCGCGCAAGCGTGCGAGCAACGCGAGCAGCCGGCCGACGTCGCGCGGATGCAGACCGATGGATGGTTCGTCGAGGACGTAGAGCGCATCGACGAGGTGCGAGCCGAGCGAATTGGCGAGCGCGATGCGTTGGGCCTCGCCGCCGGACAACGTGCGCGCGGCGCGATCGAGCGACAGATAGCCGAGTCCGACGTCGACGAGGAAGTGCGTACGCGAGCCCGCTTCGGCGAGCACGTTGTCGGCGACTTGCTGTTCGAACTCGGACAGCGACAAGCCATCGAGCCACGAACGAAGTTGGTCGACGGGCAGCGCGCTCACCTGCGCGATGGTTTGGCCGGCTATGCGAACGTTGAGCGCGTCGGGCTGGAGGCGCGTGCCGTGACACGTTGGACATTCACGCGCGGTCTGATACTGCCTGAGGAAGACGCGGATGTACTGCTTGTAGCGCTTGTCCTCGAGATCGCGCAGGAACGGGAAGATGCCCTTGTAGCCGCGCTCGCGTGCCTCGAGCAACAGGCGATGCTGCTCGGGCGAGAGACTCGACCACGGCGCATCGGCGTCGATACCGTGGCGCTTGGCGAACTCGACTA
>Ga0310811_10013438_pt1 | contig 10666 bp, 9 predicted proteins | sample YCmetagenome_FD_207642 | JGI IMG/M metagenome (GOLD analysis project Ga0310811, IMG submission 207642) | Soil microbial communities from experimental microcosm in Duke University, North Carolina, United States - YC | ecosystem: Engineered > Artificial ecosystem > Soil microcosm > Unclassified ...
TCCCTTGGCAAAGCGGTTCAATCTGTGCCCATTGAGCATCGGTCAGAATAAGGCGATCCATAAACAGCGTGAATCACAACTACCCAGACCAGGGGAATCCCTTAAATCCCAACAGGCCCTGAAAAAAGCGGCGCAAAACTTTTGTGGGCTTGGGCCTGCGGCGTTGAAACCAGCACGGCGCAAAGGAATAAAGCTTCCCCTTGGCTTGCCTTGGGCCGTGCTGGTTTCGCTGCCGCCGGCCCAGTTTCCAAGAAGTTTTTGCGCCGCTTTTTTCAAAAAGCGGCTCTTCCTTCCACCGCATCCTGGCCTGCATTTAACCCACTGGCGGAGCGGAAAAAAATCCGCCTATACACCGACGATGAGTACAAGACTGGATATGTCGATCGCCCGGGCCGATGCTTCGCTGCGCCAGGAGCAGCGCGGGGACGGGCATTTTGTCTATGAGCTTGAGGCGGATGCGACAATCCCCGCCGAATATGTGCTTTTGGAGCATTATCTCGACCGCATTGAACCGGAGCTCGAGCAAAAAATCGGCGTGTATCTGCGCCGCATCCAGGGCAACCATGCGACCAATCCGGGCGGCTGGCCGCTCTTTCACGGCGGCAAGTTCGACCTGTCGGCCTCGGTCAAAGCTTATTTCGCGCTGAAAGCCATCGGCGACAGCCCCGACGCGCCGCATATGGTCCGGGCGCGTGAGCTGATCCTGAAACATGGCGGCGCCGAGCGCAGCAATGTGTTCACCCGCATCCAGCTGGCTCTGTTCGGGGCCGTGCCCTGGGAGGCCTGCCCGGTGATGCCGGTCGAGCTGGTACTGATGCCGAACTGGTTCCCGATCACCACGCGCAAGATTTCCTATTGGTCGCGCACGGTGCTGACGCCGCTGCTGGTGCTGATGGCCAAGCGCCCCCGCGCCCGCAACCCGCGCAATATCCGCATCGACGAGCTGTTTCGTACGCCGCCGGCGCAGATCCGTGACTGGATCCGGGGCCCGTACAAATCCGCCTGGGGGCATGTGTTCAAATACATCGACAGCGCGTTGCGCCCGGTGGAACCGTACTTCCCGGCCAGGAGCCGCGCGCGCGCCATCGCCAAGGCGAAGGATTTCATCATCGAGCGGCTGAACGGCGAGGACGGGCTGGGTGCCATCTATCCGGCGATGGCGAACGCGGCGATGATGTTCGACCTGCTGGGCGACCGCCACCATTTCGACATTGCTTATGGCTCGGTGAAAAAGCTGCTGGTGGTGCATGGCGAAGAGGCTTATTGCCAGCCCTGCCTGTCACCGATCTGGGATACGAGCCTTGCCGCACACGCCCTGGCCGAGGCCGGCAGCGGCGGGGCCGTGGCTGCCGCCTGCAACTGGCTGATCCCTCGCCAGGTGCTGGACGTGGTCGGCGACTGGGCGGACAACACGCCCGGCACGCGGCCCGGCGGCTGGGCGTTCCAGTACAACAATGCGCATTACCCGGATGTGGACGACACCGCCGTGGTCGGCATGATCCTCCATCGCGCGAAAGACCCGGCCTACGGCCAGGCGATCGCGCGAGCGCGGGAATGGATCATCGGGATGCAGTCGACGAACGGCGCCTGGGGCGCCTTCGACATCAACAACGACCGGCAATATCTGAACCACATTCCGTTCGCCGACCATGGCGCGCTGCTTGACCCGCCGACCGAGGATGTCACGGCGCGCTGCATCTCCTTCCTGGCCCAGCTTGGCCATGAGGAGGATCGGCCGGCGATCGCGCGCGGGATTGCCTATCTGCGCGCGACACAGAAGCCTGACGGCTCCTGGTTCGGCCGCTGGGGCACCAACTATATTTACGGCACCTGGTCGGTGCTGTGCGCGCTGAACGCCGCCGGCGTGGATCAGAACGACCCGACCGTGACCCGCGCCGTGGCCTGGCTGGTCTCGAAACAGCGCGCGGATGGCGGCTGGGGCGAGGATTGCGAGAGCTATGGCGACGCTCCCCCGGGCGAATTCCATGGCGAGGCCGCGCAGAGCCTACCCAGCCAAACGGCCTGGGCCATGCTCGGGTTGATGGCCGCTGGGCAGGTGGACCACGAGGCGGTGCGGCGCGGTGTTGCCTTCCTGCAGGCGGCGCAGGACGAGCACGGCAGCTGGACGGAACAAGCCTATAACGCCGTCGGCTTCCCGCGGGTGTTCTACCTGAAATATCACGGCTATCCGCGCTTCTTCCCGCTGCTGGCGCTGAGCCGCTATCGCAACCTGTTGGCCTCCAACGACCGGCAGGTGAAATTCGGGTTCTAAGGAAGGAAAGGGCCGCTTTTTGAAAAAAGCGGCGCAAAAACTTTTATGGGCGCTTGGCGCCCGTTTTTGACGCCAGAAGTTCCCGTTTTTTGCGGGGCGATTCATGATATAAGGCACTCTGTGGACCCGGGCTCAGCCTGTGGCTCGGGGCTGCGGTTCGACTGTGCTGTGAAATTGGTGGCGTAAGGGCTTGGCTCCCATTGCTTCGCCCTCTCGTTCATAGCAAGATTATCGAGGGTTTCACGACAGATTAGGATTGCAGATGGCGGAAGCTTACGGCGCGGCGCTCGGTCCCAGGTCGCCAATGGATGCGGATGCCGTCCGCGCGGCTTATGCCCGTCAGGCCGACTTTTATGACAGCTGGTTTGGCATGGTCTCCCGCCCGGCGCGCCGCGAAGCGGTGAGCCTGGTGAACCGCGCCCGGGGAGAGCAGGTGCTGGAGGTTGGCGTCGGCACCGGCTTGGCTTTGCCTTTCTACAACATGGAGAAGCGCGTTACCGGGATCGATCTGTCAGGTGACATGCTGAAGATCGCGCGCAAGCGCGTCGCCGCGGGCGGTCTGCACAATGTCGAGGCGCTGCTGGAAATGGACGCGCAGGCGACGAGTTTCGGGACCGGCCAGTTCGACATCGCGGTGGCGATGTTCGTCGCCTCCGTGGTGCCGGACCCGCACGCGCTGGTGGCCGAGCTGCGCCGCGTTGTCCGTCCCGGCGGCAAGATCGTGTTCGTCAACCATTTCGCGCAGGATCGCGGCTTGGTCGCGCGTGCGGAGCGCGCGTTGGCGCCGGTCTCCGCCAAGCTCGGCTGGCATTCGGATTTTCATTTCCGGCATATTTTCACCCCGGCCGATCTGGCGGGTGCCAGGATCACGCCGATGCGCCCGTTCGGCCTGTTCCGGCTGGTCGAACTCGACAATTAGCACTGGCACGCATAGCTGGCACGCGGAAAGCAACCTGAGCCGTGCTGGTTTCGCGGCCACTGGCCCAGTTTCAAAAAAGTTTTTGCGCCGCTTTTTTCAAAAAGCGGCCTCTTTTCTCGTGGGCCGCGTAGCGATACCAGCCGCGTAGCGATACCAAATGACGGCCCCGATGAAAGCCCCAGGAAAACGCGGCGCGGAATTCATACCGGGGGCGATAACTTGATTCTCTGAGACGGGGCTTCTATCACATCAGGGCACAACCAGACCGGTCGTAAGGCCGGCGAGCACCGGGAAACGAGACAGCATGAAGCGGATCCTGAAAACGAGCCTGGGTGCCTGTGCGGTGCTCTTGCTCGGCGTCCATCTGGCGGTTGCCCAATCGGACCCGACCGCCGCCGCCAACGGCTATGTCAATGCACCGCATAATTGGCAGATGTGGTTCCCCGCTGCCGGCAGCCCGATACAGGCACATATCGATTGGCTGATGAAATATGTGCTGTGGATCATGGCCGGGGTGGTCGGCTTTGTCGGTTGCCTGATGGGCTATGCGATGTTTCGCTTCCGCGCCTCGCGCAACCCGGTGCCGGGGCGCGTCACGCATAACACGGTGATAGAAGTCATCTGGATCGTCGTGCCGACACTGTTGCTGGCGGTGATCATCATCCCCTCAATCAACCTGATCTATTTTGAGGCCGATGACAGCAACCCCTATATGACCGTCACCGTGACCGGGCATCAATGGTACTGGGAATATAGCTACAATTCAGTGCCGGGCTTGGATTACACCAGCTATATGATCCCGGATAACCAGCTCAAGCCGGGGGAGCTGCGCCGGCTTACGGTGGATCATCCGCTGGTGCTGCCGATCGGCAAGAAAATCCGCTTCAACATTACCAGCAGCGACGTGCTGCATGGCTTCTATATCCCTTCGCTAGGCGTCCAGCGTTACGCCATTCCCGGTACGATCCTGACGAGCTGGACGGAGATCCCCAAGGCCGGAACCTATTACGGCCAGTGCAACCAGATTTGCGGCACCGGCCATGACGCCATGCCGATTGAGATCAAAGCGGTGCCCATGGCGGATTATCTCGCCTGGGTCAAAACCGCGGTGGCCAATTACACGGCCAATACCGTGCCGTCTTCGCCCCTGTCTTCTTCTCCCCAACTGTCTTCGCCGCTTCCGCACAACCAGTTCGCTGATGCCGCCCCCGGCGCGGCCAGCCCTCGTTAAGGAGCGAACATGTCCTCCACCACGCAACATCCTGAAATCGCCCACGGCCATGCCGAGCACGGCCATGCCGAGCATGGCCACGCTCAGCAGAGCTTCGTCCGCCGCTGGCTGATGAGCACCAACCACAAGGACATCGGCACGCTCTACATCACCATGGCGGTGATCGGCGCCTGCGTCGGCGGCGTGCTGTCGATGATCATGCGTTCGCAGCTGATGTATCCGCATAACACCATCGTCACCAGCGGTGAGGAATGGAACGCGATCGTCACCGCGCACGGGCTGATCATGATCTTCTGGTTCGTGATGCCGGCGCTGATCGGCGGCTTCGGCAATTGGTTCGTGCCGATGATGATCGGCGCGCCGGACATGGCCTTCCCTCGGCTCAACAATATGAGCTTCTGGTTCCTTGCCATGGGCTTCATTTTCGTCATGCTCGGCCTGCTGGTGGGTCATGGCGCGGGGGCGGGATGGACCCTGTATCCGCCGCTGATCAACATGCACTACTCTCCGGGGGTTGCGACTGATTTCTCGCTGTTCTCGCTGCATCTGGCGGGCATTTCCTCGCTGCTGGGCGCGATCAATTTCATCGCGACGATCCTCAACATGCGGGCGCCCGGCATGTCGCTGCACAAGATGCCGCTGTTCTGCTGGGCGATCCTGGTCACGGCGTTTTTGCTCCTGCTGGCGATTCCGGTGCTGGCGGGGGCGGTGACGATGCTGATCATGGACCGCAATTTCGGCACCTCCTTCTTCGAACCTTCCGGCGGCGGCGATCCGGTGCTGTTCCAGCATCTGTTCTGGTTCTTCGGTCATCCGGAAGTCTACATCATGATCCTGCCGGGCTTCGGCATCATCAGCCATGTGGTCTCGACGTTTTCGAAAAAGCCGATCTTCGGCTATCTCGGCATGGCCTATGCGATGGTGGTGATCGGCTTCGTCGGCTTCGTGGTCTGGGCGCATCATATGTTCGTCTCCGGCATCAGCACCGACAGCCGGATTTACTTTGAGGTGGCGACGCTGGTGATTGCCGTCCCGACCGGCATCAAGGTGTTTTCCTGGATTGCGACGATGTGGGGCGGGGCGATCGAGTTCAAGACGCCGATGCTCTGGGCGATGGGCTTCATCTTCCTGTTCGTCATCGGCGGCGCCACCGGCGTGGTGCTGGCTAATGCCGGGATCGATCAGATCCTGCATAACGACTATTTCCTGATCGCGCATTTCCATTACGTGCTGTCGATGGGCGCGGCCTTCGCGATTTTTGCCGGATTCTATTACTGGATCGGCAAGATGTCCGGGCATCAATACCCGGAATTCTGGGGCAAGGTGCATTTTTGGACCTTTTTCATCGGGGTGAATCTCACCTTCTTCCCGCAGCATTTTCTGGGGCTGGCGGGCATGCCGCGGCGCTATCCGGATTATGCCGACGCGTTCGCCGGCTGGAATTTCGTTTCCTCGGTCGGGGCGATCATTTCCGGCCTGTCGACCCTGGTCTTCTTTTACATTCTCTATCGCATTTTTAGCTCGAAAGAGGCGCTGGCCGATAATTACTGGGGCGAGGGGGCGACCACGCTGGAATGGGTCGTGCCGTCGCCGGCGCCGCATCACACTTTTGAGGATGTGCCGGTTATTCGCTAAGGAGATGTGCCGGTTATTCGCACAGGAGAATAGGAAGCCTTGTCTAGCATGACTAAACTGAAGAAGCGGCACTGGAGCGGCGCATGAGTGGCACGGCTCTGGATGCGACGCTGGGCGGCACAGCGGCTGATTGGCTGGCGCTGCTGAAACCGCGGGTGATGACGCTGGTGGTGTTCACCGGCGCAATGGGGCTGCTGATTGCGCCGCACCGCCTCAACCCCGTGCTGGCGCTGACCGCCATTTTTTGCATCGCCGTCGCCTCCGGGGCGGCCGGCGCGATCAATATGTGGTATGACCGCGACATCGACGCGGTGATGAAACGCACCGCCAACCGGCCGATCCCGGCCGGGCGGATTTCCCCGGAAGGCGCGCTCGGCTTCGGCATCGTGCTGGCCTGCGCCTCGGTGCTGGTCATGGCGATGGCGACCAACCTTGTCGCCGCCGCGGTGCTGGCCCTCTCGATTGGCTTTTATGTGTTCATCTACACGATGTGGCTGAAGCGCAGCACGCCGCAGAACATCGTGATTGGCGGGGCGGCCGGGGCGTTTCCGCCGGTCATTGGCTGGGCCGCCGCCACGGGCTCGGTCGGGCTGTTGCCGCTGCTGCTTTTCGCCATCGTGTTCTTCTGGACGCCGCCGCATTTCTGGTCGCTCGCGCTCTATGCTTCGGGCGATTACGCGCGCGCCGGCGTGCCGATGCTGCCCGTGGTGAGGGGGGCCCGGCATACGCGCGTCTGCATCATGGTCTACACGCTGCTGCTCCTGCCGATCTCTCTCGCCCCCTATATTCTGGGGCTGATGGGGCCGATCTATGGCGCCACGGCGCTGCTAGCGGGGGTGGCATTCGCCTACCATTCTTGGCTGGTCTTGACGGACCGGCAGGATGCGCAGGGGAACAGCCTCGCCCGGAACGCGCCGGCTCGTGCCGCGTTTAAATATTCGATCCTGTATCTTTTCATCCTGTTCGGCGCTTGCGCCGTTGATCGGTTGGTCTGATGGCGGAGCGTATGCCCCGCCCTGAGGACCCGCATTGGACGCCGGCGGCGCGCGCGGAATTCATGCGCCGCCGCCGTGGCCGCAATCTTTTGCTCCTCGCCGCCTTGGGGGGCTTCTGCCTGCTGATCTATGCCATCGCGCTGGTGAAACTGCATGAATACGGGACGATGTGGTGATAGGGACTGATTAAAACGCGCTCGCGACAGGGCGGAAAAAGGGGGAGAGGATGAGCGATACAACCCATACGGCGAATGATCAGATCAGGGCCACGGTGCCGCATCCCTATCATCTGGTCACGCCCAGCCTTTGGCCGCTCTGTGGCGCGTTTTCGGCGATGTTGATCGCCGCCGGCATCATCCTCTTCGCGCATTTTAACGATTATATCGTGCTCCTTATCGGCGCCCTCGGGGCGTTCGCCACCATGTATGTCTGGTGGCGGGACGTGATTGCGGAATCCCGCACGCCGGGCCTGCATAAGCTGATCACGCAGATCGGCATGCGGTATGGCATGGCGCTGTTCATCGCCTCCGAAGTGATGTTCTTCGTCTCGTTCTTCTGGAACTATTTCAACTATTTCTTCTTCCCGGACAAAATGGGCACGGCCTTTGCCGCGGTCTGGCCGCCGCAGGGTGTCACCACCATCGACCCGTTTGCGATCCCGCTATTCAACACGATGACGCTGCTGCTTTCGGGCACCACCATCACCTGGGCGCATCACGCGCTGATCGAGGGCAACAACCGCGACACGGTGCGCGGGCTGGCGCTGACGGTCATGCTCGGCCTGATGTTCTTGTGCGGCCAGGCCTGGGAATACACGCATTCGCCATTCCCGTTCTATCATGGCGGGATTTATCCCTCCTCCTTCTTCATCGCCACCGGCTTTCACGGCTTTCACGTGATCGTCGGCACCTGCTTCCTCACCGTGTGCCTGTTCCGCGCGATGAAGGGGCAGTTCACCCCGCAGCGTCATTTCGGCTTCGAGGCGGCCGCCTGGTACTGGCATTTCGTGGACGTGGTGTGGCTGTTCCTGTTTGTCTGCATCTACTATCTGGGGCGCAGCGCCATTGTCGCAGGGTAGAAGAAAGCAGCCGCTTTTTGCAAAAAGCGGCGCAAAAACTTCTATTATGCCGGGCCATGGGCGGTGTCGGGCACAAAGCCCATGGCCCAGAGTTGTAAAGTTTTTTTGCTTCTTTTTGTTCACAAAAAGAAGCCTTCCCCTTTCATGAACTGGCGCCGGCTGATCGCACCCGGCATCGCCGCCTTCATCACCTTCTGGCTGCTGATCGCGCTCGGCGTCTGGCAGCTGCACCGGCTGAAATGGAAGGAGGGCATTCTCGCCGCGATCCATCAGGCGCAGATGTCCGCGCCGATTCCGCTGCCCGCGCATCCCACGCCGTTTCAGAAAGTCTCCATCGCCGGCAGCTGGGTTCCCGGCAAGGCCGCCTTGTATGGTGACGAGGTGCATGACACCCCAAACGGCCCGGTGCCGGGCGGCGAGCTGATCATGCCGCTGCGGCGGCCGAATGGGGAGGTGGTGTTGGTCGATCGCGGCTGGGTGCCGCAGCAGCACCCGGTGCCCCTGGCCGAGCCGCCGGGGCTGACCGAGGCGGTGGGCTACGTGCATGCGCCGGTCAAGCCGGGCTGGTTCGCCGGCACGGATGACCCGAAACAGGGGCTGTATTACACGCTCGACCCGCAGAAGATCGGCGCCGGCATGGGGCTGACGGTGGTGCCCTATATGCTCATCGCCCTGGGCAAGCTGCCGCCGCCGGGGAGCATGGCTCCACAGCCCGCCCAGTCATTGCCGACACCGCCCAATAACCACTACGAATATGCCTTGACCTGGTTCGGCTTCGCGCTGGTACTGGTGTTCGAATTCTTCTTTTTCGCGCGCAAAAGGCTGCTGGATTTATGAGCGTTTACCAACGTCTGACGGAACAATTCGCCCGCATCGCGACCTTGAACGAGGCCGCCGCCATACTCGGCTGGGACGCCGCGGCGATGATGCCGGCAGGCGGCGGGGCGGCGCGGGGCGAGCAGATTTCGACTTTGGCCGGGCTGGCGCACGAGTTGCTGACCCAGCCGGCGCTTGCCGATGACCTGGCCGCGGCCGAGCCGCCGCCGGATGAATGGCAGGCGCGCAACCTGGAGCTGATGCGCGAGGCACACCAGCGCGCCACCGTACTGCCGCGCCGGCTTGTGGAAGCCCGCGTGCTTGCCACCAACAAATGCGAGATGCTGTGGCGCGACGCCCGCCCGGCCTCCGACTTTGGCGCCGTCCGCGCCGCGCTGGAGGAGGTGTTCGCCCTGACCCGGGAAGCGGCCGGCATATTGGGCGAGACGGTCGGGCTTTCGCCGTATGACGCGTTGATGAGCCAGTATCAGCGCGGCATCGGCGCGGCTGACGTGGCGCCGATCTTCGCCAATTACGAGCGGTTTTTGCAAAAGGCGTTGCCCGCGGCGGAAGAGCGCCAACGGCGCCAGAGCCATGAGACCCTCCCGCCCGGCCCTTACCCGGCCGCGATTCAGGAGGCGCTCTGCCGCAGCCTGGCGCAGGCCGCGGGGCTGAATTTTGCCCATGCGCGGCTGGACCGCTCGGCCCACCCGTTCTGCGGCGGCACGCCGACCGATGTGCGCATCACCACCCGCTATGACGAGATGGACCCACTTTCCGCCATCTGCGGCGTGCTGCACGAGACCGGCCACGCGCTCTATGAGCAGAACCTGCCGCGTGACTTTCTGCGCCAGCCCGTGGGCGAGGCGGCGGGTATGGCGACGCATGAAAGCCAATCGCTGATCGTGGAAATGCAGGCGGTGCGCTCCAATGCTTACCTTGCGTTTCTGGCCCCGATGCTCGCCCAAGCCTTCGGCAAACCCGTGAGCACGGCGGCGCTGAAACGCCGTTTGCTTCACGTGGAGCGGAGTTTCATCCGCGTCGAGGCCGATGAGATGACCTATCCGGCGCATGTGATCTTGCGCTTCCGCTTGGAGCAGGCGCTGATCGCGGGGGACCTTGCGGTTGCGGACCTGCCCGGCGCCTGGAATGACGGGTTCACCGCGCTGCTCGGCATCACCCCGCCCGATGACCGCCAGGGCTGCCTGCAGGATATTCATTGGTATGACGGGCTGGTCGGCTATTTCCCCTCCTACACGCTGGGCGCCATGGCGGCCGCGCAGCTGATGGCGGCGGCCCGGCGGAGCCTGCCGGAACTCGACGAAGCCCTTGGCCGCGGCGATCTCGCCCCGCTCGTCACCTGGCTCTCGGCGCGCATCCACAACCATGGGTCGCGGCTGGGGTTCAATGAATTGTTGCTGGCGGCGACAGGGGAAACATTGAATCCGGCGGCGTTCGAGGAACATCTAACGGCGCGTTATTTAACGGAAGGTTAGGAGAAGGGAAGTGGGCGCTTTTTGAAAAAAGCGCCGCAAAAACTTTTTTGAATTTGGGCCTACGGCGTTGAAAACAGCACGGCCCAGATTAGCAAAGTTTTTTTGCTACTTTTTGTTCACAAAAAGTAGTCCTTCCTTTCTTCTTTGTTGAAGAGCTTGCGATGACCGATACGATTTTTGCCCCGATCACGGGGCGCGGCGGGGCGGTGACGGTGGTACGCCTT
>Ga0310811_10013439_pt1 | contig 10666 bp, 9 predicted proteins | sample YCmetagenome_FD_207642 | JGI IMG/M metagenome (GOLD analysis project Ga0310811, IMG submission 207642) | Soil microbial communities from experimental microcosm in Duke University, North Carolina, United States - YC | ecosystem: Engineered > Artificial ecosystem > Soil microcosm > Unclassified ...
CGGCAATCGTCGTGGCGGTCGGGCGACTCTTCTCGCTTGCGGGACGCTTATCGTGCGCCGCCTCCGCTTCGCGGATCAGCTTTTCAGCTTCCTCCGGCGTCATCTGGCCGCGCTTGACCATGTACTGAACGAGATCCCGCGCGCTTTCGATGGCGAAACCGGTGATTCCCGCGGCGGCGCTGATGACATCCTTCATCGCTGCCGCGACCTTGCTCCCTGCTTCCTGGCTGATGAGCTGTGCGCGCTCGGCCAGTTCAGCGACCGTATCGCGCATATCGGCGCCGCGGTGGCCGGGTCCGCGGCGAGGCGCGGGCGGCGTTCCCGCCTCGGCCGAAGGAGGAGTGTCCGGCGAGGGGGCAGGGAGGGGCGTTGCAGGGACCGGGTTCTTGTCCACCATAATGATGTAGCCGAAGAAGCGAGGGGGCGGGGCTGGCGAGCGCGTTGTCGAGCTTCGACATGCGCGCTAGTTTCGCGCGCGGCGGGGACCTAGTCGGGCGGAAGTATATGATTTTGCAGCAGCTATGCAAGCCAGAACGCCTTTGCGCGCCCGGCCGCCACATCTTGAGGCCGGCTTTGCGGCGTCATATGGCATTATCAGAACACCATAACATCAGTCTCGAACTATTCGATGCTCAGCGGCCTGAAGGTCCTCGATCTGACCCGTGTGCTTGCCGGTCCATTGTCTACCATGATTCTGGGGGATCTTGGCGCCGATGTGATCAAAGTCGAACGCCGAGAGGGGGGAGACGAGACGAGGACGTGGGGACCGCCCTTCGATTCCCAAGGCCGTAGCGCATACTATCTAAGTATCAACCGCAACAAGCTCGGTCTCGCCGCGGACCTGGACGTCGAGGCCGACCGCCTCGTTCTCGACCGGTTGATCGCCACCGCCGACGTCGTCGTCGACAACTACCGACCTGGGGTTCTCGAACGGCGGGGGATCGTACCAGACGACTGGTGCCGCCGGCGACCGGAGCTCGTGTGGTGCACGATCACCGGGTTCGGTCCCGACTCCGACCGGCCCGGCTATGACTTCGTGGCGCAGGCCGAATCGGGTTGGATGTCCATTACCGGCGAGCCGGATGGTGATCCAATGAAGATCGGTGTCGCGCTTGCCGACATCCTGGCGGGAAAGGACGCGGCGATCGCGATCCTCGCGCGCGTGATCAGCCGAGATCGAACTGGGGTCGGCGGCCGTTCGTTCATTTCCTTGGTCGACAGCGCGCGCGCCGCGCTGGTGAACGTCGCGCAGAACGCGCTCGTGTCGGGTGTCGACGCGAAACGGTGGGGGAACGCGCATCCCAACCTTGTGCCGTATCAGCTTTTTCGTGCCGCCGATCGACCGATTGTCGTTGCGATCGGGAGTGACGCGCAGTGGCGCGCGTCGGCTCGCGCGATTGGACTGCCTGCGCTGGCCGACGACCCGGCGCTCGCCACTAACGCCGGTCGACTCGCGCAGCGCGGTCGCATCGTCACAGAGTTCTCACGGAAGCTGGCGACCGAGACGGCGGCAGTTTGGCGTGAGCGTCTCGATGCCGCGGGAGTTCCGAACGGCGTGGTACAAACGGTGCTCGAAGCGCTGCGGGAAACGAACGGATCCGCGATAACGGGAATGCCGTCGAGTGTCGGAGGCGCGGTTCGTTTCGATCCGCCCGGTCTCGACGAGCACGGCGAAGCGATTCGCCGCGGCGGCTGGAACGCGTTTTCATAGGGCAAAACGACCGGATTTTGCCAGGCTGTTTCAGTCTGTTCCAGCGTCGTTACCTCGATTCCGCATTCCTCGTCACTTGAACGTGGCGAACCTTATCGAGCGAAGCGGAGGGCCTGCCGCCCTGTCCGAAGCGAGGAAAGTGCGTTACTCTGTTGTCGTGAAAACGACGGAGCCAGCCGTAAGGGCTGATCAGAGCTTAATGGTTGATCAGGACAACACCGATCAACTCATCATACAACGCGTTCTCGGCGGCAACCGGGATGCGTTCAAGACTCTGATCCAACGCTATACTGACCCGCTCTACCGTCATGCTTTGTGCATGACGGGGAGTCCGGACGTCGCCGAAGACATTCTGCAGCTCAGCTTCATCAAGGCGTATCAGCATCTCGCAGAGGTGCGTGGACGCTTCGATGCATGGGTGTTTCGGATTGTCGCAAACGGCTGCAAAGATTGGCTGAAAAACATTCGCCGGTCTCATCTCAGCTACGACGAGGATGATCAGCCTTCGTCGTACGCGACACCGGATGAAGAGCTGGACCGTACTGAACTGAGAACCGATCTCGATCGAGCGCTCGCGACGCTGCCAGCTTCACTTCGCGAAGCGTTCGTCATGAAACACGTAGAAGGCCGTTCGTACGAAGAAATGGCCGATTTGCTGGGTACTACAGTCGGGGCGCTGAAGATGCGCGTACATCGCGCGCGTGAAGCTCTCCAAGCACTCTTAGAGGAAAAGTACGCCTAACATGATCGACGATCTCCGCTCCGACGACGGCCTAGGCGGGTTCGACGGCCACCATCATCGGCCCATGCGGCGCTCTGAAAAGGAGCAGCCGCTCGCCGATCGAGAGGTGCCGCTAGGCCATCAGGAGAATGACTCACGGGTGCTCGCGCCGGCGGTGCATGCGTGGTTGGACGGCGAGCTTCCCGAAGCCAGCGTTCGCAAGGGCGACACGGCTCGTGATGTCGAGTTCTGGAAGAATCTGAACGTCGAAGTCGAACGTCGTCGCCGCATGGTGACGCCGATCTACCTCGAATCACGCATCATGGAAGCGTTGCCGCAGTCGGCCCCCCAGGTCATCACGCCCTGGTTTCGCCGCGAGTTTGTCATCACGCCCTTCGCAGCCGTCGGTGCAGCCTCCGCGCTCGTCATCGTCGTCGCCGCAGTCACGGCCGTAGTCATGGCCTTGGGGCGCTAGCTGACAGCAGACTGCAAACAGCTGACGAAAGCGGCCGGTCCTCCAGGGACCGGCCGCTTTTCTTTTCTCCTGACTCTTCCGCGATCGCTCACTCTAGTCCACCCTTAACCCTCAACCCTTCACCCTGCGGTTCAGGATGTCGCAAACGGAGCGGTTTGCACATCTGCTGCACGAGTTCGAGCGGGTCGGCGTCGATCCCAACACGATCAGCGCGGGCCTCGCCGTGCGCGAGGAGGACGTACTCCGCGTGCTCTCCGATCTCGAGAACGATGCAGGGCCCGAGGCGTTTCTCTCGCGACTGCGCGCCCTCAAGACCGCGCCGCGGGATGTCTCGAATCCGTAAGCAGTCTCGACGAGCGGGAGCGCCACCGCTAGCGTCCGGAATGACATTCCGAACCGTCGCACTGGCCGCCGTGCTGGCTGGCCCCGCGTTCGCCCAGAGCTCTCGAAGCGTCGAGCCGCCCCGCACTCACAAGCCCCAACCGACGACGGCGGACATCACCGTTCGCGACGTGATGACACGCGTCTACGTCATCGCCGACGACTCGATGGAGGGTCGCGACACCGGTCGCCGCGGCGGGCTTCGATCGGCGACTTACATCGCCAATGAGCTCAAGCGACTCGGCGTCGAGCCCGGCGGTGACAACGGCACGTACTTCCAGGCAATCCCTTGGGTGCTGCGCGCACCGGACTCCACGAGTACGCTCAGGATCGGCGCCGCGACCCTGGGCGCGGACGACTTTCTCGTCATTCCAAAGCTCGGCTTCGCACTCGCGCTGGGCGGCCAACCGTTCGGTGGCGGTTTCGATGGCCAGAGCGTGCCGACCACCTTTGGCGGGCGAATTGGTGACTCGACGATCGCGCCCGAGCTCGCACGCGGGAAGGTCGTCGTATTCGCCGCAGGGGCGCAGCCGTCGTTCGCGTTCTGGCAGCGCGACAACCTGCGCCGCTACGTCGATGCGAAGGCGGTCGTGGTCGCGACGCTCGATCTCGGCGCCCCGGCGCAGTATCGCGCCGCGCGCGAGACCTACTGGGATCCATCGCCCCCGGCCGGCGCGCGGGCGCTGACCGTGATCTCGATGAGCAACGCCGCCGTCGCTCGGTTCTTCGACAAGCCAATCGCCGAGGTCTCGCTCGGCGCCGCCGGTGCGCCGCTGAGCGGACACGCCGGGTTCGTCGATCGGGCTACGGAGGCGCCGGCGTACAACGTCGTCGGCATCGTGCGAGGCAGTGATCCCAAGCTCCGCTCGACGTACGTCGCCGTGGGCGCGCATCACGATCACGTTGGCGTTGCCCGCCCCGTGGACCACGATTCGATCCGGGCGTTCAACACGGTGGTCCGTCCACGTGGGGCTGACGACCGTCTCCGGGCCGCGACGCCCGACGAAGTGGTCCGCGTCAAGGCGATCCTCGACAGCCTTCGCGCCATTCGTCCGGCCCGGATCGACTCGATCAACAACGGCGCCGACGACGACGGCAGCGGCTCGGTGCTCGCGCTCGAGCTTGCGGAGTCCTTCGCACGCGCCGCCCGAAAGCCAAAGCGTTCGGTTCTATTCGTCTGGCACACCGCCGAGGAGAAGGGGCTCTACGGCGCCCAATACTTCTCCGACCATCCGACCGTCCCTCGCGACTCGATCGTCGCGCAGATCAACATGGATCAGATGGGCCGTGGTGAGCCGATCGACAATCCTGCCGGTGGGCCGAATGCGCTCGTCGTCATCGGCTCTCGCCGGTTGTCGACCGAGCTGGGTGATCTCGCAGAAGCGATCAACAAACGTCCGGAGCACGCGTTTCGCTTCGACTATCAGTTCGACAAGAACGGCGACCCGACCAACGCCTACTGTCGCAGCGACCACTACATGTACGCGCGATACGGCATCCCGATCGTCTTTTTCAGCGCGGCGGCCTGGCACGTCGACTATCACATGGTCAGCGACGAGCCGCAGTACATCGCCTTCGATCGCATGACGCGCATCGGCCGGTATATTCGCGACGTCGTGGCGGGTGTCGCGGATCTGGACCACCGGCCGGTCGTCGACAAGACGAAGCCCGATCCTGAGGGAGTGTGCAAGCAGTAGTTTTATGCGAGTGAAGAGCCTTCGTCGTGCCGCCTTCATCTCCGCCGCCGCGGCAACGCTGTTCGGCGGCGCGGCTGCGCCGTTACGGGCGCAACGTGCGAGCGACACGTCGTTCGCCGGGCTCGTGGCACGCCTGTCGGAACCGAACGGCTACTTCGACTCCGACAACATCATCACCAATGAGGCGTCGTACCTCCACGTCGCCAGCCAGCTACAGGCTGTTGGAACACACGGCGGCGTATACGTCGGCGTCGGACCGGATCAGAACTTTTCGTACATCGCGCTCATCCGGCCTTCGATCGCGTTCATGATCGACATCCGCCGCGACAATCTGCTCGAGCATCTGCTGTTCAAGTCGCTCTTCGCGATGTCGCGCAATCGGCTCGAGTATCTCTGCCTGCTATTCGGCAAGCGTATGCCGTCCGACATCGACAAGTGGACCGGCCGTCCCATCGCGGAGTTGATCGCGTACCTCAACCAGGCGCGCACCGACTCGACGGTCGCAGCGGCCACCCGGCGGGCGAGCAACGATCGCATCGCGGCCTACGGCATTCCCCTCGACGCACGGGATCGCGAGATGATCGATCGCTACCGCGCGCAGTTCGTCGCCGACGGGCTCGATACGCGATACTCCAGCCTCGGCCGCAACAATCGGAGCGACTATCCGTCGTTCGGCCGGCTCGTTCTCGAAACCGATCGCGCCGGCAGGCAGATCGGCTATCTCGCCGACGAATCGGCCTTCCAATACGTGCGCGGGCTGCAAGCGTCCGACCGAATCGTGCCGGTCATCGGCAACGTCGCCGGCACGAAGGCAGTCCGCGCTATCGGCTCGTACGCCGCCGAACACGGGCTGGTCGTGTCGGCGTTCTATCTCTCGAACGTCGAACAGTACCTGATGGGCCGCGAAGGAGGATTCGACGCGTACGCCGAGAACGTGAAGACGCTGCCGCACGACGCCAAGAGCGTGATCATCCGGAGCTACTTCGGGCGGCTCGGCATCCAGCATCCGCTGTACGTTCCATCGAACGGGAACGTCAGCACGTCGATGATCGAGACGATCAATTCATTCGTCCGAGCCTTCGACGGGGGCGAGCTCACGAGCTACGGTGAGCTGGTGTTCAAGCGTTTCGTGAAGCCGTGATCCCGGATGCCCGACCGACGGCGGAGATCCGCATCCTCTCGCTCGGTGATTCCTATACGATCGGCGAGGGCGTTGGCGACAAGGAACGCTGGCCGGTGCGCCTCGCCGCGCTGCTCCGAGCTCGCGGTCTGCGCATTGGAGACCCGACGATCGTCGCGCGAACCGGTTGGACGACCGACGAGCTCTCGACGGGCATCGACGACGCGCATCCTGCGGGACCATTCGACGTCGTCACCCTGCTGATCGGCGTCAACAATCAGTATCGCGGACGATCGGTCGATGAGTATCGCGAGCAGTTTCGCGCACTGCTGGCTCGGGCGATCCGCTTTGCCGGGGGAAGCGGCGCGCACGTGATCGTGCTGTCGATCCCCGATTGGGGCGTCACCCCGTTCGCCGCGGACCGGAACCGCGAGACGATCGCCAACGAGATCGATGCCTTCAACGCCGCCAACCGCGACGAAGCGCTGAAGAGCGGTGCCCACTACGTGGACATCACGCCCATCTCGCGCCGCGCTCATCAGGACCCGGGGCTGGTCGCGGGAGACGGTTTGCACCCGTCGGGCGAGATGTACGCTCGTTGGGTCGAGGTCGCACTTCCTGCCGCGCTCGAGATTCTCGGGCCCCGAGCGTCAGGCTAAGCCTCGATCGGCGGATTGGGGATTGCGACCCCCATGACATTCTGCATCTTCTAACAATCCACACAGGGAGCTCGAATGCGCCGCGTCTTTCTCCTCTTCGTCCTCGCCGGCTGTGCGAGCGCGGGTAACGCTCCACCCGACGAGTCGACGTCGCGCCAGCCCGTCATCTTCACGAGCAAGGAAACGGGCACGCTGTACGGCGAAAAGCCGCTGGCAGCGACGGCGCAGCTCGCGGTGGCGCCAGCGACCGTGTGGTTCGCGGTGAAGAAGGTCTACACCGACCTGGACATTCCGGTCGACGTGGAAAACCCCTCGGCTCGCCAGATCGGGAATGCGAACTTCGCAAAGATGCGGCAGCTCGCCGGACGGCCCATGACGGAGTTCGTCGATTGCGGCTCTGGCATGACCGGACCCAAGGCGGCCACGTACAAGATCTATATGTCGCTGCTCACGATGGTGATCCCGGACGGGAAGGGCGGCACGAGCGTCCAGACGACGTTCGTGCCGACTGGTCAGGACATGACAGGCAACAGCAGCGATCGCCTTCCCTGCGCTACGACGGGTCGCCTCGAGCAGAATTTCCTCGATCGCGTCAAGGCGAACCTCGGACAGAAGTAAGGGGCCGCACGCCTCGCCGCACGCGGCACCCTCTACGCCTCACGCCGCGGCGACTACTTCGCGATGGGTCGATATCCCGGGCCGCGCACCGCGCGGCCCGGTTTCGCTCCGGTGTGTGCGCCGTCGCGCAACACCTGAACGCCGTTCACCCAGACGTCGCGCACGCCGACCGACAGTTGCTTCGGTTGTTCGAACGTCGCGCGATCGGCAATCGTCGCGGGATCGAAGACGATCACGTCGGCGAACATGCCGGGTCGGAGCAGTCCGCGATCACTGATCGAGAGTCGCGTTGCGACGGCCGACGTCATCTTCCGGATCGCGTCCTCGAGCGGGATCACTCGCTCGTCGCGCACGTATTTGCCGAGAATGCGCGGGTAGTTGCCGAACGTGCGCGGGTGCACGAGCGCTCGAACGCTGTCCGGGTCGGGCCCGCCCGCATCCGTGCCGATCTTCATCCACGGCTGCTGCAACTGCAGCTTGATGTTCTCTTCGCTCATGAGGAAGTAGGTCGTCTCGACGCGACTGTGCTCACTCAGGATGAGATCCATCGCGGCCTCGAGGTAGTCCGAGTTCTTCATCTGGGCGATCTCGTCGAGTCGTTTGCCAATGTACGGCTGGTTCTCGGGACGCCGAAGACTCGTGATCAGAACCCCGTGCGGCGTGGCGAGACCGCACAGGTCTTCCCACTCGCTCGTCGGCTCGGCGACTTCCTGGCGGATCTTCGCGCGAATCGGCGCGCTCGCGAGGTTGTCGAACAGCTTTCCTTCCGCCGAGTATTCCGGCGGTAGACACGAGGTGAGGCCGGTCGCGCCAGCTTGGTACGGATACATGTTCGCTTGCAGGTCGATGCCGACGCCGCGCGCCGAATCGATCTTCGCGATGACCGCTCGCTCCTTGGGCCAGTTGCGCGCGCCCGCAGCCTTGAGGTGATAGATCTCGCCGGGAACGCCGCCTTCCTTCGCGATCCGAATCACCTCGTCGACTGCCTCGAGGATGCGATCCGCCTCCGATCGCATGTGGGTGATGTAGACGCCGCCGAACGGCGCCATCGCCTTCGACTCTTCGATCAGCTCTTCGGTCGTGGCGAAGGTGTTGGGCGGATAGATCAACGCACTCGCCATCCCGAACGCACCGTCTTCCATCGCGCGCCGCACCGCCGAACGCATCGAGTCCAGCGTCGCGCCTGTGGCGGCGCCCATTCGCTGCGCCATTCCATACTGCCGGATCGTTCCCGCGCCGACGAATGAGCCGACGTTCTGCGAGATGCCGTGTGACTCCATCGCACGCAGCCAGATGTCGAATCCATGCGGCGTGGCGAAGCTTCGCGTCAACTCGTTCGCGTCGGCGGGAAGGTTTGTCGGATTGAGCGGCGCGGGCGTCGATCCTTCGCCGAGGATGCCGGTCGTCACTCCCTGAGTGAGTTTGCCGAGCTGTTCGCCGTCGCCGGCGAGGAGCTGCCCGCCCGATTGATCCTGAATGTCGATGAAGCCGGGCGCAACGACGAGATTCTTCGCGTCGATTCGAGACTTCGCAGACGCCGAATGGAGCATGCCGCGCGGTGTGACGGCAACGATCCGATCGCCGCGAATCCCGACGTCGCCGTAGAACCATGCTGCACCGGTACCGTCGACGACGCGTCCGTTCTCGATGACGACGTCGAACGCTGAGGTTGCCGGAGTGGCCGTAACGCTGGGTTGATGACAGGCCGCGGCGGCCGCGAGTCCGAGCAGTGCGATTCGTTTCATGAATCGGGTTGGAAGGGGGAAGGGACGCGCTCGGAGAATGCTCGGCGCGCGCGGAGGATCGCAAGAGTGGACATTCGCTGGGCGCCCGGTCAGTATGCTCTCTGAGCTCTGTCCATGTTCCCATCGATCGGAGAACTGCACCATGCAGATCCGTTCCGCCTCGCTTCTGTTGCTTCTCGCCGCGACCCCCGTGGCGTCCCAGTCCAGGCGTCTACTGCGCGTCGGCGACATGTACCAGGTCAAAGCCGTCAGCGCTCCGCAGGTGTCTCCCGACGGGAAGTGGGTTGCCTACGTGGTGTCGACGACCGACTCGGTGAAGGACAAGAGCGACAGCGATATCTGGATGACGAGCTGGGACGGCTCCGAGACCATTCGTGTGACGTCGTCGCCCGACGGAGAGAGCTCGCCGAAGTGGAGCCCCGACGGTCGATATCTCTCGTTCCTCTCGTCGCGACAGGCGGGCAAGGGCTCCCAGCTCTGGCTGCTCGATCGACGCGGCGGAGAAGCGCAGCGCGTGTCGGATCTCAAGACGGGGATCGAGGAGTACGAATGGTCGCCGGATAGCAAGCGGATTGCGCTCGTCATGAGCGAAGTCCGTCCGGACGCGGATTCAGCGAACAAAAAGCCGAAGCCCATCGTTCTCGATCGCTATCACTTCAAGAACGACGCTGACGGCTATCTCGACTCGACGCGCAGCCATCTTTTTCTCTTCGATGTCGATACGCGAACGTCGACACTGCTCACTCCCGGCCTCTACGACGAGAGCGGTCCAGTCTGGTCGCCCGATGGCAAGTGGATCGCCTTCGAGAGCAAACGGGTTCCGGGAGATCTCGACCATTCGAACAACAGCGACGTCTTCGTCATCGAAGCGCGAGTGGGAGCGTCAGCCAGGCAACTGACCACGTACCCCGGACCAGATGGCGGCCCGCTCGCGTGGAGTCCGGACGGATCGCTGATCGCGTATCTCCGCGGCAGTCTCCCGAAGTTCAGCGCGTACAACCAGGACCAGCTCGCTGTCGTTCCGGTGGCCGGCGGCCAACCGCGCATGCTAACCGAGGCGCTCGACCGGCCTGTGTCGTCGCCGCATTTCGGCGCCGATGGCAAGTCGATCACGTTTCTCGTGACCGACGATCGCGCGCGCTATCTGGCGCGTATTCCCGTGGCGGGAGGTAACGTCGAGCCGATCACGACCGGCCGTCGCGTCATCGGCTCGGTGTCGATCGCACCCGACGGCAAGATTGCCGTTCTCAGTTCGACCGCCACGCAGCCGAATGAAGTGTTCGCGCTGGAGAATGGCGTGTTGCGACAGCTGTCGCACCAGAACGACGGCTGGCTGGGCGGCGTCGAGCTCGCGTCCACGGAGGACGTAAGCTTCAAGGCGAAGGACGGCAACGAAGTCCACGGACTGTTCGTCAAACCGAAGCGCTACGTGGTGGGTCGGAAGTATCCCCTGCTGCTGCGCATTCACGGTGGCCCAAATGGCCAGGACCAGCACGCGTTCAACTTTGAGCGTGAGCTGTTCGCCGCGAACGGGTACGC
>Ga0310811_10013440_pt1 | contig 10665 bp, 10 predicted proteins | sample YCmetagenome_FD_207642 | JGI IMG/M metagenome (GOLD analysis project Ga0310811, IMG submission 207642) | Soil microbial communities from experimental microcosm in Duke University, North Carolina, United States - YC | ecosystem: Engineered > Artificial ecosystem > Soil microcosm > Unclassified ...
GAAGCCGAGGACCGCCGTGTACCCGAGATGGCCGCCGACGGGAGCCCGGCCCGCTGTTCCTGACCGAGCGCCGCGCGACGGCCCGCGTCACCAAGGGCGATCAATGCCCGTACACCGGCAATTCTCTCCACTCCATGCTCAGCGCGGCCGAAAGCTCTTCCGTGCGGCGACGAGCGGGGCCGACCCTCGCGGCGCGGGCTGGACCCTCCGCGATCTACGGTCGGCCGGCAAACGGGACCGTGCACGAGGCCGCAGCCGCCGCCGCTAGCGGCGTTCGAGGGTGAGCAGCGGAGCCGGGTCCTCGGGGGCCGGGGCCTCGGGGTCGGCCCCGACGACCTCCTCAAGGCGGTGGAAGCCGGTCTCCAGCTGCTCGTCGGTGAGATAGCCGAAGATCGAGTGCGTACGCAGGCGCAGCTGCTCAAGCTGTTCGCCGCGCGTACCCACGGACGGCTCGGTGAACGGGCCGAAGCTGACGACCCGCCAATCCGCCGCGGTCAGCGTCGCAATGACCTCGTGCAGCGGTTGGAACAGCGTGGCGTCGGTCTCGAGTCCGTTCGGGAAGTGCGAGAGCCACCAGATCTGCGGCATGTGGTCGCTGTACCCGGTACGGACGATCAGCCGGCCGCCGGGCTTGACCACCCTGGCCAGTTCGCGCGCAGCCCGCGGCTTGTCCTGCACGTGATGCCAGGACTGCAGGAGGACGGCGTAGTCGGCGCTGCCGGTCGACGCCGGTATGTCCTCCGCCGAGCCCGAGAGATATCGCACGCCAGGATGCCGTGAATGCGCCTCCGCCACCTCGCGCATGCGGATCGACGGCTCGACGCCGGTCACCGGCCCGAACTCGGCCGCGAGCGCGGGGGCGAATCGCCCGGTGCCGGAGCCGACGTCCAGACCGGCGAGCGGACGGCGCTCGGGCAGTCGATCGGCGAAAGCGCGCATCCACGCCCGCATCTGCCGCTCGGTCAGCGCACGGCCGCGCGCGTAGTCCTGGTGCTGCTCGGTGTCGTAGTTCGTTCGCCTCATCGCGGACCCCTCCGGGCATACGTATCTTGTCGATGTATCGGATCGATACATCGAGAAGATACGTGCCCGTCCGGCTCGGCGCAAGGGGCCGGGGAGGGCTGCCGGTCACGCCGGCGTGGGGTTGGCGCTCAGCTGTTGCCGTCGCTCACGGCTGGCATCGCAATACCCGCCGATATCGCGAAGAGCACCTGCTGCGCCGCTACCGTCGTCCGTTGTCCGCGCGAACCCCGGACGAAGGCCTACGTGCGCTGATCCTTCCGCTGAGCGAGGCTATAGGTGCCGACGATAGACGTGGCCCCGAAGACGTACGGCGCGATGTCGTTCTTCAGATCCGTGTAGCCGAGCCCTGAAGCTGCTACGTCAGCAGTCGACAAGCAGCTCCTGAACCACTCCCATCCGTACTACGAACCCTGAGACAGATCAAGGATCGGCGACCCGCCGCGCCCGTCACCGGCAGGCGGCCGAGGCGACGGCCGAGGCGACGGCCGAGGCGACAGCCGCGATATAGACCGAGGCGACAGCCGAGATGGGAGCCGCACCGGACCGGAGAAGAGCAGAGCGGACGGAGCAGGGCAGACGGAGCAGGGCAGACGGAGCAGGGCAGACGGAGCGGACAACCGGCATGGGATCCGCAGCCACCGGCTGAGACCATGGTCGCCGTGACGAAGCCACTGATGGTTCAGCCCGGCACCGACGAAGCCGTCCTGGAGCAGGTCGCGGACCTCATCGCCGCCGCTGTGGGCCGCCAGGAGGCCCTGGGCCTGGCCGCGCCGCTCGCCGCGGCCGACTACCGCGCGCACCTGGACGGCCTGATGAAGCACGCCGCCGGCGGCGACGCGGGCCTTGGCGTCGTCCTGGACCCGAACGGCGCTGTTCTCGGCACCGCCCAGTGGACCCGCAGCGGCTACCGCACCCGCCGCGTCCTAGCCGAACTAGACCGCGTCTGCGTCCAGCCCACCGCGCGCGGCCTGGGCGTCGGCCGCATGCTGGTCGGCCTCCTCGCCACTGACGCCGCCGAGCACGGCGTCGAGGTCCTGGGCCTGGAGGTCCGCGGCAACAACCACGGCGCGATCGCCATGTACGAGCGCTGCGGCTTCCGCCGCACCGGCCTGATCCCCAACGCCGTCGCCGTCGGCAAGGACCGCTACGACGTAGTCCTCATGCATCGCGAACTGGTCCGCCCCGCCGACGTCCGCCTCATCGGCTCCGAACCCACCGGCGCCGGCTCCAGCAACCGCCGCCGGCATCCGGCAGACCGGACGTGAAGCGAGGTGATCTGATCATCGTCTCGGCCGAGAGCATGCCGCCCAACCGGCAGCGGCGCCGACCAGGACACGACCTCACAGGTCACCACCAGCCGTCGCCTGACCGCCAAGCTCGCCGAAGGCATCGGGGTTCGTCCCGCCGTGGGCTCGGTGACGTAGAGAATCCCCCGTGCGATCAGCGCTGTGCGCGCCAGGTCTCAGCCGTCTCGCCCGGCTAGCACTGTGCACGCCAGGTCTCAGCCGTCTCGCCCGGCTAGCACTGTGCACGCCAGGTCTCAGCCGTCTCGCCCGGCTAGCACTGTGCACGCCAGGTCTCAGCCGTCTCGCCCGACTAGCGCTGTGCGCGCCAGGTCTCGACGATCTCGTCCGGCTTGAGGCGCGGGAGGATGACAGCGCGGCGGCCTTCTTGCGGGAGGGAGCGGACTGCGTCGGCGCGCTCGTTGTAATCGTCGACGGCCTCACGGACCTCGTGCTCGGAGGCGAAGGCGGTCGCGCCGGCGCGGAGTTCGTCGGCGATCTTGCGGACGGCGAGTACCGGCGGGATCGCGAAGGCGCCCGCGTTCTCACGCTGCACGACCTGATTCACCCACCAGTCGGGGCGGTACGGGGCCGACTCAGAGGGCAGGGGCTTGCCCTTGCCGGGGAGGTCGTCGAACTCTCCGCGCTCCTCCGCGGCCCGGATCTGCCGGTCGAGTGCGCTCTCGAACCGGCTGGCCCAATCAGCGTTCTGGCTCATATCCGAATTCTACCTGCTTATCGTCTGCGGGCGACCTTCACCCCGTCCCGCAGCGGCAGCATGACGACGTCGACGCGCCCGTCGTCGGCGAGGCGGGTTTTGAGTGCACGCATCACCGCCACCTGCGGCTCGGCGAACGCCGGGTCGACGACCCGGCCGCCGCGCAGCACGTTGTCCAGCACGACGACGCCGCCGGGGCGCAGCCGTCGGACGATCTCCTCGTAGTACAGCGGGTAGCTCTCCTTGTCCGCGTCGATGAAGGCGAAGTCGATCGAGGCGGTTTCGGGCAATCCGCGGAGCGTCTCGATCGCCGGTGCGATCTTCAGATCGATCCGGTCGGCGACGCCGGCCCGCTGCCAGTATTCGCGGGCGATCGACGTCCACACCTCGCTCACGTCGCAGGCCAGCAGCCGTCCGCCGGGCGCGAGGCCGCGCGCGATGCAGATCGAGGAGTAGCCGGTGAACGTGCCGACCTCGACGGCGTTGTTCGCGCCGACGAGCTGCACGAGCATCGTGAGGAGCGTGCCCTCGTCGTGCGAGACCTGCATGGTGGCCCGACCGCCGGTCGCCTCCCGCGTCCGCGCGATCAGTTCGCCGAGCAGGTCGTCCGGCGGCGTCGAGTTGACCAGCGCATAGTCGGCGACGGCCAGGTGCACCGGCTCCACCTCGTCGCCCGACGTCGTCGGCGACCAGTCGATCCGTACGCCCTGGCCTTCGCCCGCGAAACGCGGCAGGTGCCGCGCGACCACGTCCTTAACCGACTCCAGGCCATCAGTGTCCTGTGATGTGGCGATCAGCTCCAGGTGCCGCGCACCCGGCGCGACCACGCAGGTCCCGGCGCTCAGGGTGATCGTCGCGCGGCCGTCGGCGGACTGCGCCGTCTCGGCCCGGTGGCCGAGGTGCGCGACGAGCTGCCTGGCATAGCACGCGGGACGTGCGATGGAGACGAGGGCGGTGGCGACGGGCATGACTCCACGGTATCCGCGGCCGGGACCGGAAGATCACCCCGCGCGGTGACGGGAATACACCCGGATGACCTAGCGCGGCGGGGCAGCCGGGCGAATTCGGGAATCCACAGCACCCCGGCGACGGTTTCACCGAACATGACCGACATCGATGAAGCGCGCCGCTTCCTCGCCGAGAACCACCACGGCGTGCTGGCCACCTACCGCCGCGACGGCAAGGTCCAGCAGTCCCCCGTCTCCGCCGGGATCGACGCGGCGGGCCGGGTGATCATCAGCGTCACCGAGGACCGCGCCAAGACCCGCAACGCCCGCCGCGACCCGCGCGTCTCGCTCTGCGTCTTCAACGACGGCTTCTACGGCCGCTGGGTGCAGGTCGAGGGAACGGCCGAATTCGCCGACGGCCCGGACCGGATCGACGCCCTGGTCGACTACTACCGCGTCCTGCGCGGCGAGGAGCACCCCGACTGGGACGAGTACCGCGCGGCCATGGAACGAGACGGCAGGGTACTGCTTCGCTTCGAGATCGAACGCGCTTCAGGACTCTGACGGGGCACGCCAACGAGGCACACTGCGGCCGGTGCGGACTACTCGGCGGTGTCAGTGGGGCGCGGGCGACTCGGCGGCGTATGCGGCGCGCGTTCGGCGGCGAGGCCGAGTTGGCTCCAGAGCATGCCTGGACTGAGAGGTCGCGAGTGCCCGATGGCTCGCGGCCCGGGCGGTCACGTATGGCCACGTATGGCCACACGGGCAATCTCGTTACCCCACCTCCTTCGTCGGCTCTTCCGGCGCGTCGGACGAGCTGGTCTTTGAGGAGCCTGCCGACGCCGCTACCGCGGGGTCGGTCGTCTGCCACTGCGGACGCGGTGTCGGCTGCGGTTCCGGGATCGGGTGTGCGTCCGGGACGGGCTGCGCCCAGGCGCCGCCGTATGCGCCGGCGGTGTGCGCGCTGCCGCCGTAAGCACTTCCGCCATAAGCATTTCCGCCGTAAGCGCTGCCGGTGTGCGCGCTGCCGGCCGGGCCGGTGCCTCCCGGGCCGGTGTCGCCTGCGGCGAACCCGGTCTGGCGCAGGACCTCCAGCCTGTTGCGGTACTCCTCCTCGGAGATCTCGCCGCGGGCGTAGCGCTCGGCGAGAACGCGCTCGGCGCTCTGCGCGCCGGGGCCGTGGCCCGGCCCGGGGCCCGCGACGGGCCAGGCCGGCCCGGACACCATGCCAGGGCCCTGCCTGCGGCCGCCGGACAGCAGCCTGATCAGCAGCAGAATCGCCATCGTGACCAGCACGACGAACAACGCGGTGCTGAAGATCGACCACAACCAGTCGCCCGTGCCGTAGCCGTACCCTGAGTGGAACGGCATCTCCATCCTCCCGTCTATGCCTTAGTACTGATACCGATGCAACGGGCCGCCGATCTTCGCAGTTCCCCCGTTTCCGCCCTGACCGGCCTTCTTCGTGGATTCTCAGGAATTTCGGACATCTCCGCGGATCGCCGCGCGGGCATTTGTCGGGGCAGCGGTGTTGACTTGTGCCATGGCAGCGAACGATTTCACTCCGCGGGGTCTGAGCCGCGTCCACCGCATCCTGTCGGGCTACGTCCAGCGCGGTACGGTGCCCGGCCTGGTGGCGGCGGTGGCGAAGGGCGATTCGACGCACGTCGAGGTGCTCGGGCGGCGGGACGGGGACCGCGGCGAGGCGATGAGCCGGGATTCGATCTTCCGGATCGCCTCGATGAGCAAGCCGATCACGGCCGTGGCCGCGCTGACGCTGGTCGAGGACTGCGTGCTGCGGCTCGACGATCCGGTGGACCGGTTCCTGCCGGAGCTCGCCGAGATGCGCGTGCTCAAGACCCCGGCGAGCCCGCTTTCGGAGACCGTGCCGGCCGAGCGGGCGATCACGCTGCGCGATCTGCTGAGCTTCCGGGCCGGCTTCGGCCTGGTCTTCGAGCCGGACTGGCCGATCGCCGCGGCGCTGGAAGAGGCGGGGGTCGCGGTCGGGCCGCCGCGGCTCAAGCCGGAACCGACACCGGAGCCCGACCTTTTCATGCGCCGCCTCGGCGGGCTACCGCTGCTCTACCAGCCGGGCGAGGCGTGGCTCTACCACCAGGGCCTCGCCGTGGCCGGGGTGCTGATCGCGCGCGCGAGCGGCAGTTCGTTCCCGGAGTACCTGCAAAAGCGGATCTTCGAGCCGCTGGGCATGGACGACACGGCGTTCCACGTGCCGCCGGAGAAGCAGGAGCGGCTCGTCTCGGCGTACCGCGCGGACCCGGAGTCGGGGGCGCCGGTACTCGTCGATCCGGGCGAGAACGGGATCTGGGGCGAGCCGCCGCTGTTCCCGGACGGCGGCGGCGACCTCGTCTCGACGGTGGACGACTTTCTCGTCTTCGCGCGGATGCTGCTCGGCGGCGGTGTCTACAGCGGCACGCGGATCCTGTCCCGGCCGAGCGTCGAGCTGATGACGACCGACCATCTCACCGACGTGAACCGGCGGCACGGCGGCCTCGCCCCGGGTATGTGGGACGCCGCCGGCTGGGGCTTCGGGGTGCAGATCACCACGGCGCGCACCGGGCTCGGGGCCGTCGGCCGGTATGGCTGGAACGGCGGTCTCGGCACGTCCTGGTTCAACGATCCGCGGGAGGGGCTGATCGGCATCCTGCTCACCCAGAAGCTATGGCAGAGCCCTCAACCGCCCGAGGTCTCGACGGACTTCGAGACCGGCGCGTACGCGGCGCTCGCCGCGTAGTCCGTTGCGCCCAAGGGATGTTCGGGGCGCGCCGCCGACGACCGGACCCGTCAGGGTTCGAGGTCGCCGGACCCGACCGCATGGTTCATCAGGGCATTGGGACGGCGCGCCGGCCGGCACCCGTCCGGACGATCCTCCACCGTGTGGCGCGGTCCGGGCCGCGCTCTGGATCGCCGGAGGGCGGCCGGAATCCGCCAGGTCAACCGCCGTACGTCGAGTACCGGTCGCCGCGCGCCGCGCCGGATCCGCCGCCGACCGGGTGATCTTGGCCGGCGGCGCGGCGCGCTTGCGTGCGTCCCGAACATCCATGGGAGAGCATCAAGACCTGTCCGGAACGGCGCCCTCTGCCTGGCCGCGATCCGATGGGACGGACCCGGCGGCCATCAGCCCAACGGCGCAAGCCTGCGGCGTATCCCGGCCACGGGGGTTTACCGACCACGCTGCGGTGGCATCTTTGCCACGTTCCGTGCGTAACCCCAACGCACTCCTACGGGAAAGGCCGGCCGCCATGAGCACCTCGGTGACCTGTGAGCTGCAGTTGCGCCTTGTCGTCTCCAGCGAATCGTCACTACCGGTGCCGGCGGGCCTGCGATACGACTCGGCGGACCCCTACGCCGTGCACGCTTCTTTCCACACCGGCGGCAACGAGACGGTGGACTGGGTATTCGCCCGCGATCTGCTCGCCGAGGGGCTGCGACGGCCCACCGGCTGCGGCGACGTCCGCGTCTGGCCCTCGCGAAACCGCGGCCAGGGCATCGTCTGCATCGCGCTCTCCTCGCCGGAGGGCGAGGCACTGCTGGAGGCGCCCGCGCGCGCCCTGGAGAGCTTCCTGAAGCGCACCAACGCCGCCGTGGCGCCCGGCTCCGAGCACCGGCACTACGACATCGACACCGAGCTCGCGCACCTGTTCGCGGACAACTGAACCGGCAAGGCCTCCGGATCCGGCAGCGGATCCGCGGAACCCCGTCGCGGCGCGGCGGGGTTCACGTGTTCGAGGCGTTGGCCAGGCCGATCAGCCGGGCGGCCTTGAGCTCCGTCTCCGCCCATTCCCCGGCCGGGTCCGAGCCCCAGGTGATCCCGGCTCCGGTACCGAAGCGCAGCAGGCCGTGCTCGAGCCAGAAGGTGCGGATGCCGACGGCCAGCCGCGCCTGCCCCAGGTCGCCGTCCACCCAGCCGATCGCGCCGCAGTAGGGCCCGCGCGCCTCCCGCTCCAGCTCGGCGATCGTCTTGAGCGCGCTGAACTTCGGGGCGCCGGTCACCGAACCGGGCGGGAACGTCGCGTCCAGGATGTCCGCCCAGCCCCGGCCCTCCCGGATCCGCGCGGTGACCCGGGACTCCAGGTGCACCAGGCCGGGGTGCCGGCGGACCACGCACAGCTCGGGCACGTCCACGGTCCCCGGCTCGGCGAAGTGCGCCAGATCGTTGCGCACCAGGTCGACGATCATCACGTTCTCGGCCGTGTCCTTGGGCAGCAGGTCTTCGGCCGTCTTCCCGGTGCCCTTGATCGGCCCGGAGGCGATCACGTCGCCGCTGCGGGACAGGAACAGCTCCGGCGAGGCCGACACGACCCGCACCCCGGCGCCGGGCAGGTCCACGACCCCGGCGTACGGCGCGGGGTTCCCGGCCGCCAGCACGCGCGCGAGCCCGGCCGGCTCGGAGCGGCCGGAGACCGGGGCCGTGAGCACCCGGCACAGGTTCACCTGGTAGATCCAGCCCTGGGCGATCTGCTCCCGGATCTCCCGCACGCCCTGCTCGTACGCGCGGCGCCCGAGGGAGGTGCGCCACGCGCTCTGGCTCGGGCCCGACCACGCGCCGTCCGGCAGCGGGGCCGCCCGGACGTCTGTGAAGCGGGCGAAGGTCCACTCCCCCTCGAAGGTGCCCACCACGGCCCACCAGCCGGGGCCGTCGAGCACGGCCGGGTCGTGGCTCAGCTCGGCCAGCCCGGTGGCCAGCCGTCCGTCGAAGTAGGCGTAATCCCGCACGGACCCATGATCTACCACGCGGTCCGCCGTACGCGCGCGGCCCTGTGGACGGCGAGCGTACGGAGGGAATCCGCCCGGGGGACTGGCGCTCACCCGTTGACGGTGCTCCTCACGAAGGCGTTGATCTGCTGATCGGACAGCCGCGTGTAGACGCCGGGCACGCCGCGCACCGCGCAGCCGGCACCCCAGCTGACGATCCCGACCTGCATCCAGCCCGCAGACCCGTCCATCACCATCAGCGGGCCGCCGCTGTCCCCCACGCACGCGTCGTGCACGCCGTCGCCGCCCGCGCAGAGCATGAGGGCGGTGTGCGCGGCGGGCTCCGAGGTGCCGTTGAAGACCGAGCCGCAGGTGCTGTCGGAGTCGATCGCGACGGTCGTCTGCTGGAGCGTCGCCGGGTACTGGATCGCGCCGTTCCCGTTGACGTCCTCGGGATCGACCGAGCCGTAGCCGATCACGGTCGCGACCTTGCCGGGCTGCGCGTACGCCGTATCGCCGGAGCCGGCCGGGTCGATCGCGATCGATTGAACGCCGTACGCGGGCGTCGTGAGGTGCACGAGCGCCGCGTCGTAGTCCTCCGAGTTCGCGTCGTACCGCGCGTCCACCACCGTGCGGTCCACGCTGAGCGACTCCCCCGCCGAGCCGTCGCGCGCCGCCTGGTCCACCACCGCGCTCAGCTCCGACGCCGTGCGCCCGCTGACGCAGTGCGCGGCCGTCAGTACCCAGGAGGGCGCCACCAGCGTGCCGCCGCAGTAGGGGTAGCCGTTCTCCCGCAGCGACACCATGAACGGGTACTCGCCCTGGGACGCCGCGCTGCCGCCGACGATCGCCCCCGCCGGAGCCGCGCCGAACACTGTCGCTGAGGTCCCGGCCATCAGCGCGGCAAGCGAACACAGGACCCGGCTCGCACCGCGCGCGGCGCCGCGGTGCTGGTGAAAGGGGTGATGAGGACGCATGCCCCCATCCTGACCCGCCGAACCCCGAACCGCGCGCGCTTGGCCCGCCCGCTCACCCGATCGAAGGACGGCCGGGCCCGAGGGTCAAAGGAATTTGATCCTGAGACGGAATCCGATACAGTTTTCCTCGTCACCAGGAGCGCCGAACGGCAACCTGGAAGACACGCGGACGTGGCTCAGTGGTAGAGCATCACCTTGCCAAGGTGAGGGTCGCGGGTTCAAATCCCGTCGTCCGCTCGCGTGGGACCCTGGTCCCGGGTGCACCGCCACCCAAACCGCGCGGTGGAGTGGCCGAGAGGCGAGGCAACGGCCTGCAAAGCCGTGTACACGGGTTCAAATCCCGTCTCCACCTCCGCTCTCGCCTCGCGCGAGGGAGAGTTCCCGGACGATTAGCTCAGCGGGAGAGCGCTTCCCTGACACGGAAGAGGTCACTGGTTCAATCCCAGTATCGTCCACTGGTGTTTATGCAGGTGAAAGCCGGTCTCCAGGGGTTGAGGGGACCGGCTTCTTGATTCTTTGTTCGTCACTCGTCAGTGGATCACTTCTCTCCGAACTCTTCTCCGGTACGGAAGAGGTCTGGTTCACCAGTGCGCTCGAGCTCGGCTCAGCTGTCGCCCTGGATGGCGACCGTGTGGCGGGCGTACCGCTGTCCACGCTGGCCAGCGTGGCTACTGGAGACTTCGGGCGTGGCTGCTCGAGGTGTCGCTCGCGACCAGCCACGGGACTCTCCGCGTGAGCACGTCCGGCCTCGCGCGGGGTTGTCCGCGTGTCCGTCTGTTGTCCGTCACCCGCGTACCGATCTTGGACACGGAACTGATCATTCTGGCCCTTGCCGCCACGGCGCTTCTTATTCGAGCGGCGACGGGATCGGCCGCCGCCGCGCCCTTGCGGCGGCGTCGAGCGCTTCCGCGCCGGGATGCGCTCACGGTTCAACCCCGGTTCCGCTTCCCGCGCGGCCGACGCGTCGCTCGCGGTGAATGGGGCGAGGATCTCCACGTGCTCAG
>Ga0310811_10013441_pt1 | contig 10665 bp, 18 predicted proteins | sample YCmetagenome_FD_207642 | JGI IMG/M metagenome (GOLD analysis project Ga0310811, IMG submission 207642) | Soil microbial communities from experimental microcosm in Duke University, North Carolina, United States - YC | ecosystem: Engineered > Artificial ecosystem > Soil microcosm > Unclassified ...
TCGTGGCAGAAGACGCTGATCTTTGTCGCGGCCCTCCTGCCGCTTGCTTGGATCGCGTGGAAGTTCACCCACGACCGGCTCGGCGCGAACCCGATCCGCGAGCTGGAGATCGAAACCGGGCTGTGGACGCTCAGGTTGCTCGCCGTGACGTTGTCGATCACGCCCATCCGCAAAGCATTCGGCTGGAATTTCCTCGTCAAGTATCGCCGGATGCTGGGTTTATTCACGTTCTTTTATGCCAGCGTTCATCTGTCGATGTGGGTGGGCGTGGATTGGTTTTTCGCGTGGGGCGACATGGCCCACGAGATCGCGAAGCACCGGTACATCCTGATCGGCATGTTGACCTGGTCGATCATGGTGCCGCTGGCGATCACGTCGACGAAGGGATGGGTGCGTCGATTGGGAAAGCGATGGGCCGTGCTGCACCGGCTTGTGTACGTCGCCGCGATCACCGGAACGATTCACTATTTGTGGGCGGTGAAGAAAGACACATTCTTCCCGGTCGTGTACCTTGGGACATTCGCGCTGCTGCTCGGCTATCGCGTGATCGCGGCGCGGCAGCGCGCGGCGACACGGAGCGCGCGGTCGTGAACCCGCGTCTCGCCACGACCAGCGACGTCGCGGCGCTCCGCGAGCTGATCGACCTGTCGGCACGTGGGCTGAGCGGCGGATACTACTCGCCGGAACAGATCGAGGCGGCGGTGACGCACGTCTTCGGCGTGGACACGCAGCTGATCGCCGACGGCACCTACTTCGTCATCGACAGTTCGGCAGGGCCGGCCGCGGCGGGTGGGTGGAGTGCGCGACGCACACTGTATGGCGGTGATCAGATGAAGAGCTCCGCCGACCCGCTGCTCGATCCGTCGACCGAGGCGGCTCGCATCCGCGCGTTCTTCGTTCATCCACAATGGGCCCGTCAGGGTCTCGCCCGCCGATTGTACACGGCGTGCTCGCAGGCAGCGCGAGCGGCCGGCTTCACGCAGTTCGAGCTCATGGCGACGCGGCCCGGCGAACCTTTTTATACGGCACTCGGTTTCGAGATCGTCGAACGCGTTCTCGTGCCGCTTCCCGGCGGCGTGGAAGTTCCCTTCGCTCGAATGCGGCGAGCGCTCGAAGGCTGACGGTGTCCCACAGGCGGCGGGGTCGAGGTGAAAAAAAGCCTCGCTTCAACGATCACCCATCGCTAGTGACGTAACGCACCGACGGGTTGCGAGCTGCGGCGACAGGCGTCACTGGAATAAGAGTCTATTCCAGGATGCTCATAATGCCCGTACAGACACGTTCGATCGCGCGTAATCATTGGCTGATCCTCGTCGCGTCTCTCACGTTGTGCGCGTCGGCGTCGCCGGCGCTCGCGCAGGGTAGAGGCCACGGCGGTTCTAAGGAACTCCCACCCGGCCAGGCAAAGAAGATGGTAACGCCCGCGCAGGCGGTCGTGGTGAGTCGTGACGTGTTGGTCATGCACGGCTTCGAGGTGGTTCGCGTCGAGACGATCAAGACCGGGCAGGTGATCTATTATCGCCGCGGGAACAACGGTCGCGGGCGCGGGCTCGGTCCAGTCGAGAAGATGGTCGTGCGGCCCTCGGGTTCGACCGTCATCGTCGAATCGGCGCCGAGGAACGTGTTGCTCGACATCCGGGTGCGCCTCGGGCTCTAAGCGGATCTTCTCATCGTTGGCTGCCATTCGCATATTCGGCCGACCGCCCGCGCCTGAACGACTTCTCGCAAGGACTTGGCAATGGTGCTCACGATCCTCGAAGCAACGGTCGCGCCGGAACGTGCCCCGGACTTGCAAGCCGCATTTCGCAGCGCCGCGACCCACGTGCCGCCGGGGTTCATCCGCAGCCACCTTGTTTCAGCTGCCGCGGAGCCCACGCGTTGGCGCATCGAGACGCTTTGGACAGGCCGTGAAGCTCTCGCTGCGATGCGGCAGGCTGGGACTCCCGCCGGCGTTCTGATGTTCCGCGCCGCGGGTGCCGAACCCTCGCTGAGCCTCTACGAAGTCGCAGCGACCATCGAAGCGCCGCCCGCCTAACGAACGCAGCTTAGCCCGAGCGCCAGACAGGCATCGGCTACGGAACGCGACCCCTCGGCTTTATAAGCCGCGAGAGTCGTACGCAGCTCGTCGACGATTTGGGCGCCATCGCTCGATCGTCCAGTGCCGCGCGTCTCGCGTCGACGCATCCTGCGAACTCCTTCGGAGCTATCTCCAATGTAGTACTCTGCAGTATGCTCCGGCTCGGCCACCGCCTCCGCAATGAATCCAGCTTCGGTTTGCGTCAGGCCGCAGGCAATGGTAGGGGGGTTATGCAATTGCACGAACGACCGCGCTCGATTCGCTCGGAGGCATAACATGAATTCGTCTGGTCCCGCGATCATCTCAGCCATGCTCGCCGTGCCGGATGCTGCAGCGGCCGCCGCCTGGTATCGCGACGCCTTGGGCGCGGAGGAGTTGTGGAACCTCGGCTCGGTTATCGGCCTGTCGATCGCGGGGGCGCCGATATTTCTCGGCGAGCCGTCGAATAACGGATGGGACTATCCGGCGCGGCTTGGAATGCCATCAGTTCGCGTGGAGGTCTTCTGCGACGACCCGGATGGCTTCATCCGTCGAGCCGTCGCGGCCGGAGCAATAGGTCGCTCCGACCCGCCGCGAATTCACGACATGCCGTGGGGGCCTCATCGCCAAGGCAGTTTCGCTGATCCGTTTGGTCATCTCTGGTTCGTCGGCGATCGGTCGCCGCTTCAGAAGCACCCGGGGTAGACGCTTGCCGGCGCGCTCGATGTAGTCTCGGTTCGACGGGCGATACTAGTTTCCTCCTATGGCCAAGGCCCACGGCGGTTCCTTCGTCGCGAAGCTCTTCAAGTACCCTGGCTCGGGCGGCTGGCATTTCGTGCGCGTGCCTGACGAGCTCACGCCACCCGTTACCCACGCGTGGGGCCGAACCCCGGTACGCGCCACCGTCGATGGTCACGCGTGGAAGACGAGCGTCTGGCGCGATTCCAAGTCCCAACGGACACTCTTAGCGGTTCCACAACGGATCCGGGGCGGGAAAGGTGATGGTGATTCCGTCTCCGTGCGATTGGAGTTCGCCCTCTAAGCGGTCGAGCGGTCCCAGTGGCTTCGTGGGTGGCGATTACTTCACTCGGGTTTAGGCGATGATTCTCTTCAACTCTGCGCCAGCCAAACTCCTCCCCATCGTCGCGTTCGCGAGCCGCGACGCCGCTGCTGCCGAGTTGGCCGCTGGATCGGGTGAAGCCCACGCGCACATCGTTCACATTGCCGCGGGTGGTGAGATCGGTCCGCACGTGACAGGGTTCGGCCAACTCTTCGTCGTCCTTGACGGTAGCGGCTGGGTAGCTGGCGACGATGGGGAGCGCGTTTCGATTTCGGCCGGCGAGGTGGCCTACTTCGCTCGAGGCGAAGGCCATTCCAAGGGCAGCGCCACCGGGCTCCGTGCGCTAATGATCCAGGTGTACGACCTTCATCTGTCCGCGCTCACCGCCTCACAATCGTTGCAGCTGAACGCCGGGCGTTAGATACCCACATACTTTCCTGCGCTGAGGGCACGACCGCTGCACACACCGATTTCCTCGGCAACGGCCGACCACTACATCTGGGGCGCGCAGTGCGACGGCTGGCACCTCGTGCGCGCCGCCAATCTGAGCGTCATCCAGGAGCGCATGCCGCCCGACACCAATGAGGTACGGCACCGTCATGCGCAGGCACGACAATTCTTTTTTGTGCTCAGCGGCGAACTGACGCTCGAGGTCGCGGGGACACTGCACCTGTTGCCGGCGGGGACGGGGCTCGAGATCGCGCCAGGCGTAGACCACCAGGCGATCAATCGTAGCTCGGCATCCGTGGACTTCCTCGTCGTCTCGCACCCCCCGAGTCACGGCGACCGCCAGCTCTCCATCTAGCAGGTCGTGTTTACGAAACTCTGACTACCGCGCGGCGCGGTCGCGTCCGCGATCCAGGCTATCTCCCGCCCGGCCGGGCGAGTGCGTACATCTCCCGGGCGATGGTCTTGTACAAGCCCCAGGGATCGTCGCCAACGGAGTAGAGGTCGAAATGGCCGCGCCCTTCGACGTAGCGGAAGTCCGTCTTGGCGCCGAGCGCCTTCATCGTCGCTTCCAACAGGTGCGCGGAACCGTCGAGATAGAATGTGTCGGCCGAACCCACGGTCAGATGGATCTTGCCATCGAGATCCCGCTTGAGCTCCGGCCAGTGGCGACGGAGTCGCTCGGCAACGTCGTAGTGATCCTTCCAATACGACATCACACTCGCGTCCACCGCTCCTGTCGTGCGGTCGAACAGCGGGACGGGAAGCCCGTCGGCACCGCGCGGGGAGAACACCCACTCGAACGAGGCGAGCTGGCCACCGTACGGCCCGACCACGACTTCTCGGCGCGTGTAGTCCTCGATGGAGACCAACATCTGGCCCTTGTCCTGCGCCAGCGGCCAAGGCGAGCCATCGGGTTTGCGATAGACGTTCGCGCCGGGAGCGTAGATGTCGATGCCCAAGAAGTTGTGGAAGTCGCTCGGGTCAGGCGACGTCGGCCATGCGCCGCCGAACAGCGCGGGATAGTTCACCTGGAGCCACAGCGCCGCCCATCCGCCTGATGAGTGTCCCGTGACAAAGCGGCCGGACGGCTTACCGTCCATGCGGTAATGCCTTTCGAGATCTGGAATGAGCTCCGCCGTCAACGCGCGGGCCCACGGTCCGTTGTTGACACTGTTGACGAATTCGCTCGTGCCGGTCGGACTCGACTGATCGATCGCCACCCAGATCATCGATGGTGCCTTCCCCGTCTTCATCTCATTCCAGCGAGCGACTCCGACATCGTGGAGAGAGCGCAACGATCCGCCGAAGCCCTGCGTGTAGTAGACCGTTGGGTAGACCTGATGGGGATGGGCTGAGTAATCCGGCGGCGTCACCACCCAGCCATGCATCGTGACCGGACGACCCCAGAAGCCGCTGAGGGCCGGGCTGACGAAGTCGATCGGGTGGATGTCGGCCTTGGCCGCCGGATACACCTCCCGCATCGCCGCCGGCACGTTGGAAAGCGGCTGAAGCGGATCGGATTCGGGCACGACGGTGGCAAGCGTGAGAGGCTGGGACGCGTTGCCGGGCAGGTCCATCTCTACGACTCCGCTCACGAGATCGCCGGGGCCCCGTGACGTGTAGTTGTAGCTGTGGTCGCGATCGAGCACCGCCTGAACGGCGTAGTGTCCTGGCTTGAGCTGCGAGAAGGGTGTTGGGAAGGCGGAGATGTCGGCGTCGAGATCTACCGAAGTGCCGGGCGCGAGGCGCGCCACCTCCTGAGCGGCGATGGCAGTGGCGTGGGTATCGATCTGGTCCATGTCGACCCTCGCGACAGGCCTCTTGTCGCCGGGAGCGAGCAGCTTGGCGAAGACGAGCAGGCGGCCGGAGACCGGCGTCGCCGAGGCTTGGCCCAAGCCCACATGAAACACCACCGGCGCGGTCACGGTCTGTGCGGACAAGCCACTCGTGCCGAGGATGACCGCTACGGCAGCCAGGAGGTTGTGCGCGCGCCGCCAATTACTGGCGATGGTCGAATGAATCATTAGTAATTGTGAGAGCTCGGTTCGCCGCATCCCTGCGAATGGTGCGATGTACCCGGCGCCACCGGGCAGCATGCGGTGTCGGGATAGGAATTTCAGTTGTACCCAGTCGGGTGCGCAACGCTTCTGTCTGACTCCGTTCGCCGCCTAGTCGGGTGCTAGTTTAGAGGACGGATTTCTACGAGAGAAGTTCAATCGTATGTCCGAGTCTCTGTCATCAAGCATCCACTCAATCCGTTTCGCTCTTCTCGCGATCGCGTGTTTCGGATTGACGCTTGCCCTCGCCTACGAAGGCGCCACGGTTGCAATTCATGGCCTCCAAGCGCTCGTCCCACTGGGCATGCCACGCCTTCTTACGCCGGGCCTCATCGACCTTGGCCTCGGGGCAATGCTGCTCAACCTGAGTTGGTTGACGTTCCGCGGGGCACGTCAGCAACTGGCGATAGCTCGTCTCATACGAGCCCACAATCGCGACCCCCGACCCAACGAGCGCTAGCGTTTAGGCCCCAGCTGAGCTTGGGCTAGCGAGGCGCCGGATGCCGAAGCAGGGCACGCGCTCGAAGGCACGCTGCGAGTCGTGTCGATTCTGACCGGTCTCGTTCGACGTATAGAGAGGCCGCGAACCGCGCGGCTACCGGCACGAACCGACTTCAGGAGAGACTATGCGTTTCATGATCATCGGTCTGGCGACGAAAGAATCGGAGTCGGGCGCTCCGCCGAAACCCGAGGCAATCGTCGCGATGCAGAAGTACAATGAGGAGCTCGTGAAGGCCGGTATTCTCCTCGCCGCCGAGGGACTGACACCGACCTCGAAGGCTGCGCGCGTGAAGTTCAGCGGCGACGAACGCATCGTCATCGATGGTCCATTCGCCGAGACCAAAGAGGTCATTGCCGGGTTCACGATTCTCAAGGTAAAGTCGCGCGAAGAAGCGATCGAGTGGGTGAAGCGCGCTCCGAACGTCTCTCCGAACGGCGAAGGGATGATCGAAATCCGCAAGCTCATGGACGTCGAGGATTTCGGCGAGGGCTTCACACCGAACCCGGAAATCGCGAAAGTGAAGTACTAATGCCCGCGCCGCCGCGAGCACCGCGGCTGCTGGGATCTTGATTCGGGACGCTATGGACGACGCAAACCTCAGCGCACTTCGACACCTCGCGGCAGCTTTTCGACATGCAATCGAGAGCGCGCGCGCCGAGCGAGCGCCTGGCGCGCTGCCTTACTTTCCCGACGGTGCGTGCCGAATGACGAGCCGACTGTTGGCGCTCCATCTCGCGCGCCGGCCTGACGGTGAGTTGTTCGGACCTCCGCAATTGGTGAGTGGCATCTTGCCCGATTCGGCCTCGGCGGTCCGCCACTCTTGGCTCGAGGTCGATGAGGTCGTGGTCGATCTGACGGCGGATCCGTTCGGCGAGGCTCCTGTCCTGGTCGGCGCCCGAACCGCATTTCATGAGTCGCTGATATCGCCCGTTGTCGAGGATGCGGCTGCCGTTCTCGGTTCGCTGGGCGCGGCCGAGACCGAGCGTTTGACGCGTCAATTGGCGGCGATCGAAGCGCGCCTCTCGGGTTTCACGTCGCCGGCGGCCTAACAATCATTACCTGCCCACCTACAGTGCGACCGCTTCGCTACTCCATCAACGTCACGTTGGACGGTTGCTGCGATCATCGAGTCATGATCGCCGACGATGATTTGCATCGTCACGCGATCGAGAACCTTGTCCGAGCTGATGCTCTCCTCTTCGGCCGCGTCACGTACGAAATGATGGAAGCAGCATGGCGAGGGCCCGCTCCGGCCGGAGCGAGGCCTGACTGGATGGAGCCGTTCGCCCGGACAATCGACGCGGCAAAGAAGTATGTCGTGTCGAGCACTCTGGACCGAGTCGATTGGAACGCAGAGCGCTTGCGCGGCGATCTCGGGACGGCCGTTCAGCAGCTCAAGCAGAAGCCGGGAAAGGGTCTCCTCGTCGGGGGCGTCACGTTACCGCTGGCGTTGGCCGAGCTGGGATTGATCGATGAGTACGAGCTCGTGGTACACCCCCGGGTCGTGGGCCATGGACCGACGCTGTTCGCGGGGCTCTCGAAGCTGATCGACTTGAAGCTCGTGAGCCGGCTGGAGCTCTCCTCCGGAGCCGTTGCCATGCGGTATGAGCCGAGGACCTGACTCGGCCGAGCCTTGTGTCGATGACGTTCAGAGATCAGGGCGCATTTATCAACGATTGGATATCTCTTGACTGCCGGCTGACACGGACTCTCTCCATGAACTCGCGATCTCGCTTCGTTGCCCTTATTGCCCTCATTGCCCTTGCCGTGCTGGCGCGCCGCGGTACGGCGCAAGCCGCCGCAGACGCCTCAAGCCCCATCGGCGTGTGGCGAGGCACCTCGCTGTGCCTGGTGCGGCCTTCATCCTGCACCGACGAAGTCGTCGTGTACCGAATCACCCGCGCGAAAGGGAGCGATAGCCTCTCGATGGACGCGCGCAAGATCGTCAATGCAAAGGAAGAGGAGATGGGCGTCCTTGCCTGTCGGATCGCTCCGCCCGGCACGGCGTTCAACTGCAGTATTCCGAGCGGCGTGTGGCGCTTCACCGTGCGCCGTGACAGCCTGGTCGGTGAGCTGCGCCGATCGGATAGCACCAAGTTCCGCGACGTCCGCGCGGCGCGCTCGCGCTAGCGCCGCGTCAGTCATCGCGCCGATGACACCGCCTTCGGCACAATGCCGATCACTGTCGCTCCGGCTGATTTCGCCACGTCCATCGCGCTGACGACGTCGTCGTACCGCACACCGGCCGCGCCGGCCACCTGAAGCGTCTTGTCTGGGCGACCGCGGTAGGTTGCGGTGAGCTCGGCCAAGAGGTTTGGTTTCGCGATCGGCCGTTGGTTGAGCCGATAGGTGGGACCGGGCAGCACCTCGAGGACGATCGCCGGCGCGGTTGCGCTAGGGCCAACGCGCGGCTCCGGCAACAGTACGTCGATCGAGTGATGCATCTGAACGGCGACCATCATGAACACGATGAGCAAGACGAGCAACACATCGATCATCGGTGTCACGTTCGGTTCTGCATTCGGAATCGACAAAGTGCTGGCCTTCATCGGCGCTCCGGTCGGTGATGCGCCGAAGGTACGATGGCCAGCTTAGCGGCCGATGGCCGACGGGTGAGCGCACTGTTTGAGTTCGATTACGGATCGATGAAGATTGGTGTGCGCCTCAACCTGGAGTCTTCATGAAGGGTGTGCCAACACTCTCTTCGCTGATCCAGTCGGCACAACGACTCGCCCACGAGCCGCCGCCGGTCATCTCGAAACTCGGCTGGCGCTATCATCACATTGGCATTCCCACTAATGAGCCGCGCCCGAACGAGAAGCATCTGGAGGCCTTCGGGCTTCACGTGTCCGGCTTCTCGTCGAGCCCGTTTGGCATAGAGTGGATGCGATACTCGGATAGCAGTCCGTTACACCCGGCGATCAAGACGTTGCCGCACGTGGCGTTCGAAGTCGACGACCTCGACTCGGCACTCGAAGGTCAAGAGATTATTCATCCACCGGGATCACCTTCCGAAGGCGTCCGCGCCGCAATGATCCTGGTCAACGGAGCTCCCGTGGAGCTCATCTGCTTCGCAAAACCTGACGGAGAACGGCCATGAGCAATCCAGCAAAGAATACGATCTGTCTTTGGTACGATCGCGACGCCGAGGAGGCAGCCCGGTTCTATACCGAGACGTTTCCCGATTCGTCTGTCAAAGCGGTACATCGCGCACCAGCAGACTTTCCGTCGGGAAAGATGGGAGACGTGTTGACCGTCGAGTTCACGGTGATCGGCATCCCCTGTATCGGACTCAACGGCGGACCTGCGTTCAAGCATACCGAAGCCTTCTCCTTTCAGATCGCCACCGTCGACCAGGCCGAGACGGATCGCTACTGGAACGCCATCGTCAACAACGGCGGTGAGGAGAGTGCGTGTGGTTGGTGCAAGGACAAATGGGGACTGTCCTGGCAAATCACGCCGATCGCGCTGACGAAGGCGATTTCCGATCCCGATCGCGCTGCCGCCAAGCGCGCGTTCGACGCGATGATGCAGATGCGAAAGATCGACATCGCCACGATCGAAGCGGCGCGTCGGGGCTGAACGGACCAGTGGCGTCCCAGGTGGCATTCCCGACCATTCGGCCTCTTGTGACAGCTGAGGAGCGTGATTGGTGCGCGCAGCTCATGGCGAGCTCCGAGCCGTGGATCACGCTTGGGCGTACCCTCGAGGCATCGCGCCGACTGTTCGAGGACCCTTCTCGGGATGTCCTTCTCGCCACCCTCGACGACGCGCCCGTCGGTTTCGCCGTCTTCACCCTGATCGGCCCGTTCAGCGGTTACATCCAAAGCCTGGCCGTCATTCCAACGGCGCGCAGCGCGGGCATTGGGTCAGCGCTGATGCGGCACGCCGAAGCGCGCATCTTCGAGGCTTCGCCGAATGTGTTTCTGTGCGTGTCTTCCTTCAACGATCGGGCGCGCGACTTCTACGAGCGGGCAGGCTACGAGCTGATCGGAGAGCTGCGCGACTATTTTGTCCGCGGTCACTCCGAGCTGCTCTTTCGCAAGTCGCGCGGGCCGTGGAATGACTTCGACGCGAACGCGCGTTCTTCAGAAGACGACGGGCAGATAATTCCAGCGAATTAGAAAGGCGATCGTGGCGAGTGCGCCGACGACATAGATCGTCATGAGGCCGCGTCGACCGACGTCCCACCATCCGCGACGCCACGAGGCGACGGATAACACGACGAGCAACGCGGCGAGCGCGGCCATCACGAGCGGGATCACGGCCATTGCGCGCATTCCGGCTGAAACGCCGAGCACGAGCCCGGTGCCGTTACCGAACATCCGTGTCGAGCGAGCGACGAAGCCGAAGCCGAACCAGAGCCACAGGGCAATGAACGCGAGCGCGATCCACGCGGTGGCAGCGGGCAAACGGCCGCCGGCGGCGACGGAGCCGGATGCGCGGCGCCGCCTCCACCACCAAAGCCCCAGCGACACAACGCCCCACGCGGCCAGGACGATCATAGGACCGAGCAGGAGCCACGACACGTATTCGTTCA
>Ga0310811_10013442_pt1 | contig 10665 bp, 8 predicted proteins | sample YCmetagenome_FD_207642 | JGI IMG/M metagenome (GOLD analysis project Ga0310811, IMG submission 207642) | Soil microbial communities from experimental microcosm in Duke University, North Carolina, United States - YC | ecosystem: Engineered > Artificial ecosystem > Soil microcosm > Unclassified ...
ACATAGTCATCGAACTCACCCGGCGGGTTTTCGACGTCTGCCTGAGCCTGATCTCCGCCCTCTCCCGGCGTCTCCAATGTAACTGGCTCGGCCTCGTTGACCGCATCCTGGTCTGCCAAGGCAGGTTGGGTAGAAGCTGTCTCAGACAAGTCAGTCGATCCCCATTTTGGCGCCCATACAGCAGCGCTTGTTCACGCTGACGCTCGCGCATTGGGGCTGTTCGCGCAACGTCAGACAAGCGCTGCCGCCGCGCCCCCAATGGGATAGCCGCTGAGACGTGAGACAAGCGCCGCATCACCCCCAGGCTGGCCTCGGTGTACATCACCGGCAACGCACTAAGAGTTTGAGCGCTGGGTGCACGTTAACGGCAACGCGCTGAGAAGTTTGGCGGTGGGAGCCGACGCCTGACCTGCAGCCCCCCTTCCGGTCCCGCCGAGGGTTCAGCCTGCAGTTGCCAAGGCCAAACCTTGCGGCCTGGTGGGTATGGAGAGTCGACGGTCCACGCTATCGACCCGCTTCCGGTTCGAGGATGCAGCCGTCACCGGCTGCTCAGGTCCACGACGTGGTAACGGGCCACGTCCGGCGGGACGACCGGCTTCTCGTCATGCGGCGTTCCATCGGGAGCCCAATCGTAGGGTACGGGCGTAGCGCGGTAGACCCAGTTGCTGCGCACCGACCCGCTGGAGCCGCCGACCGTCGTCTGGGCGAAATAGGGACTGACGTACTCCCACACGATCTCACCCTTCGGCGTCACCTGGAAGAAACGGCCATTGACCCCTTCGTCGATGAAGGTGTTGCCGTTGGGAAGGCGCCGGGCGTCGGAGATGAATGAGCTGTAGAAAGTCCAGCCGGCCGCGTTGGTGTTCTCGGCGCTGTAGGACCAGACGATCTTGAGCGCCACCGGATCGATCTCCAGCACGCGCGAGCCGCCAGTCACGGTCAGCGGCACCGCGGGATAGCCGGCCTCACCCTGGTTGTCGAACACCAGGATATTACCGGCGCCGGGCAGGCCCTCTGGAATGATCTGGGCGTCGTGCTGGCCGCTCAGCTGGTCGACGTTGTGGACATCAGTGGCTTTGGCGTCTGCCTTCGGCGAATCGAAGTTCGGGCCGAGGCGCCAGACCACACGACCTGTCTTCTTGTCGATGATGACGATGAAGTTGGCGTTGCGCGAGTCCAGGATGATGTTGTCGGGGGCAAAGCGTTTGTCGCCGGCTTCGAACCAGCGGTTGGAGCCGACGGGCTTCATGTCGTTGATATGCAGATAGTCGGGCGACGCGGAGGCCTTGACCAGCTTGAGCTGTTCGGGAGTGAACCCGAACTCGGCCAGGTGCTCGGAAGCCACCCAGCGCCAGACGACCTTGCCCTGCGGGTTCACCTCGTAGATCGCATCGTCCAAAACCTGGGGCTGGGCGAAGCCGTCGATCGGATGCCGCAGGTTGGCCAGCACGAGGGTATTGCCGGTGGGCAGGCGCGCCTCGTCGTGATGCTGACGCGCCGCTCCGCCAGGCGCCTGATCATCGCCCCATGACCATACGACCTTGCCGTCCCAATCGAGCTCGCCGATGGTCTTGTTATCGAAGATCGCGGCGCCCGGAACCTCGCCCGTGCCCGCGTCCGCACCGGACGCCAGCTGCACGAGCACGTGGCCTTTCTTCCCGCCGGTGACGGCCGGGTCAAGTAGATCGCTGGGGAAGCCGCCCAGCGCCCAGTTGCGCACCTCGCGGCCGTCCATGTCGATAAGATGCGTCTTGGCGTCCGGCGAAGCGAACACGACAAAGCTGTTGTAGGCCTTCAACGGGTCATAGCGCGTCGTACCGGTGGGAAAGACGCTGGGTTCGGCGGAGGCCGGGCCAACTTGGGCGAGACCGGCCAAGGCCGAAGCGGTGAGCAGGGCTGCGAGGCCCAGGGATTTGGAGGTCATCGTCAGGTCCTTGGAAAAGGCGTGCGCGATCCGCAGCAATCTGAGGAGGTGAAGGAGGGGCGGCGCCCGCGAGTGTCAGCTCGGCCAGCGCCCGCCGTGGTCGTAGGCGTGCGTGTCCACGTGGGGCGTGTTGATGTGGTCGGCCCATTCCGCGGCGGCGTTGTTGTAGGTCATCGTGCCCCGGTTCTCCGGCAGCATCTGCCGGTTCCAAGCGTCCCACTCTGCGGTCAACCGGCGATAGACGTCGGGCAGCGCCTTCTTTAGGTCGGCCCGCTCCAGCGGATCGTCCACGACGTTGAACAGATAGCCGTTGGGGCCGATCTTGAGCGCCTTGAAGTCTCCGTCCCGTACGGCGCGTTGCTGGTTCGCTTTGTAGCGCCAGAATAAGGTCCGTGGCGCAGGCGGAACGCCCTCGGTCAGGGTCGAGGTCAGGTCGATACCGTCGCTTGCCGGCGTGGGCGCCGGGGCTCCGGCGGCCGACAGCAGGGTCGGCAGCCAGTCCATGTGGATCGTTGTCTGCTCGCTCACCAGACCTGGAGAAATCCGGCCGGGCCAGCGGATCACCGAGGGGACCCGGATCCCACCCTCCAGCAGCTCGCTCTTCTTGCCCGTGAACGGCCAGGTATTGGACAGACGCTCCCCGCCATTATCACTGGTGAAGATGACGATGGTGTTCTCGGCCTGGTCAGTCTGCGCCAGCGCCTCCAGCACCAGGCCGATCTGGCGATCCATGGCCTCGACCATGCGGATGTAGGTCGCCAGCTTGGCGCCCTGGATGTCGGTGATCGCGCCGCCGATCGCCTTGGAATGCGCTTCGTCCTCGGGCCCCTCCCATGGCCAATGCGGCGCGTTGAAGTGGACGCTGAGTAGATAGGGCGTCTCGGACTTGGCCTTGGAGCGGACGATTTCGGCGGCGCGCTGGCCGATCAGACCTGTAAGATAGCCCTTGGCCTCGATCGGCCGATCGTCGTCCCAAAGATCCGCCTTCTCGTTGCTCTGATGGGAGAAGTAGTCGAGCGCTCCGCCGCGGAAGCCCCAGAAGTGGTCGTAGCCGCTCTGCAGCGGTCCGAACTTGGGCAGGACGCCCAGGTGCCATTTGCCAACGAGATAGGTTGCATAGCCGGCGGCCTTCAGATGCGAAGGCAGGGTAGGCTGGTCGGGCGGCAGACCGACGTCGGACTTGTTGGCCAGGGGCTCTTCCAGGCCGATCGGCAGCCGGTACTGGTAGCGGCCCGTGATGATACCGACGCGAGACGCCGTGCAGACAGCTGAATTGGCGTAGGCCTGAGTGAACCGGGCGCCCGTCGCCGCGATGGAGTCTATGGCCGGTGTCTTGATCTGCGGGGCGCCGTAGCAGCCGATGTCGCCGACCCCGAGGTCGTCGGCGAGGAAGAAGATGATGTTCGGCCGGCGGCGTGACAGCTTTTCCTGGGCCACGCCCAGCGATGGGGACAACGCAAGTGCGGTCACAGCGCCGCCTATACCGAACAGTTCACGGCGCGAAATACTCTGATCCGCCATTCTTCTTCCCCTCGCTTGTGACAATTCCGCTGACCGTCCAGGGCGGTCCGCCGCCGGGTCATAGACCGGTCCAGCCTGGGCTTTAATCCCTATCATTCTAATGGACTTGATAGAGATTCTGGCGTGAGCTTGACCGTCCGGCCGCCTATCGCAGCGACCAGCGCTCAGTTGGAAGCGGGAGCGCGGCTCAACCTCAAGGACCTCCCTCAATGCCTGTTGCTTTTGTTCGCCTGCCCCCGCAGGCCACCGTCCGTTCGGCCAGAAAAGTCACTTTCCGGAGCTTCCTGTTCGGCGCCGCAGCCTGGATCGGATCAGGGGCTTACGCACAGGCAGCCGACCTCGCCGCTGCGGGCTCGTCGACCGCCTCCGCGCAATTGGCGACCGCGGCTGCGGAGGTTGCGGTCGCGGACACCGTGGGCGTTGGAGAGGTGGTTGTCACCGCTCGTCGACGGGACGAGCAGGCGCAGAACGTGCCGATCGCTCTGAACGCCTTCACCGGTCAGACGCTTGAGGCGCGGCGAACCTACAACCTGCGGGACGTGCAGACCCTGGCGCCGAGCTTGGTGGTGACGGTCACAAATCCACGCAACACCAGCATCGATGTGCGCGGACTGGGGAACAACGTATCGGTCTACAACGACGGCCTGCAGCCCGCGGTCGGGGTCTACGTCGACCAGGTCTATCTGGGCCGCCCCGGCCAGACGGTGTTTGACATGGCCGATACCAATAGCGTCGAGGTGCTGCGCGGACCCCAGGGCACTCTGTTCGGCAAGGACACCTCCGCCGGCGCCGTGGTCATCGCCACCAATGCGCCGACCTCCGTGCCGAGTGTGATGGCGGACGCGAGCGTCGGCGACCATGGCTACAACCAGGGCCACCTGGTGCTCAACGGCCCGATTGCGGACGGGGTGCTGGCCGGCCGACTGTCCTTGAGCGAGACTCAGCACGGCGGATTTGTGAACAACGTCTACGCGGGCACGCACACCAGCGACTATCGCGACTGGAGCGGGCGAGGCGAACTGCTCTTCACCCCCACCGCAGACATGAAATGGCGCCTTACAGCCGACTATGGTCAGCAACGTTCGAGCACGGCCGCCTCCGTGCTGGCGGGTCTGCTGACAAACTACACCAACGGCGCCGCCTATCCGTTCGGCTATCAGCAGCGCGCGGCGGCGGTGGGCTATACGCCCCTGCCCATCGATCCGGCCGCACGTGAGGTCGCGGTGGACGGCCCAAACAGCTACTGGGAAGAACAGGGCGGCGTGGCTCTGATCGGCGACATCACCCTGCCCGGGGCGGTGTTCACGTCGGTGACGTCGGGCCGCGTGTGGAACTGGTCACCGCACAACGATGGCGACGGCACCTCGGCGCCGGCCGGGACGGACTTCCACCAGGCGAACCAGCAGAGCCAGTTCAGTCAGGAACTTCGGGTGGCCTCCACCGGCCAGCGGACGGTCGACTACGTGGCGGGCGTCTACGGGTTCTGGCAGGTGGTGAAGGCGCAGGCGCTGAACGCCTACGGACCGATGGCGGCGCAATGGTTCGTGTCGCCGACCGCCGCCCCAGCGCCGGTCGCGGCCGCGGCCCTGGACAACTACACCATCGTCAGCCAGTCCTCGCCGAAGATGGCGAGCACGGCCGCCTTCGCCGAGACTATCTGGCACGCGCTCCCGCGGCTCGATGTGACCACCGGCCTGCGCTACACCTACGAGACCATGAGCGGCTACTTCGACCAGACCGCTTCCGGCGCCGACCTCTCCACTCTATCATCCGCACAGGCCGCGCAGGCCCAGGCCCTGCGGGCGCGGTTCGGGATCGCCAACAGCTTTAATGCCAAAACCAGCGACGGCGCCCTCACTGGCCGCGTAAACATCGCATATCACCCGACTGATGCCGTGATGGCCTACGTCACCTACGCCCGCGGCTACAAAGCGGGCGGCCTGAACCTGTCCAACATCAACACCACCGGCGCTTTGGCGGCCAACCCGGTGGTCGGTCCCGAGACGCTGGACAGCTACGAAATCGGTGTGAAGAGCGCCTGGTTCGCGCATCGCCTGACAGCGAACGCCGACCTGTTCTGGACCGACGACAGCAACTACCAGACTACCCAGGTCAACCTGATCAACGGCGTAAGCTCGCTGACCAATGCAGGGAAGGTCCGTTCCCGCGGCGTGGAGGTCGATCTCCAGGCCCAGCCGATCGATGCATTGAGTCTCTATGCATCGGCGACCTATGACGACGCCATCTATGTTACGTACAAGAACGCCCCGTGTGCGATCGAGGTGCAGACGACCTCGACCTGCGATCTCAGCGGCCGCCAGTTACCCGGTCCGTCAAAGTGGGCATTGTCCGCCGGAGGGGAATACGATTTCGAACTGGGCGCGGTGCACGGGAAGGCGACGGAGGCCTATGTAGGCGGCGACTACAGCTATCGGTCGTCGTTCTACACGACCGCCGCGGACTCCATTTACTCGCTGATCCCGGCCTACGGCGTGCTCAACGTGCGGGCCGGCGTTCGTGCCAAGGACGGCCTCTGGGACCTCCAGCTCTGGTCGCGGAACGCCACCGATTCCCTCTACTACCTAGCTCTGTCGGCGGCGAATACCGGCGCGGTCACGGGGACGCTTGGAGATCCCCGGACGTTCGGCGCGACCTTACGGGTGAAATACTGACCTGTGGGAGGTGGGGAAGCCTTTCCCTACCTCCCGTACGTTGCCGCCTGACCAGGCCAAGGGTGAGAAACTCGGTGGCATCTGGAATGTCGACTCCATAGGCGTCTGGTACGCGATGGGCCAGAAGCCCCTTCGGCTAGCTCCGGCAATCGGACCTTCAGGCAATTGTGAGACCTGTTTCGGACGGCGCAAGCCGCGCCTAAGTCTTGCGCTTCCGGCCTTTTGCGCCCAGTCCAAGCGCCTTCGCCATCTCCGACCTAGTCTTGGAATAGTTCGGCGAAACAAGCGGGTAATCCTTTGGCAAGCCAAACTCGTCCCGGTAGCGCTCCGGCGTGTAGCCGTGCGCGGTCAGATGGCGACGCAGACTCCGGTAGCTCTTGCCGTCGATGAAACTGATCAGTGCGTCCGGCGTGACGCTCTTGCGGATTTGGGCAGGACTGATCTTTGGCCTGACGGTTTCGGTTTCGCTGGGGGCCCTACCCTCCCGAATGAGGAGGAGCGAGCCGTACACGGACCGGATCAGGTCAGGCAGGGCCTCCGGGGAAACAGCATTGGAGCCCACGAAGCTTGAAACGATCTCGGCAGTCAGCGTCGTCAGGTCTTGGTTGGCCATCTTCGTCCCCCAGGGCATTTCCCCAGGACTAGCTGGGCAATTTGGATTTGAACAGCCGAGCTAGGCAAGCGCGGCCAAGATGGCCGTCATGGCTAAGCAGCGCCAAGAGCGGCCCTAGAGTTTGACGGCGCAGTGCGGGGACGGCGGCTACAGCTTCAGCGAACATCGTCGACGAACGTGTTCCTATACGGCGGGGTGGCGCGGTGGCGGTGGCGCCGAAATTTGACAGCAAGGAGGTTCAAGTCGGCTAAGTTGTCTCAATCGCCAGTCTCGTCCCGATGGGGGCCCCTATGGCTCAGATCGACGGCCGCCAGCTTCACTTAGTGAAGAAAGCCCTGGCCATCGCCTCACTCGCCATCGAGGACCAAGAGGACGGCCCCTTCCGGCCCACGTCCGACCAGGCAGACATGAAAGAACTGCTGAGCGAACTGACGGGCACGGAGACGGAACTCGAACACTACATCCAATCGGCGCGGGTGGTTATCCAAGGCGGGCCTGATTAGCGAAGCTGGACGGACATTCTCCAGTTCGATGCCCGACAGGCGCCAAACTGCGTCCTTGCGACAGAAGTTTTTCGCCGTTGAAATTGCCGGCCGGTCGGCCGGCAATTTTCTGCGAAGGGAGCGCGGGCTTTTGCGCTGAGTGCACATAGACGGCAATGCACTGAACGTTTCGGAGCTGGGCGCACAAACACGGGAACGCACTGGACTCTGGATGCAGGTCAGCGTCTGCGCACTGATGGTAGCGAACCGGCGCCTTTTGGCGGCGCAGCGAACACGGCGTCCGAAGCCGCCGGATTGCCCCAGAACAAGTTTCATTTGACACCATGCAGGGGCTCATAGTAACAAATGAAACTTGTTAGCGCCGGTTACAAACGCTATTGCCGGATTCTAGCGGCTTCCGGGCAGACGCTTCCTCGACCATCCGCGTGTGACGGGCATCGTGCAGTGGCGCTTCGCCGCGCGGCGCAGGATCCCAAACCTCTGGCGCCGTGCGTCGTGAGCTTCCGCGTCTGCTCGTCACGACCGCCGGCAAGCCCTGGCGTCGGGCAAGTGCTGAGCAACGCTGGCGCTTTCGCTTTCCATCCAGAGCCCGCCGCCATCGACAAGGCTTTGTCGAGCCTCCGCGTGGGGCGCCCCATTCGCCTCGCCGTCACCACTGTCCGACTTCCGAGTCTTCAGAATGCGGGATCGATGATGAACACAAGACTGGTCTTGGCGTCCCCTCTGGGGCTCGCCGTCCTGCTCTGGACCGCCGCGTCCGCAGCGGCTGACCCGTTGGAGCTCTATTTTCGTAACGTTCGCGAGTATCACCACGACAATGGCGAGGTTCACAGGTTCTATCTGGAACGGGACCACACCTTCGCCATGAAAGTCGAGGGAAAGACGATCGCCGGCGGTACCTGGACCTACTCCGCGGGCAAGGATGAGCTCTGCACGCGCATTACTACCCCCAACCCCCCGCCCCCACCGCCGGGTCTTGCGCCGGATGCTCCCCGTTGCCAGCCGGCGCACACGACCTACAGGCCGGGCGTCTGGTGGACCGAGAGGATGGCCAACGGCATGACCGAGCGGCAGGTGTTCATGCCCCGGCCGTGACAAGGCATTGGGCTCCATCAGCCTGCTCACCAAGAACACTGAGCTCCCCACCCGTCCGGCGCAGAGTGTGGAGCTTCACGGCCAACATCGTGGGATCGACATCGCCTCGCGGAAGCGCTTGCGCGCCTCCCCCTTTGGGCTCACCCATCCGATGCCCGATCACGAAGTCGACGGCAAATCTGCAGGTAGAACAGGGAGCCGTCGGGAGTTCCGGCGCTGTTGGTTGGGCCGCCTCAGCGCCAATGGCCGGCGCGACCTCGCCTTTCGCTGGCGTGTCGCCAACGCTAGCCGCCTCGCTGTGGACAGCCTTACGGTGAGGATGAAGCTTCGCGGGCTTCGCCGGGGCCGGTGCGGTCGCTCGTTGAGGAGCTTCAACGACGGGTGGAGGCGGAGCCTGGAACAGAGCGGAAAGCGAAGCAGCATTCGCGACCATCTTCAGCACGAGCCAGAGGATCACCGCGAGCTATCCAGTCCAGGAACAAGGCATTCGGAGGGGGGGCCGGGACAAATGCCGGCCGCTCGGGCTCGGCAACGGGCGCGGCCACCACCGCAGGCTCGCCACGCATAGTGGATAGGGCGCGAGCGTGCGCGGCTAAGGCGGACGCAAAGACTTCGGCGCTGTCGGCGTTGCTGACGATGAACGCACTGTCCAAGCCACTCTCGCCGCGGACGTGTAGGCCACCGAGGCGCGCACCATCTCGAGTTAGGCTCTGTCGTTCCTGGAGCCTGACCTGCGGGCGCGGCGAAGGCGCCACGAAACGGAAGTAGGATCACCTCCGGGAACCGGACGTACCCCCTACCGCCAACGACCCAGCTAGCGCGACTTCCGCTCCCTGGTCTCGCGGTGGATGTCTTGTTCGGGGGGACCGCGGTCCGCCTATTGTTCTCTTGATCCGTCCCTCTTGGCACCGCGACGGGACACGGGTGGCTAGCGCGCGTTTGATAGGGTATCCAAGCTGTGCATCAGAGGGGGAGCTTCACCTGGATCAGACCGCTACGGCTGCAACGGCCGCGCTCGAGCGCCCCGTCCTTTATGGCACGGTGACACAGCTCGCGTTCAACATTAACGAGCGCTACTACAGAGGCCTGCACTACATGTGGTGTACGCCCTGTTTTGACATCGACCTGAAGTCACCAGTCTACACGGTGCCGCCCACTTCCTCGCCCTTTCAGATCTATCAAACGCTCGCTCGCGAGGTCGCCGCTGCCGATCTTCATAGTGAGAAGATCAACGCTAACCGCGTGGGAATCCAGAGGGGCGCGCTTAAAATGCTTGAGCGCGGCGTTATCGATCAAAAGACTGCCGAGCGCATCCAGAACACCGCGATTGTCGCGCCTGTCGCAAGTTTCAGGCCGCTCCTGTGCGTTATCAGCGCTGATCGCGCTCACGAGCATTGCACCGAGGTCGACATCACTGCGATGGCCAATCCGCTGTCGCAGGAGTTTATTGTCGAAGACCTGCCACGTACCGCATTTGACGTCATTAGCATCGGCACTCCACAATGATTGATCTTCGCCCCTCTATTGCCGGATCCCCTCATAAGGATGTTGTGGACGCCGTCTATTTCGCCATCCGTTACGTGAAACAGGCTGCTACCGCCCACCGGACCGGCAAAGACATCTTTCAGGATGCAAATCGCAGCGCGCCGTCGCTGCGGGTCCGCCAGCTCGCGATGGCGCTCGTACAGGAGATCGAGCGGCAGCTCGGGATTAGCGCGGCTCAATTCCAGAGCGCGGAGTTCAACGAGGCTATGAATACCCTATCCGCTCTCCCCCATGACCACAGCGGAACCATGACCAAAGAAGAGCGGGCGGAAGCTGAGGCCCTCGCCGCCGAGTTGTCGACCGACCCTCTTGCGAGTAGCCCCTGATAAGAAGTCAGAAAACCACCCTGGTCGATCGGTGCGGACGTCCGCACTTTCGGCCGGAGGGCGCCAGTTGCGGACCTTGCGCCGGCTCCGCAAACTGGACGCTCGAAACGAAAGCGTCGATCTTCGGTTACGCGCCGCTCCTCGCGTCGGCACGAGAGCAATTGCTCTTCATGGCGGCGCGGGTGTAGGGCCGACCGCCCCAGACCGGAAGCACCCCCATGTCCCTTCACCCCGCCCTCGCCTCTGGAAAAGTCGCCGTCGTCACCGGCGCGGCAAGCGGCATCGGCCTCGCGGCGGCCCGCAGGTTCGCCGAGGCCGGTATGCGTGTGGTGCTGGCCGATGTCGACGTCGACGGACTGAAAGCCGCCGCCGCCGGCTTGGGCGATAAGGCTGTGGCGGTAGACACCGATGTCGGACGACGCCAGGACATCGAGCGGCTCAAAGCCGAGGCGGACGCCTTCGGTCC
>Ga0310811_10013443_pt1 | contig 10664 bp, 10 predicted proteins | sample YCmetagenome_FD_207642 | JGI IMG/M metagenome (GOLD analysis project Ga0310811, IMG submission 207642) | Soil microbial communities from experimental microcosm in Duke University, North Carolina, United States - YC | ecosystem: Engineered > Artificial ecosystem > Soil microcosm > Unclassified ...
GGCTTCAGAATATATCGACCAGTTCATTCGCGATGGCCGCGTGAAGGATGTCTATATCCAAGGCGAGCCGGATGCGCGCATGCAACCGAGCGACCTCGCGAAATGGTATGTCCGCAACAACGTCGGCGACATGGTGCCGTTCGATTCTTTCCTGACCGGCAGCTGGACCACCGGGCCGCAGGCCGTGGAAATTTATAACGGAGATGCGGCTTACGAGATCCAGGGCATGCCCGCGCCCGGCGTGAGCAGCGGTCAGGCGATGGCCGAGATTGAGAAGCTCGTGGCCGAGATGCCCGCCGGGGTCGGCATGGAATGGACCGGCATTTCCTATGAGCAGGTGCAAGCCGGTTCGCAGACCGGCGCGCTGTACGGCATTTCGGTGATCTTCGTTCTGCTTTGCCTCGCGGCTTTGTATGAAAGCTGGTCCATCCCCGTTGCGGTGATGCTGGTGGTGCCGCTTGGCATCATTGGCGCGGTCATCGCCAACCTGGCGCGCGGCTACGACAATGACGTGTATTTCCAGATCGGCCTGCTGACGACGATGGGCCTTGCCGTCAAGAACGCCATTCTGATCGTCGAATTCGCCCGCGACTTCTTCGAGAAAGGGGAAAGCCTGGTGGAGGCCGCGCTGCATGCGGGGCGGGAACGTCTGCGGCCGATCCTGATGACCTCGATCGCCTTCATTTGCGGCACCTTCCCGCTCGCCATCGCCACCGGCGCCGGCGCCGGCGCCCGCACGGCGATCGGCACGGCAGTGGTCGGCGGCATGGTCTCCGCGACCGTGCTGGCGATCTTCTTCGTGCCCTTGTTCTTCGTCGTCGTGCTGACGCTCACCAAGGTGAAGCGCCGCTCAGAACGAAATCTGGCCGTAACGGCCTTGCCGGAGCACTGAACCATGCGCCGTTCCATGACCACCACGACGCTGCTCGGCCTGCTCTCAGGCTGCTCGTTGATCCCCGCTTATCAGCGGCCCGCTTTGCCGGTCTCCCCGGAATGGCCCGCCAGCGCCGGGCCCACCAAGAGCGGTCCCGCCGCCGCCGACATCGGCTGGCGAGACTTCTTTCGCGACCCGGCATTGCAAGGGCTGATCGCGCTCAGTCTCGCCAATAACAGGAATTTGCGGGCCACCACGCTGAACGTGCAGGAGGCGCAAGCGCAATACCGCGTCGACCGCGCCAACCTGTATCCGATGATCAATGCGACCGCCGGGCGCGATGTCTACCATACCCCTGCGGATGTCATGGGCACTGGTTCCGCGATCAATTATCGTGAGTACAGCCTGGGTGCCGGCGCGGTTTCGTGGGAGCTGGATTTATTCGGTAAAGTCCGTAGCCAGGCGAAAGCCGCGCACGAGACCTATCTCAGCGACGCGGACATGGCGCTGAGCGCGAAAATCGCGCTCGTCGCCCAGGTCAGCTCCGAATACTATGCCTGGCTGGCGGATCGGGAATCGTTGCAGATCTCTGAGGACACGGCGGCGGCGCAGGCGCACTCCTTGCAACTGACGCAGGCGGCGACAGCGCATGGCATCGACACGGCCATGGATGTTGCCCAGGCGCAGACTACCCTCGATACGGCCCAGGCGATGGTGGCCCTCTACACGCGCCAGGTGGCCGAGGACATGGACGAGTTGGTGCTGCTGGCCGGCACGCCGATCCCCGGCAAGCTGCTGGCGCAGATGAATGCGGTTGCGGGGCTCGATGCGTCTCCTTCCTTGCCTGACGTGCCGGCCGGCTTGCCCTCCGACCTGCTGGAACGGCGGCCAGACATCCGCGCGGCCGAGCATGTGTTGCTTGCCGCCAATGCCAATATCGGCGCCGCGCGCGCCGCGTTTTTCCCGTCCATCACCATCACGGCCAATGGGGGCACCGCGAGCTCCGGGCTTAACCATCTGTTTGGCCCCGGCCAGGCGGCCTGGCTGTTCAACCCTCAGCTCAACGTGCCGATCTTCGCCGCCGGCCAGAACATCGCCAATCTCGATATAGCCAGAGTCGAGAAGAAGATTGAAATCGCCGATTACGAACAAGCCATCCAGTCGGCTTTCCGTGATGTCGCCGATGCGTTGAACGCCCGCGGGACCTATGTCGCGCAGGTGCAAGCGCAGCAGAATCTGGTGGATGCGGACAGCCGGTATTACCAGCTCGCCGATATGCGTTTCAGAGGTGGCGTCGATAATTATCTCAACGTTTTGTTGGCGGAAAATGCCTTGTTCAGCGCCCGGCTCACTTTGGTCAGCCTTGAGCTGGCAGCACAACAGAACAGCCTGACGCTCTACGAGGCGCTGGGCGGGGGGTGGCAGGAGACGTCGGGGCCTGCACCAGCCTTACCTTAACGGGCATGAGTAAATTCACCATACGCTGGCAGCACCTCACCAATGGCGTCCTTTACTTCAAAAGAGCCGCCGCCAGAGCAAGGTTTGTACGGGGGCGGATGACCAAATTACGTCGATACATAGATAAAATGTGTTGGCCAGACCGACTGTTATTCATGGCTATGGCGGGATGCATCCTCTCCGCTTCGGGGGTAATTCCCAACGCACTATCTTTCGTCGTCGCGGACTTTCTTCTCGTATGTTCGCTGATTTTGACAGGCCTTATGCTGTTCTGGCTGCTTGGCCCTGTGAGCATTACAGAGGTCCTCTCTGTTCGCCGGTTTCGTGGCGAGCGCGCTTCTGAGCAGCACGGAAACTCCAATTAAAAGGAGCTGGGGCGTGCCGGTTCGCATTGCGATCGATACGTAGTCTGAGGCTTATGGGTTACCCTGAGAGCAGAAAATCAAGTTGGTATCGTGCCCCCGCAACCAACTTGATTTTCTGCGCTAACACAGACACCGGATGAAGTCGGCCACCGCCGCCCGGCCGGTCTTTCGGCCGATCCAGGGCAGCCGTCATCACCCTGAATTTCGAAGACGAGATCGGCGGCGAACGGGCCGGCGATCTCTGCGGGGTCGCGGCCACTGCCGACCCCTTCCAGAAACGTCTGCGCGATCGCGATATTCTCTTGCTGGCTCATGATGTGTCTCCTCAAACCTGTGCCAGTCCGCCATCGGCAAACAGCTCGATGCCGGTGACGAAGCTGGACTCGTCCGAAGCGAGAAACAGCGCCGCGCTTGCGATCTCATCAGGATCCGCCACCCGCCCGAGCGGCGCTTGCGCTGCAAGCTGATCGAGCAGGCCCTGCTGCGCCGCCTTGTCGTCACCGGCCAATCCGAGGAGACCCGGCGTCGCCGTCGCCCCGGGGCTCAGCACATTGACCCGGATGTGGCGCTCCTTAAGATCGAGGGTCCAGTGGCGCGCGAAGCTACGGATCGCGGCTTTCGACGCACCATAGACGCTGAATGCCGGGACCGCGACGCTGGCGGTCGAACCGGTGAGGATGACCGAGGCACCGTCCACCAGCAGAGGCAGCGCCGTCTGCAAGTAGAAGTCTTTATTGGCGATGCGTGGCCGACCAAAAGTTTTAGTGGCCGCTTTTAGTTGGCGGCCACTGTCTCCTTAGAAGATCTTGTTGATCAGATCATCGCCAATGCCGAAGCCGGCGCCCATGGTGATTGCCCGTCCGAAACCGGAATTCATGAATTCGCCGAGAAGCCCGCCGCCTTGCTGCTGCGGGTAACCACCGCCATAATTCTGCGGGGGGTAGGGTTGCTGCTGCATCGGCTGCTGCTGATTGCCCCAGGGGTTTTGTTGCTGCATCTGGTTCCCCAAGAACGAATGCAAAGCCTGCAGGAGGTTGGCGACCTGAGCCTGCTCGCTCTGGATGGCCAGCGCAATGCTCTTCAGGTCCAGGAACCATTCACGAGCATCCTGATTGCCGGCCTGGGCCGCCCCTTGCAGCTTCATGGCGAGCGACCGCAGTTCCTGCACGGTTTGCTGTGATTGGTCCTGCAGCTGACGGTATTCGCTGTCGATGGTCTGAATGTCCATAATGACCCTCCTTATGGGTAGATCTGTTATATGGGAGATATTGCCGATCAAACCAGCGAGATCAGGACGCTCATCGCAGCTCTCCAACGGTATTCCTACATTATTAATGCCAGCTGCTCCAGGAATATTGGCTTTGGCTGTGGACCGTCCGGGTTTTGGTCAGTCCCGAGGCGCTGCGGAACGGTGGCATCTGCCCGTATTTGCCGGTCGCATCCTGGTTTTTGGGTCGCGCTCGGCATCGGCCATGATCGGCGGGACGATGCGAGCACCGCTGACGGCGGCCGACGAAGAATCGGCCGATGCGCTGCGCTTTGAAACGAAAGAAGGCTCGGATCGCTCCGGGCCTCTTGGCCGATGGTGGCGAGGAAAAAGTGACAAAGCCTGTTGCAAGTTCGCGCAGAGCGGTAAACTCAGCCCATGTGCGCCGCTATGGGAGTTTCACGTCACCAGAGCCCGTAGCTCCACGTGAATGGGAGGCTTGCATGTACGCCGATCAACTATTTGTTCATCTGGATCAAGAATGCGGTTCTGATTGGCGGGCCCGAATCGACAGCGAAGAGGTCAAGAATAAAATAGAGCAGTGGATTGCTCAGCAAGTCGGTCGAGCAGTCAGCTTGGCAATCGACAACCTGCCCGAGGAAAAGTAGGGGCCGGGGAATAGGAAGCGCAATCTCGATCCATGCTCTCGATCCTTCGCCGTCACAGCGGGGCTATTGCAACCGGCTACGACAAGCTCTCGCGAGACTTTGTCGCGCCTCGTCCTTAGCTCGACGTCGACGTGATAATCGATGCCGACGGGCCGGGTGCGCCATTCCCCGAACACGTAAGGCTCCACTGGCAAGGGCTTCAACTGCGGGCGGTCGAGGGCTTCCAGAAGCTGGAGACGGCTGACGCCCGGCGGATCGGCCGCTCATCATTGACCTTCACCAGCAGATCCCGGATCGCCGCGTTCAACTCGGCCAGGCCGTCGAAACGCTGGTGGCGCAGGCGGCTCAAAAGCCAGCGTTCCATGACCAGCACGGCAGCCTCAACCTTGCCCTTGTCCCGCGGTTTGCGCGGCCGCGCCGGCAGAACGGCGGTGTCGTAATGCGCCGCCATCTCTGTGTAGGGGCGGTTCACGGTGGGTTCGTACAGGCACGCCTTGATCACCGCCGTCTTGGTGTTGTCCGGCACCAGCAAAATGCGGCACGCCGCCGATCGCCGCGAACGCGCGGGTATGCGCGCCGATCCAATCCCCCAGCCTCTGGGTCCAGGTCGCCTCGACATAGGTAAAGCTGGACGCGCCCACCACCGCGACAAAGAGGCACGTCGCGCATGCAAACTCTCCCCGCTGGCATCCATTCCCCCTCAGCAACGGCCAAAGAGGTGACCATAACGCAGCCAGCAGAGATGCTCTCAGTCCTGCCTATCCGGGTGACATCATCTCGGAATGATGGCGACTTGCCCCGGAATCACCAAACAGGGCAGTTTTCAAAGCGGACCTCCTCGGGGACGCGGGCAAAAAAGTTATTCCCCCTCATACAAGAGTCAGATCCGCAACCCCTATTTATACTGTGATATGTGTTCTGTTTATCGGATTTATCCGTAGTGGAAATTCAGCACGGTATTTTCCAAGCCGTGACGCTGTCGCCGGGAGGTATCGCCGCTAAGCCAAAATCACCGTTCTATGACGGTTCTTTATACAAAAACTACTAAATCGCGCCAACTGTTCGCTCGTTGTTTTTGCGCACACTCGCGACGGTCTTTTGAAACGCATTTAGTAGTTTTTTTATAAGAAACCGCACGAATCTGTTTGGTTTTAGTCAGTTAATAGGGAGGTCGCACCAGTCATAAAGGTCAGCCAATCCAAGGGAATCCGCCAGAAATGACAGATCATCAGCCAAAACCAGGTGATCCAGTCCAAACCGGCCCGTCCAGCCCATAAGAGAGACCAAAAGGGCACCAGGGCGCCCCAAGGGACAGTCGTGCCTACACAAAATGTGCAGATCAGCCAGGACAGGCGGGACCAGGCAAAGTAGGTGGCCCAAGCCAAAACTGGCCAGACCAAGCAGATTGGCAACCCCACAGAGGCCCCCTGCTGGGGCCAAACGGCCAGACCGAAGCAAGCAGCCAGACCCGAAAAATGGGCCCGCAAAATCAAAGTGAGGCCGCCAAAATAAATTAGCCAAACCGCGAAAATAGCCGGACCGAAATAACGCCGCCTGCGGCGGCGCCAGGCCCCGAAACAGGTCGGTCGAGCCCAACCCCGGCCCGCCGACGGTCGCCCCGGTCAAGCCGGCTGCCAGGTCCTGATGGCCCAACCTCCACCCAAGCCCAAGGCACCTCCTCGGGTGGGCCCACCCCAAGGTGCAGATTTAAGTGGCGCCGCCAGCGGCCGTCCGGCCAGACCAAAGCGGGTCATCCCTGACTTCTGAGCGCACAAAAAATGCCAAGCCAACCACCCGCGGCAGCGCGGCATGACTAAGCCGATTAGCCGGCCAGACCCACTTTAACTGAGCATCCTCTTGAACAGCTGGACGCTTGGCCATAGTGGCTGGCACACAAAAGGAGGCCGCCCCGGGCGCCCCGCCAGACCGACTCATGGAGCTAAACCAGGACTTCCCGCTGGTGGCCAGCCACTCAAAAGATGTCACTCGGCGCAGGCCGCCGCAGGCGGCTGGGTCACGTCCGTCAATGTGGTGGAAATCTTGACGTAACTGGAGCTGCCATTTGATTAGGCGAAGCCGGCGAGCTTGGGCCATTTGGTCCTGAGCTGGTCGGCGACATGACGCAGCGCCTGGGAGGCGCTGGCGCAATCTGGCTGGATGAACGGCTGGCGCAGCGCCGCCGAGACCATGTTCTGCTGAGCTTTCGGCGCGTAAGCTAGAGCGTTACGGACCCAATGAACCCGGCACCGTTGCCACGAGGCGCCATCACCCGCCGGATCGCCGCCTTGAGCCTTCATGCATATCCGAAATGACCGGCTTCACCCCGCGCAGGCCACGGCGCACCAGGCTCTTGAGAAAGCTCGACCAGAAGGTCTCGGCTTCGGAGGGGCCGATGTGCAGCCCGACGATCTCGCGCCTGCCTTCGGTGTTCACTGCCACGGCGATTATCACCGCGACGGAGACGATCCGCCCCCCTTCGCGCTGCTTCAGAGAGGTGGCATCCAGCCACAGATAGGGCCAGTCGCCGGCCAGACGGCGGTCGAGGAAGGCGTTCACCCGTTCGTCAATGTCCTTGCACAGCTTCGAAACCGAGCTTTTGCTAATCCCCGTGAGCCCCATGGCCTGCACCAGATCGTCGTCCGGACGGGTAGACACGCAGGTGATCCGGGCTTCCTGGATTACCGCCACCAGCGCCTTCTCCGCGGTCCGACGCGGCTGAAGGAAGGGCGGAAAATATGAGCCCTGCCGCAGCTTCGGCACCCGCAGCTGTAACGAACCCAGCCGGGTCTCAAGGCGGCGGTCGCGATAGCCATTCCGGTACGTTGCCCGCTCACGCTGGTATCCGCCATGAGTCGAAGGTCTAAACATTGTGTGCAAGCTGCCCGGCGGGGGGCAGCGCGGGCAAGGCGGCATTGTTCATCGACCAGCCCGCGCTAGGTCTGCATGATCTCATCGAACGACCGCCCGCCCCAGGTTATCGCAAATAAGCCTCAGTCGCATAACGGCGCATCATGCGCTGGCTGTTGAAGTAGTAGGCAATGTTGGCAATCGCCTGCTTCATCATCGCGCGCCACCGCTCGGGCGATGCGGAGAACAGCGCCAAGACGTCATGGTCGAGCCGATCATAAAGAGCGGCGGCATGGCCTTCGGCCCCGTCACCGTCATGACCGATCGACCAGCCCGTCACGCCCTCGATGCAGGCTTCGATCCACCAGCCATCGAGAACGCTGAGGTTGAGCACGCCGTTGAGGGCCGCCTTCATGCCGCTCGTGCCTGATGCTTCCAGCGGCGGCAAGGGTGTATTCAGCCAAACATCGGCGCCGGCAACCAGGGTCTTGGCGAGCTGCATGTCATAATCTGGCAGGAACAGGCAGGTAACTTTGCCGCGAAGCCGGTGGGTTAGCTCGTGGATTTGCCTGATGGCGTCCTTGCCGTCGCCATCCCGCGGATGGGCTTTGCCCGCCAGTACGACCTGGAAGGGATGCCGCGACGCCACGTTCGCGAGCCGGTCGAGGTCATGGAAGAGGAGGAGCGGGCGTTTGTAGCCCGTCATCCGGCGCGCAAATCCGAGGATTGGGGTGTCCGGATCAAGGGCGACGCCGGTAATTTCCTGGGCCTTCCGGATAAGATCGCCTTTGGCCGCTTGGTGGCAGCGCCAAACTTCCTCGTCTGGAAGCTGGAGGGCGCGAACGAGAATCTCGGGCTCATGCTGCCACTGAGGGAACTGCGCGGTGTAGAGCTGAGCGAAGGCGGGATGCGTCCAGGTCCCGGCATGGACGCCGTTCGTGATCGCGTGGACCCGGTATCCCGGGAACATGTGCTGGGTCGTCTCGGCGTGGCGGCGCGCGACACCATTGACATAACCGGCGAGGTTAAGACCCAAGCGCGTCATATTGAGCCGATCCTCTCCCGCAAGATGCTTCAACGCATCGAGATCAACGAAACCCGTGAGAAACCGCTCGAAAAGGTCATAAGAAAACCGGTCGTGGCCGGCGTCGACCGGTGTATGGGTGGTGAAGACACAGCAGGCGCGAACCTCTGTGATATCATACGGTAGCTCTCCCGGAATTAATTCCTCCGGCGGAACGCGCCAGCGGTTGAGCAGCTCGAGGGTGAGGAGCGCCGCATGCCCCTCATTCAGATGGTAGGTATGCAGATCGAAACCAAGGGCGCGTAGGGTACGCATGCCGCCGATCCCGAGGACGATCTCCTGCTTGAGGCGATAGCCGTTGTCGCCGCCATAAAGGTAATGCGTGAGGGGGCGATCGTCGGGATTGTTTTGATCTAGATCGGTGTCAAGGAACAGGATCGGGATCTGATGCCCGTGCGAGGAAGTATGAACATACAGCCACGGGCGAATCCAGACCGGCTTGTTCTCGATCTCGACGGCCACCATCGCGTTGAGCGGTGTGCACCAACGCTCCGGCTCCCACCAATCCGGCTGCTCGGTCTGTCGACCGTCATTGGAGATGACCTGCCGGAAATAGCCCGCGCGGCTCAGCAGCGTGACGAAGACAACGGGAAGCTCCAGATCCGCGCAAGAGCGCGCAGTGTCCCCAGCGAGGATGCCGAGTCCGCCCGCATAGCTGTGCAGTTCCGACCGAACCGCGATTTCCATCGAAAAATAGGCGATGTGGGTGCGCGCTAGGAAGGGATCGATTGACCACATTTGGAATTCGTCCTCTCAGAGCCATTCAAGTGATCGCGCCCCTCGCGACAACCTAGCCCCGCGCTTCACCTAGGTGAACTGCATCTCTTCACTCTCCCGGCCACTGCGCGAGGAAGTATCCGCTGCCAAGCGCGGAGGGGAAACTTGATTTGAGAGTCCTGGGCGTAGGCGCCGCGGAGCGGAACGCGCACGCCTCTTCCTTAGAGACGTTTGATCAAGCACATTAGACTTCATCGCTTGTTTCGAGCGACCGTTTCCGGAAGTGAGCGACACTTCAAGATACCTCGTAGTCATTGTGATACGAAGTATGGTCTATCGCCCAGTGTCCGACGTTGATGCTGGTCAAGTGACCTCGGATTTTCCCGTTTCCTGCCCTTTGCCGCGGATGTGCTGCACAGGCTGAGACCGCTTTCAACATGGTCAATCCGACCACTGGCAACCGGAGGTTAATCCTCCCGCTTTGGCGATGAACGTGGCGATTTCCTGTGTGCCTTGTCCCGCTTTCACATTGGCGAAAATGAACGGCCGGTCGCCGCGCATGCGTTTCGCGTCCCGGTCCATCACCTCCAGGCTGGCGCCGACCAGCGGGGCGAGGTCGATTTTGTTGATCACCAGAAGGTCGCTCTTGGTGATGCCAGGTCCGCCTTTGCGCGGGATCTTGTCGCCGGCCGAAACGTCGATGACGTAAATGGTGATGTCGGCGAGCTCCGGCGAGAAAGTCGCGGCCAGATTGTCTCCGCCGCTTTCGATCAAGAGCAGTTCGAGCTTGGGAAATTTTTTGCACAATTGGGCGACGCCGGCGAGGTTGATACTGGCATCCTCGCGGATCGCGGTATGCGGACAGCCTCCAGTTTCGATGCCGAGGATCCGCTCCGGCGGCAGAGAACCGGCGCGGGTGAGGAATTCGGCATCCTCCTTTGTGTAGATGTCGTTGGTGATCGCCGCGATTTCGATTTTGTCGCGAAAGATTTTGCAGAGCGCATCCATCAGTGCGGTTTTGCCGGTACCGACCGGGCCGCCGATGCCAATACGCAAAGGTCCATTGTGACTCATGAGCGGAATAACCTCGTATATTGTGTTTCGTGCCGCATGGCGGCGATGTCCGCCAGCCAGCAGGCGCCTCCAAGATCGTCTCGGCCGATCGATTTGCTGGCGCGCGCGACGTCCAGGATGGTTGGTTCCAGCGCGGCCTGCACGCGCAGGCCCGCCATCTGGCCGAGCGGGATGAGACGGATGGCGGCGGAGACCAAATTGGCGCTGGCGGCGTGTAAAAAAGCGAGCGCGGTGTCGTCCTCTGCCACGCCATGGGCGGCTGCGAGTTTTCCCACCGCGACGGCGTAGGGCAGGGGCGTATCGTCCCATTCCACGCCCGGCCAGGCGGCGGCTGCGAGGGCGAAGGCCGCACCTTGCGCGCTGCTTTCCA
>Ga0310811_10013444_pt1 | contig 10664 bp, 8 predicted proteins | sample YCmetagenome_FD_207642 | JGI IMG/M metagenome (GOLD analysis project Ga0310811, IMG submission 207642) | Soil microbial communities from experimental microcosm in Duke University, North Carolina, United States - YC | ecosystem: Engineered > Artificial ecosystem > Soil microcosm > Unclassified ...
TTTAAACAATATGGTAAATCCGGGGCATGGGTAAGCGATCTGTTCCCGCATATCGGTAGTATTGCAGATGATATCTGTATTGTTAAAACGCTTTACACAGAAGCCATAAATCACGATCCGGCTCTCACTTTCTTCCAGACTGGTGCGCAGCAAGGCAACAGACCAAGTATGGGTTCGTGGGTGAGTTATGGCTTGGGGAGTGAGAATAAAAATCTTCCGGCATTTACTGTTTTATTGTCAAAAGGTAAAGGGAACGGACAAGGCGTATATTCTAAACTTTGGAGCAATGGCTTCCTTGATTCGATACATCAGGGCGTATTGTTCAGCAGCAGTGAAAATCCAGTACTTTATCTAAATGATCCGGATGGATTAAATCGTCACGAGCGTCGCAAAATGCTGGATAAGCTTTCGGAATTAAATGAGCTATCCTATAAAGAATTTCAGGATCCGGAGATCACCACCAAAATAAAACAGTATGAAATGGCTTACCGGATGCAAACTGCCGTTCCGGAGATCATGGATGTATCTAAAGAGCCCGATGATATTGTAAAACTGTATGGCCCTGAATGCCTGGTTCCAGGTACTTATGCAGCCAATTGTTTACTGGCGCGGAAACTGTCTGAGAATGGGGTACGGTTTGTCCAGTTATATCACCAGGGATGGGATCAGCATTCAAATCTTCCAATGGAAATGGCCGGACAGGCTAAGGATGTTGACCAGGCATCAGCAGCATTGGTGACCGATTTGAAACAACGAGGGTTACTGGATGAAACATTGGTGATCTGGGGCGGTGAATTTGGCAGAACGAATTACAGCCAGGGCAAACTGGAAAAGAAAAATTACGGCCGCGACCATCATCCGCGCTGCTTTAGTATTTGGATGGCCGGCGGTGGCATTACGCCAGGTATTGTTTATGGTGAAACAGATGACTTCGGTTATAACATTGCGAAGAATCCGGTACACGTACATGATTTTCATGCGACAGTGTTAAATCAATTAGGTATCGATCATACCAAATTAACCTATAAGAGTTTGGGCAGACGGTACAGGCTTACCGACGTAGCCGGAAATGTGGTAAGAGATATTATTTCCTAAAAATTTGAATGACCATGGAGAGAAGAAATTTTATAAAGACATCAGCAATAGCTTCGGCAAGCTTTTTTATTGCAAAGGATTTGCTGGCTAAAGACGACGGCCCAATTTATGGCCACGGCAATATGCGTTATCGCATGGATAACAAGTGGAGCAAGGCCGATCCGAATATTAACCCGGTAAACGATTGCCATGAGATGGTTCAGGATAAAAAGGGCAGGATATTGTTATTAACCAATGAGACCAAGAACAATGTACTGATCTATAATAAATCAGGCAAGTTGCTTGATACCTGGGGGCATGAGTTCCCCGGCGCACATGGCCTGACCCTGGTTAATGAGAACGGCGCCGAGTTTTTGTTTATTACTGATACGGTTAAACACCAGGTGTATAAAACCACAATTGATGGTAAAATATTAATGACCATAGATGTACCGCTTGAAACTGGTGTTTATAAAGAAGCCAAGGATTTTATTCCGACAGAAACAACAGTTGATAAGAACGGAGACTTTTTTATTGCTGATGGTTACGGTTCACAATACGTTATCCATTATGACAAAGACGGGAAGATCAAGAACTATTTCGGTGGCCGCGGTGATGGTGATGAGCACTTGGATAATGCACATGGCATTGTGATAGACCGGCGCAGTGCAACACCAGCTTTATTGGTGACCGACCGTACCCGTAATTGTTTTAAACGGTTCAGTATGGAAGGCAAACTTCTGGAAGTGATCAAACTTCCTGGGGCCTGCGTATGCCGTCCTGTTATAAAAGGTGATCACCTTTATGCAGCTGTTCTACGCTCACCTGATTTGGGTAAAGAAAATTCCGGCTTTACTACCATTTTGGATAAAAATAACAAGGTCATTTCCAACTTAGGAGGTACCGAACCTGTTTATAAGGATGGTGTATTGCAGCCAATGTCTCAAGCCGAAAAGATATTCCTTAATCCGCATGACGTTTGTGTTGATAATGATGAGAATCTGTACGTTGCGCAATGGGCATCTGGCAAGGTTTATCCATATAAATTCACTCGTGTTTAATTATTTGCTACCCGCTAAATGATAAAAAACAGTTATAAGGGTGTTGCAGGTAATTTGTTATTTGCGCTGAATATTTTCATTCTCGTTTTACTCCTTGCCGGAAATAGCCTGGTAATACCAATATGGCTACAGCCTGTCGGTCGGCTTCACCCGATGATCCTGCACTTTCCAATTGTGCTGTTGATACTGGCTATGCTGATGGAGTTTTTTCGCTTTAGATCGGTGTTCGCAAACGAAAAGCTTTATGATGAGTTCACCACCGTTCTGTTGCTTTCCGGCGCTTTATTAGCTGCCATAACCGCAATCATGGGTTTGTTTCTGGCGCGCGAACCCGGATACGACAGCAATAGCGTTCAATACCATAAATGGTTTGGGGTATGTATTGTATTGATATCTTCTGCTATTTACTGGTTGCGGAATGCTTCATGGTATAAGCCACGAGTAGCACAATCAGGGGCTGTTGCTACGGTTTGCTTCCTGATGATCGCCGGGCATTACGGTGCCAACATTACCCATGGCGACAATTTTGTATTAGGCCCGGTAATGAAAAACTCGCGGCAACTAGTTCCTATAGATCAGGCATTAGTTTATCGGGATGTGGTTCAACCAATATTTGAGACTAAGTGTATAGCTTGTCATAATCCGGATAAGTTGAAGGGAGGCTTGATGCTGATCGACGAAAAATCCATTTCAAAAGGGGGGAAGTCAGGAAAGCTATTTGCGCCTGGTCAGCCGCAGGTGAGTTTATTGCTTGAGCGTATTCACTTACCTGAGGAAGAAAAAAAGCATATGCCGCCATCTGGCAAACCACAGTTGACGGCGTCCGAAATGAATGTGCTTTACCAATGGATCAAAGCAAATGCTGATTTCAAAAAGAAAGTAACTGACCTCGCAGCTTCAGATTCATTACGCATAGCATCAGCTATATTTTTGAAACCAGCCGAAGCATCTGAAGAGCAGTATGATTTTGCGGCTGCAGATGAAAAAGAGATCAATAAGCTCAATAATAATTATCGTGTTGTTTACGCCCTTGCAAACAGCTCACCAGCGCTGGCGGTGAATATTTACAATAAATCTACCTACAACACAAAGGTGCTGGATGAACTAAGCGGCGTTAAAAAGCAAGTGGTATCAATTGATCTTAATAAAATGCCTGTAAAGGATGGCGACCTGAAAACAATAGCCAAATTTGAAAACCTTCGGACACTAAATCTTAACTTCTCTGATATTACAGGTAATACTTTAAAGGATCTGTCATCACTCAAATATCTGCATTCCATATCCCTTGCAGGAACTAAGTTAAACGCTCAGGCTTTGGATCAACTTAAGTCTTTAAAAAACTTAAAAGAAGTAGTGCTTTGGAATACCGGTTTGACAGCACAGGAGTTGCAGGCTTTCCAAAACTCCAATAAAAAAATTGCCATCATAGAAGGTTTTAAAGCTGATAATAAACCGATGAAACTGATACCGCCGCAGGTAAAAAATACGGCGTTTGTTTTTAGTAAACCAGTTCAATTGGTAGTTACTAATCCGATAAAAGGAGTCGACATACGTTATACTACCGATGGGAAAGACCCGGATAGCATTAATTCAGCCCTATACAAACCGGGCATTATGATTGCTGATAATACTACTATCAAAGCAAAAGCTTACAAGACTGGTTGGTATGGCAGCGACGTGGTTAGCTATACTTTTTATAAAAATACGTTTGCAACTGATAGTATTTCCCTGATTAAGCCAGTTAACGAACGCTACCAGGCCGACGGTGCCAGAACACTCACTGATGGCGAGCTGGGGGGTATGAATTTTGGTAATAACAAATGGTTGGGTACACAAACCGATATGGAACTGATGCTTTATTTTAAGAACCCGGTAAAGCCACATACTTTAACTTTAAACTGCCTGAAAATGATAGGCAGTCAAATATTTTTGCCAACCGAGGTACAAGTATGGGGCGGTACTGATATGCAGCATTTAAAGCCTATAGGTTCATTAACAACTAGCCCTCAAAAGAAAGGCGATCCGGATATTTTACAACCGCTGGTATGTAAACTTCATGAGAGTGGACCTATCACTTGTATAAAGTTTGTAGCGAAACCTATTTACACATTACCAGAATGGCACCCTGCAAAGGGAAAACCATCCTGGGTGTTTGTGGATGAAGTGTTTGTGAATTAGCAGTCATAATAAAACGAATTGTCATTTCGATGAGCCGGAAGTATAGTGAATTGGGGCGAAGAGAAATCTTATGCACCACGCAAAGTCTGTGAGCCGCTTATATAAGATTTCTCCTTACCCGACCGCTCTTTCTTACCCTGTTCGTCGAAATGACAAGAAGTTATTTCGCTACCGCCACTTGATCTAACTCACCCATCTTATCAAATAAAGCTCTGAAAGCATTGCTTTGGGTGTTTTGTTTGGATTGAGCAATGTCTTTATTATAATATTCTTTCAGAAACTGTACTGAAGGCGACCAAACCGTTTCAGCAATACCATAAAAACGACCTCGCATAGGAGTAACAGAGAGGCTCCGTGAACGATAAAGATCCTCTACCTGGCTTACGGCTATTTGTGGACGGTTCCAGGCACAGGTTACTACGCGGTATCCTTTTAGCGCAAAATAAACTGCAGTTTGGTTATCCCGGTCATATTGCCAGTCGCAGATCACTACATCTCGGGGTATCATATCTACAGCGCGATAAGTATCATTATAACTTGCGGCCCACATACCAATGCCGGTGGCCCGGCCATCGATCAATCTATCGCCCCATATCCATAATTCTCTTCCTTTTTCTGCCAGATGATCGCGTATCAATTGCACCTCATTAGCGTAAATCACCGCTTTGTCGCGACCACCACAACGGGGGCATTTATCATCGGCCAAATAAAATACTTCGTCCATGCCGGCATGAAAGGCATTGGCTTCGAATACTTCCATGGCCTCGTCTACCAGGTCGAACACTACTTTGTGAACACCAGGATGAAGCGGGCAATAGCTTTTACAATACAGGTTATCGGCATTTGGCCATTTATATTCGGCTGCTGTAGCCGGCATTTTTACCCATGGCGTTTCATCGAACTCAGGATATTTTTCCAGCAATTTATTCAGTTTATGTGCCCAGGATTGGTGCCCTAGCAGATTAATCTGCGGAATGATGGCAATATTATTTTTCTTGCAGGCTTCCACAATCTTCTTTACATCGCTCTTAGTCAATGATGCTGAATCGCGAAGCTCAGGGTGACTCTTGTAGCTATAATTAAAATCTACACGAAGAATTAATGTGTTTATTTTTCTTGGAGCCAGTTCTTCATTGATGAATTTTACGAAATCATCCAGCCCACTTGGTTTTGGAGCTGCAATGGCAAATCCTCTGACAACATAATTGCTGTCCGTCATGACTTGTTGTGCAAATAGCTTTGTGCTAAATGAGCTGATGAGCAGAAGTATGCAGTAGTATCTTTTCATGGAATGATAACTAGATATTTGTAGGCTTAGAATACGCTGTACAAGTTAAATAAACTTGCAGCTATTGAAAAGTAATATTTGTGTTGGAAAGAGCCATGCGATAAAAAAAAGCAAGGTCCGTTTTTCGGAGACCCTGCTAAATACATATTCCAAGATTTTGAAGTCAGCCCAAAACTTATAACCCTTTTACAATATCCAGGGATTTTTGAACATGGTCTGTTGGTGAAATGTGATCGGTTTGCGATGAAAAGACCGCCACTATTTTGCCGTCTTTACCAATGACAAAAGTAGTTCGCGGGATGAAGCCGTGTGTAAGATCCTGTCCTCGTACGTCTTTAATGCCGGACTTTGCCGATGACATTGTCAGGCCGTAAGTTGCTGCAATTTTACCTCCCGGGTCTGACGCAACGGGGAACTTGCCCGCACAGTAATTCGGATCGGAAGAAAATGAATTCAGCCGCTGAATATCGTCTGCAGATACGCCGATAATGGTAGCTCCGGCTGCAGTAAATTTATCCTTGGACTCGGCAAAGGCATGGGCTTCGGCATCACAGCCACCGGTATAGGCAGAAGGATAGAAGTACACCACAACCGGTCCTTTATCAAGGGCCTGTTTTAATGAAAAATCCATTTCCTTGCCGGCCAGGCTAGCCTGCGCATTAAATACAGGGGCAGCACCTCCTTTTGATAACGGTGCTGTTTGGGCAAAGCCGGGTAGAGTTGTAAGGAATGAAAAGCTAAAAACTAAAAATGATAAGCAATAATATTTTTTTAACATGGCACAGTGTTTTAATTGATTAAAAATGCTGTTATCAAATTTACGAGAGTCTGCAGATAATTAATTAATATGTCATCAAAATTTTACCGGGGTTATCAACTCATATTGCTCGTCAGTTCTCATAGCCGTATTTTGGAAATTAGTAAAGGGCTATCTGCGCCGTAAAAACTAATTATACGGAAATCTAAATGGAATAAATTTTCGGGTAAATATCTACTTTCCTCCGTTTGCCTTTAAATCAGCTAAGCAACTTGAGTCCAGTGAAGGTGCTGATTCCAGGGCATCGGTGAACCCTGCTTCAACATTATAGTACATCAAACAGTCCGGATTATTACAATGAGCGCCATTGTTGTTATCCTTATGGTTTATGACCATAGGTGATCCTAAATCAACAAGCCCGAACAAATGACCAAACTCATGTTCAAGCAAAGTGGTCATTAAAACTGACCTGCTAACCTCGTCAGGTGCTCCTGAATTATCGTCAACTGTTTTTCCAAAAATGCAGAATGCAGTGTTCCAATAAGCTGTAGCCAAAATATCTCCTTCCGAATAAGAGCTGTCGGTAATCAAAATATAAACACTGACTGTATTGCCGTTGGTTAAATAATACCGCCTTTTTCTTTCAATGTTGACTATATCAGATAAAGAGGTGATCGGTAAGTTGCTGGTTGGAATTTGCTCTTTGGCAATTCTGATACCTCCAGGCTTATTAATCCGGCTGTTTAAAAAACTCAAAAGGTTATTGATGGATTCATTATCTGGCTCATAACCGGGCATATATTGAATCTCGATCTGCAGCGTTGAATAACGGGATGATGATAACAAATCGCTTGCCGAAGCTCCGAGCACACGATTATCATAACTACCCTCTACCGGCTCCTTTTTACAGTTACAAATAAGAAGCGCACAGAGTATTAGAAAAGAAAAAGTAAATTTTTGTCTCACGGTCCGTATATTCTATAAAGATAATAAACAACTGTTAAGCTGATAGCATTAAAAAGCCGGACTAAAAGATAGTCCGGCTTTGATTAAAAAATAATGTTAAGATTAATTTGTTACTGCGGGCAATCCAAACAGTTTTCATTATGCTTGTGTAAAGTCGAAATCAATCCAGCTAAAGTGGCCTCGGTTGTCGACGTGTTGACAGTAACAGGAGCTGTTGTACCACTAAAGGTTACGCTATTAAAGGCGGCATTCGCTGTACCGGTTACATTATCACACAATCCATTTAATTTGGCCGATATCAACTGATGTGCCAATGTTATATACCCGTTACCCTTTGGAACTGTGTTCAAGATAGCATTGATCTGAGCTGCGGTGTAATTGGTTACTCCTACTGTCAAATCTGTAACCAGTTCCGGATGGTTTTTCCAATAACCATAGCCATGATGGCCGCATGTTCCGCATTGCGCTGTTGTTGCACATGGATCAGTTAAGAATGAAAATGCACTTCTGTTTTTAGTGCTGTTGGCATGCGCAAACGCCCGGAATACGTATTGAGTTCCACATTGCAAGCCGCTGTTACAATCGGTAGAAAGGCCCAGTTGCTGATTTAATTCATCGTTTAACAAATCGCCTATATAAACAGTTACAGATTGGCCGCCAGATAAATTATAAGAATTGCTACCAGCCTGTTGTGTATTTTTAGACCCGTATGGAACTCCAGAAAAAGATGCCTTACAAAATGAAGTGGTATCGGCAGGCCATACACCGCCTAGTGCATCAAATTGATCTTTAGTCATCCATTGGATTGAAAAACCAGCTGGTGCTCCCGTCGCGCCGGCAGTAACAGTTAATGAAATCGTAGACTGAGTGTTACCGTCTTCCCCACAGCTTAATGTAATAGCGTCGTAAGCGCCGGCAGTTGTACCGCCTTTTGCGTTACTGGTGACAGATGGTTGAACGTTTTGTTCTTTACAGCCCCAAATGATTAGCGACATAATCCCCACGGCAAGCAGGGCGTTAAAAAGAATTTTAATTCGTTTCATGTTCAAGAGTTTAAGTGTTTGAAATTTAATTTTTTGGTTGTGTGTGTGTTGATAGATAAAGTTATAAAATAATATAATTAACTGACAAACAATTAGTTACATTTTTTTTAAATTAACCATTACCCCAACGTTTTATAGTAATAAACAATGCTTGTAATCAATAATTATAGATGTTTGCACTTAGAAGTAATTGGATTTAACCTATAGTATGAAGGAGAATGAATCTGTCACGTATGTTATTGATTTATTGGTGTTTATTTTATTAAAAAAAGCATTTTTTTGCAGCCCGGCAGTACTTAGTGGACTAAATTGAAAAGAACTATGCTCCAGCTTAATGGGTAAAAAGGTGGGTCGACTACGCTATAAAACAAAATGCCCCGCATTTGCGAGGCATTAATTTTTTTGCGGAGAGAGAGGGATTCGAACCCCCGGACCTTTAACAGTCAACGGTTTTCAAGACCGCCGCAATCGACCACTCTGCCATCTCTCCGGGGGCAAAAGTACAAAACCGGGTCGAATTGGCAAATTTGATGTTAAGTTTTTTTAAATAAATCGATAAGTGATTGATTAATAAATATTTAATGATGCATTTTCTCCGTTTTTGTGGTGCGAAAAGTATTAAACTTGGGCTTAACGATTTTAATACTACGCTTGCAAAGCTCGATACTGGCGTTAAGTTCGAAGCCGATTAATATGATCAGTGAGTTTAAATAGAGCCATATCATGATCACGATGAGCGTACCGATAGAACCATATATTTTATTATAAGAGGAGAAATTATTGATATAAAAAGTAAATCCTAAGGAGGTTAAAACGGCCAAACTTGTGGCAAACACAGAGCCGGGGCTCAAAAATTTCCATTTTTGTTTATGTGCGGGACCGTACCGGTACAAAATAGATACCGTCACAAAAAATATGGCGACCACTATTATCCATTTTAATAATGCAATAGCGGTAAACCAACCATGAGCTTTACTGTAAAAATGCTGCTGCAGGAATATCAATATTTTATGCCCGGCTATCATAATACCTACTGCTACAAACATCGAGCAACAGATCATAATGGTGAGCACTAGGGCTACCCAACGCCTGTGAACATAACTCCTGTTTTCTTTTACTAAGGAGGACTTATTAAATGCTTGTATAAGCCTGTTAACACCGTTTGTGGCGAAGAACATGGTGGTCAGGAAGCCGAAAGAAGTTAGGCCGCCGCTCTTCTTTGTTATGATCTCTTTAATGGCGTCCTGGAACGCGAGATAGGCGTTTCGTGGCATTACACCAGCCATCATGTCTACCAGGTTGTCCTGAAAGTGCCTGATAGGTATGTAGGGGATGAGCGTGAATAAGAAGATAGTAGCTGGGAACAATGCCAGCATAAAATTATAAGCTAACGACGAGGCCTGATTGGCTAGTTTGCCTTGCTTTATTTCACTGAAGAAGAAGACGGCAACGGTATATAGAGATATTGGTTTGAATCCCGGAAAGGCAATGTACTTGGTACACTCAACCAAATACCTGTAAAAAACAAACCGTCGTAAAAAGCGGTGCAACCATTCCATCTAAGCCAAATCTACTGAAAAAATGGCTTCAACTTATCAAGAAATTCCTGTGGGGGCATGCAGGGCCGGTTGGTTTTCATATTGACAAACACCAGCAATGTTTCACCAATGTTGATCAGATCACCACCCGGATTGTAGAGTTCATACTTAAAATGAATCTTAACACCAGGCATTTTATTCATGATAACCTTTATACTAATCTCTTCATCATAGAGAGCAGGTTTTAAGTATTTACAATGCATTTCCAGAACCGGCATCATAATGCCGGATGCTTCCATTCCGCTATAGGTCATGTCTAAACTGCGCAGCATTTCCACGCGGCCAACTTCGTAAAACTCAGCGTAATTACCGTAATACATGTAGCCCATCTGGTCGGTTTCGCCGTATCTTACACGAACTTTGGTAGTGTGTTCAAACATCACTTTTTAATATTACGTTCGTTAAGGGCTTGCTGAAATTTATGGGCATTCACCAAATGATCTGCCATATTGGTAGCATATGCGTGGTATCCCGAAAAATCGGCCTTTGCGCACATATAAATGTAGTCGGTCTTCTTATAATCAAGCACTGAGTTCAAAGCATTTACCGACGGCATCATGATCGGGCCCGGAGGCAGACCGGTGTGTAAATAAGTATTGTAAGGGGAATCGAATGACAGATATTTATTCAGTACACGTTTGATTGTAAAATCTTGCTTTGCGAAAATCACTGTTGGATCTGATTCCAGTTTCATGCCTT
>Ga0310811_10013445_pt1 | contig 10663 bp, 12 predicted proteins | sample YCmetagenome_FD_207642 | JGI IMG/M metagenome (GOLD analysis project Ga0310811, IMG submission 207642) | Soil microbial communities from experimental microcosm in Duke University, North Carolina, United States - YC | ecosystem: Engineered > Artificial ecosystem > Soil microcosm > Unclassified ...
GTTGACCGCCAATTCCGCGAGGAACAGGCTTTTCATGGGCCGGAGCGCGATGAGGTGGCCGACGCGGAGCGCGAGCAGTATCGCCGCCAGCATGATGACCGTGCCGAGCCAGACCATCGTGTCGACGGGAAGGGTGTAGGCGCCGACGATCCGCACCACGCATTCAGCGAGCAACACGCTTCCCCAGATGATCGAATAAGTCCGTTCCGCGCGACGGAACGCCGCCGAGTTCGCGGACAGGCGGTCCCACACGGCCAGTCGGGCCTGCTGTCCCCGGCCGAACATCGGTCGCAGCGCCGTGCTCATCATGGGTCGGCCCAGGAACACCGAGACCAGGATGGAAATGCCGACCACGCTGCTCACCCCGCTGTCCTTGGCGAGCATCAGCCTTGGGTCGCCGCTGACCAGGCTGAGCAGCAGCCCGCCCAGGTTGACGACCAGCATCAGGGTCGCCAGCGCGTTGAACCGGCGCTGGGCGACGATCCCCCAGACCGCGCGCACGGCAGGAACGGCGCTGCTCCAGCCCAGCGAAGCCAGCTCGCTCAGGCCGAAGCCCTTGCTGAGCAGGTAGTAGCAGCCGATGGGTAGGGCCACGTCCACCACCAGCGGCATCAGGCCTTGGCGCAACGAGTGTCCGGTGGTGGTCTTGAGTGCGGCGTCGGCGGTCATGATCGGCTTCCCTCCGGGCTGCGGTTCTCGTCCGCTGTTCTTGGCTGAGATCAGCTTCTCGCCCGATGGCGCGGGGAGAAGGGGTCGAACATCCGGAGTACGGCATGACATCTGTCAGGGCACGAGCGGTCCACACCCCAGCCCGGACTTCGGAGACCCCTCACTCGCCGCGGCGCGCGGGATTGGACCGTCCGGTCTCTACAGAGAGTGGTCGAGCGCGATCGCGGTGGCGATCCTGCCTTCCCGCGCACTGCGGTAGCGCGGTGTCCATTCGGTGCCGGTGCGGAAGCGGGCGTTGCTCACGCGCAACGACCGGGTCGGTGAGGTGAGCCGGTCCCCGAACACCAGCGCGGCGCGGCCGGGTCCGTGCAGCCATGGGGTCTTGCCCGCGGCGTGGGCGTGTGCGTCGGCGTAACCACGTTTGGTCAGCGGCTCATCGTCGACGATGTTGAACGTTCCAGCGGGCGCGTGCAGGGCCGCTGTCACGGCGGTGGCAGCGTCGGCGAGATGGATCGAGGAAAGCGAACACCGAGGCCAACGCCGATGGATCGAACAAGCGATACCACGACCGGTGTCGCGCCCTGCGCTGCCAGTACCGCCGCCTTTTCCGGAGTGCGGGCCAGCGCTGTGACCGCGTGGCCCTCCCGCACCAACGCCGGGACCAGGTGGCCGCCGATCGCGCCGGTTCCTCCGGTCACGAACACCTTCATGCCAAGACATGTAACCACTCATTCCCGGCTGCTTGAACCGTCGACGCGCGGCGCAGCTGACGCGGGCTGGCGGCATCGCGTCGGGTGAGGGACGACTCGGTGACGGGAAGGGAGGACTCGGTGACGGGAAGGGAGGACTCGGCGACGGGAAGGGAGGACTCGGCGACCTGGCCGGGTGTCTGTCCACAATGGTCTTTGTGTCCGGTTTGGGGATCCGGTAGGGACGGACGAGGTCGAAAATCGGTTCTGAAGCGCGATCCTTTCGGGCATCCTGATCGCGTGACAGCCCACAGTCGACGGATACGATTCGCCACCTCGGCCGACACCGACGAGGTCATTCGCCTGGCCGCCCTCATGTACGAGGCGATGGGGATCGACCCGGACAGCGCGGCCTGGCGTCAGGCGGCGAAAACCGCGCTCACCGAGCGCTTGGGCCGGGACTTCGTGGTCGTCGTCGCCGAGCATCCCGACGAGACCGGACAGCTGGTCGCCTCGGGCGCCGGCTGCGTCACCACGCGGCTGCCGGGGCCGCGCAATCCGACCGCCACCGTCGGCTACCTCCAGTGGGTCGCGACCGAGCCGGAGTGGCGTGGACAGGGCCTTGCCCGAGCGGTCGTCACTCGGCTGCTCGGCTGGTACCGCGATCGGCGGGTACCCACGGTGGAGTTGCATGCCACTCCCGACGCGGAGCACCTTTACCGGTCGCTCGGCTTCGACCAGGGCGGCAATCCCGGTCTGCGTCTTCGGTTGGCCTGATTTCGGCGTGATCGGGCCCGGGATGTCCGCTCGGAACCGTGTTCGGTGGTGCGGACTCTTGGCCGAGCGCGATATTTCAAATCTGCTGGAAAATGTTCGGATATTTTCGACATACGTAACATGTCGGTTGTTCGAGTGAATGGTCGCCGGTATTTGAAGACGAAGCGTCGACGGATTCGGCTCTTTTTAACTCGGTCGTGGTCGAAGAAGGCCGTTGTTGTTCGACGCTTCGTGTTCGGTAGCGGCCGCGGTTCACCGGTGCGGGCTCGGCGCGGCTTCGGCGCGGCTAGTGTTCTTCGGCGGTGGCGGTGATCGCGCGGCTCAGGTGTTCGGCCACTTCGGTCGCGCCGTCACGCAACTCGTGCATGAGCCGGATGAAATCCGGCCATTCGCCGGGGTTTCTCGGTGCCATGATCGCGAGGCTGTCGGGGTCGAGGTAGACCACCAGCGCGGGCTCGCTCGCATCGCCGTTGAGGTGCATACCGGCGGTGGCATCCGGCCCCGGTTTCCACATCGCGTTGAACGCCATGACCCCCCAATCCTTGGTCCTGTGGTGACCGGAGCGCCAGTTTAGCGACTATTGCGGAGAGGATGTCCAGGCTTACCGGAAATGTGGAGAGATTCGGCCGAAAGTGGTTTTTCGCGATTAATCGTCGCTACTCAACCGTGACACTCTTGGCGAGATTGCGTGGTTTGTCGATGTCGCGGCCCAGATGCCGGGCCAGATGATAGGCGAAGATCTGGAGTGGGACGGTGAACAGGATCGGGTCGAGTTCGGGTTCGCTGTGCGGAACCCGGATCACCGAGTCCGCCAGGCCCTCCGGCAGGTCGGCGTTGGTCACCGCGATCACCGGTCCGCCCCGCGCCTTGATCTGCTCGATGGTGGCGAGGTTCTTGCTGACCAACTCGTCGTCCGGGACGAGCACCACGGAGGGCATGTTCGGGTCGATCAGCGCGAGTGGCCCGTGTTTGAGTTCGGCCGCCTGGTAGGCCTCGGCGTGCACGTACGAGATTTCCTTCAGTTTCTGGGCACCTTCGCGGGCGGTCGGCCAGGTGCGCACCCGGCCGATGAAGAACATCCGTTCCGCGGTGCTGTGCTTCCCGGCCACCTCGGCGATGCTGTCCTCGCTGGCGAGCACCTCGGTGATCCGGTCGGGGAGTTCGGCGAGCGCGCCGACGATCCGGGAGCCGTCGGACACCGACAGGTCCCGCACTCGGCCGAGCAGGAGCGCGAGCATCGCGAAGCAGGCGCCCATGTTCGTGTACGCCTTGGTGGAAGCGACGGAGATCTCGGGTCCGGCGTGCAGAAACACCCCGTTGCCGCATTCCCGGCCGATCGCGCTGCCCACGACGTTGACCGCGCCGATCACCTGGCCGCCCTTGCGACGCAACTCCTGGACGGCGGCCAGGGTGTCCGCCGTTTCGCCGGACTGACTGACCGCGACGTAGAGCGTGTCCTCCTCGACGACCGGGTTGCGGTAACGGAACTCCGACGCCGGTTCGGCGTCGGCGGGCAGCCGTGCCCATTCCTCGACGAGGTTCGCCCCGAGCTGACCCGCGTAGTAGGCGGACCCACAGCCGAGGAACTTGACCCGCCTGATGGCGCGCAGCGCTCGCGCGTCGAGGCTGATGCCGCCCAGCCGGGCGGTGGCGAACCGATCGTCGAGGCGCCCGAGCAGCGTGCGGCGGACGGCCTCCGGCTGTTCGGAGATCTCCTTGTGCATGAAGTTCGCGTAGCCGGACAGCTGGTAGTCGGCGTCGTCGACCTCCACGGTGGTCGGCGTCTTCGCGGTCCGGCGGGCCTGCAACGTGCTGGTGCTGATGTCGTCGGCGGACAGCGTCGCCAGTTCGCCGTCGTCGAGGTAGATGACGCGCTGCGTGTAGCGGACCAGCGCGGCGACGTCGGAGGCGACGAACATCTCGCCGTCGCCGATGCCGAGCACGATCGGGCTTCCGTTGCGGGCGACCACGAGCTGTCCGGGGTTCTGCGCATCGAGCACGACAAGCCCGTACGCGCCGTTGACGCCGCGCAGCGTCGAACGGACGGCGTCTTCGAGCGAGCCGGCGCCGTTGCCGAGTTCGGCGGCGATGAGATGGGCGAGGGCCTCGGTGTCGGTTTCGGATTCGAACTCCACGCCGTCCGCGGCGAGCCGGGCGCGCAGCGTTTCGGCGTTTTCGATGATTCCGTTGTGCACCACGGCGATCCGCTTGGCGGTGTCGACGTGCGGGTGCGCGTTCGCGTCGGTCGGCTCGCCATGGGTCGCCCACCGGGTGTGCGCGACGCCGACATTGCCGGGCTGGTCGACGTCGAGGAGCTGCCGCAGTTCATCGATGCGCACCGCCGCCTTGGTGATCTTGAGTCGGCCCCGGTGCGTGACCGCGACACCAGCCGAGTCGTAGCCGCGGTATTCCAGTCTGCGAAGGCCTTCCATCAGGATCGGGGTGGCGCGCCGCTTCCCGATGTACCCCACGATTCCGCACATGTGCCGCACTCCTCCTCGGGGTCGATGACAGCGACCGCCGGGTGGCCGCTGGTGCGATCCAACTTTTCAGCCGTAGACGATTCGCCGGAGCTGCCGCTCGGTCAGCTCGCCCGCGCCGACCGGGCGCTCGGCCAGCTCACGCGCGAGGATGGCCCAGATTTCCGCATTGCGCCGCCCGCGCCGTTGCAGTTCGCCGTGGCGCCGGCGGACGAACTGGTCGGTCGTTTCGCGAAAGTACGCCACGACGTCACTGATCACCCGCTGTGCCACCGGTACCGGGAGCCCGGTCGACTCGACGACATGGCGGACCAGATCGTCGGGCGGCATATTCACGACGGTGACACCCCACCGCGATTGCCGCAAGTTTTCTGCCTGATATCGGGCAGGAATCGGCTGGCTGAGACGATTCTGTGGCGTTCGGTGCACGCCGGCGCGCAACTCCGGCCTTGAACTGGGCTCGCTTTGCGTGACCATCCCAGTCGTGCGCGCCGTGGATCAGCCGCCCGAATGCATGTCCTCGGCTTCGGGGGTGAGGTCGTCGTCGGGGTCGTCGAGCCAGCCGTGCGGGAGGGTGACCTTGCCGGGCGAGCCCTGGCGTCCGCGCGGGCCTTCCGCGGCCTCGGGGAACGGCGCGTCGTGGTCGAGCCGGCCGATGAGTTCGTCCAGCTCGCCGAGGCTGGAGACCAGTGCGAAGCGGCGGCGGAGATCGGAGCCGACGGGAAAGCCCATGAAGTACCAGGCCATGTGTTTGCGCAGGTCGCGCATGGCCTTGTCGGGGCCGTCGTGCTCGACGAGCAGTTCGGCGTGGCGGCGCAGGATCCGGGCGACCTCGCCCAGCGCCGGGCCCGCGGGGATCGGGCGGCCGGCGAAGGCGGCCTCCAACTCGCCGAACAGCCAGGGGCGGCCGAGGCAGCCGCGGCCGACGACGACGCCGTCGCACCCGGTTTCGGCCACCATGCGCAGCGCGTCCTGCGCCGTGAAGATGTCGCCGTTGCCCAGCACGGGAATGGTGCGCACGGCTTCCTTGAGCCGGGCGATCGCGCTCCAGTCCGCCTGCCCCGAGTAACGCTGGGACGCGGTCCGTGCGTGCAGCGACACCGCCGCGGCTCCCTCGGCTTCGGCGATGCGCCCCGCGTCGAGGTAGGTGTGGTGGTCGTCGTCGATGCCGATGCGGAACTTGACGGTGAACGGGACTCCGGCGGATTCGGCGGCCTCGGCCGAGGCCCGCACGATGTCGCCGAAGAGCCGCCGCTTGAAGGGCAGTGCGGCGCCGCCGCCCTTGCGGGTCACCTTCGCCACCGGACAGCCGAAGTTGGAGTCGATGTGGTCGGCGAGGCCCTCTCCGACGATGATCTTGACGGCTTCTCGCATGGTCTTCGGGTCGACGCCGTAGAGCTGCATCGACCGGGGATACTCGCCCTTGTCGAAGGCCATCATGTGCATGGTGCCCGGATGCCGTTCGACCACGGCCCTGGCCGTGATCATCTCGCAGACGTACAGCCCGGCGCCGTACTCGCGGCAGAGCCTGCGGAAGGCGACGTTGGTGATCCCGGCCATGGGTGCGAGCACCACCGGCGGGTCGACCTCGTACGGCCCGATCTTCAGTGCCGGCTTGACGGTTGCGGCTTCGGTCACGCCCCCCATTGTCGCCCGTGCGCACCCGGCCGGCGAAACCCCGGTGCTGGTGACGCCGAAATCAGTGCCACAACCACGGCATGGCACGTCTCGGCCCGACGAGCCGGACCGCGAGGGGCCGCGTCCGCCGGCCGGTACCGGACCGGTGCGGAAGCGGCCACCTCGTGGCAGCAGGTCAGCCGGCGTCCTTGAGGACCGAACGCTGGCGTCCGAGCCCGTCGATCTCCAGCTCCACGACGTCACCGGCCTTGAGGTACGGGAAGCGGCCGGAGAGGGCGACGCCCTCGGGCGTGCCGGTGTTCACCACGTCTCCGGGTTCGAGCACCATGTACTGGGACAGGTCGTAGATCAGCTCCGCGACGGAGAAGATCATGTCCGCGGTCGACGAATCCTGGCGCGGCTCGCCGTTGACCCAGGAGCGCAGGCCCAGTTTCTGGGGATCACCGAGGTCCGCGGCCGGGACGAGGACCGGGCCCAGCGGGTTGAACGTCTCCGCGTTCTTGCCCTTCGACCACTGCCCACCGGACTGCTCGATCTGCAGCGCCCGCTCGGACACGTCGTTGCCGATGGTGTATCCGGCGACGTGGGAGAGTGCCCGCTCGGGCGATTCCAGATAGCGAACCGTGCTGCCGATCACCACGGCGAGCTCGACCTCCCAGTCGACCTTGGTCGCGCCCCGCGGGATCAGCACGTCGTCGTCCGGTCCGACGACCGTGTTCGGGTGCTTGAAGAAGATGATGGGCCGCTCGGGCGGCGCCGAGCCCGACTCGGCGGCATGTGCCGCATAGTTCTGTCCGATGCAGATCACCGCGCCCGGTTTCGCCACCGGTGCCCCGATCCGCTGTCCCGCTTCGTCCACTGTGGACAGACGGCCCGCGGCGAGTTCGGCCCGGACGCGGTCGACACCGCCGTCGGCCAGGAAATCGCCGGTCAGGTCCGCGGTCAGGGTTGCCAGGTCGAAGGTCGCGCCCGCGTGGCGCACCGCGGGACGCTCCTGCCCGCGTTCACCGAGTCGAATCAGTTCCATGGTCGTCACCCTAGATGAATTCCGCCCGTGTTCCGGGGTGCTTCTTTCGGCGTCCGGCGCCGGGAATCACGCGGCGCGGTCCGGCCGGGCGCTCGTGCGCTGGTGGCGTGCCAAGATTTCACGGACCGTGTGGTGAAACGTGTTTTCCTGTGAGGATGGCCACTCGTCCCCGTGTCCGGGCGCGGTTACCCGCTGTGTGAAGGCCGCCGTGTGGGGCCGATCTTCGAAGGGGCCGGAGATCGCCCGCGGCGATCCGATCGCGCACTCCGTCGCCCTTGCTTAGCCTGGTGCTCATGCGGGCTGAGGACGAGGAAACCCCGAACCAGCGGCTCGCGCGCAACGTGGGCGAGTTGCTCAGCGAGCTTCGGGTGGCGCAGGCGGGCGTGCAGATCCTGTTCGGCTTCCTGCTGGCCGTCGTGTTCACCGCGCAGTTCCAGCAGGCGGGCGGCTTCGAGAAGGCCCTGCATCTGGTCGCGGTGCTGCTGGCCGCGGCATCGACGGCACTGCTCACCGCGCCCGCGGCCTGGCACCGCATCCTGTTCCGGACCGGGCGCCGCCGCGACATCCTGCGCGCCGGGAACCGTGCCGTGCTCGCCGGGCTGGCCTGTCTCGCCGCGGCCATCACGGTGACCGTCGCGCTGATCGTCAAGGTCGTCTACGGCGACGTCACGATGGGCGTCGTGGGCGGGTTGACCGCGCTGGTGTTCGTCACCTTGTGGTTCGTCGTCCCGACCCGGCTCGCGCGCCGCGCGGTCGAGGTGGCGAACCGTGCCGACGAAGACGGCCGGAACCGCCGCTAACGCAGCCGGTGGAGCCAGGACCGCCAGATGACCGCGGTGGGTACCGCCGCGGCGAGCAGCGTGCCGAGGACCATCAGGAACGGCGAATGCGTCTGCGCGGCGGCCACCAGGACCACCAGGCCGATCACCGGGGAGCAGAGCGCACCGAACACGGCCAGCACCACACCGGGAATCCGCATCGGCCGCAGCTCCGCGAGCCGCTGGGCCAGGCGCGGATTCTCTTCGGCGAGCTGTCGTTCGATCTCAGACAGTCGCCGCTGCTCTTCGCCATGAAGTGCCATCGCCCGCACCGCCTCTGCTGCTCATTATGGTCCTGGACGTGCCCGGTTGTCATGGCCGCGATCAGTGTGAACTTTTCCGTCGCCACCCGGTCGCTCACAGTGAGTAGGTTAGATTACATCCTGTTAACACTCTTGCCGGAGGAAAGCGAGGGGGCAGTACCGACATGAGCGTGACCGACCAGGACCTGCAGACCACACCGATCTTCGCCGCGCTGACCGAGGAGTTCGGTCTCGAGCGGCTGTTCGACGAGAGTCCCGACGAGGAGACCGCCGAGGCCGGCTGACCGGCCACCCCGGGGCGATTCGGTTACCGCGCCTGGGTACCCGCCGGGCGTGCCGTTCACGCCCGGCGCGTGATCTCGCCCTCTCGGCCCGTGGCAAGCTGGCCGCATGACCGATGCGATGCGGGCCGAGACGATCACCATCTCCGGCCACGGCGGGGACGAAATCGAGGCATATCTGGCCAGGCCGCTGGACTCCGGGTCACGGGGCGGCGTGGTCGTCATCCACCACATGCCGGGCTACGACGCGGCCACGAAGGAGATCGTCCGCAGGTTCGCGGTGCACGGCTACAACGCGTTGTGCCCCAACCTTTATTCGCGGGAGGCACCCGGCGCCGACCCCGACGACGCCGCGGCCGCGGTGCGCGCTGCCGGTGGTGTTCCGGACGACCGGCTGGTCGGTGACGTCGACGGGGCGGCCCGGTACCTGCGCGCCCTGGACGGCGCCAACGGCAAGATCGGCGTGATCGGGTACTGCTCCGGTGGACGGCAGACGTTCCTGTCCGCGTGCAGCCTGCAGATCGACGCGGCCGTGGACTGCTACGGCGCCTTCGTGGTCAACGAACCGCCCGAGGGAGCGCCGGTGACCATGAAGCCGATTCTGGGGCTCGCGCCGCAATTGTCCTGTCCGTTGCTGGGGCTTTTCGGTGCCGAGGACAACTTCCCGTCACCGGAGGAGACGGCCAAGCTGTCCGCCGAGCTCGACCGGCTCGGCAAGCCGCACGAGTTCCACACCTTCGACGACGCCGGACACGCGTTCTTCGCGGTCGACCGGCCCGCGTACCGGCCGGCCGCCGTGGTGGAGGGCTGGAAGCACGTGTTCGAGTTCTTCGGCACGCACCTGTAAAGGGGAAGACCATGTGCACGTACCTGACCGAGAAGTTCGAGATCGAGGGCAGCGGTAAGGCGGCCAAGGGCTGGTTTTCCCTGTCCGAGGCGACGGTCTACGTCGACCACCCCGTGCACGCGCCGTACGCGCACACGGTGAACATCGACTTCCTGAACCCGGCCGACGGGCCGTCGGCGCGCGTTCCGGTCGAGCTCACCGAGGAGGCGGCGCTGGCCCTCGCGGACGCCATCCACCGCGCGCTCGCGGCCGCCCCGCCCGGGCTCGCCTCCGCGGCGAACGCGGGCAAGTAGCGGCAGAACACCGAGGTTTCCCCGCGTAGTGGGGGAACCCCGGTGTCAGCCGCCGTAGCAGGCGGGCCTGGACGCCGGCGGCACGGCGACCACGCCGCCGTGCCGCAGGGATCGCACCGCCGCGTCGCTGACCAGGGAAACGAGGTAGCCGTCCCACGCGCTCGGGCCGGTCGGCACGCCTTCGGCGACCGAGGAGACCCAGTCCGCGAACTCGAGATCGAACGCGGGACCGAAGCGCTCCTTCCAGTCCTGGAGCACACTTCTCCGCTGCTGGCCGGTGCCGCGCAGCCACACGCCGGCCGGGTCCGGCAGACCTACGGTGCCCGTCTCGCCGACCGTTTCACACCGGATGTCGTAGCCGTAGCGGCAGTTGACGAACACTTCGAGGTCGACGCGGACGCCGCTTCCGGTTTCGAAGAGCATGATCTGCGGGTCCTGGAGGTGCTCGAACCGCAGCGAGGTCCGGCGCGGGGTGATCACCTGTGCGGAGACGATCTCCTCCGCGAGCAGCCACCTGACGATGTCGATCTCGTGGACCGCGGTGTCCTGCACGGCCATCTCGGAGTGGTAGCTCTCGGGCGCGCTCACGTTGCGGTGTACGCAGTGCATGAGCAGCGGCGCGCCGATGTCACCGGCCTCGATCGCCGCTTTCATCGCCCGGTAGCCCGCGTCGTAGCGGCGCATGAAGCCCACCTGTACCAGTCTGCGGCCGGCCGCCTGCTCGGCCCGCACGATCCGCAGGCCGTCCGCCGCCGTGGTGGCCAGTGGTTTCTCGCAGAACACGAACTTCCCGGCCTCGATCGCGGCGAGGACGAACTCGGCGTGCGTGGGGCCCGACGAGGTGACCACCACCGCGTCGACCCGCGGATCTTGGACGACAT
>Ga0310811_10013446_pt1 | contig 10662 bp, 10 predicted proteins | sample YCmetagenome_FD_207642 | JGI IMG/M metagenome (GOLD analysis project Ga0310811, IMG submission 207642) | Soil microbial communities from experimental microcosm in Duke University, North Carolina, United States - YC | ecosystem: Engineered > Artificial ecosystem > Soil microcosm > Unclassified ...
AGGCATCGATGGTGGAGTCGTTGTAAGATCCCAGCTGAAATCTGCAACATTTACTGAATCGCTAAGACTCTTAAAACTTCGTGAAGAAGGTTTAGCCAAAGCATTGTAAACGATGTGAATTTTGTACCCGTAGTCGCTACCAATTAGATCGTTTCCAATTCGAGTTCGATAAGAAAGACCGAATGGGCGCCTTGGTTGCTGGGTCGCGAAGAGACCTGATCGTAGATGAATCGATCCATCGCATACACCGAATTCATCGGGATATGTATAGGCAGTTAAAGTTGCTTCGAACTCTTCAGAGGCTGGGACGTTGAGATACTTAACTCCGTCTACGTAATATGGCGTTGGTTCTCCGCCGGTAGGCTTTTGGGTTACCGAAGTAAGCCCCGCCCAAGCTACTCCAGGATTGTTTCCGACATACAAAACTCCACGATCAATACCGGACTCAAAGAAACGAATTCCGGCTGAGTTCCAAACAAGTCGAGACACGTCAACCTCCTCTCATCCTCTAGAGCCGAGCTCCGCCCTACGTTGAGCGTTAAGATCGCGATAATACTGCGCCTGCTCACGTTGGGTCATTTTCTCCTCCGGGGAATTTTTGGTACTGCATACCCGGATTAGTGTCAGCAGAGTGTTTAGGTGTCTCTGCTCAAACTCGAGTGGAATGTTAAAAGTGAACATCCAATAGTAAATGAGCTCCGCGGTGATGACTTCTCTGTTTGGTCGACCGTTTTTCCGATCAGCGAACCAAGTAGCAGTCATCTTTCGGTTAATATACTTATTGATCTCGTCTAAATTCTCGGCAGTTAATTTAGAATAAACCTCCGGGGAAATTCCCGGGGAGATCGTCATAGCTTTGATGTACCAGAGCGTTTCCTCGGAAGTTTTTTCGCCAGCCAAGAACGGCTTTTCGAATTCCGACTCCCATTTTGACAGGGAGAGCAGAGAATGCTCCAGTTTCAATGTGGTCTCGTCCAAAGCCACGAACTGTTGTGTTTTTTCGTCGTAACCTTCGACCATTGGAACTGTGATGGTGAGCATCCTCTGCTCTCCCTTTCTAGGGGCGGGGATTAAAGTCAGCTGTAATCGATGAAGAACTCGCTAACCGACGGCTGCGAGAAGATGTAGCCGGGCAGTGGGCGAGCGGTGACGACCTCGTCCGCAGTGACAGTGTGAGTGCCCGCGGTCTGCAGAGCAGTGCCGATGTAGTACGCCACACCGGTCACCGACGGGATAGTGAGAGTGTGCGTACCGTTGTCATACGTCGGAGCGGTCGGGAAGACCGACGTGATCGTGCCAGCGAAGATAGCAAGAACGTCATCCGGCGTCGGCAGCGACGGGTCCGAGCTGTTTGTCCCGTATAGAAGGTCCTCAAGTGTCGACAAAGCGTCAGAATCAACCTTGGTTGAGTCAATGACCAAGAGCGAAGTCGGCTTATATCCGGTGACATCCACAGGGGTGGTGTTGACGTCCCAGGAGAAGTCGATCGCAGACGGGTTGTCGTTGATCGTGCCGTAGGCCTTCTGCGAAGGGGCAGCGGTGCAACCGTACAACATATGCACCTTGTAACCGTGATCCGTGTTGTCCACATCGTTGCCGACGCGGGTGCGATAGCACATGCCGAACGACTTCCGACCTTGCTGACCAATCGCAACACCAGCCTGCGGCGAGCCAATACCATCGCACTGCTCGAACTCGGGCGGGTAAGTAAAAGCCTGAACGGTCGCGCTGAAGGTCTCGGCGGAGACCAGGTTCAGGTACTTCGTGTTGTCGGCGAACTGCGGAGTCGCCGTCGCGCCCGAAGGCTTCTCGGTGACAGTGGTCAGACCGTTCCAGGCGAAGCCGCTGTCGTAAACACCCGAACCGTTCGGGATGAAGAGGACACCACGGTCGATGCCGGTCTCGAAGAGACGCTGCCCAACCTGGTCCCACAGGACCTTAGTCATTTGAACTCCTAAAAGTACAGCAAATATACATCGTGGTTGAGGTTGTTTGCCGCGAAGTGCCTATTAAAAATGCACATCGGCAGTGCAGCGACCTTGTCGAGAATCGCACTATCTGGATCCGCGTCGATGATGGTCACCGAATATCGTTGAGTGTAGCGGTACGTACTATCGTCAGCGAACTTCGTATCCGCTTGATACCGCTCATAGACGATACAGGGATACACCATTCCAATGTTTTCAGGAGGTTGGAAATATACGTTGTCCGTAATAGTCAAAAGAATGCTATGGAGTAGCAACCTTCGGGCCATTGTAGACACCCCCCAACCTCAAGAGAAGGCGAGGACGCTGCGGCTCAACATTCGAGACAGTCCACAGCGCCCCCGCATACTCCACGTAGCGAATGGCAAAGAAGTTTTCGCTGGCGAATGCGTCCGCGACAATGCTAATAGAAACGCTAACGCTCAATTCTGGGTTAATAGATTGAGCATCCTGCAATTGACGAGAGTTTCGAATAACATCACCGAAATATGAGATCTCAGTAATGACATCGTTCCAAACGCCTGGCGCGGTTTCCGTAGCAATGCCGTATCCGACTTTGCCATAGAATCTCATTGCCAAAGGCCCCTATCAGGACGAACGAGTGAACTCCCACTTGGTCGGCAGACCGGTCTCGGTGAAGTAGTAGTTCGTTGCCGGGACCGCACGCACATTCAGAGTCTGACCGACGGTCAGAGCCGTCTGAGCACCCGAAGACAGGGTCGCACCCGTGTCGTCATTCTTGTACACCACGCCGGTCTGCGACGGAATCGTCACAACCCAGGTGACATCGTTGTAAGTCGGAGCATTCGGAGCCACCAGAGTGTTACCGGCAGCAGTCTTGTGGACGACCAGAGCCGACTTGTACTTGATGAGAGCACCGGACATCCGGGTCTCGTACAAGTACTTGAGCTGGTTGAAGTCGATGTCGAAGAAATCGAAGTAGTTGATCTCCCCGCCCTTGTCGGTACCGACGTTGTAGTCTTGCAGGTTGACCAGAATGCCCAGCAGACCGTTGGTAGTCGACTCGTACTCCATGGCTTCAACCGGTACGATGTCCTGCACCATCAAAGCAGAGACGAGCTCGGCCTTGTTGGAGTACAGACGACGACCCAGCGTGTCCTTCAGGAGCAGCATCTCGGTCAGAATCGCCAGCGTGGTGTAGAACGTCGGAGTACCAGTACCCTTGTAGTCCGCCCGGGCACGCAAGATTGCCTCGATGACCTCCATGTAGCTGGAGGACGCGTCATCGATGTTAACGTAGACGTCGGTCTTGTAGATCTCGTGCTCGTTCAGGATCGAACGGATACCCACACCATCGGTGGCGGCCGCTGGGTCCTTGATCTTGTCCGGGTCATCCACGGCGCGACCGTCGCCGATGAGGATCGCGCGAGCGACTTCTTCCTCAAGCATGAGACGCATTTCGCCCTTCATCCAGTTCACCACGTCGAAATCGGTGATGTCCAGGATGTCATCGCGATCCAGCTTCTGCTTCTTGTACACCGTGGCGGGACTGGTAGTCCGCTTGGTAACGCTGAAGAACTCTTCCTTCTTCATGCTACCCTTGATGTAACCCTTGGCACGAGCCTCATCCTGCGTGATGTCGGCCAGGATCGACCGCACGCGGGAGAACGGGGTGTGACCGACGCCATTCAGAACGCCCGCAACCCACTCGGTCCGGCGCTTGATGAAGTCGGGTTCCTGCGTCGCGTTCCGGAAATTCGGGAACAGCACATCGATGTCGTCGATGCCGTGCTCGAGGTTTGCGGACGCATAGGCGTGGACGGCCTCCTTGAGAGAGCCCAGGCGCAGAGCCTCCTTGAAGATGCCCTGCATTGCGTCGTGGGTTAGAGACTTCGAGGGCTTGCCGTCGGCACCAGCCTGGGACTCGAAGACATTGTGAGCGGTGGTGCCGGGAGCCATATCGCCGGTTCCTTCCTTGTTCGAATTTACACCCTTGCCGTTGGCCGAGTGCGCAGCAGCTGCATCTTCTTGTGCGTCTGCACTGTTGGGGTCTGCATCCGCGACGTCATCCTGCGCCAAAACAGTTTCGACAGCCGTTTGAACCAGATATTCTACGAGGGCTCTCTGGTCTTCATCGAGGCCGTCGTATACCTCTTGCGCAGTTGGTCCCGGTCCCTGCTGAGCGTCGTGAGCGACAGAGGTGGAGTCGCCCTCGTTTAGACCGTCCAGCTTAAGACCCGTGTGGATAATGGCTTCGCCCTCGAGCTCTTCGACATCGCCATCACCGTGCGAAACACGAATCTGGTCGATGACAGCACCGGGATTAGCGCCGGCGAGGACAAGACTAACCTCGCGAATAGTTCCATGCATGACCTGCTTGGCCTTTTCAAGCAGATCGTTGGCCCAGATCGACAGCTTATCGACATCCTTGTGGATTACGAGTTGCTTGGCAGTCTGACCCTGCGGAGTCTCGTTGAAGAAACCATAAGCGCGAACGCCTTCGGGGTGGTTCTCCAGAATGGCGTGGCCCAGAACGTTATCTGGACTGTTGTGACCGTGTGCCCAGACCAGCGGCACCTGCATCTTGTCCTGGTGCTGGAAAGCATTAGGCAGGATGGTGCGCCCGTCGCGGCACTTGAGGTTAGCTCGCGTGGCCCAGCCGCTGAAATCGGCTTCCATTTTGAACTTACCCTCCTCTAGTGAGTTGGCGATTAACTAGCCCCGACGGAGCCGGCGGCCTTGGACTTGGAGCCGCAGGCAACTGACTTGCTGCCGGAAGGCCCACAGTAGCCGGAACACGAATTGGCGCTGCCGGTGGTGCACCAGGTTGCGGCGTTTGTTTCTGAATCGGCATGTTAGCATTCTTGAGCTTATCGGCGTTCGGGTCCTTAGATGGTTTAAGACCGATTGCTTGTCGGAACTCGTTGGCCGAAAGAATCTCGTTTCGAGTAAACTTATCGGCGATCTGAGCAAGATTCTCAAGAGGAACCAACTTGAACGGGTCTCGGAAGGCCATAACTGTTTGTCCTTGAGAACGACCCGTCTTTGTCAAGAAACTACGCCGCATGGCTTCGACAATTGCCGTGACGATGGGGTCAACTGTTCTGTTCATGTAGTTGAGCATCGTCTTTTCGTCTGCCGTGCCGTTCATAACTTCTGCCGTTAGGCCAAGCTGGCCATACAACATGTCTGTGAGGTACTGAACCTGGGCCAGCAGGTTGTTCTCGGCGGGCCTATTCAGCTGGGTGATCTTCTCGGTACCGTCAGTATAGGCAATGCCGTATTTACTACCGGTAAGCTGAGCTTCTATCTGCTTCCGTCGATTCTCAGCCTGAACTTGACGAGCTTCAGACTTAATAACGTATGGAAGCTGAATGATCATGTCGAGCTTGCCTGATGCCGAAGCGTCATCGACCGCATCTAACAAGTTTAATTTTCGAATCAATCTTTGAAGTGTAGAGCTAGGCTCGTTCATCACCGCATAGAATGGATTCTCGACAATGGCCACATACTTCTTTTCAAGAGTTATCTGCTCTCGATAACCCTTGGCTTCATTGTAGACCAACACCCGAACGTGTTGTGGATACCACGCTTTAATCTCTCCAACCCGGAGAGTTCTGATATCAAATCCACCAGAAGTACTTGGATTTATAGTGGTGTCTACAGGAACTATGGCGCAAGAACCCTTATCGAAAAGAGTCAACGCTACGTCGATACGAAACGCCCGAGCGCCCTGGTCAAGATTCGCTTCAAGTGTCAAACAGTTATCAAAACCGCTTTGAATGTAGTCTTGAAACCGATCGTTTTCATCCAAACGAACATGACGAATGCCGATTGACGCAACGTCGTTAGACAAACGCGTGTAGATCGACGAAATTAGAGATCGCTCATTAGAAAATGTCAATCTAGGTCGATCTGGCCGACCATACCCAATATTTGTCGAACCTTCGGTCGGGTTTCGATAAGCCCCCGGGTTTGTAAAAGCATTCCACGCATGAATCAACCGGTCGCGAAGCGAACTAGCCAATGCGTCACCTCCTTCCGTCTATCCGGCGTCCCACTTCAGTGATGAGGCGGAAGACCCTCCATGTATTTACGACCAGCTTGCTCCTCGACGCGGTTCAATCCTTGACCAAGAACTCGCTGGAGAACTTCGTTAGCCCTAGGATCATTGCTAACCGTATGCCGAGGAATGTTGCGAATATACCGAGCCATGTGAGGTGCGACGGTTCGGTTATAGCCGCCTTGCACTGCACGAGCAAGAACTTGTTCGCTGGCCGAAGCTTCTTTTGGAACCTCTCGCGGACGTTGCGGAGCACTAACGCCGGTAGGCTTAGCTCGGCGAGAACCCCACTTCATACCCTTGATTCCGTGATGACTAAGCTCTTCCAACGAAGGCTTTTCGTCAAACAAATACCTCATTCAAAAGCCTCCTTCTTCGCTTTGTATGCAACATAAGCATCCATAAGCGCGGCAACGTTGTCGATCTTTTCATCTTGTCGCCTCTTAAGGAGCTTGCGGTTTCCATTGGTGTCCTCAAGAGTGATGGCATTACCCATCGTAAATGACATCAAGGCCTCGTCAAAGAGGAGATAGCGCTCTTCACTAAGAATCTTGAGCTCTCCAAGAGGAACCGATTCAGTCCTTGCGCCCTGGATTACCTTCTCGATACCGAAGGGGCCGTTTTCTTGTTCCCAACGAGTTACAAACTCTTTGGAGTTATAAGGGTCGAAGCCAAAAGTACGAACATCATACTGATGCTCTTCAATATGACGCTCGAGGTCATCATAAACCTCCATCATATCGAGGACAGTGCCCTCGAGAACTTGGAGACTTCCTTCCCTGATGAATTCGTCGTACTTATGGCGCAACGCTCCAGGCAATTTAGCCAACGTCAACGACGTAATATAGCTTCGAGTCTTTACTCCGAACCTGTCGTTCCTCAAGGGGAATAGGAACGTGAAAGCACAGAAGTCATCGCCCTGCGAAAGATCTGCCCCTAGTGAACAAGGCATGCCGTCGAAATTCTGTCGGCGATGCGGGAGCGTCTCTTCGTATGTGAAGAAGTAGGTAAAGCCCTCCATAGGAATCCCGAAGCGCTTTGCGAGAATGTCATTTCGCGAAGCGGGAGCCTTTTCGGCGCGTTCAACGTCGAGTTGATAAACCTCGTACGTCACTGTGATTCCAAGATTGGGGTTTGCCTTCAACCACATTGCGGGATTAGCGACTTCCTCCAACTCATCCAGTTTGTAATGCCAGATAGAGATGTGTGGTGCAACGTACTCACCGCGGAGGATGTCTGCTAGTTCCATTTTGATTGTATCGCCGGATCCGTTCCGAACAGTCCCCTCGGAACTGATAGCAACGATCAAATAGTCGTCTAATTTTGATGCGCCTTGCTCAACGGCACCGACGACGTCCTCTCTCAAGTCACCAGAAAGCCACTCATCAATGGTAGAGATCTTTGGACGAAGGCCTTGAAGCTTGGCGATAGTCATAGGTCTAACCTCGAGCAACGAACCCGTCAAGAAGTTCTCGATCCCTTTCTTTGTGGGAACCAACTTCTGTCTGAGAGCCCTGGAGCCCGTCGTATTTTGTAGTGAGCCTTCGGTGAGAAAGCGAAAGAGTGGACCTCGGCTACGAGTGATCGCCGTACGGAACGGCGACATAACTTCGTCGGCCTGTTTCATCGTCGGTGCCGTTGTGATTTGGTGAGTCGTCGACGTGTCTATGTTCAAGAAGTAGCTTTGAATCAATGATGCATACATTGACTTGGCTGCGCCACGAGCGACAATCAAGTATTGCTTGACTGTCAGTCGTTTCTTGATTGTTCTCTTCTCGAAGTGACCGCCATGATTGTCTGGAGACGGAACATAGACGCTTCGCTCTACAAAGTAGTACCAGCAGAAAATCTGTTCGCCCCAAAGCTTGAACGACTCGAGTAGATGTAAGTCGCTTCCATCGGTTAGGGTTAGCTCGTTCTCACAGTAACGAATCCAACCTTCGACAGGCTCGTCATCGTAGTAGATGTTCGGATTGGCGATGAGCGCATCGATCCGGTTCATCTCTTGTGAGATTTCGCGGTTCACGGGAATCTCGCCGCGCATTACAGCGTCACGAAAGAGGCCGTAGTACTTCGGCGTTGCCGTATTCGATAACGTCATCGCCAATCCTCACTTCTTCTTAGGCGTAGAACCACTGCCAGGTCGGCGCAGCCGAGCCAACCCAGGCGATGGTGCTGCCGTTGCGAACGCGGAACATGCCGCTGGTCCGGCCACCGACAGTGACACCGTCCACCTTTACCGCAGTCACGGTGCCACCGGTGATCTCGACGTTCATCGTCTGACCAGAGGTGTTCGTTGCAGTGACAGTAGTGGCGGGTACGGCCGGCTTACCAGCCCAGTCGCCCTTGGCTCGCTTGGACTCGAGCACGTCGTTGAGGGTCTGGAGCTGAACGTCGTCCATTACTACATCCTTTACTTGTTATGCCTTGGAGGCGGCCTTTTGTAGCAGTTTCTCTCCGCCCTTGGCTACACCCTTAGCTACCAAGGTCGAAACTTGCTGCTTCCCGATACTCACCAGAGTATCGGCGACAAACTTACCAGCTGTGCTCTTGAAGGAAGGGTTCAACTGGCCGTATTGCCTTTCCAGGTTCTTGCGAGTAACAATGTCCTGGAGTTCTTTGTTAGAAAGCGCGCGAATGCCGCCTTTTTTAAGCTTTGCGCTTGCGAGGGCCACGCGAACATGATCCTCTGAGCCCGGCATCTTCTTTGCTCCACCCTTGACACCCCAACGCATACCTTTAACGCCGTGGTGGGCTAGGATTGTTTCTGCTTTGTTCATCTTGCCTCCTAGTCCAGAATCCACGCCCAGGTAGGAGCTGACGTGTAGGTGATTGCGATCGATTTCCCCGATGGAACGCGAACGTGTCCGCTGGTTTGTCCGGTGTTAGCGCCATCGATAGTGATCGTGTTGACAGTTCCCCCGGAAACGTAAACTGAAGCGTCGCGCCAGAACGGGTTCTGCAAAGCGACAGTACTGGCGGGCATCGATGGAGCCGTGATAGCTCCTCGCGGCAAGTTTCCGTTGTTGATGTGCAGATTCGCCGCACCGTTAACTGTGAAGGTTTCGGCGTAAATGTCGACCATGTTGGCGATCCGACCATAGAGCTTGTTGCTCGGGTCATCCACGTGGGCAATAGCCGGAGTCCCTTCGCCGTCCAATGCGCCGATCAACAGCTGGGCATTTCCTTCGCCACCATCAACACTGACCCAACTCTGTACAGCCTCGCACAGAAGCTGATCGATCGTTACTGCGTGAGTAAGAACCTTTTCCCGACCATCCGGCCAAGTCCCAGCACTACCAGCACCAAGCATAATGCCCTTGTAACAGTAGACAGTCACAATGTAATCGGCCTGGCAGTGTTCTCCGATTACAACACCAATACCAAGACCTTCGACCGCTATCGTACCGATTTCGTTACGAGCATTGTTCCCGAACGCAGGCATGATAAGCGCGCCAGCAGTGTCGTTACCCGGATCCGAGATTACAGGAGAGGTAAATCGAGAACGATCAGTAAAATGAGCAAATGACGGAATGGTACATTGCGCAATTCGCTTGAAGTTCAGCCCACTCATCTTAGAGTTGTACGGGGTCTGAATCTGAATACCATCGATGATAACATTCATGTTCGAGAACGTTGCGAAATCATCTTGCGGAACGCCGCTCAGATTAAGCGGTCCACTCAGAACTGACGAACCGCCGACCGAGTCAACGTACGTGGACTTCCAAACCGTGCCGATTGATTGTGGCGCGTGCTGACCCCAATAATATGCGCTAGCATTGTCGCCAAAGCCTTTTAGGGTCAGAGTAATCTTCTTACGCGTCGAGCCAGGAATATAATCAAGCGTCAACTGACCAAGCGCCAAACCATCGTTACCCCCCGAAGGGGCAGTCGGGAAGGCGTACTCGTGGTCATCGAACAGAACGTTAACCTGGCCGTTGTTATTGTCGGCATCTTCGAGCGCCGCATTGATTGCAAGCTGAGTTGCTTCTTGATCGGTGTTGGAGTCGGTCTTGTAGTTAGCTACTTTGAACTCACCAGGTGTGGTGATGAGCGCAGGAGTCGAATTAACCGCCTTGATTCGAGTCCACACATTGGTCGATGGGTCCTGAACCCACAGAACACCCTCGGCAACTACAGGATCACTAACAACGATCTGCACATCGTCAGTAGCGGTACCAAGACTGTCGGTCCCCGTGATACGGAAGACGTAAGTTCCCGCAACTGTTGGGGTGAATGACATCGTCAGGCTGGTCGGGTTGTTGATCGTTGCGGTAGGACCACTAACCTTGGTCCAGGCTTGAGTAACCGAACCTGTCTCACCAGAATATGTCGCCGTAAAGCTTACCGTCGTGTCCGTAGTGGCAGTCTGGTCGGCTCCAGCATTCATTACCAGAGTGGTCGGCGGCGTTGGGTTGTTGAAGAGAGCAGCAACGCCATACCAGTTGTTACTACCGCTGAACGCCGAGTCCGGCGTGCCAGAAACCGGCGTCGATGTAGTGAAGAAGCCAATATGCGCTGCATCGTTCTTTCCCGGAGTAGTAAAAATATCTTCGGTGTGTGGTGGTGTAAGAACAGTCGCTGTGTAGTAGACGGTAGCACCACTACCACCATTCAACCGAACACCTACGTAGTATTCCTTGGTCGAATCTC
>Ga0310811_10013447_pt1 | contig 10662 bp, 7 predicted proteins | sample YCmetagenome_FD_207642 | JGI IMG/M metagenome (GOLD analysis project Ga0310811, IMG submission 207642) | Soil microbial communities from experimental microcosm in Duke University, North Carolina, United States - YC | ecosystem: Engineered > Artificial ecosystem > Soil microcosm > Unclassified ...
CGATGAGCTCGATGGTGCCGATGATCAGCGCGACCGCCACGGAGATCGACGTGATGGTGATGTTGTAGAAGACCTTGCGGACGGGCTTGGCGAAGGCCCAGCCGTAGGCGGCGTTCATGAAGACGCCGTCGATGGTGTCCATGAGGCACATCCCGGCCGCGAAGAGGATCGGCAGGACGAGGATGGCGTAGAACGGCAGGTTGAACGCGGCCGCGCCGCCGGCCAGGACGAGGAGGCCGACCTCGGTGGCGGTGTCGAAGCCGAGGCCGAAGAGCACGCCGATCGGGTAGATGTGCCACGGCTTGCGCACGGACCTGGTGAGGCCGCCGAGGATGCGGTTCATGAAACCGCGCTTGTTGAGCTGGTCTTCGAGGGCCTGTTCGTCGTAGTCGCCGGCGCGCATGCGGCGGAAGACGCGGATGATGCCGAGCAGCACGACCAGGTTGAGGATGCCGAGGACCCAGAGGAACAGCCCGGACACCGACGCGCCGACGACCCCGGTGACGGAGTGCAGTTCCGAGTTGTCGTTCTCGACCTGCCCGGCCAGGGTCTTCACGCCGACGGAGAGCAGGAACGCGAGCGCGAAGACGATGGTGGAGTGGCCGAGGGAGAACCAGAACCCGACCGACAGCGGCTTGCGCGCGTCGGGGATGCCGGTGTTGTCGGCCATGAGCTTGCGGGTGGTGTTGTCGACGGCGGCGATGTGGTCGGCGTCGAATGCGTGGCGCAGGCCGAAGGTGTAGGCGAGCAGGCCGACGCCGACGGTGAAGACCGGGTGGTCGCCGCCGAGTTCGAAGTGCTCCGGCGCGACGAAGCCGAAGAGCACGCCGAAGCCGACGACGTGCAGCAGGACGATGAACGCGGTCATGCCGGTCAGGGAGCGCCAGTCGGTGCGGGTGAGGCTGCGCCGGAACCGGGTCAGCCCGGATCCGTCCACAGCCATGGTGTCGGGGGTGCCCATGCGGACCTTCTTCGAGGACGAAGGGTAAACGTGAGCAGCCGGCCGCCGCTCCACTATTGCAACATACTGGCAAATACAGCTCAGTGGCAGTGGTGGAGCAAGACGATCGTGCCCGGGTCGGCGACCTCATCTCGTCGGTCCTGCCGGCAGCGGCGTCCGCACCGGTGACGTGAGCCCGAGCAGGACGGCCCAGAGCGGCAGGAGGAACCAGAGGATCGCGCCCACGGCGCCGCCCGCCACCCAGCCCCAGTCGATGCCGCCCGCGACCGTGACGATCGTCCCGGCGAGGAACGCCAGCAGGGCCACCGGCACGCCGGCCAGCAGGATGCGGCCCAGACGCCGCACCGGCGGGGCGAACGCCGGGCCGTTGCTGATCGCGCCGGCCCACAGCATCGAGATCACGCTGCCGGCCGAGACCAGGCCGACCTGAACATCGAACGAGAGCGCGCCGGTGACCAGCAGGACCTGCAGCACCACCACTGCCGCGCAGGCGGCCGTGCCGAGTGCGGTCCACACCCGGACCCGGCGGGTCGGCGGCAGCAGCCGGCCCAGGCCGGCGGCGACCGGCAGCAGCGCGGCGAACTGGGCGATGACCAGATAGTCGTTGGCGGTGCCGAGCCAGGTCTCGTGCGGCGTGTCCGTCCAAGGCTGCGCCACCGCGTAGAACGCCACCAGGAGCAGGTCGGCGACCAGGCCGATCACACCGCTGGCCAAGGCCCACCATCGCATCGGACTCACCTCTCACTCTGGGCTGTTGCCGGTCTTCGCGCCGAGGACGAACGGTGTCGTGTATCCCTCGTACATCAGGTGCGCGACCAGCCCGTCGGCGGCGTGCTTCAGGTTGTGGCAGTGATCCGCCCAGATGCCGGGGTTGTCCGCCACGAACGCGATCTCGTAGCGCTCCCCGTCGCCGACGTTGAGCGAGTCGAACCACCACGGGCTGCCGGTCGCGCGCACGCCGTTGCGGCTGAGCACCACCGCGTGGTGGCCGTGCAGGTGCATCGGGTGCACCTCGCTGCTGGCGTTGACGATCGTCATGCGCACCACGTCGCCCTCGGCGACCGTGTACATCGGCACGTCCGGGTACAGGTGCCCGTTGATCGTCCAGTACATGCCGGGGCGGCCGTTGACGAAGCCCGGGCGGCGGCCGATCTCGTACCGGAAGACGCGGTCCGCCGCGCCCGGGTCGAACGCCAGCGGCGCCGGGGCGCCGTAGCCGAGCGGATCCAGCGCCTTGGCGGGTTGCGCGACGCGGGGCGGTTCGCCTGCGCCCAGAACAACCGACAGCGCGCCGCCGATCTGCACGCGCACCGGCGCGCCGCTGTCCGGCATGGCGATCTCCAGGTCGGCCCGGCCGCCCGCGGTGACGAGCACCGACGCGTCGGAAACGGGAGTGGGCCCGTGCACGTCGGTGCCGTCGACGGCGACCAACCGGAACGGCGCGCCCGCCACCCACGCCGACGTCGGGCCGTTGTCGCTGTTGATCAGGCGCACTCGGGCGACCGTCCCCGGCGCGGCGGCCGCGTGCAGGTCACCGCTGTCGCCGTTGATCGTGCGCACCCCGTCGTAGAGGTGCGTCAGCGCGACGACGTCGGTCGCCGGCGGTTCCGGCGGGAGCACCATCAGGGCCCCGAAGAGGCCGCGCGCCACCTGCTCGTGCGAGACCTGGTGGGAGTGGTACCAGAAGGTGCCCGGTGCCGGCGCGACGAACCGGTAGACGAACTCGCCACCGGGACGGACGGCGTCCTGGGTCACCCCGGCGACGCCGTCCTCGGCGTTCGGCACGTCGACGCCGTGCCAGTGCAGCGTGATGCCGTCGCGGACGTTGTCGTTGACCAGCCGTACCTGCACCAGCTGCCCGGCCCGGGCGGTGATCGTCGGGCCGGGTGAGCCGCCGTTGAGCGTGTAGCCGTCCACCGTGCGGCCCGACGCGAGCCGGAACCGCTCCTGCCGCGCGGTCAGCGTCAGGGAGACGTCCGCGGGCCGGTCACGGTCGGCGACGAGCGCGGTCACGTCGTGTCCGCCATGCCCGCCATGTCCGTCGTGCCCGCCGTCCGCGCCGCCGCCGCGGTCCGCATACCCCATCGACATGATCGAGTACGCCTGCGGGAGCAGGCTGTCCTGCCAGAGCCAGGCGAGCGGGCCGACGATGAGCAGCGTCGCGGTCACGGCGACGGCCAGGCGGGCCTGACGGATCCGCGGCATCGCCGATCAGCCCTGCGCCGCGACCTGGTCGCGGGCCGGCTCGGCGGACGGTTCCGCGGTAGCGCGGCCAACCCGGCGCGCGGTGTAGAGGGCGGTGGCGAACAGCACCAGTGCGTTGCCGCCGTGCAGCAGCCCGGCGACCGGCAGGCCGTGTCCGGCGTAGCCGAGCGTCGTCTGGACGGCCACCAGCGCGAAGACGAGCGCGCCGAACTTGATCCCGCCCGGCACCTTCGCGAAGAACGACGAGATCAGCAGCAGCAATGCGAGGACCGGGATCACCAACCCGCCGTTGAGCCCGTGGACGATGATCCCGGCCACCTCGGTGAACGGCACCTGCTCGCTCTCCATCACCGACTTGTCGAAGACGCCGCCGCCGTCGACCCAGAGGCCCAGGCCGGCCACCGCCCAGGCGATCATCATCGCCTGCACGATGACCTCGGCCGCCACGATGTATGCCAGGACTTTGTAGACGGTTCTCATGATCTTCATCCCCTCGGATCGGCCGCCATCTGCGGTCAGCGTCGAGGGAGGGGCGTCCCGGTGTCACGGGACGATGTCCCGTCCAGGCTGGGAGGTTTCGGGCTGGGAGGTTCGGGCTGGGAGGTTTACTGCGGCTCGGGGCCGCCCAGCCCGGCCCGGCGGGCCCGCAGGATGGCGCCGGACCGGTCGGACACGTGCAGCTTGGTGATCACGTTCGAGACGTGGTTGCGCACGGTCTTGCCGGTGACGCCGAGGCGGCGGGCGATGGCGGTGTTGTCCATGCCCCGGGCGAGCAGCCCGAGCACCTCGTGCTCCCGCTCGGTCAGCTGGGGGAACGGCGACGCCGAGGCCGCCCGGGCGAAGTGGCCGAGCAGCTGCGCCGCGACCCCGGCGCCGAAGACGGCCTCGCCGCGGGCCACCGCGCGCACGGCCGCGACGATCTCCTGCGGCCCGGCGCCCTTGAGCGCGTACCCGTAGGCGCCCGCACGCAGCGCGGCGAGCACGTTCTCGTCGTCGTCGTACATCGTGAGGATGAGCGCCCGGGTGGGCAGCCCGGCCGTCCGCAACCCGGCCGCGACCGCCAGCCCGTCGCCGCCGGGCATGTTCACGTCCAGCACCGCGACGTCCGGCGTGTGTTCGGTGGCGGCGCGCAGCGCCTCCTCACCGGTCGCGGCGACCGCGACGACGCTCATGTCCTCCTCGGCGTCGAGCACCGCGGTCAGCCCGGAGACGAACATCGGGTGGTCGTCGGCGACCAGCAGCCGGATCATCCTGTCCTCCCGCCCGGGGGCAGCGGCAGGTGTGCGTGTACGACGGTGCCGCCCCCGGCAGCGGAGCCTATCGACCATTCGCCGCCGACCTCGGCGGCGCGCTCACGCATCGACCGCAGGCCGACCCCCGCCTGCCGCGCGGGGTCGAGCCCTCCGCCGTCGTCGGTCACGGTCACGTCGACCGCGTCCGGAAGCCGCGCGATCAGCACCGTGCAGGTGGTCGCGCCGCTGTGGCGTACCACATTGGTCATCGCCTCCACGGCGATGCGGTAGGCCGCCGTCTCCACCGCGGCCGGCAGCGCGGCCGGTCCGGCTCCGTCGCCGGGCTCCTCGCCGCGGACCTCGATGGCGACCGCGCCGGCGAGCGCGTCCGCCCGGGATCGCACCGCCCCGACCAGGCCGAGCTCGTCGAGTGCGGGCGGCCGGAGCGCCTCCACCAGGCGCCGCACGTCGGTCAGCGAGGCGGTCGCCTCGGCCGAGATCTCGGCGAGCAACGCGCGCGCCGCCGAGCCCGCGGGCACGTCGCGGGCGGCCAGCCCGGCCTTCAGCCCGATCGCGGCCAGCGTCGGGCCGAGCCCGTCGTGCAGATCGCGGCGCAGCCGCCGGCGCTCGTCCTCCCGCGACGCGACCGCGTCGGCCCGGGACCGCACCAGGTCTTCGTGCAGCCGCACGGCATACACTGCCGGGCCGGCCTGCTGCGCCAGCGAGCCGAGCAGCGCCACGTCCACCGCGTCGAGCGGATCGTCCCGCCCGCGCGCGGACACGCGCAGCCGGCCGACCGCCTGCCCCTGATAGTGCAGCGGTTCCACGTGCAACGGCTCGATCGGCGTGCCGTGCTCGGCGGCCGGCTGGAAACCGCCCGCGCCGTCGGCGAGGTCGATCGCCGCGTATGGCACGCGCAGCGAGCGGGCCACGGTCTGCACGACCACCGGCAGCACCTCGGCCGGGAGCATCGTCGAACGCAGGCGCGCCCCCAGCCGGTCGAGCGCTCCGGCCGGGTCGTGGCGGTCGCCGTACATCAGCCGGTCGACGGAGCGCTGCGCGGCCGTCCGCAGTGGAGCCAGCGCGAGCGCCGCCGCGGCCGCGGCCAGGGCGGCGGCCGCCGTGTCCGACAGGTGCAGTCCGCTGACCAGCAGCGCCACCACGATCGCATACCCGGCCACCACGACGGCGACGGTGGCGGCGTACGCCAGGGACCGGTTCGCCAGCCGTTCGATGTCGAAGAGACGGTGGCGCCGCAACGCCACCCCGATGGAGGCGACGAACGGCAGCCCGGTCAGGCCCAGGGCGCCCCACGGCAGCGGCTGCGCGCCGGTGAGCAGCTGCGGCAGGTGCCAGCCGAGGATGCCCAGCAGCGCCGCGACCACGCCGCCGCCGCCGAGCCAGCGCAACCGGCTGCGCATCAGCGGATCGGGCACCGCCCGGTAGGCGACCACATAGGAAACCATGGCGATCAGCAGCACCACGGCGGTCACCGTGGTCTGCCCGCTGTGCACCAGGGCGAGCCAGCGCAGCTGGTTCGGGGCCAGGACGCCGGCGATCGCGGTCCAGGCCAGCATGACGGCGAGCGGGCCGGCGGAGGCGATCCGCACGGCCCGGCGGCCGGCCCAGGGATGGCCGGCGACGAGCGTCATCGTGAAGGCGAGCAGGCCGCCCCAGGCGACCGAGTACACCCCGATGGTGTTGAGGTGGAACAGCCAGAACACCGGCCCGCCGGTAGCCAGGGCGAGCGCGGGAAGCCCGGCGGCCACGACGGCGGTGCTGCCGAGGAGGCCGGCGCTGAAGATCAGCAGGGGCCCGGAAGACGGTTCCTCGGGCCGGCGCACGTACAGCGCCACGGCGAGCGTCGCCAGGGCGAGGACGAAGACGAGGTTGCCCCAGGCCTCGCGGACCAGCGGCCAGATCGCCGGCCGTTCGACACGGACGGTCGCCGCCTGTGGCGAGCCGTCCCGGGTGACGTCGTACGGGACCGCGGCACCGGCCTCGGGGCGGGCCAGCGCACCGAGGCCATCGGCGAGACGACGCCCGCCGATCGAGGTGACCGCATCGCCGGTACCCAGGGCGGTCCCGCCCGGATCGGGGACCTCGACGACTACGCCGTCGGGGCGCAACGCCGACCAGCCCAGCGGCAGGATCGTCCCGTCGCCGGGAGCGTCCAGCCGGACGGTCACGCCGACGACGCCCAGCACGGCGAGGACGATCGCCACCACCGCCGAGCTGATGCGCGACCGCCCTGCGGGAGCGAGCTGATCGATCCCCGCGGACACGCCGTCATCATCGCCGATGACGCACCCCTGAGTCTGCCGGGCGGATGGTCAGAAGCCCCGTCGCGAAGCCCGTCAGGCCGCGGGGGTGGGCAGCGAGCCGGACGCCGCGTGTGCCGCGGCGTCGGCCAGGTCGGGGATCGCGGGCAGGTCCAGGGCTGCGATCGTGATGCGCACGGCCGGCGGGGTGTTGATGCGGTACAACGCCCCCGGCGCCACCGCATAGCCGGACTCCCGCAGCCGCGCCACGGCAACCGTCTCATCCGGGACCGAGAGCCACACGTTGATGCCGGTCCGGCCCGTGACTGTCAGCCCGCGCTCCCGCAACGCGGCCACCAGGGCGATGCGCCGGGCCTCGTACTCGGCGCGCGCCGCGGCCACCGTCGCCGCGACCGACGGGTCGGACCACAGCGCGGTGACGAGGCGCTGCAGGATCGACGAGACCCAGCCGGTGCCGAGGCGCTGGCGGCCGGTCAGGCGGGCGATGCTCGTCGCGTCGCCGGCCACGACGGCCAGGCGCAGGTCGGGGCCGTAAGGCTTGCTGACCGAGCGGACGAAACCCCAAGCCTCGGTGGCGCCGGACAGCGAATGCAGCGGCTCGACGGAGAGCTCGGCGGCATGGTCGTCCTCGATGACGAGGACGCCGGGATGCAGGGCGAGGGCGGCGCGCAGATCGGCGGCGCGCTCGGCGGTGACGCTCGCGCCGGTCGGGTTGTGCGCGCGGCTCGTCACCACCACCGCGCGGGCGCCGGCGCGCAGGGCGTCGGCAAGGCGCTGCGGGTCGGGGCCGGACTCGTCGACGGGGACCGGGACGGGGCGCAGGCCCAGGGCGGCCACCAAATCCAGCAGGTTGGCCCAGCCTGGATCCTCGACGGCGACCCGGTCGCCGGGCAGCAGATGCGCGCCGAGCAGCCGCTCGATGCCGTCCAGCGCGCCGCCGACGACGGCGAGCTCGGTCGCGTCGATGCCGTCGCGCGCCAGCAGTTCACGAGCCCTGGCGCGCAGCGGTGGGTGGCCGGCGCCGCCGGCGTACCCGGTGGGCGCCGGCGCGGCGGCGAGCGCCGCGAACGCCGGGGAAAGGTCGGGCAGTAGGCGCGGGTCGGGGCCGCCGGAGGCCAGGTCCAGCACGCCCGCCGGTACCTCCAGGCGGAAACGGCCGCGCGCGGCGGCGACGGAGGGGCGCGGGCGCACGCGGGTGCCCTGGCGGCCGGCGGACTCGGCGATGCCGCGCTGGCGCAGTGACTGGTACGCCGCCGCCACCGTTGCCGGGCTGACGCCCAGCTGGATCGCCGCCGTCCGGATCGGCGGCAGGGCGGCGCCGGGCGGCAGGTCGCCGGAGCGCACGCCGGTCTCGACGGCGGTGGAGATCTCGCTCGCCGTGCGGCCTGCCAGGACGAAGGTCACGTAGAAGACCCTATGGCAAAGGCATTGGCAACGGCTTGACACGGGCGTGACGTACTCGCTTTTATCGATGAGAGAGCGCTCTCTCCACCCCGCCATGTGACTAGAAGCGCTGAAGGTGAGGCATCGTGTCCACCGCTAGAAGCCTGTCCGCACTCACCCTGATCGCCGGGTGCCTGGTCGGCGTCGCGACCGCCGTGACGGTTGACGCGCCGGCCGCGGTCGCCGAGACGGTGCCGCCGGCGCCGGCCGGCTGGACCACCGTGTTCGGCGACGACTTCGCCGGGAACGCCGGTGCGCCGCCCTCGTCGGACAACTGGTTCTACGACATCGGCACCGGGTTCGGTACCGGCGAGAAGGAGCACACCACCAGCTCCACGCAGAACGTGTACCTCGACGGCACCGGCCACCTGGTCATCAAGGCCCTCAACAACGGTGGCACCTGGACCTCGGGGCGCATCGAGAGCACGCGCGCCGACTTCGCCGCCCCGGCCGGCGGCAAGCTACAGATGACGGCGTCGATCAAGCAGCCGGACCCGGCCGGCGGGCTGGGGTACTGGCCGGCGTTCTGGGCGCTGGGCTCGCCGATGCGCGTCGGCGGCGGCTGGCCGCAGTCCGGCGAGATCGACATGATGGAGGACGTCAACGCCCTCAACCAGGCCTCGCAGACGCTGCACCATGCGGCCGGCAGCCAGGGGCACGGGCTGATTCCCTGCCCTGCGGCCGGCTCGACCTGCCAGAGCGGCTACCACACCTACTCCGTCATCGTGGACCGCACGAACACCAGCGCCGAGTCGCTGCAGTTCCTGATGGACGGCGTGGTCGAGAGCACGATCACCCAGGCGCAGGTCGGCACCTCGGCCTGGCAGCAGGCGATCGACCACGGGTTCTTCATCATCTTCGACCTGGCCATCGGCGGGAACTACCCCGATGGGATCTCCGGGCAGACGACCCCGACCGCGGCCACCACCTCCGGCGGCTCGATGAGCGTGGCCTACGTGGCCGTCTACGAGCAGGGCGGCAACACCACGCCCACGGCCACGCCGACCGGCACCGGACAGGTGAAGGGCATCAACGGCCTGTGCCTGACCAACCAGAACTCGCTCAACACGTCGGGCAACCCGATGGGCGTGTCGGCCTGCAACGGTACCGCCGGGCAGCAGTGGACCACCTACTCCGACAACACGGTGCGGGTCCAGGGCGGCTGTCTCGACGTTGTGGCCGCGGGGCGCACCAGCGGTACCAACGTGGACTGGTATCCCTGCAACCAGAGCAACGCGCAGGTCTGGACGCGCCAGGCCAACGGCACGCTCGTCAACCCCAACTCCGGCCTGTGCCTGTCCGACCCGGGCGGCAACACCGCCGCGCGGCTGGTCATCGAGACCTGCAACGGCTCGGCGCAGCAGCAGTGGACGGTGCCGAACGGGACCAACCCCGGCAACACGGTGACCGTCACCAACCCGGGCAACCAGACCCACGCCGTCGGCAACGCCGTGAACCTGCCCATCCAGGCGACCGACTCGGCGGCCGGGCAGACGCTCACGTACTCCGCAACCGGCCTGCCGCCGGGCCTGTCGATCAACGCCGCGACCGGCGTCATCAGCGGCGGCCCGAACGCGGCCGGCACCTACAACGTGACCGTCACCGCCACCGACACGACCGGCGCCGCGGGCACCGCGACGTTCACGTGGACGGTGAACCCGGGGCAGGGGCCGACCTGCGGTACCACCAATATCGCCCGCAACGGCCACGCCACCGCGTCGGGGCAGGAGGGCGGCTACGCGCCGCCGAACGCGATCGACGGCAACCCGAACACCCGCTGGTCGAGCGCCTTCAGCGACCCGCAGTGGATCACCATCGACCTCGGCGCGTCGTACTCGATCTGCAAGGTGGTGCTCAACTGGGAGGCCGCCTACGGCAAGGCGTTCCAGATCCAGACGTCCGCCGACAACGCGTCGTGGACGACGATCTACAGCACCACGACCGGCACCGGCGGCGTGCAGACGCTCGACGTGACGGGCTCCGGGCGCTACATCCGCATGTACGGCACCCAGCGCGCCACCGCATACGGCTACTCGCTGTGGGAGTTCGAGGTGTACTCCACCGGCACCGGCACCGGTAGCAGCTGCGGCACCGCCAACGTGGCGCTCGGCCGCCCGGCGACCGCCTCCTCGCAGCAGAACGGCACGTTCCCGCCGGCGAGCGCGTTCGACGGCAACACCGGCACCCGCTGGTCGAGCGCGGCGAGTGACCCGCAGTGGCTGCAGGTCGACCTGGGTTCGACGCAGAACATCTGCCGGATCGGGCTGAACTGGGAGGCCGCCTACGCGCGGGCGTTCCAGGTCCAGACGTCGCTGGACGGCCTGAGCTGGACGACGGTCTACAACACCACCACCGGGACCGGCGGCGTGCAGACGCTCGACGTGTCCGCCTCCGGCCGCTACGTGCGCATGTACGGCACGCAGCGCGCCACGCAGTACGGCTACTCGCTGTGGGAGTTCCAGGTGTACTCCCGCGTCGGCTGACGCGCGGGCGCGCGGGAGGGCCTGGCGCTACAGCCAGCCCTCCCGCGCGGCGAGCA